>ENA-ORXR01005396-ORXR01005396.1-marine-metagenome-genome-assembly--contig:-NODE-5396-length-10163-cov-119.473726_pt1 | contig 10163 bp, 7 predicted proteins | sample MGYA00237866_ERZ511479 | MGnify/ENA metagenome assembly ERZ511479
CAGGTCCGCGTCGAACTCGGTCCGTCGCGATATGTCTTGCGCAAGCGCGCGCCGGAAGGGGGTTCGACGCTGGAGGCAGTGGTTGAGGCACTCGGGCTCTTGGAGGGGACGCCCGATCGGTTTGACCCCATGTTGGCCGCCTTGGACCAGATGATGACCTTTCAGCGGGAAGCCATGGGGGAAACACGGTTTCGGCAGGATTTTGGTGACCGTCTTCAAGATCCTTGAACACAGGCCTTCCGCTGGCTAAGTCCGATTGCAATGAGGTTTCAGGCTCCCAGATCACCGCTTACTTTTTATAGTATCTTATGGATGGCCGCAGGAGCAATCTGGGTCTATGTCGCCTTTCAAGACAGATCCTTGAGGCTGTTCGGGCACGCGCTCTTGCTGCTCGTCGGTTCGATCGGACTATGGACCGACGAACGTCGCAAATGCGCCCGATTCCTCGCCTGGTATATTCTACTGTCCATTGTTCTTCTTGGCGTGCCGTCGATACTGGTTTCCTTTTCCCAAGGGTTGAGTTCGGATTTGGGTCGGCGGCTATTGAAGGTCTGCGTCGGGATCTACTTCGTCTACGAACTATTTACCTTCGCCGCAGATGAATCACTGGAGGATGATTCGACCGAGCAGGATCTTCCCTTTTTGGATTAGTCATCGAGAAAGGGGTAGAAGGAGTTCGCTCCACGTGATACCTTCTGGCATGGTGAAGTTGGTTGTTTCGTTGCTCCTCTTTCTTCTGTTGAGCCCGTGTGGCTTTGCAGATTTCTGTAGACCGCCGAGTGAGCCTGATCGATCGTATCACAGTCTACCAGGCGGTGTCGGGCGACTGGCTTCATCGACGGTCGTCGTAAGGTTTCCAGGGTAACCGAATCCCGCTCAGCGAGATGACGGAACCCCAAGGAAGCCACCGCGCGAGCCCATGCTTCCACCTCGGCGCATTTCGAAACTTTCGCTGCGTCCATTCGACAGGCCCTCTGGTCCTACCGCCTCTTCCACCCAGCGCTCCATCTCTAAAACGCATTGAAACGCTGGACCGATTCCGACTCTCCCGCTGGGCGGGATCGCTTACCCGCGGCTACCATCTCTCGCCCCGTTGGGGTTGGCGACAGCCGTGGTCCCTCGGGTGCGGACACAACGCTCCTTCATTTCTCTAAAGCAATTTATGCTGATTGGTTCCGCCGCAGGCATGGCCTTGTCGGTGTCGCCAACAGGAATCGATGAGGACATCAAGGCGTGTCGGCCGTTCCAACGATGAACGCGCGGGGCTGCACGAGGATGTCCGTGTTTGGCGCGGCTTCAAAGTACACCGCGTGCGAACCCGCTTGATGCAGATGCTCCCCGATGAGTTCGACTGGCGATTCCGGGTCGGTCAGGTCGAGGACTTGCGGATTGCTTGAGACGTGGTCGACGAAGTGCGAGGCGGCGCTGTTTGAGGTGGTGAACTGCAGCGTATGTGCGGCGGCCTGATGCAGGACTGGCTCGGATTGGGGCGGGGCCGGCTGTTGAGCAAAGGCGACGATACTTTGAATGTTGCTGTCGAGATCGGTCTCAAGCTCTTCCAGCACATAGCGTCCGCCGGTGGCGCCGAGATCCTCAAAGCGGTAGATCGTACCGCCGCCATTGGCGAGAATAAGGCTTGGGTTGACCGGCGACATACTGCCGTCGGCGTGTACCCGATGCACGATGTAGCCGAGGCTGTCTTTCTCCCAAGCCGTGGCCCATTCGATACGGACCCCGGACTTGGTCAAGGTGGCTTCGAAGTACTCGAGTCCGATGGCGAGTGGCTGCGCGCCGAATCCAAAGTCGAGATCTTCGCGGTCCTCGCCGGGTGCGAGTTCGACGTCGAAGCGGATCGGTGTGGTTTGAAGTTCGAGGTTTTCCGGGATGTCGGACAGGGTCACTTCCACGATGAAATTGCCAGTTGGGAGTTTGGGGAAGAGGAACGAGCCATCTTCGGCCGTGGGCTGGCTATCGACGAGGACTGGACCGTCCGGGCCGGGCACCAAGAGGGACACGATCACTTGCGGGATGCCGAACATGGTCAGATCTTCGTCGGCGACCCCGTCTAGGTTGGTGTCTTCGAACACGGAGCCTGCGATCGACCCGGGGGGCGGGAGTTCGAAGCCGACAACGGTGGGCTGCATTTCGGCGGGATCGCCGTTGCCGTCAGGGTCGGGGTCGGTGCCGTCGGTGGATCCATCTTCCACGGGGTTGCCTCCGGGCGTGGTGCCCGACGTGGTGGCGATGTTGGTGACCGTCATCGTGCGCGGCGGGGTGACGACAAAGCTCGCGAACACGTTGCCTTGTTGGCCGACCGCGAGCGTCTGTCCGGGCGCGAGTAGGTTGCTGCTGGCGCTGCCGTTCCAGGTCGGACTGTTGATCAGGGAGCCAGGGGCGGTGCGGTATTGTTCCGGGGCGAGTTCGGCGAACTGGCCAAGGACATCGTCGAACACGGCCAGATTGTTGATGGCGATGTTGCCGAAGTTCTCGACCGTGAACTCGTAGGTCAGCAAATAGGAGCCATCACCCAGCGACACCGAGCCGCTCAAGGCTTTGGCGAGTCCGAGGACGGGGGCTTCGACGCCGGGTTCTCCGGGGATTTCCGGTTCCGGTTCGACGGTGGGATCTACGGGTTGGAGTGGGGTGACGGTCGGGGTCATTTCCTCCGGGTTGCCGTCGCCGTTCGGGTCTGGATTTGCGCCGTCAGTGGAATCGTCGGACACCAGGGTCCCGTCCGGGCTGGTGCCGGTTGCGGTGGCTGAATTGGTCACGCTCGTTGCGGTTCCTGGGGTGAAATTGAACTGGATCGAAATGGAGCCGGACTCGCCGACGTCGAGGGACTGACCGGGGGCGAGGATGTTGATGTCCGCAGTTCCATTCCAGAGAGCACTGCCGCGCAAAGAGCCATCTAGGGTACGATAGCCCTGCGGCATGAGGCCGGCGAACTGAGATTCTATATCGTCAACAATCTTCAGATCGCGGAGAGGTACATCGCCGAAATTGCCCACGTTGAGTTCGAAGGTGATTTGATAGCTCCCGTCGGCGTTGTCCACCAGAGAGGTCGTTTGCTTGGCCAATCCAATGACCGGATTCTCACTCGCTACCGTTGGTGGTGGCGGGGGAGGAGGCGGCATGGTTGGCGGAAAAGTGATGACGGTCGGGACCATTTCATCGGGATTGCCGTCGCCGTTTGGGTCGGGGTTTGCGCCGTCGGTGGAGGTGTCGGTGACGGTGGTGCCGTCCGGGCTGGTGCCGGTGGCGGTGGCGGAGTTGGTCGCGCTGGTTGCGCCGGCGGGGGTGACCGCGAACTGGATCGAAACGGTGCCGGACGCGCCGATGGGCAGGGATTGTCCGGGTTCGAGGATGTTGCTGGTGGCGGTGCCGTCCCAAGCAGTGCTGCCGATAAGCGAACCATCGATGGTGAGGAAGTCGACCGGCATCAACCCGTCGAACTGGGTCTGGATATCGTCGACAAGAGTGAGGTTGCTGAGTTCGACGTCGCCGAGGTTTGCGACGGTGAGTTCGTAGCTGAGGGTGAAGGTGCCGTCGCCGTTATCGGTAATGCCGCTGGCTTGCTTGGCTAGGCCGATCACCGGGTTTTCCGTATTCGTGGGTTCGGGCGGGGGCAGAATGACGGGGGGGAAGGTAACAACGGTGGGAACCATTTCGTCCGGCGTATTGTTGCCGTCGGGGTCCGGATTGGTGCCGTCAGTCGAAATATCGGTCACCGGAATTCCGGTCGGACTTGTGCCAGTCGCGAAGGCGATGTTGGTAGCCGCTTGAATATCGCCGGGGCTCACCGTGAACTCGACGAACACCGTTCCAGACTCGCCCAGCGCGAGGGATTGTCCGGGGGCGAGGATGTTGCTCTGCAGCGTGCCGTCCCAACTGCTGCTTGCTTGCAACGATCCATCCACTGCCGATAGATTTGTCGGCATGACCGTGTCGAACTGATTCACGATGTCGTCCACCAGCACAAGATTTTGTAAGGGGACATCACCGAAATTCTCCAGTGTGAAGGCGAAGCGGAGATCGTAGGAACCATCGCCGTTGTCGGTGGCACCAGCCAGTCGTTTGGCCACGCCGATGACGGGGTTTTCCGGTTTGTTGCCGACAACCACCACTGAAAAGTCGAGGTCATCGTGGTCGGCCTGGTCCTCGAACGCGTCGTTCACTTCATTGGGATCATTATCTGCCCCGACGATTTCTGCCGAATCGCGATCAATCAATTCGTTGCCGGTCGCGTCTTCAAAATACACGACTTCGGCGTAGTTGGTGAACGGGCAATCATCGACGATCGGGCTATTGCAGAGTTCTTGGAAGTTGACCGAGAAGGAGCCGCCGCCGTTCGGGTTCGGATCGTAGTAGATGATTTCTAGCCGGTTGATGAACCCGGGAACGACGATGTTGATGCCGCCTTGCACCGTGTTGTCGTCGGCGCTGCAGGTCGTCGATTGAAAGGTATTGTTGCCGCGGAACACGGGGCAGGGGGTCACGCCTTCATAATTGAAGTCGTTCGGGGTGAGCTGGATCAGGCGGTTGTTGAAATAACCGTTGATCACCGCGATATCCTGACCGTCAACGTCGTTGACGAAGATCGCCGCGTCGGCAATCGGCCGGTCGAACACCCAGGTCTGAACGAGATTGTCCTGCATCGGAGCGGGTCCGCCGCCGGCACCGCTGATGTTCACCCCGGTGCGAACGGAGAAGTTGCCGTTCAGGTGGACCTCGTCGACAAAGTACTCGTCGATGGTGGCCGCGCCGTTGAGCACCGGGGGCAGCAGCCGGACGACTGCGCCTTGAGCGGTGTATCCTTGGGCGTTGACCGCGACATCCGGCGTGGGCTGGTCGGGAGAGGTGCCCGCACCCGCAATCTCGGCGAAGTCCCAGAACGTGCTCTCACCGTCGGGGCAAGGATCGCCGGGCGTCAGTTCCGATGCTTGTAGAGTGACGGACAAGTTCGTGCTTGCTCCTGCTGGAAGTGGTTCGGGGAGTGTGGTGGTGGCTACGTTGCCGGACTGCAACCAAGCGCTGTCGGCCAGCAGGAAGCCGAATGGGATGGTGTTGGCGATCACGACGCTGTGAGCGGGCGTATCGCCCTGGTTGTAGACCGTGATCGGGAACTCGACCGCTTCTCCGGCGGCAATGGTGATCGGCGTTGGCGCCCCCAGAACCAAGGCCAGGTCGCTCGTTTGCTCCGGCGTTTCCGGCGTTTCCGGTGACTGTGACAGGGCAGGTCCGAGGTAAAATGACAACAGGGTGAACAGGAACAGAGTTTTGGTTAATGCGCGCATTGGTTTATGTGGGTTTCTTTGAACTACCCGCATGTATCAAATGTGATAAACAAATTTCTCGTACAAATTGTAACTTAAATTACAATAGCGACGCATATTGGCGTCGTATAGGATGCAAATAATGGGTAAATTCATGGTATTTTGGTCATATTTGGAAATTCGAGAAAATCGGGGTTGTCGTCGTATTGGTCCACTTTGTGGTCTTCAACCCTGCGATGAGGGTCCTTTTTGGTGGCTGCTGTGCCGCCCACGGTCTAAAAATCATCATGACAACGCCCTGTATGATCCAAGCCGTGACCAAGGTTTCGGTGGCGAAGACGCCCTTGACCGAGTTCAACCCGCTGGTCGCGTTTAGCCGACTCGGCGTCCACGGCGTGGAGGCCTGTTCGGGTCCGAACGCGGAGATTGTGACCGCGGCCTACCATCCGTTTGTGGCGGCGGTGCATGTGGCCTTTGCCGAGCACCGCCCCTTGGTACTGTCTCCAGACATGTTCTGGCTGTTGGTCGCCCAGGCCTTCGCTCGGCACATGCGGGTCCACGCCGAAGACCTGCGCAAAAGCTTTGTCGATTTCGACGGGCGGCAGGCCTTGAAGGTTCGTCGCGACGCGTTCGTGAAGGGTTCACCGGACAACGATTGGCCGGGGGTGTTTGGCGAGTTCTCGACGCAAATCAAAGACCGCATCGGCGCGGCAAACCACGCCCGGCTGGTCACCGAAATTCAGCGCGACGGCGGTGACTCGTTTGTTGACTTCGACCTTGATGCTTGAACAGATAAGGCTAGGAGATGTACTAAATAAAGGCGCGCATGAATAAAGACAGAACGATCTACTACCATAGAGCTAACTTTTTCACCACCAACGCTAAGGCTTCACTTTGCACTTTGCTCAAGGCCGCATACAAACGACGAGATCGAACTTCTCGGAGGACTTTCGATTATAAAATCGAAGAGGTGCAGGGAACTCAGTTCGAAAACAAAGGTGAACGTCTCTTCATTCAGATGACTCAATGCTCGCCAAATACTCCGATCTCTATGGTTCCCAAACCTGGAGAGGCGACGAAATCCGGTACTACTGAGGAGCCACCCCCAAGTGATGCTGACTTTATGGGAGGGGATGTCTTTGCCCTAATTCAAGGAAATCACGTTCTTTCTTGTATGAGCGGTTGCAGACTTCCCGCTCTTTCACACTTTTTTGTAAAAATGATCGATAAAGCGGGTGCTTCTGACCCTGCAGATCAGTTCTCGCTGACGAGGGTTGCTAACATTGACAAGGTCAAACTCTTACAAAGAGAGGGAGGGGCAAGGAAGGTCCACCTCGGCGTGTCCGCTACCAAGGCGACAATGGAATACGAGGCCGAGAAAGAGCGGAAGAAACAGAAGTTTCACCGAAAGGTCGCAAGCTTTGTTTCTCGTGAGGCTCTCTCACTATTCAAAAAGCATGAGAAATTATCGGCAGATGAGCTTCGAGACCTGGATAATCTCATGGTCGATATCACCATTTCGTGGGACCGACGAAGGAAAGGGAAACTCGCACAAATCCCAATGAACAAGATTGCTGAATCACTTGTCGGCGACAAGGATGTGGACAGGTTCAAAATTGAAACTGCCGATGGGACCAGGATGGGGCCAGATGATATTTGCTTGAAAAAACCAGTCCGTGTAAACGCGCATGGATCATCAGTCTCACGGTCAGGGGTGTGGGAAGAACTGGATCAATATATGGACGAACTCGCCGATTCTGGTATGCTGAACTTATGACAAGAGAGGATCCAAGATCAGCCAAATTCGATTTTTTCGGGTTTATTGTATGGTGCTTGGTCTTCTCAGTCTGTGGTCTTGTAGGTTTCATGGGCCGCGACCTCTTGAAAGAAAATGAGCCTGCCGTTAACATCATAGTCACAATTTTTTCCATCTTGGCTGGATTCATTGTTGCAATCATAGCGATCGTAGGGGATCCACAGCTGGTGCCGGGTGAATCATGGCGGCAGGGCCAGTTAGACAAGCCAAGAGCCATGGCGAGGCTCACCAAGCAAAAGCTGCTCTTCTTAACCTACCTTACGACGCTTTTGTGTGTGTTTTTGGCAACGATCTTCAAGGAGCATCCCAAAATAGAAGAGGTCTTTCGAGTAATCTTCTTGGGATTATCGATTTTCAGTTTGATTCACTCATTTCGCCTTCCGTTCGTACTTGCAGATATGCAAGAGGAACGGATCGACAATTTGATTGAGGCTCGTAGGACTCAGGTAAAAACAAACTGAGAAACTAGGCCTTTAATACGGAGTGATGCAACCTGGTCATTATGGGGTCACGCTGGATCAACTTCCGGGCAGCCTCTCGCGGGCACCGTTTCGGTGGTTCTATCTCGACCAAGAGTTCGAAATGGAATTTCTTGCCGGTTTTCATGGGTACTCGCAGGATCCGCTCACGTTGGCCGTCCGGCCAGAAATTGGCTGGTGTGTTGCGGACGGCGTTGGTTCATCCGGCGAAGCATGAGACCGTGGGCGTAACATAACTCTCGACCGGACAGCACACGCCATTTTCAACCTTCCGCGCATCAGCCAAAACCCGACTTGAACCCCCGTTTGATTTGGTTCATCAAGACCCCTTGAGAGACTTTCTGAGAACCATGGAACGGATCCTTTGGATCATGTTGAGTTCGTTGATCCTCATCATGGTGCTAGCCGGGACGATGAACACGGTGTTCGGTTTCGTGGCCAAGCATCCAGGCATGAGCGGCTTTATGGCGCGCGTGTTTGGTTCGAACTGGTCCTCCTACCTGAACCCACTGAACGAATTTCAATGGTACCTGTTCAGCATGGTGTTCCTGCTCGGCGGCGCGTTTCTGGTGCGCCAAGACGGTCATGTGCGCGTCGATGTCCTCTACGAACGACTGTCGCCGCGCAAGCGTCGCGGCATCAACACCATCGGCACGTTGTTGCTACTCCTGCCCTGGGCGGGACTGATGTTCTGGGTGAGCCTCGAACCGGTGCGCCAGGACATCGCGATCTTGCGCACCTCCGACTCCACCTCGATGCCGCACTGGCTGATCCAAATCTGCATTCCGGTGGGCTTTGCCATGCTGTTCATCGTGGCCGCTTGGGAACTGTGCAAACTGTTGTTCCCCAAACGGTTCGGTCCGGACTCGTCGGTGACCGCGACTGCGCCTCACGCAACCCCGGTCCCGGAGGCTGGTTCCTGATGGAGTGGTTGTTGCCGGTGTTGATGGTTCTGACGCTGCTCGGGCTGATTTTCAGTGGCTACCCGGTCGCCTTCTGCCTCGGCGGCACGGCGGTGGTGTTCGCGGTGATCGGCATCTCCACCGGTGAGTTCAGCTTGATGCGGATGAACACTTCCTACGTTCGAATCCGGGGGCTGATGAGCAATGATGTGCTGCTCGCGATCCCCTTCTTCATCTTCATGGGTGCGATGCTCGAACGATCAAAACTCGCCGAGAACCTGCTCAAGACGGTCGGCCAGTTGTTCGGTCCGATGCCTGGCGGCATGGCCCTGGCGGTGGTGTTCGTCGGCGCGCTGCTCGCCGCCGCGACCGGCGTGGTCGGCGCTTCGGTGGTCGCGATGGGCACCATCTCCCTGCCGGTGATGTTGCGCTACAAATACCAGCCGCACTTCGCCACCGGGATCATCGCGGCCAGCGGCACGCTGGGGCAGATCATCCCGCCGAGTTTGGTGTTGATCGTGCTGGCCGACCAGATTGGCGTGTCGATTACCGACCTGTTTGCCGGCGCACTGTTGCCCGGGTTCATGCTCGCGGCGGCGCTGATGCTTTACGCCCTTTGTGCTTCGTTGCTGAAGCGCGATATCGCGCCGCCGCTACCGGCCGAAGCGCGCGAAATTTCAACCGGCCAACTGCTGTTCCGAGTGATGACCTCGCTGGTGCCGCCGGTCCTGCTGATCCTGTTGGTGCTCGGCAGTATCTTCATGGGCATCGCCCCGCCCACCGCCGCCGGCGCGCTCGGTGGACTCGGCGCGGTGCTGCTCGCGCTGGTCTCGGGTCGGCTGAGTTGGGTGACCATGCGTGACAGTTTGCAGACCACGGCTAAGCTGACCACCATGGTGATGTTCTTGCTGCTCGGCGCGAGCACCTTCAGTTTGGTGTTCGGCTTTTTGGACGGCGACGACTTGATCAAGGAGATGCTGGCGAACCTGCCCGGCGGTTTGATCGGCGCCCTGATCATCGCCAACCTAACCATTTTCCTGCTCGGCTTCTTCATTGATTTCTTCGAGATCGCGGTGATCGTGATTCCCTTGCTGATCCCCGGTTTCGAGACGCTGTACGCCGACAACCCGGAGGCGTTCCACAGTCTGCTGTCGATCTCGCCCAGCGCGCTCGAGGCGGGGCTCGGCTACAAGTTGTTTCTGGTGTGGTTCGGGGTGATGGTGGCGATGAATTTGCAGACCAGTTTTCTCACCCCGCCGTTTGGTTTCGCGCTATTTTATCTCAAAGGCGTGTGTCCGCCGGAGATCCGCACCACACAGATTTACCGCGGCGTGATCCCGTTCATCATCATCCAAGTGCTGGCGATCACCGCGCTAGTGTTCTTTCCCGAACTGGTGACATGGATGGTGGAGAAGGCTGCGGCGAGAGGCCCGTGATGTCCGTTCGTATGAAAACGTTTCATCGGCCAAACGCTTTTCGGGTGCCTTTGTGTCATCCCGCTTTGCGGGACTACCTCTTACGCGATTCCAAACCGTGGCCTTGCCCTGCGGGCTACAACCACGGCTATTCGAATGTCACCGCTACGCGGCTACCCGCAGGCACCGCCATCTTCCATGTTCGATCTGCCATCTTCGCCCCACCCCTAGACTCAGCGTTTGAAGAGAACCTCCGAGGCCCAGCGTTTGAAGAGAGC
>ENA-ORXR01005397-ORXR01005397.1-marine-metagenome-genome-assembly--contig:-NODE-5397-length-10163-cov-13.681737_pt1 | contig 10163 bp, 8 predicted proteins | sample MGYA00237866_ERZ511479 | MGnify/ENA metagenome assembly ERZ511479
GCAGGCGAGACCAGCTCTTGCGCGGCTTTATCCGTTTCCAGCTCAACGAGCGGTTCGTCTTTTTTGACCGAATCGCCAACGGCTTTGAACCACTGTGCAATCGTCACTTCACTGACGCTTTCGCCGACATTTGGAATTGTGATATCTGTCATGGGGGTTTCCTAACTCAGATCTCTATTTCGCGAACGCGCCATCGAGGATGGCTTGCTGTTCTTTTTTATGTTTCGTGCTGATGCCAGTGGCGGTTGAAGCCGCCGCAGGCCGTCCGACATATTTCAGACGTTTATGTTTCGCGCCAATCGCAATCAAGCTCTCTTCGATAAACGGGTCGACAAAGGTCCAAGCGCCCATATTTTTAGGCTCTTCTTGGCACCAGACCATCTCTGCATTTTTGAAGCGCGAGAGCTCTTCTTGCATAGCGTCATCCGGATAGGGATAGAACTGCTCCATACGAAGGAGGTAAATATCATTGCGGCCGTTTTTCTCGCGTTCTTCAAAGAGGTCGTAATAGACTTTGCCGGAACAAATAATGACGCGCTTAATCTTGCTATCGGCGGCCAGTTTAATTTGGCTGATTTCGGGATTATATTGTGCATCATCCCAGAGCAAACGATGGAACTCACTGCCTGGCCCCATTTCTTCAAAGGTCGAGACGCAAAGTTTGTGCCGCAGCAAAGACTTCGGGCTCATATTGATAAGCGGTTTGCGGAAGTTGCGTTTTACTTGGCGGCGGAGCACATGGAAATAATTGGCAGGCGTCGAGACATTCGTGACTTGCATATTATCTTCCGCGCATTGCTGTAAGTAGCGCTCGAGGCGCGCGGAACTATGTTCGGGCCCTTGGCCTTCATAACCATGCGGCAAGAGCATCACGAGGCCGGACATGCGCAGCCATTTTTGCTCGGCGGAGCTGATGAACTGATCCACCATGACCTGCGCGCCATTGGCGAAATCGCCGAATTGCGCTTCCCAAATGGTCAGCGCATTGGGTGCTGCCGTTGAAAATCCATATTCAAACCCAAGGACCGCTTCTTCGGAGAGATGCGAGTTTAGGACCTGATAATATTCTTTCGCCTCAGATAGATTATTTAGCGGGCAATATTTCTCTTCAGTTTTTTGATCAATCCAATTGGACTGGCGCTGAGAGAAGGTTCCGCGCTCGGAATCCTGCCCGGACAAACGCACAGGATGCCCCTCGGTAATAAGCGTCCCAAAGGCCAAATGCTCAGCAAGACCCCAATCAATATCGCGGCCTTTTTCGATTTTTTCAGCCCGTGCCTTGATGATGCGTTTTAAGGTTCGGTGCATATTGAGCGAATTAGGCACAGCGACAATTTGCTGCCCGATGGCTCTTAATTGGTCGATTTCCACCGCTGTATCACCGCGCCGTTTGCCATCTTTTTCGGTCGGTAATGAGATACCCTGCCAAACGCCCTGCAGCCAATCCGGCTGTTTCGTTTCATAGGACTTAGCTTCATCGAAATCTTTATCGAGCTTGGCATAAAAATCGTCGATGCGGGCCTGCGCCTCGGCTTCCGTGAGGTCACCTTGCGCGATTAGTCTATCCGCGTAAATTTTGCGGGACGAAGGAAGATCAGCAATCGCCTGATACATGAGCGGCTGAGTAAAAGAGGGATCATCGCCTTCATTATGGCCGTAGCGGCGGTAGCAAATAATATCGAGCACGACATCTTTGCCAAATTTCTGGCGATATTCCGTCGCAACGCGCGCCGCAAAGACAACCGCTTCGGGGTCATCACCGTTCACATGGAACACAGGCGCTTCGACCATAAAGGCCACGTCCGAACAATATTGACCGGAGCGATATTCATCAGGTGTGGTCGTAAAACCGATCTGATTGTTAACGACAACATGGATTGTGCCGCCCGTGCGGTAGCCCACAAGTTGCGAAAGCTGGAACGTTTCCATCACCACGCCCTGCCCGGCAAAGGCGCTATCGCCGTGCAAGATTACAGACATTACCTGTTCGGGATTATGCGATTGATATGTGCCCGATGCCATTTGTTGTTTCGCGCGGGTTTTGCCGATGACAACGGGCGCAACAACTTCCAAATGGGACGGATTAGGTGCGAGAGAAAGATGGACAGAATTGCCGTCAAATTCACGATCATCTGACACGCCCAAATGATATTTCACATCACCGGATCCGAAATCTTCTGACCCGGCTGCGACGCCGCCGAGAAACTCAAAGAAAATCGCCGAGTAAGGTTTCTGCATAACAGAGGCCATGACATTGAGGCGTCCTCGATGCGGCATGCCAAAATTAATGTCTTTAAGGCCAAGCTGACCACCGCGTTTAATGATCTGCTCTAACGCCGGCAGCAAGCTTTCCGCGCCGTCAATGCCAAAGCGCTTCGTGCCCGGATAACGTTTATGGATCAGCTGCTCAAAGGTTTCGCCCTCAATGAGCTTCTGCAAGATGGCCAGACGGCCTTCTTTGGAAAAGCTAATCTCTTTTTCAGGGCCTTCAAGGCGCTGTTGAATCCAAGCTTTTTCTTCAGGGTTAGAGACTTGCATGAATTGCACACCCAAGGTCGAGCAATAAGTGCGCTTCAAAATATCCATAATTTCGGAAAGCGTTGCAGTTTGTAGACCAAGCACACCATCAATGAAAATTTCGCGGCCCATATCTTCCTCGCCAAAGCCATATGTCGCGGGGTCCAGTTCAGGATGCGAGCCGGGCTTTTGTAAACTGAGCGGATCCAAATCGGCAATCAAGTGCCCCCGCGCGCGATAGGCACGAACTAACATCAAGGCGTGCAGGGAGTCTTTCGCCGCCTGCTCTGCTTCAGAATCAGATGCCTGAGGACGTGCAGCCTTGACCTTTTCGACAATGCCTCCCCAGTCACCCGTGAGCGCGGATGTCAACTCCGGTGTCGGGTCAGTGGTGTAAGCCTCGCGTTTCCAAACCGGTCCCTCAGCATTCTTTTTGGCATTGGCGCTGTCTTCGCCGAGGCTCGCAAAATAAGCGCGAAAGGACGGATCGACACTATTTGGATTTGCCGCATATTGGGCTTGCATCTGTTCCAAATAGGCGGCGTTTCCACCGTCGAGGAACAATGTGTCGAGAAGGTTTTGGTTCTGCTCAGAACGCTCGGTCATGCTGTATCAGCCTTGCCTGCTGTAGGATAATTCAGAATTGGCTCTAGCAGCGTAAAAACGCAGTGTCACCGACGGATTTCGTGTTTGTAAAATCAATTCAGTCACAATTCATATTTTTGGCCTGAATACATAAAGGCCGCCTCGTTCATGTCTCGGAAACGAGAATTGAACTGAGCGGCCAATATCTAGTTTTTGTGGTGAGGATTAGCCGTTCAACACGTCCATCATCGTGACGCCGAGTTTGGCAGGCGAGTCAGAAACGCGAATACCCGCTTTTTCCATCGCAGCGATCTTGTCTTCCGCGCCGCCTTTGCCGCCGGAAACAATCGCGCCGGCATGGCCCATTGTCCGTCCCGGAGGCGCTGTGCGGCCTGCGATGAAACCAACCATCGGCTTGGAAATGCCCTTCTTGGCCATATGCGCGACATATTCTGCGGCTTCCTCTTCGGCAGACCCGCCGATTTCGCCGATCATGATGATTTGCTTCGTCTCGTCGTCATGCAGGAAAAGCTCCAAGCAATCGATGAAGTTCGTCCCGTTAATCGGGTCACCGCCAATGCCAATCGCCGTTGTCTGGCCGAGGCCGACTTGGGTGGTTTGGAACACAGCTTCATAGGTCAGCGTGCCGGAACGCGAGACCACGCCGCAAGTACCTTTTTTGAAAATCTTACCCGGCATGATGCCGATTTTGCACTCATCCGGGGTGAGAACGCCAGGGCAGTTCGGGCCGATGAGGCGGGATTTAGACCCAACCAGCGCACGCTTCACGGGGATCATGTCAGAGACAGGAATGCCTTCCGTAATCGCAATGATGAGCTCCATCTCTGCGTCAATCGCCTCCAAAATGGAGTCCGCGGCGAAACGCGGCGGGACATAAACAACAGAGGCTGTTGCGCCCGTGGCGTGTTTGGCTTCGGCAACCGTGTCAAAGTTCGGGAGGCCCAAATGCTCGGTTCCGCCTTTACCCGGCGTGACACCGCCAACCATTTTTGTGCCATAAGCCATGGCCTGTTCCGTATGGAACGTCCCGGTTTTACCCGTCATCCCTTGCGTGATGACCTTGGTGTCTTTGTTAATTAATACTGACATTTATATATCCTCAGTGGATTGACCATGTGCCAATCGGCATTGGTCTCGTGTAATTAGTTTACGGATCAGGAACAAACCAGCTAGATTTAATCCAAACCATATAAATTTTGATCCTAGGTGAACTGGCAATAATGGGTTGTATAAAATCAAACCCAACAAGGTAAAAACGCCAACACCGCTGTAGAAAAATTTCTTATCAACAGCGTATTCTCGTAACGCCAACCAGAGCAAAGAACCAAATATGACTATTCTAAGAAAGAAGTAAAACGCGTATGGAAGCGGTAGTACGCTGAGTCCAACAACCGCCAAGCAAGCTATGAAAACTTCCTTGTATGGCGTGCCAATAGGAATCGCTGGGTTCTGGATCCCGCTCACGTTTCGACTCAACCCTTAACCGCCGCCACGATCTTCTGTGCGGCGTCGTCTAGGTCGTCTGCGGCAATCACGTTTAGACCTGAGTTTTTGATGATCTCTTTACCGGCTTCGACGTTAGTGCCTTCGAGGCGGACGACGAGCGGGACTTGGAGGCCAACTTCTTTGACTGCGTCCACAGCTCCTTGGGCGATAATATCGCATTTCATGATACCGCCGAAGATGTTGATGAGGATGCCTTCGACCTTGTCGTCAGACGTCAAAATCTTGAACGCCGCGACAATGTTTTCTTTCGTCGCGCCGCCGCCCACATCGAGGAAGTTGGCAGGCTCTGCGCCGTATAGCTTGATGATATCCATTGTCGACATAGCCAGACCCGCGCCATTGACCATACAGCCAATGTTGCCGTCGAGGGCGACATAGGAGAGGTCATATTTGCTGGCTTCGATTTCTTTTGCGTCTTCTTCAGTTTCATCCCGAAGTTCCGCGATATCCGGATGGCGAAACAGCGCATTGCCGTCAAAGCTGATTTTCGCGTCCAGACAATGCAGACGCTGGTCTTCCGTCACGATGAGCGGATTGATTTCCAGCATCGCCATGTCTTTGGCGAGGAAGCCTTCATAGAGGATTTTGCCGAGCTTACCCGCTTGTTTCGCGAGATCGCCTTTTAGGTTAAGCGCCTTTGAGAGCGTGCGGCCATGATGCGGCATGAATCCTGTGACCGGGTCGATGTCGAAGTTGATGACTTTCTCCGGTGTGTCATGCGCAACGGCTTCAATGTCCATACCGCCTTCTGTCGAGACGATGAAGGACACACGCGATGTATCGCGGTTGATAATGATGGAGAGATAAAGCTCGCGGTCGATGTCTGACCCGTCTTCGATATAAAGGCGGTTAACCTGCTTGCCCTTATCATCGGTCTGCTCTGTGACGAGATATTCGCCGAGCATTTCCTCTGAATTCTTTACAACGTCCTCAATAGAGAACGCGAGACGTACGCCGCCTTTGGCACCTTTTGGCGCGCCAATGAATTTCCCTTTGCCGCGACCGCCTGCGTGGATTTGGGATTTGACGACCCAAAGCGGCCCGCCAAGTTTTTCTGCAGCCGCTTTGGCCTCGCTGGCATTGAAAATGGCGATGCCTTCGCTGACTGGCGCGCCAATGGATTTAAGGACAGCTTTGCCCTGATATTCGTGGATGTTCATGAAGTGAGGTCCGCGTGAGCTGTGAAGTGTTCGAGAGCCTTATAACGCCCAGATTACTGACCGCAACTAGGCAGTTGGGTGAACGCCTTCGAATTTCGGCATGCGCGTTGATTTAGGCGAAAAACAACATCCACATTGTCCGTCCCGGCATAAAGGCAAACGCCCCGGGAATGAGCAGCGCCGCGAAATACATAGTCAGAACGTGCCGCTTATGTGCTTTCACGTTCCCTTTGCGAATTGATGACACGACTTGATACAGACCTATGAAGGTGATCGGCACGAAGATATGGATCCATGAAAAATTCCCACTCGGACTGGTTCTGATAAATATAGCCGTTAGCGCGGTCATGAACATCAACATGCCAAAAACCCGTCCCGCCATTTTGTGAGCGGGCGTTCCCTTCCGGCGGATCAGCACATATCCTCCGAGGAAAAAAGCCCCTACGGCAACCAACATATGGATTTGAATGGCCAGACTCGCTTGGGTAAAATATTCGATATTCATTGTCGTTTCCTTTCGATGAAAGCAATCAAACCTGGGAAACAGCACATCGCAATAGGCTTTGCATAAAGCCCCCCTTTAACAACGTGAACCGACTTGAAAATAACGTCCCGACGCTTCACGATACGTGAATGACATGCCGAGTCCGCCCATAATGCTGCGTTTTTTTAAGCATCCCATCGCGAAGGGATTTTTAACGCCGCTTATCGCAGGGGTGGTGCTTGGGATTCTCGCGCCTTTTGGATCCTCAAATTTTGACCTGTTTTTCAGATTTGCCTTTTGGATCGGCCTCACCCTAGCCGGCGGCGTTGGCGCTATGGCGGCCGCCAAGCTGCAGACGCGTTTCGCGCCAGATCTGTCGACTGTATGGCGTACGGTCATCCAGTCGATTGGCGCGACGGCAGCTGTATCGCCATTTGTCTTTAGCTTGAATCCGCCAAGCTCCGCGACCGGGTTCATCTTGACGCTATTTTATATTTGGGTTGTCGCGATCGTGATTACGGCGTTTGGCATTCTGGCGGAACAGCGGCACAAGCCGCCTATACCGGGCGATAAGCGAGCGCCATTGCTCGAACGGTTGCCGCCGAAATTTCGAGACGCGCCTCTTTATGCCATTAGTTCCGAAGATCATTATATCAGAATACATTCCGAAGTCGGCGAGCATATGATTTTGATGCGGTTGGGTGATGCAGAGGATTTGGCGGCGCCCCTACCCGGCCTCAAACCTCACAGAAGTTGGTGGGTTGCAGAAGCGGGCGTGGAAAAAATAATAAAGACGGACGGTAAACTTCGCATTCGGCTTAAATCCGGCACGGAGGTTCCCGTCAGCCGAGAGGGCGCAAAACGCGTCCGCGCCGCAAATTGGGTTTAGGTTTTTACCTGCCCATAGGCCCAACATTGCACATCGCCAAAGGGTGGCAAGTTTCCAATTTCATACATCCGCTTTGAGCCAATCGCCTCAGCCGTTTTTATCGAGCCGATATTGCCTTCGGCGATAACGTGAATGATGCGGTCCCACCCTAGCGTGTTAAAACAATAATCAACGCAAGCCGCGCCCGCCTCTTTCGCATAACCTCTGCGCGTAAAGTCGCGGTGGATGGTCCAGCCCACTTCCGGCTCGGGCCAGCCTTCAGGATTCCACGGCCCAACACGTCCAATGAATTGGCCGCTGGCTTTCTCTATGACAGACCAAAAGCCATACCCTCGAACTTTCTGATGCCCGATCAAAGTCGCCATCTGCCGCCATGACCCCGCGCGGTCGAGAACCTGACCGCCGATATGACGCACGGTGTCCTCGTCGCTCATCATATCCGTCCAAGCGTCGATATCCGCTTCGATATCAATCTCGCGAAGGATGAGGCGTTCTGTTTCAAGAATGGTGTTTTTCATCTGATAATTATAACCGCTAAAAGCCTCAAACCCAAACGCAAAACGCCCCTCGCGGGGCGTCGCCATTCCGGCGTCAGCGAAAACACCACTACAGCCTCCACAACGATTTTTGAAAATCGTGTGAAAAGCGGGTATTTTCGCTACCAGAATTAGTCCTTCAGGGACGGCTCCATCTCCTGGCAATCCGCGATGATCTTCTCAACCGCTGCGACCGATGTCATGAACATGTCGCGCTCGTCAGCTTTGAGGCGGATATTCATCACTTTCTCAACGCCGTTTTTGCCGATCATAGCCGGGGCTCCGACATAGAGCCCGCGCACGCCTGCGATTTGGCCGGACAGACGAACGGCGCAAGGCAGGATGCGTTTCTTATCACGCAGATAAGACGTCGCCATTTCAATCGCCGACTCCGCAGGCGCATAGAACGCCGATCCATTGCCAAGGAGGCCAACAATCTCGCCGCCGCCTTTGCGGGTCCGCTCAACGATGGCGTCGATAGCTTCTTGCGTTGTCCACTTCATTTTAATGAGGTCCGGGATCGGCACGCCGTTCACGGTGGAGTAGCGGATCAGCGGCACCATCGTATCGCCGTGGCCGCCGAGAACAGATGCGTGAACGTCCTCTACTGAACAGCCAAATTCATCGGCGAGAAAATAGCGGAAACGCGCGCTGTCCAAAACGCCGGCCATGCCAACAACTTTCTTCGGCGGAAGACCGGAGAACTTTTGCAGCGCCCAAACCATCGCATCCAGCGGGTTTGTGATACAGATCACAAACGCCTTTGGCGCAAATTCTTTAATGCCTTCGGCGACCTGTTTGATCACGCCAAGGTTTTTACCGATCAGCTCTGAGCGGTCCATACCGGGCTTGCGCGGGAAGCCCGCCGTGATGATGATAACATCTGCGCCTTTGATATCGGCATAGTCCTTTGTGCCTTTCAAATTGACGTCTTTACCGAACACGGGCGCGGCTTCGGAGAGATCAAGCGCCTTACCTTTGGCTGTCCCTTCAAATATATCGAAAAGGACGATGTCGCCCAATTCTTCGCGGGCGGCAATGTGGGCCAAGGTTCCGCCGATCATACCGGCGCCGATAAGGGCGATTTTCGCGCGTGCCATAGTGAGTCTCCAAACTGGCGTTAAGTCGTGGGCGGGCCTTTAGCGCCGTCTGGCAGTCGGGGCAATGGGAAGCTGTTCAACATTGACGTTGATTCTACCGTAACTACGATGTCGGCGCAGAGACGCGCTCACAGCCTGTCACGTGGTCTGCCAACACCAAGAAAGAAATCGCGCCCTAGGTTTGGCGTCCGCAAGGCCGGCATCCGCGATAGAAGACCGAAAGTAAGGACCTTATCCTTGAATTGAGCTGTCAGGCGCAAAGAAAAAATGATAGGTTTTCAGTTTTTCAAAACAGCGAAAGACTTCCAAATTGGGATGACATGAGAGGCCGTTGTCGCCCAAAACCGGCCGCTGGTAATGTTTGCCGATACGGAAGCATTAGTGCAAAATAGGACACCTACGCTTGGTCGTTGCTCAATCGAAAGGCGAGCCTTAGGAATATCGTAAATTTGATAGTTAGAACTTATTTTCCGAAGGTTCGAAGCCTAAGTGATCAAGAAAAGTCTCGAAGTCTGGAGATATTCGAAGAACGCTTTCAGACAAATCTGTGTTAGTTTTATCAATAGCAACCACGGGCCAAGGTCGGTCCTGTCTTGTATCAAATGAGATATACTCGCCCGCTCCATTTGAGCCTATCATTATAAATCCCGGAAAAAATTCCTCGTATTCTCTGTTCGCTATAGAAGAAGTAACTGTTTCAGCAGAATCCGAAACGAACACAAATGGCTGCAATTCTAAATCCCATTCGCCGCTATTAGAAAATTCAAGAAATTCTAAATAGGATTCGGGAAGATCTACCGGTGAAGCTAGTTTCAACTTGGTGATCGCCTCATGAGTTGCTGGCTTACTATTGAATAGAGTTTTTGTTTTCCAACGCATTTCACTTTCTCGCAAATGAGACAACCAATGTTACTTTACGTCTACTCAAATGTCCAACGTCCGTTGATCTTCAATAGTCGAAGCTGAGCAGCTAAAAATCGCTTCACTAAGGACACTCGAAGACGACTGAAAGTAACGTCATTTTACGCCTGAAAAGAGATTTATAAATTTCTTTCCCTCAATTGAACTCGAATTTTCCCAATAAAATCAACGCTAAAAAAAGATGCGTCCGCGCTTCTAAAAGCTGTGTCATCTTTAAGCTGTCTTCTCACAAAGGGCGATCAAGCGTACGTTAGTTTGTTTGGTGAGAAGCGGCGCTTGTCATTGGAGCTTTGGGCGTAACGTCCCGAAAGCTTGGGTGGCCTGACGAGAGCTTATTGGACCTCGACTGTTCAGCTAGGCCGTCAGCGCAGAAAGGCGTCGTCGTGTGGGGCTTCTTGGCACTTGGTGCATTTCCTGATTAACAGGAATTGCACGAGCTGGGAG
>ENA-ORXR01005400-ORXR01005400.1-marine-metagenome-genome-assembly--contig:-NODE-5400-length-10161-cov-15.711027_pt1 | contig 10161 bp, 15 predicted proteins | sample MGYA00237866_ERZ511479 | MGnify/ENA metagenome assembly ERZ511479
CTCCCCCCCCCCCTCCCCCCCCGCGGCTGCGTCGCCTGCACCTCTACTTGTAGGAGATGCAAACATGTGCTCGATAATTTTACCCTACCCATGGCTTGAATTCATGTCACCTTGACTGTTGTCGTTGCGGTCGGATCTGTGCCGCTCGAGTGCCGCACCATCTTCGCTTTGATCCTCTGCTATTTACTCTCTCCCCCCCCCCCCCCCCCCCCCCCCCCCCCCCCCCCCCCCCCCCTCCCCCCCCCCCCCCCCCCCTCCCCCCCCCCCCCCCCCCCCCCCCCCCCCCCCCCCCTCCCCCCCTCCCCCCCCCCCCCCCCCCCCCCCCGTCTATTCATGCACCAGTGAGATTCGCCCATCCCCCCTCTTCCTTGACCCACGCTGCCTCTCCTCCACCCCTCCACTATTCCTTTACTGCCAGGGGGGGAGGAAGCGGGGGATGGGATGGTGCGCGCGGTTGCCTGGGGGCTATCGGCTGTTGCGCGAAGGCGTGGCGGGCAACGCGGCTGGGGTACGCGGGGGTGGTTGTGGGGGCAGATAGAGAACGCAGATGCGGAGGGGAGCGGCGGATCGGGCTCGCAGAGGCGCGAAGTGGGGCGGCTGGGGCAGGCGGATGTGATGGGGGGGGGGGGGGGGGGGGGGGGGGGGGGGGGGGGGGGGGGGGGGGGGGGGGGGGGGGGGGGGCGGCTGAGTCGGGCGCGGAACAACTTGGCGGCGTCTTGTATTTTTTTCGCTTCTATCATGAGACTTGTTTTCAACGGTCCTCACTCGTCGTCATCACCATTCACTACACCCCCAACTATCGCGTAAAACGCAGCCAGCGCTACCTCTTCAATATCACCTGCGTAAGCTTCCTCTCCCACGCCCTCGGTACCGTCGGCAGGAGCGGGGGGCGCCGCAGGAGGTTGGTCCACCGCAGCCATACCCAGTCGCTCCAAGAGCTTGTGCTCCGCGCACGACCGTCCGTGCGACGCGATGATGTCCGCCCGCGCCAGTTGTGCGCTATTAAACATAATCCTTGTCTGCATATCCGCTTTGGCAGGGTCGATGCGGTTGCGAACCGCCGTGTGCATGAGCTTCGCCGTTTTAGAGGCCTGTTCCCCGCCAGCAGCCGACGGAGGAAGAGCAAAAAGCCGCAGAGCGACAACACGCAAAGTGGGGAAAGGCTCTCCCAGAAGCACCCACCACTGTGCGGGGCGCACATTACGCCCGGCAAAGGCCACGGGGAGCTGCTTTGCGTACGTGAAAAATTCTGCCAGGTCCCTGGATAGACGCAGCGAGTAGCTGGCGTCGTCGCCAGCCAAATACTCGACCGCCCTGCCCCTCAGAGTGGGCAGCGTCGGCCCGTCTCACTGCATTGCTGCCACCATCTGGCGTACAGGACACCAAAAAGGGTCCGGGTAAAACGCGAGGACCAAAAGGTTGTTCTTATTAAGCGACAACCGACGGCCAAGAGAACCTTGGATGGATGACAGCGCGGCTACCGGCAGCTCCGCAAACGATTGGTCAAGGCACAATCGCAACGCCGAAAAATATTCCCACCGCGGACGACAGCGGTGCCGCGTCGGCTTCTCACACAGAGACAGATGACGCCAGCGCTTTCAGGAACGGCGAGCACTTAGCCAATAACGGCTCGGTGGTCGGGCTGTACATGATGGTCTCAACACTGGGAAGTATGCGGATGCCTGCCGCTGGGGGTTCATGTCGGTTGTCCGCTGTGAAGTGTACTTCCGCAGTCCCCCAGGGACAACTGGCCCTTGGGTATGTCGTAAGTCGTCGTATTTGTCTGGTGACACTGCATGTACTTGTTTGTAGATCTTTCGGCGGGGACCCATTAGGGGTTGAGCTCCGGGGGAGATTCGTGTGGGGAGCGGCGTCTTGAGTGTGAGGCTGTGGGCGCCCGCCGGATGCGCGGGCGCTGCCCTGGGGGGGTGCCGTGCGGGCCTTGTGGGCCAGGCCATTGGGGGTGCCTGGGAAGGCGCTGCGGCCGAGGTGGCCTGCGGGATATCAGGCGCGCCTGCGCAGGCCTCGGAACGCCGTGCTTAGTAAAATAACGCACCCACTCAACATCATCGACTTCACATCCGCCAAGGTGCGACGTAGCGCCAGGAGATTTTCCAGCACCGAGGTGATCCTGGCGGCCTCCCCCACCGAGACAGTGCGGCTTTAAAGCTCCAGCGACCCAATCTTGGCCCCGGCGTTGCGTAGCTGTTGCGCATTGCGTGCCAGCAGTGCGTCTGCCCGCGTGCTGGGGGTGAATAACACACCAGCAGCGACGCTCTCTCGCAGAGCCGACTTGAACGACTCAATCAGCGCAAGATCCTTTGCCACCAAGTTGCCCGCGTGAGCAGTGCACCCATATGTAAAGAGGCAGACCTTAGCGTCAACCGCGAGCCGTCGCATGAGCCCCATGGTGGTTGGGTTGTCGGTGACCGATCCCCATATCCAGCACAGCGCAAGCTGGTTCTCGCGAGTGTGCTCTGGGTCAGCCCGATCGCTGAACGTAGACCCGCCATAACGCGCCGCCAATCGCGGCTGTAGCCCTTTTGTCAGCTCCACCAGCAGGTTTTGGGCCGTCCAGCGGTCGGTGCCCAGTCGAAAAGAAACCGGGTAGAGCGCCAACGGCAATACACAATAATATTGGAGACACCTTCACGTGTCACGCTTGTCATGCCGTCAATAGACACCCCACACGTGCGAGCACCCGCCAGGCGCTCCGACACTTGCCCATCGCTGGTTCCGGAAGCCCCAATCAGCAGCCGTCCGCCCACCTCGTGCCCATTCCCACGGCCTGCAAAGCGCCCGCCCGAGATGTCGAGCAGTACGTCTCGCCACGTGGGATTGTCGGAAAGGTTGAACGCGAGCCCGTGTTTGTACATAGCCGTGGCGAACTTCACCTTCCAGCGCTCCGCCTCCTCGGATGGAACGGCACCAACCGCCGCACTCACCGCCGCCCCTGCTGCCCCCGCGACGCCGAGTCCCGCTCGTTTGGCGGCCCTGGCCGCGTTGTAGCGCTCCAGGTCGACGATGAGCGTCGGTTGCGCCGTCCTCGCAGCAGCACAGTTGTAGATGTGCCGCGCACCGCGGGTGATGTTCACCGCCCTCCCCTCGTACATGCACTTAGCACCCGGGCTCGACATGCGCAGGCGGTCGGGGGAAAATACCATGTACCTCCACGCTGGGCTCCTAGACTCGTCCTCAGGCTCATCGGCCATGGCAGGAGGGAATTGTAGGGGTAGGGAGAGTCGGAAACAAAAGACAGGGTGCTGCAGTACGGTGGTGACAGAGCGTACCTGCGGGAAGTGGGAGGGTGACGGAGAGCGAAGCTGCGATCCACGCTGAGGGTGAAGGCAGCTGCGTGACGAGGCTCAAGTGGATCTGCCGACGCCGTGCGCTGGAGGGGGGTCCCCAAACGGAACGTTCTTGTCGTCATTTTGGGGAGTCGGTTTCAGCAAGGAGAACGAGGTTGCAGATTGCGACGATGTGTAATACGCCCTGTACTACGCATGACGTGAAAGACATAAAATCAGCCCCTGTGGTGCGTCACGCGTAGTTACGGTGTATTACAGCCACGTTTTGCGTATTGAGCCATTCCTACACGAGGGAGGCCGCGTGTCGCTCGTCGATCATCTTCATTCTAAGACGAGATCTGCCAACGATCGTACTTAAATATATGACACAAAGCAGATTCATGCGTTCAGTTTAGCATGAATGTGCGGTCGTTGAGGCGATCGTCCTTCTCCTGAGTTCCACGTTAGAGGGCGCAACGTGCCTCAGAGTGCTGGAAGCGTCATCATCGGATCGGAGAATCGCGTGCTTCCGGACTGCCTTGTTTCCGAGGACGATGCAGGCAGCTACGTGGTGAGAAACGGCGTGGGCGTAGATGAGCCCAAGAGAATCTCAGAAAAGACCAATCAGGGCGGCCCATGTGCAACGCATTTGATGGTGATGGCGGCCACGCCGAGAGTCTGTCAGTGCGTCCAAAGAGAACACTGGATAGGCCTTCCTGTCCGTTTTTTGTGGAGGGCCAAGTGGTCCTCCCACCTTCTGAGAGAGCAGCGCGAGTGCCTCGCAGGGGTCTACTGGGCTTTGTTTTCCAGCCACGACATCCAGGGGGATGCCTTCGTGGCTCTCGGCACGGCCAGGCCTGCAGTCAGCGTCTAGGCAACCGCCACGCCGGGTTGCCCGGCACGGCCGCAGGCGGCGGTGGCCGCGACTCCGCAACACAAACACCATGGGCGGTGGCCGCCCACACTTCCTGTTCCGCTGTAACACGGGCGGCCGCCGCCGCCCCTACCCCGCACTTACGTCGAGGGCGGCAGCGGCCGCCGGCCCCCCTCCCCAGCACAACAGGCGACCGCGGCCACCACATCCGCATGCATCCGCCACGGGCAGCCGCCGCCGCCCGTCCCGTTGCACAAGAGCCACGGGTGACGACTGCCGGCACTCGCGCTGATGCTGCGACAAGGACGGCGGCTGCCGCCGCTTCATCTTTTCCGGCCCACCAGGCGGCTGCCGGCGACAAAATCCCGCACATCGGCCGCAGGCAGCGATGGCCGCCACTCCACAAGGCCAAAGTCATGGGCGGCGGCCGCTCCCACTCCTTCCCCCGCACGACGGGCGGCAGCCGCCGCCCCCACCCCGCATTTTCGAGTTCGGCGGCGGCGGCCGCCGCTACCCCAGCTTCCGCGTGACGGATGGCGGCTGCCGCCACTGGCCATCAACGGCGGCGGAGGCCACCTTTTTTGGCGCCACCGCCCCTCTGGCCGCCGTCGCCACCCCAAACCCGCGCATCCACGACGGGTGGCGGCCGCTGCAACTTCCTCTGCCCCGTCATCAGGGGCGGTGGCCCCCACTACAACGTCGTGCATCCAGTTGGAGGTGATCGCGGCGGCCGCCGTCCCATTTTTACCCTATCCGCGGCCGCCGCTGAACGTGCAGGCATCCGCGGGGCACTCGGCCGCCGCCACGGCAGCGGCGGCCGCCCAACGTGCATGCAAAAAGGGCTGGTGGTAGCCCTGGTGGCAGGAGCGCGGTTGCTGAATGACGACAGTAGGGTGGGTCGTAGAGTCGGAAATGGAAAAACAAACCTTCCCAGCGGGAAACATACCGCTCATTGTCCTAGCCGCCACACTCTTCGCAAAAGCAAAACACTATTGCTGTCTTCCCAATTTTGGCCGATCCCGTCGACGTCAAGAAGGGTGATAAACTGTGCGACACTGTGTCTCAGCCATCCATTCAGCCGGATGAAGGGGATCCGCCAATAGGCAGTTGACCGAGACACGGTCTTGACTTCGACCACATCGGCCAAAATTGGGAAGACAGCATTACGAGACGTCTCTTCTGCCTCCTGTACTCAAGATAGAGAACCAGTATGTTCAGAGCTGGAGCTCCCAGCTCCTTCTGCGCCCTCCGCGTCCTGGTCCGCTGAAAAGCAGTCGTCCTCCAGCACGCGAGGATCGCAGTTGGTCACAAACTCACTGTCTGATGAAAAGCTCTTTGCCGCCGGCGGGGGAGCTGTCCGCCGCTAGCGCTCTTTTCCTTTGAAAGGTGCCGGCGATCATGCGGTGATCGCAGCCGCGACGGTTGTCGGTCGCCGCAGCGGCCTCCAAAAACGGCGGCGAGCTGCCTGCCAGCGTGAGGTCGAAGGTCGTGCCAAGCGGCGACCTCAGGGCGGCCGCCGCCGCAGCAGCCTCGGTCCGTTGGGAGCGGCGGCCCTACCTGGTAAACCCGGAGCTTCGCTTGGCGGCGCCTCGTCGCCGACCGGCCCGGCGCCGCTTCCCGCGGTTGCGGCGCTGAATGGCGCTGCGCGGCTCGCCGGTGCCGTGCCAGTGGCCGGGCGACACGGCTCCTGTAGAGGCGCTGCCTGCGGCGGCGGCGCCGCACGGGCCGCCGAGCGACCCAGAGCCGTCGGGATCGCGGGACTTGTCGCGGGGGGTGCAGCCGCCGTGCGAGCGGGAGCCGCCGTGCCAGCGGCCGCTGCTTTGCGGAAGGGCGCCGCCGTCCGGGAGGGAGCCCCCGTGCGGGATGGAGCCGCCGTGCCAGCAGACGCTGCCGTGCGGGAGGACGCAGCCGTGAGGGAGGTAGCCCCTGTGCGGGAGAGAGCCGCCGTGCGGGAGGTATCCGCCGTGCCGGAGGGAGCTGTCCTGCGGGCTGGAGCCGCCAGGCGGTCGGGAGCATTCCCAGCGACTGGGGAAGGGGCAACCGCGACCACGGGGGCTGCCGCCTCTCCGGGGTCTGCCGCGTCTCCGGGGGCTTCCGCGTCGCCGGGGGCATTCGCGTCGACCGGGGCCGCCCCACCGCCGGGGGCCGCCTCATTGCCGCTTGATGCACCAGCAGCTTCCACCCCAGGTGTGGTCGTCGTGTCGTTTTCCATAGAGATCCCCGCCTTGGCGAGCATGGCCTTGGCTTGATGCTGCCAAAAGCGGGCCCCCATTCCAGTCTCTTCCATGAAGGACTGGCGAAATTCCATCATAGATGTTCGCGCCTCTGTGGCATCGCTCAGCTTCTCTACTGCTCGCCCAACTCGGTCGATGCCTCGCTCGTGCCTCCGCTTGGCGGACCGGGTCTACGCTGCCGCCTTGGTGCCAAGCGGTCTCTTAAGCCAAGGGTCCCCCGTCTCCTCGCTCCCTGCATCAGCGTCTGCAGGTCCCGCGGCAGTCGATCTTTCTGTCTTGGCCGCCGCGTTCGCACTCCCAGCGTCAAAGTCGGCAGCTGCGCTCTGTGACGAAGAAAGGGGGGCGCCATCGGCGCCAGCCGCAGACGAAGCGCGCTCGACGGCGGCCACTTTCAGCTCCGCGGTGCGCTTTTGCGCCGATACGAAGGACGCGGCCGCCGCCTTCAGCATGATCTCCTGTCTGAGCGTCTCCCAGAATGGCGGCCACGGTCACGCCACGGGCTTGGGACGCCACTTCGTTGTGTTGTTGTTCATGGCGTCGGCGCCGTAGTCGCACCGAATGCGCGCATACACCGACTCGCCGCAGTACAGGCTGACCACGACGTTGACGGGGTCCTCATGAGAGACGTTCAAAGTCCGATTTATCGACTTGGCCTTGACGTAAAAGCTGGCGAACTCCATCACGCCGCTCATGAGCTTGAACCACTGCTTTCGAAGCTCCTCGTAGCCCCGGACCTCGCGCGCCGCGCGCTCTTCAGAGGAAGTGCGCAGTAGGTGGTGCCAGTCCTTGCGGACGCGCTCCCAAAAAAAAAGGTCCGTTCCGTGGAAGTTGTCTTTTGCCCCCACGAGCCAGGAGTCGATCAGCGCATAGTTCTAGACGTCACGCCATTTAGGGCTATGCCCTATTGTGAAAGCCCCCCGCTCATACCGCGCGTGGTCTCGCGCGCGGCTGTGGGGGGTACGCGGCGGAAGAGGTGGCCGCGTCGTGTGGATGGGCGCGGCCACCTCGTGTTTGATGGACGGGTTGCGGCGGCGCGCCTCCGTACCACCGGATCCGACGATGGATGGGGCTGGTGAAGGAGAAGGACCAGGGCGTGATGCGGCCGCCGCCGATCCCGCAGCGGTGGCCGCTGCTCCCGGATTGACGTCGAAGATAGTTACGCGCGCCGCTCCAGCGTCGGCGGCAGCCACCTGCGCTGCCGCCGCAGCTGCCTCCTTCTCTGATTTCTGCACAGCAGCCAAGGCAGCCGCTACAGACACTGACAAAGAATGATACTCGGCCTTGGCGGCAGCTGCAGCCCCTTGGGCGCGTTCTGCGCTGGCGTGGGCTGCTTCGGCGGCCGCGGGAAACTTGGTACCGGCAGCTACTTCTACCGCCGCCGCGCGCCTTTCCCACAGTAAGAACACGTCAGCTTTGCGCTTCTTCGGGGCAGGACGCGCCCAACGAGACCTTATCGTGGTCATCCACGTGGGTCTGGCGCTGCTGCCGCACCCGTCTTTGTCGGCGCTGCTGCTGGCTTTCTGCGGGGCCCCAGTGTCTGTGTCGGCCTGTCCCCGTTCTGTTATCGCTGACTCAGCGCTCGCCCGTTGTTCGGCGCCCAGACACGCCCTTGACGAGGGCTCGGCGGGGGCCCGGCGTCCGGCGCCTCGCTCCACTCTTTCCGATGACTCGGCGGAGGCCAGGTGTTCGGCGGCTCGCCCCAACCTTGGCGAGGTCTCGGCGGCCGCCCGGTGTTCGGCGGCCCGCACCACCTTTAAAGGGGACTCGGCCGCCGCCCGGTGTTCAGCGGACCATCCGACCCTTGAGGGGGACTCGGCCGCCGCCCGGTGTTCAGCGGACCATCCGACCCTTGAGGGGGACTCTGCGGCGGCGCGGTTTCCGTCCCACCGCCCCACCCTCGAGCAGGGCCTGGCACCCGCGCGGTTTTGGGTGTCCCGCCCCACCCTGGACGTGGACTCGGCGGCCGCCCGGTGTTCGGCGGCCCACCCCGCCCTAGAAGGAGACTCGGCTGTAGTACCACGATCAGGGGGGTTACCTCAGAAGGAGAGAAGTGACGGCCGTCTGGGCCGCGCACGCGACACCCGCAATTGGACTCGAGGTCCAGGAAGTCGGGCCGATCGAAACGCCAAGACATGAAGACACGGTTTACTTTCCGGCGACGACGGTGCCTCCCACCGTCGTCGCCCTTCGTCCTGAAAGGGCGGAAACCGCCGCCCGGGCCCAATTTCCCGATAGGGACTTGACCCGCGCCATCACCAACCAATGCAGATAATGCCCTCCATGCATACAAAGTCCCCCGAAGCGATCATTACAGACGAGGGGGAGTGACCGTTCCGCGCGCAAAGCGCTGCAACCGCCGCGCGGCGCCCGGTCGGTTGTCGCCTGGCGCGCCCTCCGGCCGCGGCTACTCGGACCCCGCGGCGGGCGTCTGGGCCAGGCGCGCCCCTTCGCGGGCTCGCCCCTGCGCTCATAGGCGGGCCCGCCGTCCCAGTTCCGCCCGAGTCCGACCTCGTCGGCACCGCCGACCCCCCTCCGCGTCCGCCGCACCTCTGGTGCTCCGCCGGCCGCGCCACCGCCGACGACGGGCTCCCGTAGTACTCTATGGCCTTCGGCTGAGATGGAGCCGTCACCGGCGACGCCCCCCGATAGCCCCGGCGTCGCCCCGTCTGACGCGTCCCCGACGCGGCCGGACACCGACCGCGCCGAGGTCCTGCCCGTCGTACCCCTGGAGAGCCTGTCGGCGGCTGACGCCGCGTCGGGGGCTATGCCCTTGCCGGCAACACCGGCGACGCCGGGACCGACGAGGGCCCGGCCGCCCGTCCCCGCGCGTCCGACGTTGCCGCCGGGCTTGCGGCTGCCGTAATACCCCAACGGTCGTGAGTGGCGGAAGCCGCCCCGCCAAGCGGGAGTGGCGGCGGCGACGAGTGGCTTGGTTGGATCCGCAGCGTCTCCGGCCGCCGCCGGGGGTTCCGGCACCACCCCAGCACAAGGCGGGGTTCCCGCGGTCGCGTCGGTGTATCGGCCGCCGTTGTTGGGGCAGGCGGCCCCCGTCCTCCCATTGCGACCGGCGTCGCCCGCCGTCCGATCGTGGCTCGCTCCGCTGGGGCCTGCCGTGGCGGCGGACGACTGGCCGCTCGTCAGTGACGTCTTCTGGTCCGTCCATCCCCAGGATGTCAACGGGGCGCAGGCCGTGTGGCGGTCCTTCCGGGATTTCGCCGTGGCGGCGGGGTACGACTCCCGGCCGGCGGCCGAGCGCGATTTCAGGTCCTTCATCCGCTCCGTCGGTAGTAGCGCCGCGTGATTGCGTTGCTTGTTGCGTTGCAACCCGGGTCGGGTGCTCTTGGTCCCGCACCCTGCGGCCGAGCTACCGTTTGTCGCCGGCGGCGAGGAGTACGGCTACCTCGAGGACTGGCACTCCCGCCTGCGCTACCGCCTCGCGGTCTCATTCGGCGACTCCTTGGCGCTCGTCAACTTCGGCGGTGTGGGCCCCCTGCTCGCCCTCCGCCCGGTAGGCCCGCCGACCGCGCCGGCGGATTTGGCGTTGGAGGCGGCACGCCGTTCGCGCGGTGAGCTCGTGAACACCCGCCGGGCGGGGCACGGGGCTATCTTCTTGCCCGTGCGGTCCGGCATCGGGTTGGCCCCGGCACGTGCTCATTTGCCGCCGGCAATGGCCTTGCGATGCGTGAAGACCCGGCTGCTGACGTACGAGTATCCGCCCGTCATTCACCAACAGCAGTCCCTGCTCCAGGCGTACCCGTGTCACCCC
>ENA-ORXR01005402-ORXR01005402.1-marine-metagenome-genome-assembly--contig:-NODE-5402-length-10159-cov-160.758381_pt1 | contig 10159 bp, 7 predicted proteins | sample MGYA00237866_ERZ511479 | MGnify/ENA metagenome assembly ERZ511479
CTTTGGCAAAGGTACTATTTTCAAATTTATTTACCGCTTCTTGGAGGGTATAAGGTACTCTCGGCAAGTGTTTTGCAGCATAAATATCTCCTTCAAAAATGGCTGGGGGTTTTGTTTTGTTTTTGATGCCATTTAGACCTGATGCTAAAGATGCTGCGAAGGCTAAATAGGGATTGCAATCTGCGCCTGGAATGCGGCATTCGATGCGGAGACTGTCGCCATGTCCGACGACTCGAAATCCTGCGGTACGATTGTCATAACTCCACGCCAATCGGGTCGGTGCCCATGAGCCATCGACGTATCGTTTGTAGGAGTTGATGGTTGGGGCGTAAAAGGGCATAACATCGGGAACGTGGGCGATCCATCCACCTAAAAAGTAGTAAAATAAATTCGAGCCTTTGATGGGACCAATTTGTTTGTTTCCTGCAAAAGCGTTTTTGCCATTTTTCCACAAACTCATATGAATGTGACAGCTTGACCCTGCTTGGTCTTTGTCGTATTTTGCCATAAAGGTGAGTGACAAACCCATGGAATCGGCTAATTCTTTAAGGCATTGTTTAAAGATGACGTGGCGGTCTGCCATGTCCAAAACTTCGGCATAACGCACATTCAATTCGTGTTGTCCCAATCCCCATTCTCCTTTGGAATTTTCGACAGGAACGCCTGAATTTTTAAGGTGTTTTCGGGCAGCAGCCGTAAAATGTTCGGTGCGAGTGCCTTGTTGTATGTGGTAGTCTTCGATGTACCAACCAACGGGTTTTAGCTCCTGAAAATGCTGATTGTGGGCTTCTCGATAGCTATTTTCAAAAACGTAGTATTCTAATTCGGATGCAGCAAAACATGCGTGTCCTGTTTCGGCAGCCGCTTTAAGTTGTTTTTGGAGGACAGAACGGGGAGCTTCTTCGATATATTCGTGGGTTTTCTCACTATGTACATCGCATAAGATAATCGCCGTTTTTTTGAGCCAAGAAGCGATTCTCAAAGTATTGAAATCGGGTACAAGGTGAAAATCTCCATAGCCCAATTCCCAATTCGCAAAAGTATAATTTGGAACGGGATTCATCTCCATATCTGTTGTGAGCAAATAATCACAACCATGCGTCCCACTATCGGCAGTTTCAAGGAAGAAGTCAGCATCGAATCGCTTGCCCATTAAGCGTCCATAATGGTCGGTAAAAGAGACGATAATGGTTTCTATTTTTCCTTTAGATATTTTTTTTCTGAGTTGTTTTAAGGTAAGTTTTCCTTTTATTTTCTGGGTCATTTTTTTCTTTATTATTAAACCATATAAGTGATATAAGTTATTTTTTTCGGTTCTGCTTACTCACAAAACCAAGAACATATAAGTTTTCTCTACGCTCTATTCTCTGCTCTCACAGCGAAGCAGTCTCCTCCTTATAAGTCAATTTGAAATAGGCATAAGCGACGGCTAAAATCCCCACATAAACAAGTGCCAACATCGGATTATAAATCGTGATTGCCAATAGCGCAACACTGGCAATAATCAGGGCAATAATCGGCGTTATGGGATAAAATGGCACTTTAAAAGGACGTTCTAAGTTGGGTTCTTTCCTTCTTAGAGCCAACAGCGCAATCATAGAGACGATATAAAGCGTCAATGCACCAAAGCAAGCAATGGTGATAATTTCGCCCGTTTTGCCCGTAAATAGAGCGACGATACCGATAAGCGTATTAATGATAAGTGCATTGGCAGGGGTTTGGAAACGTGGGTGTATTTTTCCCAAGATTTTTGGTCCAAAACCCACTCGCCCAAACTCAAAAGTCGCCCGTCCTGCTGCCAAAATAATGCCGTGAAAAGAAGCAATTAAGCCGAACAAGCCCACCGATGTCACGAGTCCATATAAAAAGTGGTCTTTCCCATATAATGCTGCCAATGCTAAGGGCAAAGGCGAATCTGATGGTTCTGTGCCTGCCTCTGGATACACAACCGTCTCCCATCCTGCAACGCCTACAGAAGAAGCAAAAGTCAATACACAAAGTATCACCAAAGTCATTATAGCCGACCCAAAACCGATCAAAATATTCCGTTGTGGATTAATCGTTTCTTCGGCGACATTCGCAACCCCTTCAATCGCTAAAAAGAACCAAATCGCAAAAGGAATTGCAGCAAAAGCCCCCGACCAACCATTGGGCAAAGCATTTTTCTCCAAATTCATCCACTCAAAAGACGGCAAAGTCGCCCCTGCAAAGATAAGCAATTCTGCCACCGCTATAATCGTGATAATCAGCTCAAAAGAAGCCGCCGCTTTCACCCCATAAATATTGAGTGCCGTAAATAAAATATAGGCAATAATCGCAATCACAATAATGGGCATACTCGGCAAAAAGATATTCAGATACGCTCCGATGGCGAAGGCGATAGCTGGTGGTGCAAAGAGAAATTCGATATTTTGTGCCATTCCGCCCAAAAAGCCCAAATCTTTGCCCAATCCCCTCGTCGCATAGTCAAATGCCCCACCCGCTTTCGGTATGGAACATGCCAATTCGGTATAACTAAAAGTAAAGGCGAGGTACATAATCATGATAAAACCCGTCGCTACGGCTAATCCCAACGTTCCCCCTTTTTCCAAGCCCAAGTTCCACCCAAAATACATACCAGAAATGACGTACCCGACGCCCAATCCCCATAGCATGAGTGGTCCCAATGTTTTCTTAAGTTGTGCTGTATTTTCTTTCACGTCCAAATATACGGTTTAGTTTTTGTAGTTTTTGTGGTTTTGGTAGTTTTTGTGGTTCTTCCTTAGTGCTTGGGACTGTCGTTTTTACAGAAATCAATTTCCTAATATACAAATTTTTAAAAAGGAGCGAACGGTTCATCCCTTCGTCGTAACGGAAAGTCCCGCTATCCATTCTTATCGTTTTGCCTTCCTTATACTTGCCCTACAAAAAACGATACCATTTCTATCGAGGCTATTTTGCATGGTTGCAATCCCTATCACAAGGCTTTGAATCACGGATTTTATGGATTTGGGGGATTGCACAGATTTTTCAAGAAACATGCCCACCTAAAACTAAGAACCACAGCACCAAGAACCAAGAACAAAAAAAACATGCCCACCCACAACTACAAAAACTACATAAACAACAAAAACCACATAAACTAAAAAAACCCTTACTTTTACAATTAAAATCAAATCATAGAAAAATGGGACCCTTACAAGGTATAAAAATAATAGAAATGGGAGGATTAGGACCAGCCCCCTTTGCAGGCATGATGCTTGCCGACATGGGCGCAGAAGTCATCTTAGTCGAACGCAAAGCCAGTGCCAACAAAGTACGAGTACCCGACTGCAACCGCCGAGGAAAACGGTGCATCGCCATCAACTTAAAAACCCCCGAAGGGATTGAAACCCTTTTAAAATTAGTAGAAAAAGCCGATGTTCTTTTTGAAGGATTCCGACCTGACGTGATGGAACGTTTAGGAATTGGACCCGATGTCTGTATGGCTCGGAATCCCCGATTAATTTACGGGCGCATGACAGGCTGGGGACAATCTGGACCATTGGCAAAATCAGCAGGACACGACATCAACTACATTTCGCTTTCAGGAGCATTACACGCCATCGGGCGCAAAGGCGAAAAACCTGTCGTCCCGTTAAATTTGGTGGGCGACTATGGCGGTGGCAGCATGTTCCTAATCGTAGGAATTTTAGCAGCCCTATTAGAAGCCAAAACTTCTGGCAAAGGACAAATTGTAGATGCAGCCATGACAGACGGTTCCGCCATGTTAATGAACATCTTCCACTCCCTCCAAGCAATGGGACAATGGACAACGGAACGGGGCGCAAATTGGATTGATGGTGGAGCGCACTTTTATGATACGTATGAGACGAAAGAAGGCAAGTACATTTCCATCGGGCCCTTAGAACCACAATTTTATGCGTTGTTGCGACAAAAATTAGCATTGAGTGAAGAAGAGTTTGGAGCGCAATTCAACCCCAAATTATGGGAGACACAAACGGTAAAATTAGCTGCTATGTTCAAAACAAAAACCCAACAAGAATGGTGCGAACTGTTGGAAGGAACGGACGTTTGCTTTGCCCCCGTTTTGAACTACATCGAAGCAACACAGCATCCCCACAATCTCGCCCGAAAAACGTTCATTGAAGTTGATGGTATCCAACAAGCCGCACCTGCCCCCCGATTTAGTCGGACAGTTTCGGAAGTGCAATTTGGTTCACATGCGGCTGGTGAAGATACGGACGATATTTTACGAGATTGGGGAATTGGGTAATGAAAATTGGTGGTAGAGGTAACGACCTTTTACAATAGCCCTGATAGCAGTGGAATCGTTTTTTTGTAGGGGCAATTCCCTTGTGGTTGCCCTGCCTTGCAGCATGGCAAAACGATATGAACGGATAGCAGGCCTTTCCGTCACGACGAAGCACCAAACAGTTCGCTCCTAAAAAAATGGCTTAGTTTTTATGACCAATGTTCTCGCTCCAGAAAATAAAGAGATGTTGAAGGATTTTAAGCAAATTTGGAAAAACTTGTCTAAATATAGCAAGCCATTAATTCCAAATTAATCGTTTCTGTTCAGCTTTGCGCTCTTTGCGCGAAATAAAAGTGTTAAAATGCAGTACGAAATTACAATAAAAAAACCCACCTATGAAACCACTATTTATACTCCTTTGCACTCTCCTTTCCATCAGCCTAATAAGCCAAAACACCCATATCATCACCGCCGAAAATGGCTTAATCTTACGAGACAAACCCAATGGTGAAAAAATCGGGAATGTACCCTTTGGAGTGGAAGTCAACCTTGTGGAAAAAACAGAACAAACGCTATCCATCACCGACAATGGCAAAGAAATATCAGGGCATTGGGTCAAAGTCAAATTTGAGAACTTTCCTTATATGATTTTATATGGCGATAAGATAGGCTATGTTTTTGATGGCTTTTTGAAGGAGAAAAAACAACTTATCGAAGAACTGAATGCGACAATGCGTTCCTTTCCAGAATTAGCTAAATATACGGCAAGAACAGACAATGAGCCTATCTATCTAAAAGGCGATTTTTTTGGCGATGGCGTAAAAGATTTAGCGATTTTGGTGAAAGATTCAAATGATAATGGCAATATCGCATTTATTGATTATGGCAAAAAAGACGAAATTGTATTTTTAGCAGAACCCAATGATTCTATGGGCTATTATGCGTGGGTGGGCATCTTTGAAAAAGTAGCTAAAGGAACGCCTTTGTGGTCAAATTATGAGGAGGATTTTATTGAGTATAAAGACGTTGCCAAAAAAGACAAAGTGTACCTAAAATACGATGCTATCTTTATTCATGAATTAGAGTCATGTGGCGGTGGTTTTGTCTATTGGAAAGAGGGTGAATTTCATTGGTTGCAGCAGGAATGATGGTGTATTCCCTCCCTACAACGCTTTGAATCACGTATTTTTATAGATTTTTGGGATGACTTGGTTTTTTTGAAGTATTTTTCCATTGATTGAAGCCAAAAGCATATTTTGTAAAGAAAAATATCTATTTTAGTATTTGCATATAAAATAAGAAGACAACGGTTCATTACTTCGTCGTGACAGAAAGGTCTGCTATCAGTGTTGTCCGTTCTTATGGCTTTTAGGTCAAGTCATTGAGCGGAGATTTTAAGCGACGTTGATTGTCAAAAGAATCATAAAAAAAACCGCCTCCACTTCCCACAGACCATCCAACCTAGACCCGATAGTAGTGGTTGGATGATTGCGTTGGCTGCCTTGTTCCGTTCATATGTGGAAATGAAAGGCATTTTGGAAATGCCTTCCAATACGGTACAATGCGTGAAAAAATGGAAGGCATCTTAGAGATGCCATCCATTAGCGGATAGCGGGACCCAAACGTCACGACGAAGCTTTCTACTGTTGTCTCCTTAAAAAAAAAGGAAAATATAGTTTTTGATGGAAAGGCTGTTCTGTAATCCAGTATCCTAATCATCGTTTCTTCGGTATATCTAAGGCATCAACTTATAACTGAAAAAATAAAAAATTGGACAAACAAGCATATATTGACTACCTTTGCCCTCTTCTTTAAGGATATTCTTGAGGTTAAAAAAATGATAGATTGCATGACATTTGAAGATTTGGAACTTATTGAGCCGATTTTAAAGGCGGTAAAGGATAGAAACTACACAGAACCAACCCCTATACAAGCAAAAACGATTCCACTAATATTGAAAAATAAGGATGTTTTGGGCTGTGCACAAACGGGTACGGGAAAAACGGCGGCTTTTGCAATTCCTATCATTCAGTTAATTATCCAAAAAGAAGGGAGAAATGCAAAAAAACCTCCGATTCGGGCATTGATTGTAACACCTACGAGAGAATTGGCGATACAGATTGATGAGAGTATAAAGGCATATAGTAAGTACACACATCTCAAACATACCGTGATTTTTGGGGGTGTGAGCCAATATTCACAGGTAGATGCTTTGAGAAAAGGCGTACATATTTTGGTCGCTACGCCTGGTCGTTTGTTGGATTTAATAGATCAAGGACATATCAGTTTAGACAATGTAAAATTATTTACACTTGATGAAGCGGATAGAATGTTGGATATGGGTTTTATCCATGATATTCGCAAATTATTGGCGTTGCTTCCTGAAAAACGACAGTCTTTATTTTTCTCGGCGACCATGCCTAAAAATATTGTCGATCTTTCTCAGAAAATTCTTAAAAACCCAATAAAAGTGCAAGTTACCCCTGTTTCTTCTACGGCAGAGACGGTACAACAATACTTATACTATACGGATCGAACCAATAAGAAAAAACTGCTTTGGCACATTTTGAAAAATCCAGACATTAAGCAAGTTTTGTTGTTTTCGAGAACCAAAAGAGGCGCAGATAGAATCACTCGTGATTTGCAAAAAAGACGCATATCAACGGCGGCAATTCATGGGGATAAAGCCCAAAATCAACGACAAAAGGCGTTGAGACAATTCAAAGCAGGTGAATTACGGGTATTGGTCGCTACGGATATTGCAGCGAGAGGTATTGATATTGATAAACTCAAATATGTTATCAATTACGATGTGCCCAATGTGCCTGAAACCTATGTTCACCGTATAGGAAGATCGGGTCGTGCAGGTGAAGAAGGAACGGCTATTTCGCTTTGTGAGCCAGAAGAAAACGCTTATGTTCGAGGGATTGAACGGTTGATTAAGCAAAAAATCACTATCGTTGAAGACAATCCATTTCCTCAAACCGAAAAGCCGATGACGGATGCGGAGAAAAAGGAATGGAACAAGGAAAAACAACGAAGAAAGCAGGAGTTTTTTGCCAATCGTAAGAAAAATTTAGCGAATGGCAACAGCAGACCTTCAAAAAGAACACATTCAAGCTCAAAACCAAAATCCAAGCCTTCTGGCAAAACAAGGTCAAATTCGTCCTTTAATTCTAATGAACGCCCTCGAAGAAGAAAGAAGAAGTAGGTTTTTTGGGGGTTGGGGAATTGGTGGATTAGGACATTGGGAATTGGTATCACCAACGTCCCCTTCACCCTAAAAATCGCCCCTTTCGTCCCTTTTCCCCTTAATTTAAATCGTCTTTAAGTACTCAATCACTGCCATACGCTCGTCTTCCGTCAAACCATCGCCGTAAGTATGCCCTTGATTGCCATACCCGAATTTTGTTGCATCATGCGTATACTTGTCCACCTTGCTCGTTTCTTCCGTAAATTCCCAACCCACATTCGTTTCATCATACGCCGAATCTGCGGTACGTCTCCAATACGTTGGTCTCGTTTCTGAATTCAACAAATGAGACAAAGTTGGTACAGAAGCATTGTGTAAATACGGCGCAGTGGCCCAAATACCGTCCAAAGGTTGAGCGACATATCCGTTGGTATTTTCCAACGAACCAGGGTTGTCACTATTCGCAAACCAACTATCATTGAACCAATCCAAGAAACTTTGGTACGGCGTTCCACCTCCATTGACAGCAGCCGCATCTGTTCCGATATAATCAATGTCAATCAGCAAATTAGGGTACGTCCAATCCGCTCCATACGTTCCGTGACAACCCGAACAAGTTGATTCAAAAATCGTCTTTCCTTCTAACGCCAAATCCTCGTTAACTTCATTGGGATACGGTGGAGCTTCAATAGATTGAATAAACGAAATCACATCATCAAAAGCCGCTTCTACTTCCTCCGCTTCCTCCAAATTTTCCAAAGTCAACGTACTTGCTGCCATAAATAATTTGGCATAGCTTCCTCGTCCAATACCCGAATACAAAGGCGCATTTTTCTTTTTCAAAACCCACCAGGGTGGCACATCTGTTCCCACCACTTCCGAAGGAAAGTCAAAGTTCAATTCTTCCTGCCATTCCAATGAATCCTTGTCTCTATGTGCTGCCAAAATAGCAAACAATTGATCGGCTGGATTCATCCCAACCACATCCGTTACAATATACGGACCCACCGCTTCTGATCCTTTAGCAAATGCATCAAAAGCTTCCCATTCAGGAGCATCATCAGCATATTGTATCCCCATCAATATTTCCGCCCCTTCTACAAGACCTGATTGATCCGTTGTAAAATCCGCATTTATATTGCCCAATCCTACAACATATTCTCCATTCAAATACGACCCGTGGCATTGCAGACAATTTGCCGTCACGACTTTTATACCATTTGAATGAGTGATTGCCGTATATTCTGGCGCAAGCGTCGCATTATCTCCCGTTCGCCCCAACACATTTTCTTCATCAGGAAAAACCGTCGTAAAAATATCGTAAGGAATCCCACTACTAATATAATTTCCACTCACCAAATAGTCATATCCAGCCGCCACATCTCCTAAAGGTTGCGGATTCGGTGTTAAATAAGTCGCACCAGGTGGCAAAACGATAGGATCATCCATCGGGTCGTCCATTGGATCATCTCCCCCATCAGGATCATCCTTTTTACAGCTCACAAACATCAAACTCGCCACAATCGTATAGACACAAAGAATAAGTAATATTCGTTTCATAAGGTTAAAATAGTTAATTGAGCGTACAAGATAGAAGTTTCAGACAACAAACAAATCATAATATTGATATTTTTAAGGAGAGAACGGTTAATTGCTTCGTCGTGACGCACGGTCCCGCTATCCGTTCCATACCAAGCCCTCCCAAAACCTTTTGGCCATCCACTTTGGTATTCCTTCTACTATCGGGTCTAGGTTGTTATGGACAGCCCCTCTATCAGCGAGAAGGAAAAAACATTTTATTATGGTAAATCACATCTTTAAGATGAAATCCATTAGCTTACCCATTTTTAAATGGTTTACTATTTTTATTAAGGTAAGCTAATGGACGACATTTGAAAAATGACTCTCATTTACTGTAAAAGATAGTCTTGAAATCCATTTGCTTACCCAAAAGATATATTTACATTCTAATTCTTTGCGAACCTTGCGAAAAATCTTTGCGTCTTTGCGTTGAAAGGAACATTACCTAAAATAATTACCTATTGAAAATCTCATTTGATTTAGACGATACGTTGATTCCTGGAAAACGGGGAGATTTTGAGGCGGAAAAAAGAACGTTTTTGCAGAGAATATTAGGAATTGAATTACTGCGAAAAGGGACGGCTACCGTATTTCAACAATTGATAGAACAAGGAAATACTGTTGGCATTTATACAACGTCTTATCGGTCTCTTTTTACGATAAAGTTGATGTTTTGGAGTTATGGGATTCGCCCAGATTTTATCATTAATGAAAAAATCAATCGTCGGAAATTGGGTAAACGCAATATTAAGGCTTCTAAATATCCGCCTGCTTTTGGGATTGATTGGCATATTGACGATTCGCAAGGTGTGGCGATGGAGGGAGAACGTTTGGGATTTGAGGTTTTGGTTTTAGAGCGAAATGAGGTATCTTGGGAACAGAAGGTTTTGGGGCAGATTGATAGAAGTTATGACCATGAAAAATAGCCCTGATAGGAATGGTATCGTTTTTTGTAGGGGCAATCCCTTGTGGTTGCCCTGCTTGTAGCATGGCAAAACGATAAGAATGGATAGCAGGACTAAACGTTACGACGAAGCTCCTGACCCTTCGCTCCTAAAAATAAAATACAAATATACTTACATGAATTATACACTAATTAATCCTGACAATCTACAAAAGTGGATTGATATTGAAATTGCGGATTGTCCTGC
>ENA-ORXR01005403-ORXR01005403.1-marine-metagenome-genome-assembly--contig:-NODE-5403-length-10159-cov-10.855088_pt1 | contig 10159 bp, 8 predicted proteins | sample MGYA00237866_ERZ511479 | MGnify/ENA metagenome assembly ERZ511479
CGAGTAAGCGGAGTGCTGTACTACCAGTTAGAAAGTGGTGACTTCACAGCGACGAAGAAGATGATTGTTGTGGAATAGCGACGACCTTGAAAATTGATTAGTATACCGTCTCTAAGCTCAGGTGAGGCGGTACTTTTTATATTGGCGGCTCTGGCGGTAGAGTCGCCAATTTTTTTTGCATTTTGCCAACAATATTTCGCGGTATTATTTTACCGCGACAGTGCATAAATAGATATATAGAAAGTAGACATGTATCTTTAGACTTTTTAGTAACCAACATGAGTATTTATGAATAAGGCCTTTGTGATAAGTCTAATTGTGTTGTCCATATTCAGTCATACCACGACGTATGGGCAAGATTGCATTGATGATCAGGATTGTCTGGGATTCTTTTTTACTGACGTCCAAGGTAGCGTCGGAGACACAGTTTGTACAGATCAGTACGTCTGCAATTTCACTAATATCCTATCATTCCAATTTGCAATTCAATATGACAAGCAGGTGCTCAACTTCGTAGAGTGTAGATCGGGTGAACTTGCAACTTATACCTGCGATGGGGTAATAAAGCCAGAAGAAGGCATTCTTAACACCCTATGGTTCGAGCAAAATGCCAAGATTGTGACATTAGATGCGGGAACTATATTGTCTACATTATGCTTTGAAATCATAGGAATTCCAGAGGACGAGACCGCTCCACTGCTCCAAATGAGTAGTAATTTAGAAGCAGAAGTAACCGTCGGAGATCCTGATGATCCTACTTCAGCTATCTCATCAACAAATATATGTTCCGGTGGAGGGCCTGCAATGACATCTTCATGTGCTAATTCTGATTCCTTGACGTTGGTTAACTTATACAATGATACAGATGGACCACGATGGCTAATTCAATGGACCTTGACGAATCCGATAGAATCTTGGTATGGAGTTAAGTCTAATGAGAGGGGTGAAGTTACTGAGTTGGACCTTCAAAATAATAACCTCAAAGGAGAATTACCTGCTTCTTTGTCAGGGCTATGTCAGTTAAAAAAACTCAATCTATCAAAGAACCGACTTTCTGGGGCTTACCCAGCGGAGTTCGAAACTTTTTGTAATATAGAAGAAGTCGATTTCACAGATAATGAGCTTGGCTCTTTCGAGACCTTTTGCGGAGATCTTACCTCTGCTACCGTTGATATTGCACAATCTAACATTTTGATGTATCCCAACCCTGTGGGAAACGTATTAAATATAGTATTCGAAGATAATACTCTAATATCCTCACTTAAGATGTATGACTTATCAGGTCGCATGGTCTTATACCAGAATAAGCTAACACAGTCTAATGTTATAGATCTATCTGAAATACAAGCTGGCATTTATATGATTAACTTAGCCACAACTAACGGAGACTTTTACTTTTCTAAAATAGTAAAACACCAGAGCTAGTATAGACTCCTTACATAGCTAAAAGATAGAGAATATATCATTGCATTAGTTAAGCTACTCAATATAGTCGTATCAAAGTATTAATTTTAGGAAGCAATGCTGCAGTGCTACTAAAATATTCGGATGAAAAATAATCTAATCTACTGGTCTATTACAGTAGCCTTAGCTGGATTTCTTTTTGGATTTGACACGATCGTTATATCGGGAGCTGATCAGCCCCTTCAAAAATTATGGAATACTTCTCCTTCTTTTCATGGAGTATTCATCATGTCGATGGCACTCTGGGGAACTGTCATTGGAGCCTTATTAGGCGGTATACCGTGTCAGCGGATCGGCAGAAAGAATACCCTGATGATCATTGGAATACTTTATACAGTTTCTGCTATCGGTTCAGGTCTATCACAAGATCCTTACCTATTCTCATTCTTCAGATTTGTAGGAGGATTAGGTGTAGGAGCATCTTCGGTCGCAGCACCTATTTATATATCAGAGATAGCCCCAGCTGATAAGAGAGGAAGATTAGTGGCTGCATACCAATTCAATATTGTCTTTGGGATACTGATCGCCTATCTGTCTAATTATTTGATTGGCCATGTCTTTGGAGAGGATGCGTGGAGGTTGATGCTGGGTATAGAAGCTGTACCAGCCCTCATTTATACTGCTATGGTCTTCGGTATTCCTAATAGTCCAAGATGGCTTATATTACAGCAAAATAATGAGGAAGCTGCGATCAAGGTCCTGAAGAAGATGATGCCTTCTTCTGCCATTAAAGAGGAGATAATCACTATAAAAAGCTCGATCGTCGCATCCTCTCATCGCTTCTTTTCAGGTCGATATAGAAAGCCCATCTCTTTGGCATTTGCCATAGCCTTCTTCAATCAGCTATCTGGTATAAATTTCGTATTGTACTACGCGCCTCGAATATTTGAGCAGGCTGGTATAGCCTCAGAAGAGGTGTTGGAAGCATCCATACCGATCGGTATTGTCAATTTTTTATTTACGTTATTGGGAATGTACCTCATCGATAGACTGGGACGCAGACAGCTGATGATTATCGGGTCTATAGGATATATCCTCACTTTAGCTGGAGTATGCTGGTCTTTTGCTTCTGGAGCACAGGGGTTTTTAGTAGTTACATTCGTGACAGCCTTTGTGGCATCTCACGCAATAGGTCAGGGCGCAGTAATTTGGGTTTTTATCTCCGAGATCTTCCCGAACGCAGTTAGAGATTCAGGGATGTCGTTGGGTTCTGGAACTCATTGGGTGCTAGCCGCCGTAATTACGATGATAACTCCAGTGGTACTGGATACCTTCTCAGCTGCGTCCATATTTGGATTCTTTGCTTTTATAATGGTCATTCAGCTTATGTGGGTATTAATTTTTATGCCAGAGACCAAAGGGATAACTTTAGAAGACATAGCCAAAAAAATGGAAAATTGATTAAGCTTCTCTATCCGTGTCAGCTAAAATTGCAATAATAAATACCACCAATGTGATCCACGCACACAATCTCTTATTTTATGCCTTAGCGATTGTTATAGTAGACTGTGGGGTTAATCTTATTCAATTTGTATAAATCAAGAATATCACTGCGCCCACATTTTTATACTCCCGCACAAGGATCATCTTAAGTTAACAAGTGCGAGGGGTTAGACTAAGCTGTCTTATTTATCCACACGCCCTGCTGTAGATGTTTAAGCAGCTTTTGATGTGATATAAAGTAAAACTATAGCTATTAGTAATAGGGGCATATTAAGAAGTAAACTTAGGTGAAATATCATGGTAGCCCAGCTCGTAGTACTGAGAAAGGTAGTAGAAAAAAGCTTCAGTTGGCAAGATTATTGGTAAAAGTCATAACAACCAAAAATTTATATTGACCCCAATTTCTCTAACAATTAAGCTTCAAAGTGCAACAGTTCCATATTTATAATTAAAGCAGCTCAATGAATAATCACTTACCATTTGATCATCTATCATAAAGAGTTTTGAAACTTAAGCATCAGGTACTTCTGAATATTCCACTATCCTCAACAAATATCTAAATAAGAGTTGATAGCAATTACATATATAAATTATAATAATATGTAAACGATTGTTGCTTAATAAGTCACAGTATCTTTCTCTACAAATCTCATACAATTAGGCATGTATTCAAGGCTTTGATCCATATAATGGACAATTGGTAATTAGGACCATAGCATCTAAAGTTTATGAGGAATTACACGGTAGGGTGTAACTAATTTATTAGATAAGATAATTATAGACACCTAACTCGACTGAGGCATAGCGATGTGACAGCAGAGCTCAATCCGCAAGATCATAACTACGCTATCTGTGGTTTGTTTTCTCTATGACCCATATAGGTTAAGAACGCCATGAAAGCCAATGCAATCAAATGTATTTTTTGCTCAACGAAGCCGAAACCAATGATGGCTTTGTTTGGGCTTTCTAATGAATCAGTAACGCTATAGCTGGTGATGACATCTGTGGCATTGAAAGAATAGGCCATAGTCGATAACAACATAATCGGTAGGCAGAGGATACTTACTTTCACTATTTTTTTCAAAACATCTACTTTTAAAGAGTTGGGCTTACTTTTCATTGACGAAAGTACAGGATCGTTGTTATTCATATTTAAAGATATTGTTAGCTTATTATTAATTTTCACAGTATGTACAACAAAGGTAAGAGCTAACTTAGGCAGTCACGTACTACAGATATACGACATGTGATACTCTAATGATATACATATGGAGGGTAGGTATCCACAATACCGGTGATATAGAGCATGGAGCGGCGATTAATTATTCTTCAAGCCTGTCCCGCTGAATGGTTTTGGATATGTACATAATGATGAATCCAATCATGATAAAGGAGATTTTAATCATGAATGCTATCAAGGGCCCTGCAAACTCTAAAAATGATAGAAAGCTTAGCCGTAAACCGACGATAGATAATATAATAGATAAAAAACCCAGCAGAAGGAATACATACCCTATGACAGTAACTAATGGCTTATCCATGCGTATCAAACGCTTATTTAGAGCAAATGTTGACAATAATATCTCACAAGACAACAAAAATATATTGGGTTGACCAGAGAAACCCTGACGTAAATATCTTTCACTTTTTATTATTGTTACGCCTAACTAAACGTTATTTTCACTGAAAGTTTTTGACACTCACTAAAAGGATATCATATTTGATACTTTTTCAAACAAACTCAACATTTGAAGCTTTCAAAAGCACAATTCAAGGCAATATTTGAAACTTACTACAATCCATTGTGCAATTTTTGTTCTAAATACTTACAGGATAGAGGTGATATAGAGGACGTCGTGCAAGAAGTTCTGGTGAAATTATGGCAAAACCACCATAAAATAGAGTTACAAAAGGATGTAAAGTACTATCTATTCACATCCGTCAAGAACAAATCAATCGAAATCATTCGATCAAGAAAAAGAAAGCAAGAAATATTAGATACAATCACTCCTGAAAAAAATTTTCAGGAACCAGTAGGGGATGAAGCAGATTTGATCATCCTAAAGGAGAAGTTACAAAGTTCGATACGACAGTTACCTCCAAAATGTCAGGAGATATTTGTCATGAATAAAGTAAATGGTCTAACTTACAATGAGATATCAGCAGAGCTTAAAATATCAGTCAAAACCGTCGATAATCAAATGCGAAGAGCATTTAAATTACTGCGAGAAAAATTTGGAATCACTAAATAAAATGCGATTACTATGAGTATCGTTAAATCCCTGCGAAACATACTGTCATCTCCAGAAGAGAAAAAAGCCAATATGTGGATGGAAGAGTATAATGAAAATTCTACAGCGTTAACTACTATGCTTACAGAGGAAGCTGATTTTAGCATTCTAAAAGATTATCAGGACTTTGATGCATCAGCCGCGTGGAATAAAATAGATCATCTTATTGAGGATGATCAGACTAAAGTCAGACAGCTGCCAATATTGATGAAGATAGCTGCTGCGGGGGTAGTATTGCTCATCGCCCTTTTTGCGATCAAACCATATAGTAGCGGTATAAATACAGATACAGGGCTCATGGCTTTGAGCTATGATGCTAAAAATGAGCTGAGTCTACCAGATGGGTCATCCATATTCTTTGATAAGGGCTCAACCGTCGAATATAATCAATTACAATTTACAGATGAAAGGCAAATAGCTTTTGAAGGTCGAGCCTATTTTGATATCGCTAAGTCGGATCAAGGCAAGAATTTCATCATCAGTAGTGATGATTTTGATGTGGAAATTTTAGGCACAGAGTTTGAGATCAACACGCTGTCCGATGTTCCACAGGTCATTGTAACTGAAGGTAAGGTTAAGGTATCCAAGGGTGGTCAATCAGTGATTATAACGGCTAACGAAAGTGTAACTATAGAAAAGGGCAAGATTATAAAATCAGACGTCAATAGTAAAAATGTGGCGAGCTGGATGTCTGGCGAGCTGAGATTCGATGACGATAGCATGTCTGCCGTGATAAAAGACCTCAGCCAGCACTATAATGTCGTTATAGATGTGGATGCGAATTGTGATCTATCATGTCCTTACACATCTTCCTACAAAGATGCTTCGTTAGAGACGATCTTAGAAGAGATAGCCATCAGTACTGGTGGTAGTGCTGTTGTTACTGCTAATAAAGTATCTCTTTCTAACGTTTCTTGCAGTAAGTAATCTAAATACTTCATATCGTGGCCAGACGAGTTTTTCTTCTTGTCTTCTTCTACCTATTTAGCTCTTTGCTATTTCTGCTGCTAAGTCAGCCCAATTCTGTGAGATTGGATCTATCGACGAGGAGTACCACCTTACTAAAGTTGATAAGATCCATAGAACAACAATCCGATATTACTTTCTCTTACTCGAAAGAGAGGGTGCCCCTTCACCGGGACTTACACCTTATAAAATCCAGCTACACTATTCAAGACCTCATGAGTGAGATCAGTGTATCGCTTGCGCTTAATTATAAGATTAAGAAAAATAATAGAGTTTTACTGATCGGCGGAAAAACCATTCAAGATGATAAGTCAAGTAAACCTGATAAAGTCTATTCAGGATTTATCTTAGACGGCATGTCTGGAGAGCCACTGATAGGGGCTACTATCTCTAATCGAAATCGTAGCAGAGGCGTAATTTCCAATGAGATAGGCTTATTCAGATACAAACCCATCTTAAGTGAAGACTCGTTATTAATATCACATATCGGCTTTACCTCGACTAAAGTCGCCCTAAAAGATATTGGAAAGTATAAAGAAGGCATCAAGTTGTCACCTAACATAGAATTTGAAGAAATCCTGATCCAGTCACCTAATTCGAGAAAGCTGGAGACTGAATCTAACTTCAATTATTACGTTAGTCAAAATCAGCTCATCGATGGATTTGGATTTTTAGGCAGCGATCCTCTAAACAAGGTCATGCAGCTGTCAGGTATTCAATCTGGACGAGAAGGTCAGAAGAACATACACGTAAGAGGCGGTAGCCCTGATCAAAATCTTATGCTGATGGACGGCGTACCTCTGTATGAGACGTCGCACGTATTCGGATTCACTTCTATATTTAATGTGAATGCGATAAAAAATGTTCAAGTATATAAGCATGCCTATCCAGCTAAATACGGTGGTAGACTCTCTTCTATCATTGATTTTAAAATGAATGAAGGTAATGTAAATGAGTATAAATCATCACTCGGAATCAGTCCTATCAGCATTGATCTCAATACAGAGGGTCCTATAGTAAAAGGAAAAACAAGCTTCAACTTTTCAGCTAGAAAAAGTATCGTTAACACCTTCTTTAACGAGCCGATCGAGCAACTGCTGGACTTCGACGACTCTGATTTTTCATTCTACGATGTCAATCTTAAAATTAGCCACCAGATTAATGATGACAACAAAATATCAGCTAACTATTATCGCGGGCATGATAATCTTGAAATATATCAATCTGAAAATTTCATGAATAACGCTGACGCTCTAGATCGTAAAAGCTATGATAAACTGAACTGGGGTAATCAACTGCTGAGCCTTCAATGGCATAACAATCTCAGTGAGCGTGTATATAGTAAGTTTTCAGCTTACGCTTCTGACTATCAATATAATGCTCGTTCTGCTTTTGAATTCAGAAAGAATACGTCCGCGGCCGAAGAAGCTAATGCCTTAGATATATCGGCTACCAGCAGAATAATCGATTTTGGGCTCAATTCTGAGTTTCACTTTTTTGTAAATAATGCACTTAACTTGACTTTCGGTACAGGTATTTATCATCATAGATATAATCCTACACTAAAACAAAGTCAGATTTTCTTAGATGGCAATCAACAAGAATTTGCCAATGACGCGCCATTTATCACAGCGGATGAATTCTACGCATTTGGAGAATCTAACTGGAATGTTACTAATAGGCTAACGCTACAAACTGGTCTGCGCTATACTAGTTTCTACGTGAGGCAGAAGCAGTACCATTCTTTTCAGCCTAGGGTGACTCTGGTCCAGAGAGTTGGTGCTCAGCATTTGCTCACTTTATCGGCGACTAAGATGACTCAGTTCGTACATTTACTTGTCAACCCTGGTATTGGCTTACCATCTGAGTTATGGATTCCCTCTACGGAGAATCTTCCACCAGAACACGCCTACCAAGCAGCCATAGCCTACGGCGGTAATATCGGAAAATCATATAAATTTGAAGTTGCAGCTTACTATAAGTTGATGAATAATGTAGTAGAATACACATCGCCATTTGACCTCTTTCATACCTTTCTCAATTTTTCAGATATCGAGATTAAGTTTGATACGAATCGTGACTGGGAAAACTTTGTGCAATCAGGAGATAGCCAGTCTAAAGGCATAGAGCTATCCTTTCAAAAATCTAAGGGGATCTTTTTATTTGATATGACATATGTTTTAGGTAAGACTGATCGTAGGTTCAGCGAGCTGAATAGCGGTAATCCATTTCCCTACAAATACGATAGAACGCACGACTTTGCCATATCCACAACCTACTTTTTATCTGATAGAGTGAATCTACATGCTAACTGGGTGTACGGTACTGGAGATGCATACACCTTAGCAGACGAAAAGTATGAGTCTTTGGAAGGTGATATTTTGCTGCGGGCGTCAGGCAGAAATAATAGGCGGCTGGCGGACTATCACAGATTGGACGCAGGAATTCAAGCTGTCAAAAACTACAAGGCCGCTAGATTGACTCTAGATCTGAGCATATTTAATGTGTACAATCGCAGGAATGTCTACTACACGTATCTATTTGAAAATAGTGTGTTGGACAATTCATTTCAAGAAGAGGAGGTAAGTTTATTTCCTATCATGCCACATTTCAGTATCAATCTAGAATTTTAGTCTGTTATAGAGACGTATTTCTATTGGACGCCGTTGGTGGACCCACATGTATTTTATAAATAAAACTTATTAAACGTAGTTTGGAACACATCAAAGCTATTCATATTGTTAATTATTCTTATTTAAGTAACTTTTGCGTGTTTTTAAGTCTAAATTAGTAGTGAATTACAGCAAATGATAACTAACTCTACCATTACTCGTTTTTGTTTATTACTCATAGTTTCTTTAGCTATCACGTCGTGTACAAAAGACTTTGGCGATGGTCAGGAGAACTTCGAATCAGTTATCGTATTGAATTCAGCTTTTTTACCAGGTGAGATAATGTCTATAAAACTCACTAACTCTATTAGCATTTTTGATAAAGATGAAAATATTAGTGGCGTAATTGATGCTACAGTCACAGTAAAAGATGAAGAATCAGGAGAGTTATATACGCTTAATCATGTAGGCGAAGGTCTATATCAATCCGATATATTTAGACCTCAGTATGAGATCGACTACACGGTCATAGCATCCGCTGAGGGTTATGGGACCGTCGAAGCCACGAGTTCGATTCCTTACCCTGTCATTGCTAACATATCTAATTCTACTGAAGGATTCAATGATGCTGGCGACTACGAAGCAGAGATAGAACTTGAATTTGTCAATGAAGAAAAAGCACCCAAATTTTATGTCTGGGAGGTAGTCGATGACAACGAGCTCTTTAATCAGGATTTTACATTTGATCAGGTCTTAGATAATCCAGTTATGCTGACCAGCCAATCTGATAATACAGATTCGGTCCTTGCTGATGAATCATTTCAGTCCAGAGTTTTCTATACTGATAATGGTGACAATGCTGATCCATACCGTTCTAAGTTCATAACGCCAACAACTCCTTCTTTCGGAGCACAAACCACTTCAGATATTGACGAAGAACTGGCTCCTCGGATCCAAGTTAGGGTCATGACTGTATCTGAGGATCTATACCAATACTTCAAAAGTGTAGAGATATATAGATCAAGAGGTATACATAACTCAAGTATCACCCAGCCTTCTGAGATCTATTCTAATGTAAAAGGTGGCATAGGTATCTTCGCTGGATACCACCAAAGGTTTTTAGATTTCAAATAATTATACATTTACACATAGCTCTCAAATTTGGTCGATTTTCATTTCCATTGTTTCTTTTGCCTCAAGCCTTAGGTAAGGATAGTTTTCGTGCAACCGTTTATCATAATTAATTAATTCTCTGTAATCCCTATAGTCATAAATGCGGATTTAAATTTGGCATGTTCAGTAGTACTAAATAAATTCAGAAGTAAGAGAACTGTTGGTCAAGCTGATATGACTTTAGCACTTTTAGGTCAAAATCTGTACAAA
>ENA-ORXR01005408-ORXR01005408.1-marine-metagenome-genome-assembly--contig:-NODE-5408-length-10151-cov-8.454834_pt1 | contig 10151 bp, 11 predicted proteins | sample MGYA00237866_ERZ511479 | MGnify/ENA metagenome assembly ERZ511479
GGGGGGGGGGCGGGGGGGGGCGTGGCGAGCGACTTGTCGATGCAGGTACCGCTGCCAGCGGCTTCGTGTGGTGGTGCCAACAGTAGCGGTCTTCACGCCAGCGGCCGTGATGCCTTTTCTGGGTGCCGCCGGCCGTGCAAGTTGGTTTCGGGGTGGTTCCCCCTGCTGGGCCCGCTGGCGTTGACTCTTCATCCTCTGCAGCTCGACTGACTAGTTTCCGTGCTGCTGACTTGTTTCCACGCTCTTTTTTTCTGCTGCTGTCACGCCGTGGCCATTGGTCTGACTGGTTGTTCCGGGCCGTGTGTGGTGCTTGTACTGACTGCGGGTTGTTTCCGGCCGTCTCGTGCCATTTCTGCAATGCGGCTGGTTTTTTGGTATCGCTGAATGAATGCTCTCGCGCTTGACACCGATGCTGCTGCTGGTTGCTGCTGCCGACCATTTTCCCTCGTAGCTGTTACAACGGTGGTGACGGTCGCCGAGATCCTGAAGTCGTCTCGCTACGTAGACATTGTCCGTACGTTGGCGTGTTTTGGTCTACATCGCTTTTCGGCTTGGTGGGCGCAGCACAGGGCCTCTGTTGAGGCGGGGCTCTGGGCCCCGTTGCCTGCGTGTGGCCTGGCTGCCCCTGCTGCGTGTGGCGCATTGGTTGCTCCTGCCATGTGACTTGGATCTGTCCGCATGCCGATCCGCTGCTAACGACGATTGTGTAATCATCTCATACGGCCCTTGTTGCCGCCCCGCGTTGTTGGCTATTCTCCTTCATCCCCCCCCCACAGGCATTGAGACGTCCCTGGTAGACATGCGGGAGGAAGGGCGGTCGTCGCTCCCCAAGGCCAAAATCCAAATCTGGATCCGCAAGTCAGACCAGTTTGCATCGCTCATGGCGTCGGACGACCTGCACTACAGCAGGCTCAGAGGCGTCGGCGGGGGGCACCACCACCACCACCCGGGCGGCGGCGGCGGCGGGCCCAGCAGCAGCGGCGGCGGGCCCAGCGGTAGCGGCGCACCCGCGGCGGCGGCGCCACCAGCGGCGGCCGCGCCGCCCTCGTAAGCGACGCGGTCCTACGTGCCGCCGTTGGGGGCGGCCGGCGGGCGCGGTGCCGCTGCCGCTGCAGCTCTGCCGGCGGCCGTGGTGCGCGTGTGATGGCGGTGCGGCGGGGCGGCGGGGCGGCGGGTGGTGGGGCCCCGGTGGCGGTGCAGGTCGGCGGCGGATGAGGGGGGAGGAATGCGCAGCTGCGTTGCGTGGCGGTCAAGGTGCATTCGACTTCGCTCGTCGTTTTTTTTTTCCTTCTTTCGTGCTCAGTTTTTTTGCCAATGTGGTGTGGTGTTGTGTCCCCCCCCCTCTTCTTCCTTTTTTTGTGTTGTACTTCCTTCTTTCTGTTCTCCTCTATGCCGCCCTTGAATGGTGGGCGGAGATGGTAATATTTTTTCTTCCCCCATCCTGCTGTGCCGGTGCGCTCATGGCGGTGACGTCGCGCCGTCGGTTAGGTAAACGGGCGGAGGTCGGGGAAGGGGGACAGAGCGAGAGAGAGAGCGCGCGCGTGGTGTCGGCCGGCACTCCTCTTTAGACCATGATGAAACGGGTGTGCGGTGCGGCGTGCTGCCGGTTTCTCTTGCCACGCAGCGTGGCGTGGACCTCTCCCGCGTGTCCGCGACGGGCGCTGCGGGCGGCCGCAGGGATGTGCAGAGGGCGGCCGCGAGGAGACAGACTGCCCGGCGCATCCCCGCCGGTAGAGAACAAACGGGCATGTGGCGGCGGTCCGAGCACCCCACAACCGACGCGAATCTCGTGGACGCTTGCACCCCACCAGCGGGCCAATCCGCGTGGCCCGACCGAGCCCAGCTCGATTCGCCGTGGCCGGCCGGCGCCGTGCCATACCGTGGACAGGAGGGCCAGATCAAGGTGCCGCGGGGAGGACATCAAGCAGCGGAGAACAAAAAAAACCCAATCGTTGTATGTGTGTACGCGCAAGTGTGCCCCCATGACCGGCTTGTCCTCCATCGAGCGGGCCACCAGCCGTGCGACACCGGCCCAGTGTCGAGGTGACTGATAGGATGATGAGGGCCCGCTCTCACCGGTACCCCTCGCTTCTGCTTCTACTCCCTCGCCGTCGGCCGGGCGCGTTTGGGCGCTGCCAGCGCGCCGCGGTCGCCCGACCCCATCCGCTCGGGCGCGTCTAGACGCGCGGCCCACCGAGGCCCGTGGGGGTTGGCTCCACCCCACCGGGGCCCGCGGCGGGCGGCTCGCCCACTACCCCCACCCCGCCCGCGGGGCCGACCGGCGCCGGCCCGCGGCGCGCGCCAGCCACCCCCGACCCGTCGGCCGGCACGCCCGCCGCCGACACCTCGTGGACGCCGCCATAGCCCGGCAGCGGCGCCCCGTCGTCGCCGGTACGCTTGGTGCCCGCCACGGTGGCGGTGGCCGTCTTGACGCCGCCCACGACCGTCTGGCCCGCCGCCTTGGCCGTCACGCCGGCGCCGCCGAGGACTTTGCTGGTATCGTGGACGAGCTCCGACCCGACGGCCGTGGCGGCGGCGCCGGCGGTGCCGAGCACGCCCGCCGCGCCGGCGAAGAGGCCGGTGGCGGCTTTGGTGACGCCCGCGCCCGCGGCGCCGACGGTCGAAGCGGCGGCGTGGGTGGTGTCCGTGGCGTGCTTGGAGGCCGTCATGGTGGTTTGAGGGGGAAGGGTGGAGCAGCGAAGGTGGATGACGGGGAAGGCAGTGGGAGAAAGTAGTGGTCGACGTAGAGGTAGGTGAAGGTTGCCGGTGAAGGAAGGGAGCGCAGCGGTGGACTGGTGGTGTGCGGATGTCGTGGCAGCAACGGTCGGGGCTGGGCGCGGCCTGTCCTACCCTTTTTATGCGTTTCCGGCCATCCGCAGATGCGCCTGCCTCAAAATTGAGGGCGACTAACAGCGTGGCTCTCCGGCTGACCCGGCGGGCGACCGGTGGCAGCTGCGCGGGCGAGTCCGCCTCGTTCAAACAAGCGTCTCGCAAGCGCCAAACGAGAGTACGCGCGCGTGCTGCCAGCGTGCTGCGGGAAAGCTGCAAAACGAGAAGCAGCAGCCGCGCTGGCACACGCCCAGCTGCCACGCAGGCACACGCCCTGAGTCACTCTTCCAGAACGTTGGGCCTCGGGTGTGCTGTGGTAGGGGCTGCAATGCCATGATATGCGGCCCCGGCTGCCCACGGCTGGGCCGTCACCCTACCCGCACGTCTGGCCTGCGGCGCGAGGCGGGGCGGCTGCAAAACTGGGAACTGGCGGTCCCGACCATTTGCGCCGCGACCGCCACTGGCGCCCCCCGGCGACGGCTGGCGCCGCCCGCAGATGCGGGCGGTCCATCGGGGTGCAAACGCCGCGGCGGCCCGACAGCCGCCACCGCGTGTCCGCCGGCGTGCCGCCCGCCCACGCGGCGGACGCGTTGCGGGACCGTGCCGCCGCGCACGTCCGCGGCGTGCGTGTTCCCTGCCCGCGGCCGGCCGCACACGTGCGGCGCGCAGCGGTGTTCCAACCGCCCGGAGACTGCACCCCCAAGCAAAAGGCAACGCGTGTTCCTTCAACACGAGCGCTCTCGCCAAATGAAGAGACTTTATGAATCCAGCTTTCGTTGGAGCGGTACCATGGGCAGACGACCCGCCGCGCGGGCGTTGCATGCGCTGCGCCGTGGGGGGGGCGTGGCGGGCGGCACGTGCGCGCCCGCAGCGGCGGCACGCGCGCGCGCGTGCACGGCCGCGCTATGCAGATGAGTCCCGGTGGCCACGTCCGCCGCCGCGAGCGGCTATCGGGGCCAACAGAACGCCCCGACGCCCTGTGTGTCCGGCTGCGTTTGAGGCGACGGCAGCAGTGGCGTGAAAGCGCTCTTTAGGCGGCACAGCGGGACGCCGCGCGGCGGGGACGGCGCCCCGCGGGCGGCTCGCGATCTGGCGGCGGGGTCCAATTCGACGCGAGATTATTTTGGGAGCGCCCGCCGTCCTGCGGGCGCGCGTGGCGGCCCCGCATGCGCGGCAGGGGGTTGGCCGACGGGTGGCGCGCGCCGCCGACTGGCGGTCTATTTGCAGGCCGTTCCTCTTTGTCCCTTTTGTGATCTGTCTTGCGCGCTGGGGCTCGACTGTCTCTCTTTTGCACACCACGCCGTGTGCTGTACAGCACTGGCTGCGCGATGCGGCGTGGCAGGTGCGTCGACTGAATTCGTCGAGCAGAGACTTGTCGTTGAAAGAGCGCAAGTCGGCAGCCTGTACCTAACAAGTGGCTGCTGCCATCCAGCTATGAGTCCCACCCCACCGACGTCTTCCCTTCCAGCCCGTTCGTCCAGCAACCACCGGCCACCACTTTCTCTTCACGCCCTCCTCCTTACCGGGCTCAGCCCAAACGGTGTTCATCTCCTCCCCCGAGCCGTGTTCTTTTGCTGTTTGGCCCCAAGCACCATGACGGTCACCCAGCACGCCGCCGACACGGGCAGGCAGGCGGCCGCCACCGTCGGTGCCACCGGCACGGGAATCGCGCGGGCGGCGGCGGGCGTCCTCGCAGGTGCCGCCGGCATTATTGGCGTCACCGGCACCGCCGTTGCCGACGTGGCGACGACCGCCGCGGCCGACGCTGGCAAGGTCGTTGCGGGGGCTGCCTGCACGGCCGCGTCGGCAGCGCAAGCAGTGGTTGGCCGCGGCAAGACGGCCGCGTCGGCCGTGACGGGGTCGCCCCGCCACGACGCGTTGACGGCGCCAGCAGCGTCGGCGGTCGAAGCGCCCGTGTCGGGGTTTGGGGAGGGGGGGTCAGGGGTGCTCGGCGCGCCCCGGGGGGCTCTTGCACCCTCGCGGGCGCCGTCGGCGATGCGGGGCATGCGTCGATAGGTCGGGCGGACGCCGCTGCTGCTGTTCACCGTAGGGTGTAGGGGATCGGACTGGAACCGAGGCTGTGAACGTGCGGTGTCGAGCATCTCTTTCAGGCGGTGCCGGTCTGTTGGGCTCGTGTGCCGGAGGCACGGCTGCGAGAGGCCACCGGTGAGGCCGTTGACGGTGGGCGTACCCGAATGAAAAAGGACACTTTTGAACAGGACGCGAAACAAGCTAGGAGAAGGAAGAAAAGGAGTACAAAACTGCAGATGACATGCTGCTCCCTGACAAGCACAGCTGCGCAACAACTGCCGGCGCTGTGCTCTTCAAGGATGGCAACGGCCCGCCGACGACGCATCATAACCAGTCGGCTGCTCCAGAACTCGTGGTGGCCCTAGACGGACGGGAGATCTATGTAGGCTAGCAGCTGCATTGTCCGTGAGGAGGCAGACGCGTCGTCGTGGTGGCGACCATCAATACCTATCTGTTTGCCCAACACCAAGGGAACGTTGGCGGATTGGCACTGGGTGGCTTCACCGAGTGCGGACTCCGCCAGGGAGGACACCCCCCCCCGGATCATCTGCCATAGAATACGATCAGTGAATCTAGACAGAAAGGCCTCCGATGGTCTGACGCGATTCACTGATCAATTTTGATCAGAACTCACAGTAAAAGTAGGGTCTTTTAAGAATTCTCTGTCGTTTGTTCATCGTATCCGGCTCAAAAGACGGCCAGGACAGTGTCAACAGCACCTTGATCTCGACTTTTCAACATTGTCCGGAACGTCAAAAGTTTGGAAAAAAGCAATACAGTTCTCGATACGGGGATTGCCATTTTACACCAACTTGTGCAAGCCGAAGTCTGCGGCGGGCCATCACCACAGCGCCGCAACAAGGTGTGCCAGCAGCTTGTCACAGGCGAATCAGGCAGCCCGACCCCGACTGCCATCCCCGTCTGCGCGCTGGGGCGGCGGCGGGCTCGCGACGCCGCCGCGGGCGGCACCGCCTTGCGGCTACAGGCGCCCCTGCCACCATTCCACGCCACGTCGCTCCAGGACGGGGTGTGTGCGTTGCCGAGCGAAGCGCTGACGACGGAGGACTGCTCGTGTCGTCGACTGCCCTCGCGGCGCGCCCGACTGGGGCGACCGACCGCCTGTCGCCGACGACCACCGCAACCGCCCTTCCTTTGCGGTCGCCGTGCTGTCGTGGTCGCCGTGCCACCGACGTCGGTGGTCGCGGCGCAGGCCCGGGGCGAGGTGGTGCATTGACCCCGTTGCCCACGTCCCGCCGTCGCTGGCATGTCTGGTGTGCCGTCTGCCACCCCGGCTACCGCGCCGGCACCTGTTGCCGCGGCCATGGGGGGTGCCGCCCCTCCCCCGCCCCCCCCTGCCCCTGGCATGGCTGACCCCGAGCCCGTCGACATTCTCCTCTCCCCCGCCGGCGGCGGCGACGCGACGGACACCGACCCGACGATTGCCGACGCGGCGCGGCGGGAGATTGACGCGGCCGCCGCGGCGGGCACCCCCCCCCCGCCCTCGGCGCCCGCCGCCTACACCATCATTGCGTTTGTCAACCCGTCATCGGGCGGCCGGCGGGGCGCCAAGGTGCTGCTCGTCCTCCGGGAGCTCCTCGGCCCTGACGCGGTGTACGACATTAAGGCCGACGGCGGGCCGGGGCGGGGGCTCGACGCCGTGTCGGGCGCCGCCCCCCCGCCGGCGCCGTCGGCGGCGGTGGCGGCGGCTGCTGCCGGCGAGCGTTCCGTCGTGCGTGTGCGCGCCTTTGTCGCTGGTGGCGACGGCACGTTCTCCTGGGTCGCCTCAGTCGTGGAGGCTCGGGGCTTGTCCCACGTGGCGCTCGCGCCCATCCCCCTCGGCTCAGGGAATGATATCAGCCGCGCCCTCGGCTGGGGCGTCAAGTATCCCGGCTCGTCGGCGCTACCGACGCTCGTCGAGTACTTTCGCGGCCGCGAGGTCGTGCGCGAGCGCCTCCTCGACGTGTGGCGGGTGTCGGTGACGGGCGTGTCGTCCGTAGCCTCCTCCACGTCGGTCGACGCGGGCGGCGCGTCCCACACCGCCCGCCCGGTCATGGTCAACTACATCTCCTTTGGCGTCGACGCGGCGGTCGAGCTCGCCTTCAACGAACAGCGGTGGCGCCACCCGGACCGCTACAAGACGCGCGGCGGCAACTTGACCGCCCACCTCACGCTCGGCGCCAAGCACGTGCTCGTCGGCTCCAAGATGACCACCGCCGCCTTCCTTGAATCCGTAACCGTCGACGGCGTGGAGGTGTCGGTGCCGCCTCGCACCCAGTCGCTGATCATCCTCAACATCCCCTCGTATGGCGGCGGCACGCAGCCGTGGGGCTTCCCCAACGCGCGGGCAGCGCGCAAGCGTGGGCACACGCCCATGACTGTTGACGATGGGCGGTTTGAGGTGCTCGCGTTGCCCAACCTCGCCCACTACACGCTGCTGCGGATGCGCGTGCCGGCGATGCGGCTTGCGCAGGGGCGGGTGGCGGTTGTGCGGCTCAGGTCCGGGGTCCGCTGCCCGGCGCAAGTCGACGGGGAGCCGTGGGCGCAGGAGGGGGGGGTGGTCACCATCCGCGCAGGTGCCGAAGGCGAGGAAGTCAGCGTGGAAGAGGGGGAGGACGGGCGGAGGGGGCGGGGGCAGGTCGCAGCCGTGCCGGGACCGCGGTGGCACGAGCGGAGGCGGGCAAATGCCAAGTTTAGCATCGAGTGATTTGGGAGCGAGGGGGTGGGGCATTGGCGGTGTGGCGGGAAGGGTTTGGAAGACGGCTGGCTGCTTCTGTTTGCGTGGACCGTAACATGATCATGGGGCGTCTCTTGTTTGTCCTACTGGGTGCTCTTGGCTTTTTTTTGCCGTGCTGGACGTTTGCTGGCCGCCGCGGTGCATGTTTGCTCGATTGGAGACCGCCTTGCTGCGGCGGAGGCGCCGCCGCAAGCGCGTGCATAGCCGTGATTGTACGCAAGAGCAACGGCGGTGGCACGTGAGGTGCGGTGTGCTTATGGTGCAGATGGTTCCCGGTGGTGCGGAGGCCTGCGGGCGTGCTCCGTTTGGCTCGATTTTTGCAGTGCGCCTTCTTCCCTCGCATCGGTTGGGCTCTCTGGCGGGATTGCCTCTGCTGGCTGGAATCTGATGCAGCTGACCAACTTGACTGATGCGCTTCACTTTTCAACAGTGTCAGCTCTGTTCCAATGTGGTAGCACGACCCGCGTCCCACACGTCCTGGTGCTGTCGGGCTTGTGCACAACACCAATGGCAAGGTATTAGTTTTGTCCCTCTTTTTTTTTGTTGGCACGTTCCCTCTACTCAATAGCCTCATCACAACACTCTCGTCACAGCCACCCAAGAACACCACCCAGCCAAAAGCATGACCAAAACACTCAACGAACAACAAAAAGGACTCATGAACGACGCGACAAGCGCCGTCCGGATCACACCCGAGCCCATAACAAACACAATAAAAAGCAAAAACGACCCTTACGGCCGCCGCACAAGTATGTACAACCGGCGCCCGAACCCCGCCCCCGATAACGGGGAAAGGGGAGAGTGCCGCGGCGGTTTGTCCTTAGACCCAGGGGTGCACCGGGCAGCGGTAGACCATCCGCCTGCACACGTCACATTGGCAGCCTTGGTTGGGCTTGTTCAGGTCCTTCTGCTCCAACTCCGCGGCCCGGTTATCGGCCATCGTGATGGCCTTGGACAACGCTTGGTAGATGTGCTGGGTCGTCTCCGGGGCATAGGCATCCCGGAAGTAGGCTGCGGCCGACTTGTAGTTTGACACGGCGAGGTTGAAGTACTTGGCGTTAGCGTCCTTGTCTGACTCCCAGTAGATCTCGCACTTGCGTGCGTAGCGGGCGTCGATGAGACCGAGCTCCACCTTCTTCGGCGCGTCGCTGTTTGACTCATGGTTCTCGAGGTGGGCCAACCAGTTGGTGGGGGGGAGGCCCATGGTGGTGAAAGGGGGGGGGGGGAAGCGGGCGACGAGCAGCCGCAGTGGCCCGACGCCGACGCCTATGAGACCGCGCTCAAGCAAATCGAATCCATGCCGCCGCTGGTTTTCGCTGGTGAGGCCCGCTCGCTGCTTGAAGATCTCGGTGAAGTGGCCGAAGGTCGCGCCTTCCTGCTGCAGGCCGGTGATTGCGCCGAATCCTTCGAATCCATGGGTGCCATCAACATCCGGGAGAAGCTCAAAGTCATCCTTCAGATGGCCGTCATCCTCACCTACGCCGGTGGTCTCCCCACCGTCAAGGTGGGGCGTATCGCCGGACAATTCGCCAAGCCGCGCTCCAGCGACGTGGAGACCAAGGACGAAGTTGAGCTGCCATCGTTTCGCGGCCACATCGTCAACGACATTGGTTTCTCCGAAGGCGAACGCGTTGCCAACCCGAATCGCCTGATCGAGGCCTACAACCGTTCGGCCTCAGCGTTGAACCTGCTTCGCGCATTCACCAAAGGCGGCTATGCCGACCTGGCTCAGGTGCACGCATGGAACCAGGAGTTCGTGGCCGACTCGCCCGCTGGCCAGAGGTACGAGGCACTTGCCACTGGCATCGAGAACGCGCTGCGCTTCATGGCGGCGTGTGGGGTCAAGACCGACAGCCACCAGCGCCTCAACGAGGTTGACTTCTACACAAGTCACGAAGCGCTCATCCTCGGCTATGAAGAGGCCCTTACCCGAAATGACTCCACCACCGGCGACTGGTACGACTGCTCCGCTCACATGGTGTGGATTGGCGAGCGCACCCGGCAACTTGACGGCGCCCACGTGGAATTCTTCCGCGGCATCAAGAATCCCATCGGCTGCAAGGTCGGTCCCGCGGCCACGCCCGAGGACGTGCTTGCACTGTGCGAAGCCCTGAACCCGGACAACATCCCCGGTCGCCTCACCCTCATAACCCGCATGGGCGCCGACAAGGTCGCCACGAACCTCCCGCCGCTCCTAGAAGCAGTTCGGGATGCCGGACACAAGGTGGTGTGGACCTGCGACGCCATGCACGGCAACACCACCACCACAAAGAACGGTCGCAAGACCCGCCACTTCGACAGCATCCTCGCCGAGATCGAAGGGTTCTTCGCTGCTCACCGTGCCGCAGGTACCTGGCCCGGCGGCATACACCTGGAGATGACCGGTGAAGACGTCACCGAATGCACCGGTGGTCAGAACGAAATCAGCGATGACGATCTTGAGATTCGCTACGAGACCATGTGCGACCCGCGACTGAACGGTAAGCAGGGAATCGAGCTCTCGTTCCGGGTGGCTGAGCTTCTCGAGTCCCGCTGAACCTCCTCCGCCGTAAGAGCC
>ENA-ORXR01005410-ORXR01005410.1-marine-metagenome-genome-assembly--contig:-NODE-5410-length-10149-cov-2.487391_pt1 | contig 10149 bp, 12 predicted proteins | sample MGYA00237866_ERZ511479 | MGnify/ENA metagenome assembly ERZ511479
TAATATAGTATAATTAAAATATTGATTTTCAGTTATTTAAAAATTAGTGTATTAGGCTATAAGCAGTAAAATAAGGATGCTTTAAAATTTAATAATAAGTGTTTTATAATATTTTTTATCTAAAGCTGAGTTCAACTTATAAGTCCAGTACAAACCTTTTTTAGTTTTCAATTGGATTAAGATAATTAAATTTTTAATAGTACTGTAATTTAAGAGTTTTCAACTGCTTTAATTCTTTTTTAGATATTTTTCTAAAATGTGTTTTCTTTGAAAAATGCATCTAATAACACCAATTCTATTTTCTACGGTTCCTTTGTCTTGAGAGTTATAAAGACTTGTAAAATATGTTTTAACATTTAAATCTGTTTCTGTTTTGTAGTGATAAGCAAACCCTTTTCCATTATTGAAAGTGCTTGTTTTTTATGCAAAAATTATTGAAATTAGTTAGTCTGCTTTTTCGTTTTCTGGTAAACGTCTTCTGCATTCTTGAGCTTTATTTTTAAAGTACCATCTATAGTATTAAAACGTGTTTTGGAAAATACTTTACGGCATGGTTTATCTTTTAAAAAAGAAAATGAAAACATAACCATTTATCTCTCTAAAAAATTTCAGAATTTTTAATTATTACTACTAAAATAGTGGTGTTAGCAGGAAAGCTTTAGCTAAAATAAAAGACAATAAAATACTTAAAAAAAGTCTGTAGATATCGATTTAACAAAACATCGTTTATAAAATTTTTCTAAAAACCATACTAATTCTTAGACACTAAATATTAAAGATTTCTATAATAATTAAAAGGAACTAAAGTAATAATAGAAATAGCTATTAAGGAGGTTTATAGTCTAAAAACTGATTAAAATTATTTCATTGTATCTGCAACTTTTTCTAATTCGGCATACCATTCTTTTCCAAACTTTCGAATAAGTGCTTCTTTTACAAATTTGTAAACTGGAACTTCAAGTTCTTTACCTAAACTACAAGCAGCGTCGCAGATTTCCCATTTATCATAATTTACAGCAGAAAATGCTGTGTAATCTTTTACTCTAATTGGGTACAAATGGCATGATACAGGTTTTTTAAAGGTTACTTCACCTTGATTATAAGCCTCTTCAATGGCGCACAATGCTGTGTTTTTCTCATCAAACATTACATAAGCACAATCTGCTCCATTTATTAAAGGTGTTTCTAACTCACCAAAAGCTGTTTTTATAGAAGTGCCTTGCGCCTTGATAACATCAATTCCTTCTGGTCTTAAAAACGGTTTTACTTTTGGATAAATATCTTTGAGAATCTGTGCTTCATCTTTGGTTAAAGGTGCTCCAGCATCTCCATCTATACAACAAGCACCTTTGCAAGCAGATAAATTACATACAAAATCGTTTTTTATAATAGCCTCAGAAATTATTGTTTTACCTAATTGAAACATACTTATTTTAATCTAAAATAGACTACAAAGATAACGCGAAATTTTTCAAATAAAAGAGAATAAAATTAAGGAGAAATTTAACCTAAAGTTAACATTGAAAATCTGCTATTTAGAAGTATTTTTGCAGAAAATTTTAAAAAATAATAGTGCATCGTTATGGATTTTAATATTAAAGAGATATTTACAGTATTTATGGTACTATTTGCTGTAATAGATATTGTTGGTAATATTCCAATAATTATAGATTTACGCAAAAAAGCAGGACACATACAAAGTGAGAAAGCTTCAATAATTGCAGGCGTTATTTTAATTGCCTTTTTATTTCTTGGAAAAAGCATTTTAAATCTTATTGGAATAGACGTAAGTTCTTTTGCAGTTGCAGGTTCTTTTATCTTATTTTTTATTGCCTTAGAAATGATTTTAGGTATCACGTTATATAAAGATGAAGACACAGACCCTATTACTGCATCTGTTTTTCCATTAGCTTTTCCATTAATTGCAGGGCCTGGAAGTTTAACCACATTATTATCGCTAAGAGCAGAATTTGAAATAAGCAACATTATTTTTGCCGTTTTATTAAATGTAATTGTTATCTACATTGTACTTAAAACTTCGCAAAAAATAGAACGCTTTATAGGACAAAACGGTATTAAAATAATAAGAAAAGTGTTTGGTGTTATTTTATTGGCTATTGCAATTAAATTATTTGCACACAATGTTAAAATTCTTTTTTCTTAAATTTGTAATATGCAATGAGCGTATTAAAAATGCTATTATCTATAAGAAAAATTAATAGTGGACAGCATGTAAGAATTAGAAAATAATAAAATACACACATGAAAATATTTACACTTATACTAAGTATTGTTGCTATTGTTTTAATAGCATATAATGCTACATTACTAGATTTTAAAGCTCTTTTTAAAGGTAAAAGTATGGTTGCTATAATTACTATTCTAGCTTCTTTGTGTGCAATTTTATTATTACAGATTTTAAAAATTTCTAAAAAAATTGAAGAAAAAAGCAAAAGGTAATGCTAGATACATTAATTATTGGTGGTGGTGCAGCTGGTTTATCTTGTGCTCTCGTTTTAGGATCTGGATTAAAGAAATCGTTTTCTAAAGATAGAGGAGTTGCCATAATAACACACCAGAAAACATCTCATTTACAAAATGCTCTATTTAATAATGTGTTAGGATTAAAACCTGGTACTTTGGGTAAAGATCTTTTAGCCGCGGGAAAACAACAACTATCTAGCTTGTATCCAGAAGTTATTCAAATTGAAAAAGAAAAAGTAAACAAAATTTCTAAAGTTAGTGAAGGCTTTTTAGTAACTACAAACAAAAACAAATATAATACCAAGCGCGTAGTTATAGCAGTTGGTTATACTAATTTACTAACTGTTAAAGGCTTAAAACAATATATTAAACCGCACCCAAAAGCAGCGATTGAAAAAGATAGAATTTGGTTAGAAAACACAGACCATTTAATTGAAAATAATTTATATGTAGCAGGAACTTTAGCTGGTTGGAGGAGCCAATTTGCTATAGCTTCTGGAAGCGGAGCACACGTTGCAACAGATATTTTAACGCTTTGGAATAATGGAAACCATACTAAAATTCACGATAAGGTTTAGTTTGTAAATTCTTTGTTTAAACTAAGTTTAATAACTTCGCCCACCATATTATCGTACAAATTTAACACCTCTTCGTAAGCTCCATTTCCATAAATCTGGTCTGCTAATGCTGCCTTAATGTATTGCTTAACCTCATCTCTATATGCAACAAAAACGATATTTTTGCTTCGGCTTTCATTTAAAAAATCTTGAAAATCTTCCACTACTTGGTCTGTAACTTCAAAAGTTATTAAAAAATCTTCTTTGGTAACGTTTTTAAAGACCGTTCTGTCTTTTTCTAATTGCTGGAAAGCAAAATTATTTATCAAACACTACGTTCTAAAAAAGTTATGGTTTCGTTTTGCATGGCTTCGTCTAATGGCACAAAAACGTCTGGTATAATACCTCCGCCTCCATAAACTATTTTACCTTTTGGAGTTTTAAATTTTAAAGAATCTGCTATTTCAATTTTTTCGGGATCTAACAATTCTCCACTATTTATTCTAGAATAGTAGTCATCAAAATAATCTCTATTTCCTTTCTCGTAAGCGCGTTGTATAGAGCGGCCAGTTGGTGTGTAATATCTAGAAACAGTTAACCTTACTGCGCTTCCATCTCCTAATTGCATTTCGCGTTGCACTAGACCTTTTCCGTAAGACCGTCGACCTACAATAGTGCCTTTATCGTTATCTTGCAATGCGCCTGCGACAATTTCACTTGCTGAGGCTGAGTTTTCATCTATTAAAACAAAAACATGCCCATTTTCAAAAGAACCTCTTCTAGTAGCATAGCTTTTTTTTACTTTACCTTTTTTATTTTTAGTTAAAAGAATAAGTTTATCGTCTTCCAAAAATTCATCTACAATACGTTCTGCAACTCCTAAAAAACCGCCAGGATTGTTTCTTAAATCTAAAGCAATTTCTGTGGCTCCTGCTTTTTCAAGTTTGGTTAACGCTTTTTTAAATTCTTTATATGTAGATTCCGCAAAACGGTTAATTTTTATGTAGCCTAAAGTTTGTGTTAACATGTAAGCCGCATCTACACTAACAATAGGAATATTATCTCTTGTAACTTTAAATTTTAATGGCTTATTTTCTCCTCTTCTAATAACCTCTAAAGTAACATCTGTGTGTTTTTTTCCTTTTAGCTTTTTAACTAAATCACCATTGGTTAAATCTCTTCCAAAAAGAGAATCGCCATCTGCAGTAATAATTCTATCTCCTCCTTTTAAACCTGCACGCTCACTAGGACCGTTTTCTATTGTTCTAATTACTGTAATAGTGTCTTTGTGTGTATAAAAACTAATACCAATACCAATAAAGTCTCCTTTCATATTTTCGGTAACGCTTTGCATATTCTCTTTAGGAATATATACGGAGTGTGGATCGAGGTTTTCTAAGATGCTGTTAACTGTAACATCTACAATGCTATCTGTATTTACATCTTCTACGTAATCGTGGTCTATATAATCTATAAGTCTGTTAAGTTTATCTTTTTTGCTGTTAGATGTAAAAAAACTGTCGGAAGTGTCTTTAAAATCTAAAGCACCACCAATAAAAATACCAGCAGCAATTGCGACACCTAAAAGTAAAGGCAGGTATTTTGTATTTAATTTCATAATTAATACTCAATTTAATTTCCCCAAAGGCAGAAATCTTTTTGTAATTATTTTTTAAGCGTTTAAATCTTCAATTTTAACAATCTCTACCCCTGCTTTTTCTAGAAATTTTAATCCAGAATCGTCTTTGTATCCATCTTTATAAACTACTCTAACAATTCCTGCTTGATGTATAAGTTTACTACATTCTTTGCAGGGTGATAAGGTGATGTATAATGTTGCACCTTTACAGGATTGTGTAGAAGAGGCTACTTTTAATATAGCATTAGCCTCTGCATGTAGTACATACCATTTTGTGTAACCTTCTTCATCTTCGCAATAGTTTTCGAATCCTGTTGGAGTGCCATTATAACCATCGCTAATAATCATACGGTCTTTTACAATTAAAGCTCCAACTTGCTTACGCTCGCAATGTGATAATTTTCCCCATTCTTTGGCAATCCTTAAATAGGCTTTGTCATATTTTAGCTGTTTATATTTTGGCATATGTGTTGGGTCTTTCAGGTTTTTTTTAATGTTGAAAAACCCAAAAGCAATTCATCATAATTTACAATATAGAAAATTATAGTGCGTTTGTTACACTACTAACAACGAAGATAGCGTGTTAGTATTTTAATAGCAATTCAATTAATGAAGATTTATGAAAACTTTATCGTATTCTATTTTAATAAAGGATTATTTATTAGCATAGGTATTACCAATCCTAAAACTATTAAAGAGACTATTATAACCCAATTGCGCTTTGTAACTCTAAAAATAGTTTGTGTTATATATCCTAAAAACAGTACAATAAATACAATAATTATTTGAGCAATTTCTATACCTAAAGCAAATTCAAGGAGTAATAATAGTTTATAATCTTCTGCTCCAGCAAGTAAATTAAATTCGCTAGCAAAGCCTAATCCGTGAACTAAACCTAAAAATAAAGTAGAAATAAACAAGATACCAATTTTCTCTTTTTGCGCACTCTTTCCTGAGGTGAAGATATTAAAAAGTGCAACAATTAAAATAGTAATAGGAATTAGAAACTCGATAAGATTTTTAGAAATATTTACTACTCCATAAGTGGATAGTATTAGCGACAGTGTGTGACCAATAGTAAAGATTGTTACTAGTAAAAACACACGTTTCCCATCTTTAAATAAATATGGAACTGTTAAAACTATTAAAAATAACACGTGATCGTAAGCACTAATATCAAGCACATGATTGATACCATATTGTACGTTAAACCATAAATCTTGCATCGTTATAAACCATTTTTCGTAAATATATAATAAAACAAAATGTTATAACTACTGTCTATTATTTAGTTTTTTACTAAATACATTAAGTAGTAAAATAATAATAAATATGATGTCAACAAAACGCCAAATGGTATACACTGCTTAAAAGCAAAATAACCCAATTATTATTGCAAAAAAAACTTAAATGTATTTTGATAGAGCTTCTTAATTGGTTTATACAACCTACATTACTTTAGTAAAATAAGAATGAGCAAAATAAACAAAAACAACAAGACTTAAAAAATAAAACATTCTGCACCTTGAGAGATAATCCAATTTTTTTTAAGCACATAATACAACCAACAAAAGCAGATATAACCATAAAAGTAACTTACAAAAACAATATAATCTTGATTGCCAATTTTTTTATAGTTGTGGTATAATTACTGTGACGGCTGCTGTTTTTTTTAAGCCAACTACATAATTATTTAGATTTTAATTATGCGTGTTGGCTATATTTTTAATTAGAATTCTGACCTGTAAACTAATACTAATTTTATTGTTAATTGCCTTAATAATATTAGAAACTAAAAATCCAGATAAATAATGGTATTTATTTTAAAGTAATTATTGGATCTAATTTATTTTTTATCTTAAGCTACTAATTATTGCTAAAGCATTTTTAGTATCTGCTTCAATTTTTGCTAAATCGTAATGACCATTAGCATCTTTAGCGATTAATTTAGAGCCCATTCCTACACATGTTACACCAGCTTTAAACCAGCTCTCTAAGTTTTCTCTTATTGGAGACACGCCACCTGTTGGCATAATACTAGTCCATGGTTGAGGACCACGGATTGCTTTTACAAAATCTGGTCCATAAATTCCACCTGGGAACAACTTTACGACCTCGCAACCAAGTTCTTCTGCTCTACATATTTCTGTTAAAGATCCACATCCTGGAGACCATGCTACCTTACGCCTATTACAAACTATTGCAATATCTTCCCTTAAAACTGGTGTTACAATAAAGTTTGCTCCTAAAGCCATAAAACGTGAAGCAGATGCTGCATCTGTAACAGAGCCAACTCCCATTATCATTCCTGGTAATTCTTTTAGAACCCATTTATTAAGCTCTCCAAAAACTTCGTGAGCAAAATCTCCTCTTGCAGTAAACTCTAGTAATCGTGCTCCACCATTGTAAGTAGCTTTTATTACCTTTTTACTTTTTTCTAAATCGGCATTATAAAACAAAGGCACCAATCCTGTTTGTTTCATAACATTTGCAACTTCTATTCTTGTATAATTTGCCATAATCTTATCTTGCTACGCGTCCAGATGCATCTCCATCCATTAATTTTTCTACTTCTGCAACTGTTACTAAGTTGGCATCACCTTTAATAGTATGCTTTAAACAAGATGCTGCAACAGCAAAATCTAATGCATTTTGATCGTCTTCTGGATATTTTAGTAATCCGTAAATTAATCCTCCCATAAAACTATCTCCTCCACCTACTCTATCTACAATGTCTGTAATTTGGTATTGACGTGTTTCTAACATTTTCTTACCATCGTATAAAACACCAGCCCAGGTATTATGTGATGCAGAAATTGAGCCTCTTAGAGTTGTAATTACTTTTTTGGCTCTTGGAAATTTTTCCATCATTTGTTTACAGACAGATAAGAAAGCTTCTGCTTTAACATCCTGTCCATGTTTATGCACGTCTAAACCTTCAGGATGAATTCCGAAGTGTTTTTCTGCATCTTCTTCGTTTCCTAAAATAATATCACAATAAGATGTTATTTCAGTCATTATTTTTTCTCTATGGGCTTCATCACAAAACGTCCAAAGTTTGGCTCTATAATTTAAATCTGTAGAAATAGTAACTCCCATTTCGCTTGCTACTTTAACAGCTTCTAAACAGGCATCTGCTGCGCCTTGAGAAATTGCTGGAGTAATACCCGTCCAATGAAACCAAGCCACATCTTTGAACACTGCTTTCCAATCTACCATTCCTGGCTTAATTTCTGAAATTGCAGAATGTGCGCGATCGTAAACAACTTTACTACCTCTACTAACTGCTCCAGTTTCTAAGAAGTAGATACCTAAACGGTCTCCACCATATATAATATTGTCTACACCAACGCCTCTTTTACGCATCTCCATCATGGCGCATGCACCAATATCGTTTTTTGGTAAACGCGTTACAAAATCCACAGGTACACCGTAGTTAGCTAAAGACACTGCTACGTTAGATTCTCCTCCGCCATAAATAGCATCGAAACTAGACGCTTGAGAAAATCTCAAAAATTGTTGTGGAGCTAATCTCAACATGATTTCTCCAAAGGTTACTACTTTTTTCATTGTATATTTTTAGTTAATTATAATTTTGGTTAAACGTTTAACCAGCCTAGAAAAAATAAAACCAAAATAGTTATATTTTGATTTTATTAGCTAAAACAATACTTTTGCTTAAACGTTTAAGCAAATATATAAAATCTAGTTGAATAAAAAAAAAACGACCATAAAAGACATTGCAGATGTTTTAAATATTTCTCCTGCTGCAGTTTCTAAAGCTTTGCATGATAATTCAAGAATTAGTGCAAAAACCAAAGCTGCCGTTAAGCGTGTTGCTAAGGAACTTAATTACCAGCCTAACCGCTTAGCTAGTGCTTTAAGACGTGGAAAAAGTAATTTAGTTGGTGTTATTGTGCCCAAAACCAATAGTTATTTTTTTTCCTCTGTTGTTGAGCATATGGAAGCTGTTTTAAATACAGCTGGTTATAATATTATTATTACACAATCCAACGAATCTTTTGAAAAAGAATGTAGAAATATTGACACTCTTTTATTTACTCAAGTAGATGGTATAATTGCATCAATGGCTAACGAAACCGTAGATTTAACCTATTACGAAAAAATAAAATCCAAAGGTATCCCTTTAATATTATTTGATAGAGGTGAAAATGATTTGAATGTAGATTATATTGGTATTGATGATTATGAAAGTAGTTATATAATTATTGAACATTTAATCTCTAAAGGTTGTAAACGCATTGCCCATATTGGTGGTTATAGACGCACTCGAATATTTAACAATAGAATACGAGGTTATATTGATGCTATTAAAAAAAATAATTTACCGCATGATAATGAATTATTAATTGAAAGTAGTTTAACACTTGACGATGGCCGTTTAAAAATGTTAAAATTGTTGGCATTAAACAATCCTCCAGATGCAGTTTACATTGCTAGTGACTATGCGGCTTTAGGCGCATTACAAGTTTTAAAAGAAAAAAATATAAGTCATGAATTAACCTTATATGAAGGAGGTCATAATATTAATAAAAATACTCTTTTGCAATTATTTAATTAGCCAAAAGAGCTCTTGCATTTTCTAAAGCGGCATCTGTAATAGTGCTTCCGCTAAGCATTTTAGCCAGCTCTACTACTCTACTATCGGTATCCAAAGTTTTCATTTTAGTATAAGTAAACTCTTCGTCTGTAGTTTTGTAAACTTTGTAATGAGCATCTCCTTTACTAGCAATTTGAGGCAAATGAGTAATTGAAACAACTTGTGAAGTGTCGCTAATTTTTTTCATCATTTTAGCCATTTTAGAGGCAATATCTCCAGAAACTCCAGTATCTATTTCATCAAAAATTAGAGTTGGCATCTTTTTCTTTTGAGCCAAGTTTGTTTTAATGCAAAGCATAAGTCTTGATAGTTCTCCACCTGAGGCTACCTTGGCAATGGCATTAAATGTTCCTCCTTTGTTGGCTCTAAATAAAAATTGGATATCATCAGCCCCTAAAGATTTCATTTCAGTAGTATAGCTATGAGATAACTTAAGCTGAGCATGCTCCATACCCAAATCAGACAACATAGCATTCACACTTTTTTCTATAAATGGAAATACTTTTTTACGAGATTCTGAGAGCCTTTTGGCAATAATTGATAAGTTGGATGAAATTGCTTTTTTATTAGTTTCAAGTTTTTCTATTTCCGAATCAAAATTTGAGGCAAGCAACAGGTTTTCTTCAATTTTATTTCTTACTTCAATTAATTCTTCAACAGAGCTCGTTCTGTGTTTTTGATGAAGTGAGAATAACCCATTTAAGATATCATTTAATTCTTCAATTCTATTTTCGTCAAATACTATATCTTCATTGGTAGTTTCAATTTCTGATTTAATGTCCTCGATATCAATAATTGCTGAAGCCAATCTAGAGTGAAGTTCTTCAATTTTTTTACTAGAATTTGCC
>ENA-ORXR01005412-ORXR01005412.1-marine-metagenome-genome-assembly--contig:-NODE-5412-length-10145-cov-15.514601_pt1 | contig 10145 bp, 8 predicted proteins | sample MGYA00237866_ERZ511479 | MGnify/ENA metagenome assembly ERZ511479
GACCTGTTTATCAATCCCAACTTGAACGATGAATTTGTTTTCGGGCGCGGGTACAGCTATGGTAATGAAATTTATTTGGAGAAAAAAGAAGGCAAATTGACAGGATGGGTAGGTTATACACTCTCTTGGGCATGGCGTGATTTTGACGATATTAATCAAGGCGAGCGTTTCCCCGCCACCTATGACCGCCGACACGATGCGTCGATTGTTTTATTGTATGAATTGAATCGCAAATTTACCTTTACAGGCGCGTGGGTCTATAATACAGGACGCGCTACTTCGCTGCCCGAAGCGCGATTCTTTCTTCAAGATATTGCAGGGCAATCGAATAGCGGCATCGGTACAGTTTTTCAGGAACGCAACAGCTTTCGTATGAATCCTTATAATCGACTTGATTTGGGGATTGTGATGAAAATGTTCTTGAATAAACCCAATTTTGAAGCAGATTTGACCTTCAATACATATAACACTTACGACCGCCGTAATCCGTATTTTATTTATTTTGACACGGAAACGGATGAGAATAATGTGGTTACGGGTGTTGCCGCTAAGCAGGTGTCTTTATTTCCGATTTTACCCTCATTGACTTTTAATTTTAAGTTTTAATTTACGTAGCACGGTGCTTCCAGCCCGTGTTCGGCGTGTTATTTGCAACAACAAAAATCATATGAAAAGAATATTATTTTTTGTATTTGCTGTACTGCTGTCATTTCCTTTATTGGCACAGGAAAGAAGTGCAGCAGATAGAGCTAAAAGTAAAGCCAATCGCTTTGCCAAAGAATGGCAGCTCGAACCCCGTCAGCGTGATAATGTATATGCCGTTTATCTTACGCAAGAGAAAAAAACTGAAGAAATAGCGCATCTTGAAGCTACAGATGCAGATACTTTCCGCGCTCAACGCAAAGCCATACGAGCCGAAGCTGAAGAAAAACTTATACTTTCGCTGGATAAGTATCAACGCCGTGACTACAAAAAAGCTAAATCAGGAAAGAAGAAGAAAAAACGCAAAAAACGGAGAAGGCGATTTGGTTGATTTGTTTTTTTCGTTATTCGTGTATTCGTTATTCGTGTATTCGTTATTCGTATTTTACGGAGCAAAACATTTACACGAGTAACGAATACACGAATAACGAATACACGATACTAAAAGCGAGGGCAGGCGGCGCGGTTGCCAAGTTTGGGTTTACGTTTAATTTTATTGGGGCGTTTTCGTTTGAAGCCGATTTTTTTTCGCTTACTACGCTTGCGCGAACTGCTTTTACGCGCAGATGAGCTTCGATTACTACTTGATGAAGTGACATTATGAGAGGAACCGGTGCGCTCCACATCCTCACTTGCTTGAGTTTGGGCTGGTATTTTCGGTTCTTCTGCTTGTTCTTCGGTTTGTTGAATGACCTTATCCGGTTCGATTTTGATGATTTCCCCCGGTTGTAGATGACCAAAGTTTTTTTCCAGATAATCTATATTGTCATAGGTGTCTTCTTTTTCTTTAATGACAGTATCCTCCAACTCATAACCGTCATCCTGTGCATAAACAAAATTTACACAAAACATGATAACAACCCCAAATAATAACTTCCTCATAAATTTTGTTTTTTTCGTTAAAATTGAATGGTTAACTCGTTCTACACCAATATTATACCAAGTTAAATAAAAAATGTTACAAAAACTCGTCTTTCAATATTACACTTTAACAAATGTAAATTTCACTCAATATGATTTCACTTACATCAGAGAACATATACCAAAATATATCTTTTGAAGATATGCTCTCCGCAATGGAATCTGCCATACTTGCACATGATACGAAAAAGGTGCAAACTCCACAAAGAACGCATATTAATCGCGAAAAAAATACTTTTTTGACAATGCCCTGTTTCGGAGAACAATATTTTTGTACCAAGTTGGTGTCTGTATTTCCGGCGAACGTCGAGAAGGATATTCCTCTCATATTTGGGACGGTAATTTTGAACGATGGTTACACCGGAAAACCACTCGCTGTGCTCGACGCGAAAGCCATAACTGCCCTACGGACGGGGGCAGTAGGCGGTTTGAGTGTAAAATACTTGGTATCGGAAAATATAGAAAATATAGGCGTGATAGGAACAGGTATTCAAGGTTTGCATCAAACATTATTCGCTTGTACAGTACGGAAGAATATCAAAAATGTGTGGCTGATTAATCGCTCGGTAAAGCGGCTGAGGTGGTTTGAGCAGGAATTTAAGTCTTATTTTCCGAATATCAATGTACACATAGCAAAAGATAATAAGGAACTACTCGAAAAATCTCAACTCATTATTACCGCCACGACCTCCCCTACCCCATTGCTTCCAAATGATGCTGACTTATTGAAAGGCAAACATTTCCTTGCCGTCGGTTCGTATAAGCCGGATATGCGCGAACTGCCGGAAGCATTGTTTTCTTTAGTGGACAACGTTTATGTGGATACATTGCACGCTATTGAGGAATCGGGAGATTTGGCGTTTCCCATCCAAAAAAACTTATTGAAACGAGAACAAATACATACACTCGCTCCACACATTCGCCAACAAACAGCACCTACAAATACAGCCAAAACAACTTTATTTAAATCAGTTGGTTTGGCTGTATTTGATTTGTTTGCAGCAGCGTTGGTGTATGAGGTGATGGGTTGATGAGTTGTCGAGTTGATGAGTTGTTGTGTTATTGTGTTGACGAAAATACATCAACCCGTCAATTCATCAACCCGTCAACTCAACAACTCGTCAATTCATCAACCCGTCAATTCATCAACCCGTCAACTCAACAACTCGTCAATTCATCAACCCGTCAATTCATCAACTCGTCAACTCAACAACTCGTCAATTCGACAACTCGTAAACCCATCAATGCACAATCAATTTCTTATAGAAATGATAGTCGTCAAATTGTCCGTTGATAATATACATGCCTTTTGATAGTCCGTTCACAGGAATATCAAAGCGATTTTGTCCGGCAGCATATTGACGATAATAGACTTGCTTACCACTCATATCCACGATATTGATTTCGACAGGTGAACTGGGCATATCGCCAAAGTCAATCGTAAGATTTTGTGCATCACGTACCGGATTTGGATAGATATTCGGCGTCACATAATTGCGGTCCAATTTGACTTGTTTGACTTCCGAATACGTTACGCTTCCATCAAAATCTACTTGTCGGAGGCGGTAGTAAATTTCGCCAAATGCAGGGTCTTCATCCGTAAATTCGTAAGTTTGCTGTGTGGTACTGTTTCCGGCTGCATTTACTTTATCAATCGTTGAAAAGCTAACTCCGTTGAGACTGCGTTGTATATCAAAATAGTCGCTGTCAATTTCTGTAGCTGTCAGCCATTTTAGTACAACTTCTTTATTATCAATGCTTTCTGCTGTAAAAGAAATTAAATCAATCGGTAAAGCAGTTGGATCCACCACTCTGTAAATGACGCCGTTTCCTACCCCTGCTACATACAATTCTTTTCTATTGTCCTCACCAAATGTTTTGAAGTTATAGGAAAAAGACTCTCCAAGAGGCTCATTAAACCATCCCGTTCCGGATAAAAACTTCAGCGACCAAAATTTACCTGTACAGTAATCTGCATAAATATACAGCCCTTGCAAACTTTCAAAAGCATCGCCTCTATACACGTATCCGCCTGTCACAGAACAGCCGGAGTCATTTTCATTATTAGCATAAACATGTACAGGAAAAGACAAGTCATCGACACTCGCTGTACAGTTTGAAGGATTAGACGATTCTAAGCCTTCATAGCATCGCCAACCATAATTTTCGCCCCCTGCACTTGCCGCAGGTTGGAAGTTGACCTCTTCCCAACTATCCTGTCCTATATCTGCAACCCACATATCGCCTGTTTCGCTATCAAAGCTAAATCGCCACGGCTGTCGCAAGCCCGAAGCCCAAATTTCATCCAAGCCCATTTCGCCGGGTTGTGCATACGGATTATCAGCCGGAATATCATACAATACTCCTGTGTTTACATCTATACGAAGTATTTTACCAAGCGGGAGGTCGAGGTTTTGAGCGCGGTTGCCGGGATCGTTACCACTACCACCATCGCCAAGTGCAATGTATAAATAACCATCAGGACCGAAATTAATATCGCCACCATTATTATTATTATATGGCTGAAAGGCAGTATATATAAGAAAGCGACTGTTAGGATTTGCAAGATTCGGATTGTTGCTACTTGCAGAATAACGTGCAATAAAAGTATCGCCACTGGGGTGACTGGTATAGTTGAGATAAAAATAGCCGTTATTGGCATAATCCGGGTGAAAAGCTATACTCAACAAGCCTTGGTCTTGTGCTGATGAGCGCACCTCTTCTGTGATGTCGAGAAAAGGCTCCGGCAGCACAGTGCCATCGCGCTCTACGATGCGGATGCGCCCTTCTCGTTCTACGATAAAAAGACGGTCATCCCCCGCAGAGGCAATATCAACCGGCTGACTCAGCCCAAAAGCATGAGGAATAAGGTCAATCGTTTGGGCATTTGAGGGGGTAGTAAGTAATACAAATAATACAATAGCAAGTAGATTCTGCTTCATGATACATGGTTTGGAAGATTAGATTCAATTCTGAATTTTGAATGAATGAATTTTGAATGCTCTAAGGAACGCGAAAAAAATAACTTTACCTTTTTGACAGGATATTTTGCCCTCATTTTGCACTTTAAAACCCTAAAAATATCAACATTTATGCGGGTTCTAAAGCCCAAACTGAGAACAAACTCTCTCGGTCAAGAAGGCAAATTTATTTATTTCGCGTTCCTAAACATGCCTCAAAATTCTTGCGGAAAATAGAAGAACGCGAATTTAGTGGATTAAACGAATTTACGCAGTTTTTTTATAACGATTGTTTTAAAAATAAAAATCTGCGTAAATTCGTTTAATCCGCCAAATCCGCGTTCAAACATCTGTAAAAAAGCAAAGCGAGAACTACGTGTTGTAATTCCCGCTTTTATATTCGCCTGGTATCGCTGTGAGAGAAGGATTCGAACCTTCACGAGGTAGTTAGCTGTAGTACAAAAGCAACTTTAGTGGTCAACCCGTTATACTACGTTTATCCTATTATTCCTCACCCCCGAGACAGGAGGGCATGTCTGCCAATTTCATCACCTCACAGTATTAATGGTGATTTGTGGTTGGATTTTGTCGGAGGTTTTCTTACCATTTAAAATCGAACCTAATCACCTACTTATGTTTTTTTGAATTTTATTAAAAGAACAAATTTTTGCCTTTTGATTACATCACAAAGATAGGGCAAAAAAGCATTTAGATGCAAATTTTGTAAAGATTTTATTTTATTTTTACGAAATAGTTAATATTTAATTAAAAATATTGATAATTTAATAATTTTTTAATTAAATTCAGACCCTATTTTGAGAATATTATAAGTAGATTGTCAATGAATGAATGAGTGAATTTTGAATGAATGAATACTATCGACATTATTCATTCATTCAAAATTTAGAATTCACTCATTATGATGATTCATTCTATCATTTTCACTCCGTCAAGCAATCTTCGAGTCCTTCGCGTATGTTGTGTATCGCGTGTTGAACTTCATCCAATTGAGCGGTGGTTTGTTTTAGAGTACGTCCCAATGCTCGATGACCGGATTTGGAGTAAGCGTCTTTGAGGTGGTCCGAGGCATTATTTAAAAGGTCTTTGGCAGAGAGAAGTTCGTTAGTTGCCGTTTTGACGCGCCCGTTGAGTCCACTACAACCCAATTTTCTGGCAGAAGACTTGGCTCTGCCGATTTCTTGTGTTGCCGAACCGAGTGCGGTCAAGGCTTTGGTCATTTCTCTACGAGCGAATTTTGAATTTTTTTGAAAAGTTACAATTTCGCCGGAGTCATGTCCTTCATTAATATGTACAAGGGCAGCCGTGTATGCCAATCGAGCGTCATTGATTTTTTGGTCAATATTGTACATCATCTGTGCAAACTTCAATTCAGCTTGTCCACCGACAGGATTGCCACTGGGTTCAGAAGAAGTCTTGACAGGCGGACTTTTAGATTTTCTACCCTTTCTGCCTTTTCTGCCTTTATTGGGTCTCGAAAAAATAGTCGGTCTTTCTTTTTCTGCTTTGGGTTTTTCCTCACGAACTTCCTCTTCATCCCAACGTGGTGCAGGTTCGCTTTCTTGATTTATTTCTTCTTCGTATTCCTCCTCTTCTTCCTCTTCCACCGATTCTTTTTCCTCTTCGTACATTTCTTCTTCTTCATTCTCATTGACTTCATCTACTACCACAGCTTCTTCACCCATAAACTCTTCCTCATCTTCTTCTATCGGTGGCATATCGCCTTCTTTGGCGAGCGCGATGGGTCTTCCGTTTAATTTATAAAAAGCTCCGGCTTGTTCAAATTCAGGTAAAACAACGAACTCACCGGCTGTATCGACATAGCCCCAATAACCATCCATCAAAACGGCGGCTTTGCCATTTGAAAATGATGTAACATCCTCATATTCAAAGGGAATGACAATTTCACCCTTAGTATTGATGAAACCCCATTTACCTTCATATACGACTGCTGCAAGTCCGTCATTATAGCCTTCGGGTTTAGCTTTATCAAACATTTCGGGAGCTACTTCATTACCGCTTTTATCAATCACACCATAACGGCTACCCTCTACGGAAGCCAAAGCGTGTCCGTCACCGAAAGTGGTGATTTTTGCATATTGATGTTCAATAACTGTACGACCATTCAAGTCCAAGAAGCCCCATTTGCCACTACCTTGTTTGCGAGCAGCGATGAGTCCATCTTTCGGAAAAGTAATTTGCAGATAAGTATCAGGATTTACTACATATTTATTTCTCGTATTAATCATGCCCACCGTTTTGGACATCAATTTTCTAACGATAGAATAGCCATCTCTAAAAGGTGTAGCTTCAGCATATTTATAATCAATCACCAATTTGCCGTGTCGGTCTATGAATCCCCACTCGCCTCTGTTTTGTACGGCAGCGATGCCATCAGAAGTAAAATTCGTTGCATTAGTATATTTTGCTTCTATCGGGAAAAAACCTTTTTCGGTCATATAACCATATTTACCATTAGCTTTTACGCAGATAAGACCGTTGGATGCACCTTTAATATCCGTGTATTTAGGTCTTAGTTTGACATTGCCGTTGATGTCGATGAGTCCGTATTTGCCGTTCTTTTTTATTTTAATCATATCACCTGCCGGTGAAATTTCGTCGGCTTCTATCCATGCTAATCTGTCACCACTCGGCGTGACGACAAACCAACCGTTTTGGGCAAAACTCGTAGCAAAAACGATGAAAAGGAGCGAAATCGTCAGATTGAGTACTTTGAGCATATTTTAATATTTAAAATGTTATTGCTTGGATTTACAAATAACTTGTCAATTATTTGTAAATCCAAGCATTAGAAAGCAATGCGAACAGGAAGGCAAAAGTACGAAGCATAAAATAAAGCGTCGGGTGTTTGTTGACCTGTTCGATATATCCCTTTTAGACAAACATAATGCCGAATGAATTGATTTTTGTTTATAAAAATATTTTAAATATTGACAATCAATTTATTATACACGCAAAAAATGTTTTGTTAAAATAGACTTCATGAAAATAGTCCGCAGTTTGACAGACCGCAGACCACAGTTGGACTTGAGGTTTTTTACGTATGACGGCGGTCTGTGGACTGATAAACTACGGATACACTCATTCTAAATAAACGGCTTCTTCTATACCTTCGCCCATTTTTACATTGATATTTTCTTGTAATGTGGTAGCGAGACTCATGCCTACGTAGTCCGTTTTGACGGGAAATGACTTATGTTTTCTATTAACGAGAACGACAACTTCGACCTTTTTGGGAAGTACTTCAAGGATAGGTTTCATGGCATAATAAAGCGTTCTGCCCGTGTTGGCGACATCGTCAATGACAAGGATAAGTTTGTTGGTCAATTTTTTGACAGGCAAGTCAATCCTTATGTCGTCTGAAAGTGGCGCGGCAGGATTGAGGTGAATGGTCGTAAGCGTTATTTTGCTTTTGCAAAGTTTTTGAAGTTCGCTTTGGAGGCGTTGGGCAAAATGCGTACCTGTGGTATTGATACCAGCAAGTATGATTTCCTTCTCGCCGTAGTTTTCTTCCAATATTTCTATCGCCAAACGTTCGATTTTTTGACGAATTTGAGTGGTATTCAATAGTAGCATAACGTATTAAGTTGACTTCAAAGTCTGTAAAGCAGATTGAATATTTGTTTCGATTCGTTGTATCATATTTTCAGCATCAGCTTTCTGGAATGTCTCGCCTGTAATTTTTTCGTACAATTCAATGTAGCGGTCGGTTACGCTATTCACAAAGTCGTCGGGCATTGTAGGCATGGTTTGTCCTTCTTTTCCTTGAAAACCATTTGCCATCAGCCATTCACGGACAAATTCTTTGGAGAGTTGCTTTTGCTTTTCTCCTCCTGCTTGTCGTGCTTCGTAACCGTCAAGATAAAAATACCGCGAACTATCTGGCGTGTGTATTTCGTCAATCAAATAAATCTTGTCACCTACTTTTCCAAATTCATACTTGGTATCCACGAGTATCAAACCGCGCTCGGCAGCTATCTCTGTACCGCGTTGGAATAAGGCTCGGGTGTAATTTTCTAATTGGATATAATCCGCTTCGCTTACGATACCTTGTGCGAGAATTTCCTCACGCGAGATGTCTTCGTCGTGTCCTTCCATCGCCTTCGTCGTGGGCGTGAGGATAGGGGAGGGGAAGCGGTCATTTTCCTTCATGCCTTCCGGTAAAGACACGCCACATAATGTGCGTTTGCCTGTCTTATACGTGCGCCACGCATGACCCGTGAGGTAGCCGCGAATGACCATTTCGACCATAAAAGGTTCGCAGTTGAAGCCTATCGTTACATTCGGATCTGGTACTGAAAGCACCCAATTCGGTACGATGTCGCTTGTTGCTTTTAAGAATTTGGCAGCGATTTGATTGAGTACTTGCCCCTTGTACGGAATAGCGCGCGGCAGTACATGGTCGAAGGCCGAAATACGGTCACTTGCGACCATAACCAGATGTTGGCCAACGGAATATACATCACGTACTTTTCCTTTGTAAAATTTGGTTTGTCCTTTTAGTTGGAAATTGGTTTGTTGGATGGATTGATTTTCTATTGACATTTTGTTTGTTTTAGGCTGCAAATTTAGTGATAATGATAGGAGAAAAGAAGTAGTTTTTTATATTTCAAAGAGACAGAATGTGAATTATCGCTTTTATAGCATCTCCCTTTGTTGAGTATGGGCTTGATTGGCAACGTAGTACAAGTCTTTATGAAAAGGATAGATAAAATGTTAAAATTCATAAAAACACGTAAAGAAAATTATTTATTTGAGTGAAAACATATATGTTTGTGGCGACAATAATTCTCAATATCTGTCAAAGATATTATCATAAAAATAAAATTAAATCATGAAAACACATTAACAATTTTTTCTTTTTTCTTTCTCTTTTCCAGCTGTATCTTTGCTCAAAACTGGACTATTATTCCTTATGAAGACATCACCGACGAGGGGTTGTGTATCATCTCTATGTACGAAGACTCCGAAGGAAATATTTGGGGTGGCAATGCCTATTCAGGGCGCATCATTCGCTGGGATGGCGAGGATTGGGAGGTATTCAATAATGATGTGACGGGCTTGGTTTATGAGTCTCCTTCGGTGGGTTCAATTTTTCAAGATTCCAACGAAAAAATATGGTTTTGTTCTTTTGGTGACGGTGTCACAACATGGGAAAACGGAAACTGGTCGAATTACAATAAGACCAACTCCGATATTCCGAGCGATTATGTTTTAGACGTTGCTGAGGAAGAAGATAAATTATGGTTTACAATGAGTAAACGCCTTGTCTCATTTGATGGAACTACATGGACGAGTATCGATATTCCAGAAACAACAGAGAATCCGGGTGACTTGGCATCTATGGGTACGCGCGTGCAAAACCTGTTTGACTACTTGGAGGACGATGAAACAATTACGGAATTTTTAGATAATTTTCCTACGGTAAAATTCGAACAGGTAGAACGGGTACTTCAGATTTCTCAACATTTACTCATCAACGTAACTGAAGTGGCTCATGAAAATTTTGCTTGATGAATGTGT
>ENA-ORXR01005413-ORXR01005413.1-marine-metagenome-genome-assembly--contig:-NODE-5413-length-10145-cov-12.142034_pt1 | contig 10145 bp, 13 predicted proteins | sample MGYA00237866_ERZ511479 | MGnify/ENA metagenome assembly ERZ511479
ACCTGCGCGCGCAACCGCGGCCGCACGAGGTGGCGACGCTGCCCTCGGCGGTAGCGACCGCACCAGCGATGACGACGCCCGTGGGGCCGCCTTCATTCCCGCCCCTCTCCCCACCGGCTCCGACGCCCGCCCCGCCTCGCCATCCCACCCGGCGCCGCCTGCAAGCGCCGGCACCGACTCGCCACGCCCCACCCAGTACGTCCGCCGACCATGTCCGCCACGTCTGGTGCAACATGGACGCGGTCTGGGTGGTTCCCGCAGCTGTCGGGCAGCGTGCCACGCTCGTAACGCGGCGTCTTGTGTTGTCGACTGCGGTGCGGGGTGAGGGGGGCGCGGGCACTGCTGTCGCAACGACTGGATAATGGGAGGAGAATAGACCCCCGGCCATCCCCTGTTTACCCGTGGGCTACCGACGCGGGCTGTGGTCTCGGGCGGGCGGCGCCTCCAACGGTGGGGTGACCTCCCGCCACCACCCGCCGGCGTGCGTGAAACGGCGGGCTGGTGGGCTGCGGAAGTCGGCGGCGGAAACGTCGGCGTGGGGCGGCGGTGGAGGCCGTGGCGGGGCTGCATCCCGTGCCAAAGAGCCGGCGCCTGTGTACAGCTGCTGAAACCCGCGTGGGCGGTCCTTCTCCGCTCCTTTTCCGTTGGCAGCGGCACCTGCGCGTGCCCCTTGAACGTGTGGGCGCCCTTGCTGACGCACGAGCGCGCCCGCCGCCTCTCCTGGTGCCGCTGCGCTCCGGCTGTCACCCACCATCCCGCGTGCGCGCTGTCTCCGCGCTGCCCACTACGCAGGCTCGGTCTGCTTTCGGCTCGCTCCCGCCTCTTCTTTTCTCTTTTTTTTTCTTGCCCCGCGTCCCATTTCTTTCCATCGCGGGTCTGTCTGGGTTGGTTGCGGCGGCACCGACGAGCGGGTGCGCGGCCCCTATTTCGGGGGGCGACCCCGGTCTGCTGCCGCCACCGCCACTTTCGCGTCCACGCTCTCCCCTCCCTTGCGCCCTTTGTCGTACCAGTTCACGGTGGTTTGGTCGCGATGGCGCGGCGGCGGTGCCTTTGCACCGTCTTTCTGGCTGCTGGGGCTTGCGTAGCAGCGGTCGTGGCGGCAGGCAGCGCATTGGCCAATGGCAGCGGCAGCGGTGGCGGTGGTGGTCTGGGCGGCGGCGGCAGCGGTGACATTGGCAATGTGCAGCGTCGGTCGGCGCTGACCCGCGACACGGCTGTGGATGTGTCTGGCCAGCGGATACATGGGAGTTGGGGCGCCCAGGCGCCGGGCCCCCGCGGCCGCATCGTCAATGGACGGGTGGTGGGGGCAACCGAAGGGGATGCAGGCGTGCAATTGTACGTTTGTCCTGAGGGGCCGTGAGCACGGGATAGCGTTTGTGTTGGCGCCCGCCGTTTGCACGCTATCGGGTGCGGCTGCAGGGGTGGGATGGTCTGGTATCGTTTGCGTTAGTGCAGTCTGCGGGGGTCAACTCTTCCGCTGGATGTGATTTTGACGGGTGCTGTGTGGCTACTGATTTGTTTGGACTGCACTCTCGTGCCTGCATGATCTCAACGGTGCATTTGTCTCGGCTGTTGCCATGTTGCATCGCTTCGTGTCTGGCGGCGGGGTGCGTAGTATGGCCAAGCTCTTCCTTCCCGGCGGCACGCGCTTCTACTGTAGTGGTACGTCCGAGGTGAGCTCGCAACCGCTGCTGGCGCTGACGTTGTCAGCGATGCCATCGTGGCCTTCGTGCGGTCAACTGCCGCTACATCGCATGTGGTGTATGCTTCGAACTAACTGTTCCTCACCAGCCGCCGCTCTTCACTTGTCTGTTCGCATTGTCTCATTTCATGACTTCATCACTGCACGTCGTCGGCAGGCGCGATGCTGTCATATCGCAGCCTCCTCACGGCCGCCCACTGCTTTACGGGGGGTACCTCCACGCCGGTGTCGGCGGTCGGTGACGTTGTGCGAGTGGGTGGCAGGGGACTTTTTGACGGCATTGTGACCTATGTACGTTGCATGCCGAACCACTCGCTCACCTGACCGTACCATGCCACTCGACGGCCATACGAGCGTGTTGCACGCCACCGGCTCAGTCACGGGGCTGCTGGCGATGCTGTGTGTTGCAGTGCATTGTGGGGGCCCCGCAGCTGGACTAACGGCCCGCTTGCTTGTGTTCACTCTGCAATATGCCCGTTTTGCTCCTCTTGCGTGCCTGCTGGCGTGCCACCCCCCTTCCCGACCGGACTACAGATTGAAGATGTCCAGACCCATCCGTCTTTTGACATCACCACGTACCTGGGCGACATTGCCGTTGTGAAGCTCGCGGGAACTTTCACGCCCGCCGAGGCGATTCGGATGGGCATTTACCCGGCCAAGCTCGGCACCCCCGGCATGCTCACCCTCGGCACGCAGTTAACTCTGTCCGGATGGGGGGTAACCAACACGGTAGTCCCGCCAGAGGGGGACGTGAACGGTGATGCAGGCCCGGATACCACCTCGGACGCTGTACATGGGGCGGACGACGACTGGGCTCTGGACGCGAGTCCTAGCTTGCACGCCGGGTCGGACGATGACGAGAACAGTAGCGAGGACAGTGGCTTGGGCGTGGGTCATGATGCGGCCATTGATGCTGGAGAGGGCGGTAGCGAAGTTTCCCCGGCACCAGAGGTCACGGATGACGACTATTACTTCTACGCGGCCGGACGATGGGCTGATGACGCGGTGGCGGCTGCTGGCCGGCCAGCACCCGTTCTTCATCGCCCAGTGGACGCTCCAGTCCGGGCAGGTGGGGACGTGGTCGTCACACCTGCCCCCGCTGTGCGGATGGAAACGCTGTCCAAACCCGGTACGCTATTGACGACCAAGGTGTTCTCGCAGCCAATGGACAAGTGCTCGACCTTTGCGGAAGAGGTTATTGGCGTCAGTAACTACTCGACGTCGTTTTATGACGAGGCGCTCGAGGTGTGCTTGTCGCTCAACGACATGGTGGCGGCATGTGACGGAGACAGGTGCGTCGGTTCGCAGATCAGAGAGCGAGGAGGGAGAGAAGTGGCGGTAGCGCCGACTATTTGTGTCTCAATGCACGTCCGAAGCTCATGCGAGGCTCAGAGTGTGCTGCAGGAGACAGGTAGCTCGCGTACCGGTCGCCGCTGCCAATTGAAGAAACATCCAACTGACTGTCCTCTTGTTGTCTGTGTCGGACTTCTCGACGCGCGTTCATTGTTTGCTATGGGCTTTCTCTATCGGCGGCACCATGTTCTTCTCCACACTCTCAGTGGCTCTCCTTTCTTCACCCAAGCACCACACCCGCAAGGTTTCTACTCTTACTTTGTTCATGCGGTCATGAGTGTACGTTTGGTCTTTCTGCGCTCAGTTTGCCTATGCAAACGGTCTTTCCTGCACTGTGAGGACACCAGCACACTGTGATACTTGCATCTGGGGCTGTGTTGGCTCTCCTCGCTCACACGTTTTCTTTCCTCGTGTTCCTTGTCATGTTGGCTCGCGTGGCCCTGCGTCCCGGTGCAACGCTTCCCCCGTGCTCCAACTTGTGCGGAACCGCCACAGTTCAGCTATCCGTCTCCCACCGAGGACTGCCCTGTAGCCTATTTTGATATTGGGACCCGGGTGTCTGCGTACCACGATTGGATTGTGCCGCGGATAGTCTATTGAATTGGGGTGTGGAGGGATGGGGCATCACGGCGAGCGAAGCACTTTTTTCGATGCGGGTGGGGAAACTGAAAAAGCCCTCGTTGCAAGCTCCTGAGGGGCTGCTGACAATCATGGCGGGCCTCAGACTCCGGACCACGCATCGTTGCCGTAACGGGGCGGTGATTGTGAGATGCCGTATGACCTGCAATGTTTTGCCTGTTGAGATGCAGACAAGAACATGTGTTAATTGTCTGGAGCTGCTCCAGAGACAGCACCTGCTGTTATCGTCCAACGTCGACGGCTATGATGTGGGCTCGTTGACACCACGGAGGTGGCGTCCCTTTTCCGCTCACCATCGGCCGTACGGCCGTGCTCGACGTGCAGACCAGCCACTCTCGGTCAGGCGCCGCCATGCTCATCACCTCGCGCCGTGGGGACCTCAATGCTCTCTCCGCCACCGCGCAATACGCAGCCACGGCGGTGCTGCAGGGCTCCATCAAAACATTCGTAACCGATGCGCGAATGAGCCTGGCTCCTAGTCCCTTCAGAGGGACTACCGCTGGTGCCCTCTAACATGGCCAAAACAGACAACAGCACCCCAGCCCTCCTCAGCTTGCGGCATGCCGCCCAGCCTCTGAAAGAGCATCCAGTACGCGATGCGACACATTTAAGCCATCCACTCGGTTGGTTCCCCACCCACGCCCGCTCCGCAGCCGGCGTGTTATGACCGCTTCTTGCCGTCCCCACCTGAAGGAGCATCAAACATCCGCTTCAGCATGTCCAACCGCTCCTGGTCTGGGGGCGCCCCCCCGTCGCCGCCACCATCGCCACCCCCGCTGCCCCGCTCCCCCACACCCACCGCCCCGTCCTCCTCCTCGTCCTCTTCATCGTCCAACAGCTCCATCTCAAGCCGCTGCGTACGGATGGCGCGCGACTTTTCCTCCCGTGCGAGTCGCTCGCACTCGGCGGCGACGCGGGCGGCTTCCGCTTCGGGGTCCTCCCGTCGGGCAGAAACGACGCGAAGCACCACCGCCGCACCCGTCACGGCCAGTAACGTTGCCGTCGCTGCCGACACATCGCTGCCGGCATTGGCGTCACGGGCGTGGCTCGGCACAGCCCCCGCAGCCGTTGCCGCTCGGGGGGAGCCAAACGCCAGGGCGGCAGCCGCAAAGGCGGCAGCGACCATGGCACGCACAGGGGAGGGGGGAGGGGAAGATGTGTGGAGAGCGGCCACCGCGGTCGATCCCGCCACCCCCGCCGTCGACGGCGGCGATGGCAAAGGCAACGGCAGCGGCGGTACGTGACCGTCAACCGACGCGCAGAGGGCAAAGCGCGGGTGGCCCCATGAGCGGTGGCCCGGTACAACGGACAGCGTCAGCGCCGGACAGGTGCATCTGTCGGTATGGACGCGCCACCTGGTGCCCACGACCACAGAGGGTGTCCGCCACAGCTGGGGCGTAGCAAGGAAGGCAGCTACGGTGCCCGAGCACACGCACCTGCTGGTCGGCGCCATTGCAGCGAGGGGGGGACGGAGGGAGGGAGGGGGGGGGAGGGGAAGTGAGAGAATACAACACAGAGGATTGGGGGCCAGTACCTGGTGCGAGGAGCGCCAGCACGGCGCCGAAATCGGAACGGCGACCAGACACAGAGGCCGAAGGGATGGCGGATGATATCAGCAGAGATGACGGAGAAAGAACGAAGTGATGGAGAGCACTAGAGCAAGGAACAATCGCCCGCCGCGTGCACGCCAAGAGAAAAGCGCAGAAGCGCAGCGCAGGCGACCTCGAAGGGGAGCGAGGCGACGACGGGGGCGCGCCCAGCGGCGGAGATTGGGTCGTGTTTGGGTGTGGTCACCAGCGCCTTGGAAGGCTGATACCCCACGAGGCGGTGCCGGCGTCTTGCATCGAAAAGGACGGCACTTGTATGCGACTTATGTGCCATCTGAAAACTGAAAAAGTGTGTTCCCGGAAATACCATGGACTTGCAATTGTATACGCCCAACGAGGTACAGTATGGCGCGGGTACACAAAAAGCACGCGTCAATTGCATTGACTGACGCAATGCTTCTGCTTCAATACTGTCGCGCAGCTTCCTGTATGCTCGCCAAGAACCAGTTTCAGTCGCTTCACCGTCTCACGCGGATTCTATCTAGCCTCGGGCTACACGCTCGCTGCGCTTGGGACCACCTTTCCTCGGACGCTTCCGATCAGCGGCAAGGCCTCCTCCTCTGCGGCTCTCACACCACGCACACTGGACGCTTCCGCTACTCGGATGAGCCACACAGAGACCGGGTGGACCAGGCGCCGCCCCACCACTACCGCAACACCCACCACCACCACCACCACAGCCCAGGTCGCTACCGCGACATCCGTAGACGTAGCGGTGGGCAGCAGCCGTCCGACGAGAACTGAGGCCGCCCATACCGCTGCAGCCCCACAGGTGTAAACAGTGATGAGCACGGCGGTGGTGGTGACGGCGGCCTCGAGCTCTTTGCGAAGAACGGCTGCCCACGTCAACGCGGGGCCCGGTGGGTATGGGCCGTCGGCCGCCAACAGACCATCAGCGTCAAAGGCACTTACAGGTAATGGCACACGCTGAGCAACGACCACGAGTACTGTCGCCTGGACGGCCATCCCGGCCACGAGCAGCGTCAGGAGGGTGCGCAAAGAGGAGGCAGCATAGACTTGCAGGCAACTGAGCGTTATGAGCAGCGCCGCTTCCACGCCAAAGAGCGTGAGTAGAAGCTTGCGAGTCTTGGCAGCGCCAGCGTTACCACCGGCGCCGATCATCTCGCACGTGGCGGCGGCATATGCCGTCCCGCGCGACGGCTTCCAGCCAGCAGCTTTCCAAGCGACCACCACGGGAACCTTGCACATCAGGAGGAGCAAAACGCTGACCGCTCCCGGCGTTGCCATGGCGGTGGCAAGCGCCTGCCTGGCAACCATCGCCGCCAACAATGCTGCCTCGGCCGCCACCGGCGCTTCACCCGGGGTCAGCGGCGGTGGGTCACCCCACGATGAGTACGTCGCTGCCGTCGCCATCGCTATCCACAACGCCCAGTTGAGGCTCAGCGCAGCCGCTGTAGAACCGACGAGAAACAGTTGCAGGAGAGCGGTGGCCCACGTCGGCGCCGTCATCGCCGCCATGCCCTTGCAGATGGCCGTCTCCTGTACAACGAATGCCGCGTACGGTATCGGGACACGGGCACAGGATGTTAACTCCCTGCGACAGGAAGGAGGAGGAGTATGGCCGTTCATCTCGGGCACACGAGCAGTGCTCACTCCCACAAGACGACCGAAACACGCAAAGCACGCGGGCGGCGAGCGAGAGGGGGGTGGGTTAATGCGGGCGAAGATAAAGGGACGGTTGCGATACTCACCCAGGAGTCGGAGATGCAGCGACAGCGGTAGACTGCAGCCACCACCGAACTCGGCACGTCCGGAGGAGACGACGATTGCAAAAGGACGAGAAAATGTAGGAGAGTGCGTTCGCTGGCGACCTCGAGCAGGCCAAAGCCAGACGACACAGAGGCGGGCTAGCGAAATCTCATCAATCTCGATGTAGTTTGTTGGCTTTTCTTCGGAGACCATTACGGAATGTACGGTCGGCTCACGCGAGCGCGGGGCCTTCAGCGCCCCACGCCATCGTCCCCGCCGCCGATACATCGCGATTCTTCGTCGTTCGGGCCTCTTGCATCCGCTCCCCCTCGCGCTACGAGTTACCCCAAGCCCCACCCCCGCTCTCTTTCCCCTGACTGAAGAGTCATGGCGGTCGACCGGTCGGGCACCAACCGGCTGCCGTGGCCGTCGCTGGCCCGCGTCAGCCCCAACGTGCAGGTCGCTGGCGGCGTGGCCGCCATTATGGGCGCCGCCGCTATCTTGTGGCAGTATCGCCGTCAGGTTGGTATGTTTGTTCTGCCCCTGTGGTTGCTTTATTTTCACGCCTCGTCTGTTTACTCCGACCTCGAAGCGGCGTTGGGGCGGGGTGCTGAGAGGGTGAGGCCAAGCGGATCCGTCGGCCGCCCCCTCTCAGTGGAGGCGAGGGTGGACCGCACAAGTTTCTTGGTCGGTGTGTCCTCGCGGGACGTGCTTGATATCATGCAAGGGGCCGTGTGAGTGGTGCAACGGTAGTGTCTCAGTGGCTGTGGTGCATGCAATTTGTGCAGCTGCCTGACACTATCGATACATGTTTTTCGTTGTTGCTCCCTCTGGTTGTTGGTTTGTTTTGCCTACTGGTTACGTTGTACCGTCATTTCCCACCCCACCATTCAGGGACTGTCCCGAGCACCCGCACTGATGAGTGGCGGGCGGCGCGGGCCAAGATGGATATGGCCAAGGAGCGTGTTGCCGGCGAGCCGGTGGAGGTCAACCCCATCCGCCACGCGTCCATGAAGAAGCTTTGATAGGCATGTGTGTCCACGCACGCGCTGTTGAACAATCCAGTGGCGTGGTTGTGTGGCTTGATGGGAGGGTGGGGTGCTCGCCTGTGGCGGCCGTCGTGGCTGTTTCCAGAAGGTGGCGGGTGAGGCGGATGAGCAGGATAGGGAACGGTGGTCGGTGCGCCTTGCTGACAGGTCCGTGCCCGCGGAGAACCGGGTTGTGGGCGGCCGACATTGGGTCGAGGTCCGTTCGAGCGCGTGATGGTGTGGCGAGTGCTTGGCTTGCGTGAGCGGTCGGTGTCCTTTTTCTCGTTTTCATGACACACTAGCGCCTGGGCTGGCTGTGTCGATCGGGTGCACGTGTTTTCCTCTCTTTTTTTTCGTTGTCCGTTTGCGCTCTTGTTGCCGTCGCCCGGCACCGACGGCCAGGCAACCAGCTGGTCGATGGAAGAGGGGAATGTAGGGCCTCGATACGCTGTTGGCTGTGAGAGGGAAAGGGAAGCTGAATAGATAAGACCAAGCAGAAAAAAAAACACACCCAGCAGCATGCGAAAAGAAGCAAAGTCACAGACAAACAAGCAGAGCGCCCAGATCCAAGCTTTAGAGCTCGTCTGGGATATCCGACGAGCTCTTGAGGTAGCCGAAAAAGTCGTCGACCAAGGTCGTGGCCGCCGCGTGGGCGACTAAGAACGCTTCCCAGTCCTTGACCGCGGCGGGCTTGTCCATACTGCGGCACCGTCCCATCCAAAAGCCAACGAGTCGACCGCGACGTCGAAGGCACAGAAAACAGCAAAAACGTGTCAGTACGATTGTAGCTGCGTGGCGCTCGCTGCACCCCCACACCAGCACCGCTAGTGAAAAGCAAAGCTCTTGCTACCTGCATCGCACGCCACGGCCGCCAACCATACACAGCCGCCACCAACCCGGCAGGGCCCAGACGCAGCGGCCGTCCCCTGCTCGCCCTACGCCCTGCTCCCCAACCCCCCCCCCACCCCTCCTCGCTCACCCCCCAACGTACTCCTTGACGGTCTTGCGCAAGGACTTGGCAATGGCCTCGACGGCCTGCTTGCTCTCCTTCCCCCGGCCCTTGCCGAGCGCGACCATATCGTCGCCGACCGAATAGAACTTGCGGAGGTAGGTGCGCACATTGTTCCATTCGGTCGCGTCCATCACCTCATGGCGCTCCTGGACGGTGACGCCAATCGCCTCCCACTGCTTGCGCGCCTTGAGCAAATTGTCCAGCTGCCGCGCGCCGGGCGGCAGCTGCGGGACGTCCTCGTACGCGCCGGCGGGGGGGGGCACGCCCGCCACGCCTGCCATTGATGCGGTGGCGGCGGCGGCGACGGCCGCCGCCGCAGATGCGAGGAAGGAGCGCCGGGAAACGGAGGGGGAGGGCGCCGCCGCGGGGGGAGGGGGGGGGCGGGAGACGGCACAGCGGCAGAGGCGGCGGGCGGACCGGACACGGGCGGGCACCAGTCCGGCCGGGGCCAGGAAGCACGTCGTTGAGGCCGCCATGGAGGCGCGGCGGTGTTGAGAGCGAGGCGAAGTGGAGGGGTGGCCGGTGGAGCAGGAACGGTGAAGCCAAGGCAGGCGCCGTCTGGTGCGCCGTCTGGTGAGATACTAGTAATACACGGGGCACGTACATTTCTCCTGGTCGCCAGGTCCTCGCACCCAATCCGGACTTTCTGTTGGCTTGGAACTATCTTTTCGACCAATACTGTCGGAAGCTCTTTTTCACAGTCAGTCTCTGGTTTGGTCTGTTTTGGTCCATCAGGACTTAATTGGGGGATCAGCAGAGTACTGTAATTTCATGTCCTGGATGTGCTGACATTCAAAGATGTCGTGAAGTAGTGCCTGCAGTCCCCGCACTGCAGGATTTGAAATTACAGAAGTCTTTTTGCAAAAGCGTGCACTATTGCTGTCTTCCCATATTTGGACCATGTGGTCGAAGTCAAGACAGGGTCTGGGTCAACTGCCCATTGGTCGATCCGCTCTTTCCGGCTGAATGGATGGCTGAGGCACAGTTTCGCACTGTTGATCTCCCTTCTTGAAATGAACGGGATCGGCCAAAGTTGGGAAGACAGCAATACAAGTGCACCAAAAACGACGCGCTCCATGCTCGGCAGCCGAACA
>ENA-ORXR01005416-ORXR01005416.1-marine-metagenome-genome-assembly--contig:-NODE-5416-length-10142-cov-72.051366_pt1 | contig 10142 bp, 10 predicted proteins | sample MGYA00237866_ERZ511479 | MGnify/ENA metagenome assembly ERZ511479
GGCGGTGCGATGGATTTGGTGGCTGGTGCCGACAATATTATCGTAGCCATGCGGCACACCAATCGTGCAGGCGAATCTAAATTGCTCAAAAAATGTACCCTACCACTTACGGGCATCAATTGCATCAAAAAAGTCGTGACCGACCTCGCGGTGATGGATATTCGTGATGGCGCATTTCACCTCGTAGAGCGTGCGCCCGGTGTGAGTGTAGAGGAAATAAAAGCCAAAACCGCCGGGAAATTGGTGATGGAAGGCGAGATTCCTGAGATGAATTTGAATTAGTGCAATTAATCCGTTAACTTGAACTTATTCAATGACTTTGCATCGACAACATATCGTAAAATCTGATCCGCTCAATCCAAAAATTGAGTATGAAGATACCTATGCAAAAGATAGTTTGAGTGAAGTGAGTCCGGCGGATGTTGATATTTCGTCCAATTATGTCAGCTTGAGTCATTTGTTTGATAAGTTGCGAGGGGGCGAGATTAGTTTGGAGACAGCATTTCAGCGAAATAATATCTGGAATAAAGGACAACAAAGTCGCCTCATTGAGTCTATTTTGGTGCGTATTCCGATTCCTGCCTTTTATTTTGACGGTAGAGATGACCGCAATTGGCTCATCATTGACGGACAACAACGCATAGCGACTTTTTATAATTTTATTATTGAGAAAAAACTTAAATTAGAAAATTTAGAATACTTACCGCAATTCAACGGCTCTACTTTTGATGACCTTCCACGCGACCTGCAAAGACGATTATTGGAAACGGAAGTTCCTGTTTTCCTCGTTAATCCCGGTACGCCAAAAGACGTTATTTTCAATATTTTTCAACGTATCAATACAGGTGGAATTTCTTTAAAACCGCAAGAAATAAGAAACGCATTGAATCACGGAACACCCGCTGATTTGATGATTAAAAAACTGGCTAAATCCAAAGCATTTAAGCATGTGACAGGCGAGGCAGTTAGTTCGGAAAGAATGGAAGACCAATATATTATCACCCGTTTTCTTGCCTTTTATTTAACTGAATATCAAGATTATACGCCCGAATTGGAGAAGTTTTTGAATGTAAATATTACAAAATTTAATGAATTAAGCGAAGTAGAAAGGGGCGAAATAGAAACACAATTCATTAAAGCCATGAATACCTCATGGGAAATATTTAAAGATGACGCATTCAGAAAACGATTTAACCTTGATGACACCCGCAATCCTTTCAACAAAGCCCTATTCGAAGCATGGGCAGTCAATTTAGCCCGATTGAATGATAAAGAAACTCAAAAAGTTATTCAACGAAAAGAGGTTTTAAACGACATTTTTATAGATGAATTAAATTCTGATAAAAACTTTTTAAAATCCGTTAGCTCGGGTACAGGCGATGCCAAAAACGTCAAAAAAAGATTTAAAACCATTCATCAAATTATCCAACAAGCCATTCAATGATCAGCTCCATTCATATTAAAAATTTCAAAACATTAAAAGATACCGGAGAAGTACCGATAAAGCCGTTGACCTTGCTTACAGGTGTGAATGGGACGGGGAAATCTTCTTTGATTCAAGTGCTTTTAATACTGAGGCAGTCTTTTAAAAATGGAAAATTAGCCGACTCCGAAGAAATAATGTTGAAGGGAGATTTAGTGGATATTGGTACGGGGCGAGACGCATTGTACTATTTTGCTAATGACAAAGAATTAATTGAGTTCAATATCAGAGGTGTGCGTATGGAGTACTCGTATGATAAAATATTTCAACTTGAATATAATCCGGATGCTACAATATTAAGGTCTTATCAAGCACCGGACGAGGAATCGTTTCCTATGTCAGAGGATGACATGCGGGCTTACTTTGAAGAACAAGCAACCATACTTGAAGATAAGAGAAGAGAAGAATTTGAAAGCCTTTACTATGAACCATTATTTCGCTCAGACTTCCAATACCTAAAAGCCATGCACTCCGACCCGCAAGAAACTTACAAAGAAGGTATTATAGATGAAGATAATCCATTAGGTTTAAAAGGAGAAAAAACAATCCACTACCTCAACCACCACGCCAACCGCAAGCAAATCACCTTTGACAATCTCCACCATCCCAATGCCAAATCACGCGGATTGGTACATGAAGTAGATGCGTGGTTAGGCGAAATCAGCCCTAATGTCCGCCTCAAAACCACCAAAATACCGGGCAGTGAACTCATCATTGCAGGCTACGAATTTGGTACACAAAACGACTACACCGATGCCTTCAAACCTAAAAATGTCGGCTTCGGTATCTCCTATGTGTTGCCTGTCATTACGGCGATATTGAGTGCCGAACCGGGGCGACTTATTATCATCGAAAACCCGGAAGCGCACCTACACCCACGCGGACAGGCACGTATGGGACGCTTGATGGCACTCGCCGCCCAAAACGATGTTCAACTCATCATCGAAACGCATAGCGACCACATTCTCAATGGAATACGTGTGTCAGTCAAGAAAGATAAAGTAGATGCAGACCGAGTAAGTTTACTTTATTTTAAACGCGAAATCGAAAACCGCGAACATCGCGCAAAAATCATCATTCCCAAGATAGACCAAGACGGCAGGATTGATAAGTGGCCCGATGGTTTTTTTGATGAATGGGAAAATATGTTGGACGAATTGATTTAACCCGATATGGAATATTACTTCAACGAACTATCTGTACCTACTGCTTCCGATTCACATGAAATTGTACAGCAAATACGTCATTTTGTATTGACTTGCAAGGGCTTAGAGGAGATTCAATTTAAAACTTTCCGGTCAAGCGGAAACATTCGCAACATAGAAATTAACGGTAAATTACTCATCGAATGGTTGTCGAATGAAGTCGATATTAGACGACGATTAAAGGGATTGATTAGTAAATTTCCTTATATTGAAGAACAGGATTTTGAACAAGAAAATATCCAATCACGACTTGTCTATTATAAAGGAGATGACGGTTTCGGGCTTCGTGCCGCACACTTAAAAAAATCACTCATCGTCAGCTTTCCTTCAAATGACAATTGGAAAAAAACAGAAACCGAAGCACAACACGAATACTTACCCGAATCTTCCGATAAAACAATTACAGAAAACATAATCGTCAAAAACGCTTCATTACCAGAACATTGTGAAATACACAAACCCTTTGCCATAGAAAAACTAAAGCAAGACGAAGCACCCGAAGACTGGGAACCGGACAAAAAATACCTCAAGAGAGTGGACATATCAAATAAATTGCTTAATATTGAAGAGTTTTATAATAAAAAAGGAACTCCAACAGTCGCAGAATGTTTGGAAATAGGTAAGGAAGTTGCCGAATTAAACTTTTACGAGAAAAACGAAGCACTCACGAAACTCAATACAACAAAATATAAAATTCGCCATATTTACCAATCAAAAAATACATTAGGTAAAAAACGTTATCTGTCAATAGATGTCGAAAAAGGTGCATTTGAAGTATGCGATGAAAGCGGTACGCATCAAGAAGAAATACTATTTAATGAAGAACATAGTGGCAGTCAAAAACTTGACCACAGCATCAAACTAAAAAAATAAAAGACTACTGAATCGCCCCACAAATGCGATTTCAAATCCAACATTTGAGCGTGGCGTCCCTTTGTGGCGTTGCGCTTTTTTTATCTATGCAGCATATCAATTTTAACGGAGAAATTATAGACGCTAATCAAGCAATTTTTACGACAAAGAATCGGGCATTCCGTTATGGCGATGCCTTGTTTGAGAGTATCAGAATGTTTGATGGGGAGCTATCGTTTTTGGCGTATCATTATGAACGACTGCGGCGAGGAATGGAGGTTTTAGGCTTCGATATTCCGACTCATTTTTCTGCTATTTTTTTTGAAAATGAAATAAAAAAATTCACGAAAAATGAAGGTAATTATCGTATTCGACTGACGGTATATCGCTCCGATGGTGGTTTATATTCACCCGAAAATAATACGCCTATTTTTTTAATTGAAGCAGAGCAAATAGTTGATAGTCAGTTTATTGTAAATGAAAAAGGTTTAGAAGTCGGTGTCTATACCGACTTCAAATTACCACGTTCACCACTTGCTAATTTGAAAACTTCCAATTCCTTGCCTTATGTACTCGCAGCCCAATTTTGCCAAAAAAATAACTGGGACGACTGCCTCATGCTCAATCAAGCAGATAGGGTAGGGGAGACTTTCAAAGCCAATATCTTTTTCGTAAAAAATGACGTGATTTATACGCCTTCGTTGAATGAGGGTTGTATTGACGGTGTGATGAGAAAAGTAGTAATAGAAATTTTACGGAAGATGAAAAAAGAAGTGATTAAAAGACCAATTTCACTAGAAGAATTGAACGAATTTGAAGCTATATTTATCACGAATGCGACGCGAGGAGTGCAGTGGGTTTCGCGTATTTTTGATATTAAAAATTATGAAAAATTATTAGTCAATAAAGTGGTGAAACAATTGAATCTACGGCTACTTTAAAGGAAATTCTTCCACATCATCGACTCCATCGGTTTGTCAGAACGTTCGTTATATTTTGCGTTTTTCTTTTTATTATAATAATTTTCAATATCCCCTTCTACTTGAAAATAAATCAATTGACCAACAGGCATATCGGCGTAGATACGCACGGGGTGGATACAGGAAATTTCGAGCGTCCATTTATTGCAAAAACCCACATCGCCTTTACCTGCCGTTGCATGAATATCAATGCCCAACCTACCGATACTTGATTTGCCTTCGAGAAAAGGAACGGAATTATGTGTTTCGGTATATTCCTCCGTCACACCCAAGTACAGCGTACCCGGTTGGATGACAAAACCCTCTTCCGGAATAAGGATTTCTGTGATATGATTATGCTTTTTAGCATCCAAAACAGCATCGTTATAGACCGCCATATGCTTGCTGAGGTGCACGTCATAAGAGTTTGTACCCAGACAGTTACGGCGAAATGGCTCAATGACAATTTCACCGGAACCAATGCTTTCCAGTATTTTTTTATCGGATAAAATCATGATTAGTAATGTTTAATGATTAATGATTAATAATTAATGTAGAACGGATAACGATTAATTTTCGCGTAGCAAAAATCACTTTATTAATCATTAATCGTTAACCATTAATCATTAAACATATCCTGCTTGATTGCGGTCGGTGAGTACGTCGCGCAATTCTTTGATAAGTTCGACTTCGGCGGGAAACACTTTTTTAATGGCTTCTTTCGTGCAAAACCATGTACCTTTTTCGACCAACATCTTGTGCTTGCGACGTAGGCGCAAAGGCGATTCGGTGCTTAGGATTTTATTGAATGGCAGGTCGGCAACACTACTTTTTTCAAATGCCCATGCTTTTACTTTTCCATCCTGACATTCGACGCAATCTAAATCTATAAATTCCTGAACTTCAGGCTCTATACCTGTCTCGCGTGCAAACTCACGCTTGGCGGCATGAAAGCTATTTTCGTCCATATTTACCCGACCATTGGGGATAGACCAAGCTGTTTTTCCTTCGGATTTATCGGCTTCATCATTCACCAGAAATATCTCTAATCCACCTGTCCCGTAGCGATACATCAACAGTCCGGCTCTTACAATTCTCGATGGCGTCATAATATTGAGTAATTTTGAATGCAAACATAGCACGGTGCTTCCAGCCCGTACCTTGCGGTAGTTTAAGGGAAGAGGAAGAAAATAATCTACCCCAGGTGAAGAAGTTATTTTTTTTCTTTCACTAAATGAAACATATAAGAAAAAGAACAATTCAGACGGGTAGATTATTTTTTTCGTCTTCCCTAACTTCTGTTTATTTTTAATCTTCACAAAGATAGTGCAAAAATATTTGCCATTTGACAATGTTCTTATTATTTTGTTTGGGAATTAATAAAAATAAAATTTCAATTTATTTTGAAAGTTGTGAATTTATTTTATGTAGTACAAATTCCATGATAAAAAAAGGTCGAAATCAGCTCATTCCTGCCATAAAATCGCTTTTTCAGGCTTGTATAGCGCACATGGAATCGCAAGGCATCGTACAGTGGCATGAGGATTATCCGGCTATCGAAAATATCCGCCGAGATATTGAACGTGAAGACTTGTATTATGTTGGCGAAGGAGGGGAAGTCTTGGCAACTATTACGCTAAATGATGAGCAAGACACTCAATATCAAGACATTGCATGGAATTGTAAAAAGGGAAAAATATTGGTCGTACATCGCCTTGCAACGCATCCGGCACATCAGGGCAAGGGACTTGCCCAGCATTTGATGACCTTCGCAGAGGACTATGCCCGTGAAAATGGCTACGCCGCGATTCGCTTGGATGCTTACGAAACCAACCCACATTCACAGCGTTTTTATCGAAAAATGGGCTATGTGCAAACGGGTTACGTAAAGTTTGAGTACCAGCAATTTAGATGCACAGCTTTGGAGAAAATCGTCGTAACATAGACATTCCTGTCTGTGCTTCGAAGGCACAGACAAGAATACCGTCATTCGTCGGTAAAAGTTGTCTGTGTTACGTATCCATCATCTGCGCGAATATAATGCCAAACGATTGTCCTCTGTATCAAAAAAGTCACGCATCAAATCAGTCAATTTTTCCCCTTCCGTCAAAAAGCCATCATGCCCGTAGAGTGATACTATTTCATTATAATTTACATTAGGCAAATGTTTCGCCAAAAAGCGTTGTTCTTGAATCGGGTATAAAATATCTGACTCAATTCCGACGACCAGACAAGGCGTTTTTATTTCTGACAAAACCAGTTCACAACCGCTGCGTTCGCGTCCTATATTATGCGTATCGAGGGCGTTCATCAAGTGATAATAAGAATGTACATCAAATCTATCCACCAATTTCTTTCCCTGATAACGTAGGTAACTATCCATGCTAAATTTGCTTATACGGTCATCATTATCAGCCTGTTGTATTTCGAAAGAATCAAAAGTGCGGTATAAATTCATTGCCAAAGCACGGGCAGCGGCAAGTCCTTTTTGTCCGGCGTCGGGGCGGTGGTCTTGCCAGGTCGGGTCGGCTTCGATAGCCATGCGTTGGGCGGTGTGTATGCCGATTGCCCAAGCCGATTCTTTCGCCGTATATGCAATCAAAGCAAGCCGTTCAAATACATTGGGATGACTGTACGCCCACTCCAAAATCTGCCCTGCACCCATCGAACCACCCACTCCAATATGTATTTTTTCAATGCCCAAATGCTGCCGCAAAATCTCGTGTACGCCCATGATGTCGCGTATCGTAAACGGTGGAAAATCATTATAATACGGTTCGCCTGTAGCCGGATTTGTACTCACAGGAGAGGTCGTGCCATAGGGCGAACCGAGTATGTTCGGACAGACAATAAAATACTCTTTCGGATTAAAAAAATCTTCCTCCCCAAACAAACCTTTCCACCAGGAAAATACATCCGAACTTGCGGTTAAGGCATGGCACACCCACACGACTTTGCTTTGCGGCGTATATTCACCATAAGTGTGATAAGCTATGTTGAGTTCAGTCAATTCACCCCCCAATTCGAGCTGAAAAGCTGCGGTGTGTTTATAATTATTCATGATAAAAAGTGATTTATTTTCTCGTAACACAGACATTCCTGTCTGTTTTTCACACGGTAAGTAGTGAGACAAAAATATCCTTACTTTTTGACGATTTCTTTTCCGCTATTTTTCCTTACAAAAATCCTTATCCCGAATCAAGTACGGGACAGGCTGTAGCGTATGCTATGTGCGGTTTTTGTAAGAAAAAATATCGAAAAAATAACCACGTCAAAATTGTAAGCCTATTTTTGTCCCACTACTTACAGACAGGAACGTCTGTGTTACGTTTCAAATCGCCTGTTCAATATCTGCGATAATATCGTCAATGTGTTCCAATCCCGTTGAAATGCGAATCAAACCATCGGTAATGCTCATTTTAGCGCGAACTTCGGGCGGTAATTTGGAATGAGTCGTCGAAGCCGGATGCGTGGCGATAGAACGTGCGTCGCCGAGATTGGCACTCAATGAAAACATCTTTAAACTATCCAAAAAACGCCTTCCGGCATCCAATCCGCCTTTGATTTCGAAGGTCACGATACCGCCGCCTTGTCTCATCTGCTTACGTGCGATATCTGCCTGCGGATGCGAATCGAGAAAGGGATAACGCACCGAATTTACGCTGGAATGGCTTTCTAAAAACGTTGCTACTTTGAGGGCATTGGCGCAGTGTCTATCCATCCTAACCCCCAGTGTTTCAAGGCTTTTGGAAAGGATCCAGGCATTGAAAGGTGCCATGCTCGCGCCTGTGCGTCGCACGAATTGGCGAACAGCATCTACATACTTTTGTTCGCCTGTCACTACGCCGCCGACTACCCGACCTTGTCCGTCGATATATTTGGTCGCCGAGTGCGAAATGAGGTGCGCCCCAAACTTCGCCGGGTTCTGCAAATAAGGTGTCGCAAAGCAATTATCGACATTCAGAATGAGTTGGTGTTCGGCGGCAAATTTCCCTGCAGTCTCCAAATCAATAATCTCCAAACCGGGATTGGTCGGCGTTTCGAGAAAGAACATTTTTGTATTGGGACGGAGGTGCTGCGCCCACGTTTCGGGTTGGGTGGGCGATACGAGGGTGGTCTGGATATTCCATTTGGGTAGCGTATCTGTTACCACCTGAAAGCTCGACCCAAATAAGGAACTGGACGCCAAAACATGATCGCCCGACTCCAATATCGAGGCAAAACTCGTAAAGACCGCCGCCATGCCCGAAGCCGTCCCGAAGGCATCTTCGCAGCCTTCGAGTGCAGCGATTTTTTGTTCAAATTCGCGGACATTTGGGTTGGTGTAGCGGCTGTAAATATTGGCTTCTATTTCGCCAGCAAAAGCAGCTCGCATGTGTTCCGCATTATCAAAACGATAGCTGGATGTGTTGTATAATGGTGTCGAATGTTCGCGCTGCTGCGTGCCGGGCATTTGCAAGCGTATGGCTTTTGTTTCAAATTGCATGTTGACGAGTTGATGGGTTGGTAAATTGACGAGTTGATGAGTTGATGAATTGACGTGTTGATGAATTGACGTATTTTTTTGCTTCGCAAAATTATATAACTCGCCAATACAATAACTCGTCAATTCATCAACTCGTCAATAATTTCAAAAGTATAATTAATCTCTGCTGCTTTTTGCAACATGATAGATACGGAGCAATATTTGGTAAATGTAAGCTCCAATGCGCGTGCGGCTTTGTCTTCGGGAATATCGCCGTAGAGTTTGTAGTGTACATTTATTTTCGTAAAAACGGCGGCTACTTGGTCGGCAGCTCGTTCGCCATTGACTTCTACTTGAATGTCTTTGAGGTTGAGTTTCATTTTTCCCAAAATAGAAACTACATCTATACTACTACATCCGGCGATTGCCATGAGGACGGATTCCATCGGACCAACCGATTTTTCACCATTGGAAAGTTCGATCTTATGCCCGTTTTTATTGGTGCATTGGAAGTGCATGTGGTCGTCGAGGCGTTTTAAATTAATTTTCATATACGTTGGTGTTGTGGTATTGTAGTGCCGTAGTGTTTTGGTTTTGCAGTGTAACACTGGTGTTATCGTTCATTTTTGCGTAGCAAAAAATGATACTATAACAGCACTGTAAATAACTACAACACCAAAGCACAACGGTACTACAATACTAATTAAGGAAAGTAAAAGGAGGTAAGTCCAGCTATTATCTTTCCCATTAATGGGTTGGATGTAGCACCTTTGTCTGTATAGATTTAGACCGGTTGCTAAGGCTTCAAAGGGCCAATTCCCTCCACCTTTCTTGATAAACGTAACACAGACATTCCTGTCTGTATTTGTACGCCACAGACAGGAATGTCTGTGTTACGCAGCAAAGATATGATATTTTTGTAGAATGAGAAATAAAAAAGCGTTTCCACATAAATTTAGTGAAAACGCTTTTTGAAAATACATATTTAAGGAACTTAGGGAAGACGAAAAAAATAACTTCTTCATTAGACTTTATTTAGAAAAATTTTGTATGCAGCTAACTTTGTCTTTTTCCGATACCCTTCACCTATTTTTCGCCCCATACCGTAGGGTATGCGGCTCAAAATGAGGCTCGATTATCGAAAAAATACAAAAGTTCCATGCATACAAAATATTCCT
>ENA-ORXR01005417-ORXR01005417.1-marine-metagenome-genome-assembly--contig:-NODE-5417-length-10142-cov-50.350224_pt1 | contig 10142 bp, 14 predicted proteins | sample MGYA00237866_ERZ511479 | MGnify/ENA metagenome assembly ERZ511479
CGCCGCTTGTTTCTGAACGACCTTCTGACGTGGCGTCTGCGCGCCCGCATCTACCGCTGACAGCAGCTATCAACCCCTTGCACCGCGCCTTCGATCCAAGGCAGCTGCCCGACAACCTCGACGGTCACCTGCGATTTCCAAGAGCGCTCGCCGCAAACGGAGACCAGGTGCCCCCCACTGGCGTCGCCAAGGCACTTTGCGGCGCAATCAAGAACAAGATCGGGCAATTTGAGGTCAACCATTGCCGTGGAGCGGCACGTCGCGGGCTCCCAGCGCAGATGACTATGTCCGCGAAGTTCTTAGCCGCGGCAGTCTATGGAGCTCCGTCCGACCCGGCCACTGACAAGCAGAACGGCATTTGTCCCCTCCCGCTTCCGAGCGTCACAGACACGTCGGCATCACCTCCTACAACTGACCAGGGCACTCTCTGTGTTTATTGCCTCAAGCCATCCCCTGGAAGCTCACTGCCTGTGCGAGCGCCGGTCAAGATCTAAGTGAAGCTGTTCACGCTGCCCCCGCTACCAAAGGACTGGGAGAAGATGCTGGATGCCGTCCAGGACTCGTGGGAGGGTGGGCTCAATGGCTCCCCGGCACTCGAGACGCTCGTTCGCGGGTCGACCACACGTGTTGCTATGGCATCCAACAAGCAATTGTTCGGTTGGGGGTGTTCTTCTAGGCTGTATAAGCGCGGGGCTATCGCTAAGGCCGTTGCAGGATATGGAGGCCGGAGCGCTTTACGTGTCGTTCTTCGTCGGGAGCGAGCTGCCTGTGAGACTTCCGGTGCGTCGTTCCCTTACAACGAAGTGCACAAGTTTTGTGCGGCACTTGCTTCGCAGTCGGACTCCGGATCGTAGGCACTTGGGAGTGGTCGCGTTCAAGTGTGGCATGTGTAGTCCCATGTTCATCTCTCTGTTTCTATTTTTTCAGGTCCGGTAGACTGGCGCGTTCTCCAGCTTGGGCTTGTGAAGCAGAAACGAAGCTACGGGAGGCTGGCCCAGCTTGTGGGCCGGCGACGAGGCCAGCATCTCGGTGAATCTCGGAAGCGCATTGTTGCGGTCGACCTTTCTCGTACTACTTCGCAATGTGATCTACAATTAGACATGGAGATTCGAACTGTCATCTACAGTTAGACATAGAGATTATATACTTAATCAACGATTCAGTGAGCGTCTCTCGTTTGAAACTATATTAGAATTGTGTACACATCGTGTTTGCCTTGGCCAGAGTATTTGCCAGTACAATTAGTTTCCGGATTGCAGGGCACGTTTAGTGCTCTGCTCGCTCGGGTGTAGCGTCGTCGGCGCCCATTCGAAGGGCACGCTGTTGGAGCACGTCGTGACGCGAGTACCTGGCGCACTTTTTGCCGGCCTGTGCGTAGCTCTTCTCCATTGGGGTGGTCCGACAAAGTCGCATTAGGTCTGAGTCACCTTCCTGTATGTGGTTTGCCACAAGGTGCTTGGTGCTGCATCCCTTCTTCATGGTACGTGCGTTGCACACGATGAGGCCATATGCTTACCGTCTTGACGCGTGGTGTTCTTTCTCGCGTGTCCACGCAAACTTTTTCTTGCGCGTCTATTGCAGTGGTTGTGCCATTATTCCTTGATCATGGACGCTATGGCAACAGATCTTTTCCGTTGGAGCATTTTCGCCCTCACGAGTGCGCGCTTGTTCGTCTTTTCTGACCACTGTATATCTGCTGGGATCTGTCCTCTTCTCTTTGCTATGTGTACGTTGCTTGTCAAAAGATGCCCGCTGGCCGATCCTCGGGAGGTGCCGCAGGGGCGGCGTCCGACAACGCCGCACCAAAGAACAAGAAGGTCAAGATGACACGCAAGGAGCTGAAAGCTTCACGGGTTGATGCTTCAAAGAAGGCCCAAGCAACTCGGAAGCGCAACCTGCAGCTGAAAGCCAACGAGCCTACTTCGAGCCAAGGTCGCAAGCGCGCTCGCGCGCTGGCTACCAAGGCTACAAGCGAGAAGCTGAGCGAGGTGTTTGGTAGCGACGCCGGTAGTGCCGACGGCTGCTCCGACGCGGATGGCGCCAGGGACGCCGGCAAAACCACGACGGCGACTGGCAAGACAGTGGCCGACTTGCCCACCTCGTCGCCTCGCGCATCACCGCCGCGCACGGCACCTGCGGGGACCGCCCGCGACGCGAGCGGCGGCAACACCACAAACGACAACAAGACTGAGGCGCCCGCCTCGTCGCCGCGCACGCCGCCGTCGCGGAAGACGCCTGTGGGGACCGGCGGCGTCGTGGGTAGCAGAAACGCCACGAGCGGCAGTAAGGACAAGGTGCTCCCGTCATCCCCGCTGGCGTCGCCGCCGCCAACAGCGCCACGGGAATCTGTTCGCGCCGTGGGCGTCGGCACTACCACACGAGGCACCGCCACGGCGGCACCTGCCTCGTCCCCGCGTACAACACCGCTGCCCACGGCGCCTGCGGGGACGAGCCTTGAGATGGACGACGGCAACACCACGAACGGCAACAAGAACAAGGCGCCCACCTCGTCGCCACGCGCGTCGCTGCCGCCAACGGCGCCAACGGGATCCGGCCGCGCTGTGGGCGGCGTCACCACCACCCAAGGCTCCGACAACACGGCGCCCGCCTCGTTGCCGCTCGCGTCGCCGCCGCCCACGATGCCTGCGGGATCCAGCCGCGCCGTGGCCGGGGTTAACAGTACGCACGGCACCAATGTCGCAGCGCTTGCGTCGACACCGCGCTCGTCACCGCAGCACTCGGCGCCTGGAGGGACTGTCCGCGCCCTGGCTGGTGGCACAGCCACGCAAGGCTCCGAGGCCACCGTGCCAGCGCCAGCGAGGCGCGTGTCGCCGCCGGACGCATCGTCTGCGGCGCAACGCCGAGTCTTGGTTGCTGGAGACAACGTCCGCAACAACAAGACGAACGCGCCCGCCTCGTCTCCGCGCACGCCGCCGCCGCAGAATAGACCTGCGGGGACCGGCCGTGTCATTGATGGCAGCCACGCCAGAAGCGTCAGCAACACCACGGCGCCCACCGCGCCGCCGCGCGCGCTGCCGCCGTCCGCGGGGCCTGCGGGGACAGGCCGCGTCGTCGGCGGCGGCACCTCAACGCACGGCACCGACACTACGGCGGCCGTCTCGCCAGCTCGCGCGTTGCAGCCGCTCACGGCGCCTTCCGGGTCCGGCCGAGTCGTGGGGAGCGTCAATAAGACGCTCGGCAACAAGACAGCGGACCTTGCCTCTTCACCGCACGCGTTGCCGCCGGACATGGCGCTGGCAGGATCTGGTGGAGGCTCCCAAGCGGTCGCCACGCCGCCGCCCGCTGTACTGCCCTACGCGTGGAACAATTGCGCTGCCGGGTGCACTGGGGGAGTCCACGTTTGCGACATCGCGCCGTCACCTTCTCTGCGAGAGCAGGAGGCTGTTGCGTCCGCTTTGGCGGCTGCGTGTGCGGCTGTGGACGACGCGTTGCCACCCGACGACGCCCCGCCGCCATCCCTGGCGGGTTTCGACGCCGCACTCGCCGATCTTGGTGCGTCTGACCTAAAAGACGCGTGCACTATGCCCGGTGCAAGCCCTGAGTTGCTGCACCTTTTCGATGGCGGTGCCATCAATGAAGCCAACAAAAAAGACGGACCCCCTTTTCCTGGTGAGGAATTCTTATGCAACGGCTCGGCGGGGGGTGGGGGCGTCACGTCGGCTGCACGCTCGCGCCCTGGTGGTGGTGAAGCAGCATAGGCGGTCATGGGAGCCGCTGACAGCGCGCATGAGAGTGCTCTGTCCCGCTTCCCTCGGGTGGTGAACGCTGCGCTGCAGCGGAAGTACGCGGCTGAGCGCCGTACATGGCGCGCTTGCTTCGCCGATTGGGGAGTGTCTTGGGGGGACGACCTGCACGCTGAGGTGATGGAGCTGTTTACAAGGGCAAAAGACATCTCCCCGTCATACATCATCCACGACGCGTCCTCCAAGGTGAAGTCCGACGCACTGGCTACTCGCTGCGGCGTCCAACACTGGTTCTCATGCCTGCCACGCCGCAATGCAAGGAGTTCCTGCGGCGGCGGAGCAGCCGCTATGCCGCGTGCGCCGAGCTCATGTGCTGACGGTTTTCACGGCGGCTTATGCTACGTACGGATTCAACCTGCCAGAGTCGGTCAACGCCCGACCGGACGCGCTTCCTGTCGGACGAAACAGAGACGAGGCCAGCCGGTTGCGCGCCTCGGACGGCCACGCGAGCTCGCCACCGTTGGCACTTGCCGTTTCGCCTGGCCAGCGACCGGCTGCCGATGCTCCGCGGGCTCAAGTCGCCCGCGCACACGTCACGCCGGCACAGACGCACAAGAAAAGCGGCAAGTCGGTGGTCACGTCGGAGGCCAAGGTGGGCGTTGCAGCCGGCGCTGCCGACGCTGGCGGCTTGGACAGCAAGGGGCGGCACGACCGGACGATGGTCCGCATGATGACGGCGGTCGGCATCATGCTGACGTACTTTAACCCGGAGACGAAGAAGTGGCCTTCCGTACATGACGTTTTCATGCGTATGCCGTCCGACATCCTCAGGGGAATGTCCGAGGCCTCCATCGGGCTGATGGTGTCGTCCTGGCGGTGGGCGCGCAGGGGCAACAAGGGTCGCGAGATGCGGACGTATGACCGGCTACACGCCTTGGCAATGACAAAGCCGGGCGTGATGACGGATGCCGACGCCCTGCAGTACGTGCTTGAGCTGCACGCGGTCATGATGGGCGACCGCTTTTGGCGCTACAAGCATGTCAAGCGCATTCCCGGGTCTGTTGCCATTCCCTGGGAGAAGTGGCTGGCGGAGGCTGAGTCATGGGTACCATCGCTAGACGCCGACCGAGCTGGCTTGCCGCGTCCCCCTCCCCCACCACATGAGCGAGAAGCCGAGATGTTAGCGTTTTCTGCTGAGAGGAAGGAAGCCCCGGGGGTGAATGAAGAGACGTGATCGAACGAAGTAAACTTGCACTGTTTTCTGTACGCAATGAGACTCCCTCGTCGTTCGACTACGATCACGGGACTATCCCAGCGCTGCCACCCTCACCAGCTTCACAATGGAGGCGAGCGGTAGTGCCCCGCATCGCCCCCCCCACCATCCACGAGAAAAAGAACAGACTGCCTGTCAACACTACCGACTCCCGCACACCCCATTCCAGCACCCCCTGGCTTCGACGGCAACAATGACACCGCCGCCCCCTCAGACACGACACTCTCCACAACGCACGGCCGCCGCCTCCGGCGCCACCGCTGCCGGCACTCGGCACCTGCCGAGGCCGCCGTGTCGCACTCCGCCTCCCGCCCGCTTCGTGGCCGGCACTGGCCGCGTTCCCACTGGGGGCGGTTGTGCGGAGGTCGTTCCTGAAAAAGAAGCAGCCGTACCTCTGCCCGCCACCGTCGGCCGCGAGGCGGTGTGCTGTATATCCATGAAAACTTGCCGCAAACATTGTGCTTGTGTGTGTGCGAGTCAAGTAGGGATGATATGGAGGCGCTGAGGTGCACTCTAGTACCGCCTTTCCTTGTTTATAACCGGAGGCACAAGAACCGGCTGTTCTGTGACGCGGGGGCATACTTTGTGTACGGCTGCCGCTTCTCCCGCTCGCTGTTGCTGCTCCTGTCGACCACCAGCTGCATTGGGAGTTGTATTGCTTTGTGTGCTATCTAAGGGACCTGGGGGGAGCAGGGACCTCTCAGAGGATGGGCAGTAGGTCAATGGCTGAGGGAGGTTGGGCGGCTGTTGTGAGATTCTTTCATGTTGAGACGTAAAAATGAACACGAAGAAGTCGACTGTGAGCTTAGCCACCTACACCACTGTTCATAGCGTAGTCGATAGACCCAGGAGCGACGGAGAAAAAAAATGGCGTTACTCATGTTTCGTGAAGAAGTGTCATCCGCACCCCCCGCCTGGACCGATTTGGGGGCCCTTGAAGAGCAATCTGGAACGGACCTACGCTGGTTCGCACGACATATCATTGTGAAGCATGAGTCTTGTACCTTTTTCTCTCAGTCCTGTCTGGACCTATTGAGGGTGCTGGGAACGATGATGGTTCTGGCTAAGGTCGTAAACACTTCCTTCCTGTTGTTTTCTATACCCCCAAGACACACCATGAGAGGTCACATAGCAGCCCAGCAGGATCCCACCGCGGCAGCACGCTTGCTCGACGGAACCAGACATACCCACCAGCAACCCGGAACACCCCTCGGTAACAGTCACAGCACCTACCGTCGCTTGCCCCTCCCCACCACCACCCGGACCGCCCCACGGCACGGCGCCATCGCCGCCGCCGACCGGCCTGCGACGCAGGTTCCCGTATGGCGGCGCATGGGTTGGGCGCCCCAGGCCTGCCGCAGCGGCGGCCGCTGACGCGACGACGGCGACGGCAGCCAGAGCGACGGCAGGGGCGGCGGAGGAGGAGCAATGGGGCGGCAGTGCCAGGGGCGGCAACGGGGGCGGCGGCCGAGTCACCCCCACCACGACTGCAGCGGCAGCCCGCGCGTCAGCCGGGGCGGCGGCGACAGGACGGCGCCGCAGCGGCGGCCGAGCCGCGGTTGCGTGGGGGGCGGCGGCAGCCGAGCCGCGGCTGCGGCGGCGGCGGCACGAGCGGTTCCGGCGGTGGGCGCAGCGCCACGGCGGCGGCCGAGCCACGGTGGCGTGGGAGGCAGCGGAAGTGATGGCTGGGGTGGGCATCGCACCGAAGCGGTGGCTCAGCCGCGGCGGCGTCGGCAGTGTCGGGGGTAGGGGCGAGGGCGGTGCCGCAGCGGCAGCCGAGCCGTGGTTGTGGGAGCGGTGGCGGGAGCGACGCCGGGTGCGGGCGCAGCGCCGCAGCGGCGGCCGAGGCACGATGGCCGGGGAGGCGGCGGCGGCCGCCACGGTGACGCGCAGGCGTGGGGCAGCGGTGTTGGCGGCTGCGGCTGCTGCGGCGGCGGAAGCGGCGGCGGCGGCGGCAGCGGCGGTGCCGGGGGCGGGGGCGGCAGCGGCGGTGCCGGGGGCGGGGGCGGCTCCGCGGCGGCGGCCGAGCCACGGTGGCGCGGGAGGCGGCGGCGGTGGTCCCCGTGGCGCGGGAGGCGGCGGTGGTGGTCACGGGGGTGAGCGCGGCACCGAAGTGGCTGCCCAGCCGCGGCGGAGGCGGCAGCGTCGGCGGCAGGTGCGGGGGCGGCTTCGAAACGGCGGCTGCCGCCTCGGCATCGGCGACGGCCACTGCACCCCGAGCGACGGCCGAGGAGCCAGATGCGACGGGGGTGGCGGCAGGGGTGACGGGGGCGGCGGGGGCAGCGGGCGTAGCGGAGGTGGTGGGGATGGCCGGCGGGGGGGGGCGTGGTGGCAGGGGTAGACGGAGCCGCTGGTCGGGCTGCAGCTCCCAGGAGGGTAATCGGGCAGCGTCCCGAAAGCGGCTGTGAGCGCCGCCAGGGGTGGCTAGATTGGCCGCCAGGGCGATGATCGGGCAGGTGGATGGGGTCCCCGACGTGGCAGGCTGACGTGGGCCCCCAGACGGCCCGAAAAACTGGTCCTCAAAGGCGCCGTGTCGTGTCATTTACAGCCAATCAGATGCTTGCGTCAGACTGGCCTCAGCTTTGCCGCACCTGGTTTGATGCTGGAGTTTCCTGTCTTGCCGATCCACGGGATTGCACAGTGTCAGTTCCGATCTCGTGGTTACAGTGGAATCAACCGACAGTGCCTTGGGTTGTGTCTGCCGCAAGATATCCGTCCAAATCTCTCTGACATCGTGTGTGTGATCACATGTGATTGCGAAGTCCACCAGCCCTCTATTGATTCCGATATCGGAGCCAGCCCGGATATTTTTTGACTTTGAGCATGACATGCTCACATTGTGATCGCAGTTGATGGCTTCTGGCTGACGGCAGGGCGGCAGGCATGGATGGTTCTCGATCACTACATGCGTCGGATTCAATCACGGACCTTCGGGGCCGCAGCCGCTCTGTCAGCGGCCGTTATGCCAAGAGCGCACCACGGGGCCGGCCCCAGCGAGTGGCCACCACCCCGGGCCCCCGGAGCGCCCGCCACCGCCAGCAAGGGGTCAGCTGGCTCGCCCGTCTTCACTCTCAGGACAGGAAACTCCAGCTTTGACCAGGGTGCGTCACAGCTGTGGCCAGGCTGACGCACGCATACGATTGGCTGGAACTGACACGTCATGGTGCCTTCGAGACCCAGTCTTTCGGGTCCATTGTGATCCTCAGTCCTTATTGGAGGCATGCCGTCGGGCCCCTATTCCGCCGTCTGGTGGCCCACGTCAGCCTGCCCCGTTCGGGGCCCCCAGTCACCTGACCGATCATCGTCCTGGCGGCCAATCTAGCCACCCCCGGCGGCGCTCACAGCCGCTTTCGAGACCCTGTCAGATCACCCCCCTGGAAGAGGCAGCCCGACCAGCCGCTCCGTCCACCCTCGCCACCACGCCCTCCCCCCCCGCCACCCCGACTACCCCCGCCACGCCCGCCGCCCCCGCCGCCCCCGTCACCGCTACCGGCACCGCCACCGCTATTGGCTCCTCGGCCGTTGCTCTGCGTGCCGTTGCCGTCGCCGTCGCCGAGGCGGCGGCCGCCGTGCGGCGCCGCCCCCGCCCCTGCCCCCGTCGCTGCCGCCGCCGCCGCGGCTGGGCCGCCGCTCCGAGGCGGCGGCCGCCGTGCCGCGCCGCACCCGCCCCTGCCCCCGTCGCTGCCGCCGCCGCCGCGGCTGGGCCGCCGCTCCGGAGCCACGCTCGCCCCCGCCACAACCGCCGCCGCCTCCCATGCCGCCGTGGCTCGGCCGCGTCTGCGGCGTCGCCCCTGCCGCCGCCGCCGCCGCCGCCGCCGCCGCCGCTGCCGCCGCTGCCGCCGCCAGTCGCCTGCGCGCCACCGTGGCGGCCTCCGCAGCCTCCCACGCCGCCACGGCACGGCCGCCGCTGCGTCGCTGCGCCCCCTCCCTGCGCCGCTCGTGCCGCCGCCCCCGCTCCTCCCCCCGACGATGCCGTCGCAACCACGGCTCTGCCGCGACTGCGGGGCCGCCACCCCCCCCACCCCCGCCCCCGTCACCATCGCAGCCGCTTCCCACGCCGCCGTAGCTCGGGAGCCTCTGCGGCGGTGCTCCCACGCTCGGCACGGCTCCCGCCGCAGCCCATGCAATCGCGGCTTGGCTGCCGCTGCGGCGCCGTCCTGTCGCCGCCGCCCCGGCTGACGCGCGGGCTGCCGATGCAGTCGTGGTGGGGATGACTCGGCCGCTGCCCCCGTTGCCGCCCCTGCCACCGCCGCCCCGTTGCTCCTGCCACCGCGGCCCCTGCCGTCACTCTAGCTGTCGTCGCCGTCGCCGAAGCAGCCGCGGCCGCTGTCGCAGGCCTGGGGCGCCCAACCCATGCGCAGCCAGACGGGAACCTGCGTCGCAGGCCGGTCGGCGGCGGCGATGGCGCCGTGCCGTGGCGACAGGGGCGGTCCCGGTGGTGGTGGGGAGACGCCTGCGACGGTAGGTGCTGTGAATGTTGTCGAGGGGTGTGCAGGGTTGCTGGTGGGTGTGTCTGGTCTCGTCGAGCAAGCGTGGTGCTGCCGCGGTGGGCTCCTGGTGGGCTGCTGTGTATCCTCTCAAGTGGTGTTTTGGGCGTATAGAAGACAACAGGAAGGAAGTGTTCGCGAGCTTAGCCAGTACCATCATCTTTCTCAGCACCCTCAATAGGTCCAGGCTGGACTGAGCGAAAAGGGTACAATACCCACGTGGCACAATGATAAGTCTTGAGAACCAGCGTAGGTCCGTTCCAGATTGTTCTTCCTGGGAGACCCCCAATCGGTCCAGGCGGGGGGTGCGGATGACACTTCTTCACGAAACATGAGTAACGCCATTTTTTTTCTCCTTCGCTCCCGGGTCTATCGCCTGCGCTATGAACAGTGATATAGGTGGCCAAGCGCACAAACGACTTCATCGTGTTCATCATACCCGTTAACATGACAGAAGCTTACAACAGCCTCCAAACCTCTTGCAGCCCACGACGTGCTGCCAACCCCGACGCTTTCGCGCACGAACGGCAGCGAGTTGGCTGTCTTGGCGTAGGCGCCCGCGAGCTTTGGCGCGCCGCCGCCGCACGCCGCCACCGCCTGCCGGAGACGGTGCGGAGCCGGAGCCGCGGCTCGTGGCCGGGTGGCCGCGAAAGTGCGGGGCGGATGGGGGGATTGGCG
>ENA-ORXR01005420-ORXR01005420.1-marine-metagenome-genome-assembly--contig:-NODE-5420-length-10138-cov-2.806977_pt1 | contig 10138 bp, 7 predicted proteins | sample MGYA00237866_ERZ511479 | MGnify/ENA metagenome assembly ERZ511479
AATAAGATAAGCAACAGCGATGCAATCAACCATTTGTGGTCATCTGTTTTGTAATAACTATAGTAAATAGATCCTGCTGCAAACCAACCAAAGTGCTTTAGACTCAGCAAGTGGGTCATCGATAGTAATACACGCAAAGGCTCAAATTCAAACAGTGCATATGAGCTATACGTTATCACCCAAAAAGCGAATAAAAAAACCAGTACAGGTATCAGAAATTTCCTACCCAGAAAATAATAGGTAACACCTGCAATTACATAAAATTTGAACTCTATATAGAGCGTCCAAAATGCAATTTCCAAGTGTGGAATCTCAAAATTGAATAACTTTGGCCACCAGTTTGTAAACGTCAGCCCGGGCAAAAGGCTGAATATATTAGGTGGAATGCCATCAGGCCTCTCATGGAAAATGCCTAAGGTTGCATAAATTAGTATTGATGCGATCAGCATGGCCGGAAATAGTCTGAGCCAGCGTTTGTAGATGAAATGTTTAAACGATTCTGTTTTTTCCAGAGTAATGGTGATGACGAAGCCTGAGATCAGGAAAAAAAGCTCAACACCCAGCCATCCTAATTTAAAAATAGGTACTTCGGCATAGGTGCTACCATAAGGAACATGCTCAGGCCATCCTGCATAAGCATGAAATAAAACGACTAAAATAATCGCAATCCCTCTGAGTCCGTCCAGATGTTGAATTCGCATATCTTATTCCTAAGCTTGCCTTACTTTCTTTGGGTAACGTCGTAAATCCAATAGTTTTATTAATCTAGGCTCCCAATATCTGGATATAACATAGGCAACACCGGCCAGACATAGGATGGCTGGATAGGGAGATAAAAATGGATGCAACCACGGTGCTAAGTCGGCCATCTTTATGATGATCGAGGTCATGGCATTTTCATGAATCAGGTAAAGTGGGTAGCTAATGAAACCAAAGAACAACAGAATTTTGCTTTGCAGCAGCTGCTGTAACATCCTCGATTTAAAGCTCACCGCAAATATTGCGGAAATAAGTAGTGCGCCGGTGATAATCTCAAAGTCAAAGCCCACCGCTTCCGACTTAACGGTAAAAGAGCTGGCTATCATCATCAATATTCCCAAATTGAACCATTTCTCATCTGCTCCCGCTTTTTGATTTTGAAAATTGAGATAGAACATTGCACCAGCAGCAAACCAACCGAAGTGTTTTAGATCCAGCGCATTGCTTAAAGATTCTAAAATGCCCAAGAACTGAAACTCAACAACTGTCGCTAAACTGTGAACGACAAACCAAAAGGCAAATAAGCTAACCAATATCGGGATCAAAAACTTCCTCCCCAAAATGAAGTAAGTCAGCCCGGCAATAACATAAAACTTAAACTCAACATAGAGTGACCAAAACGCGCTTTCCAGTAGCGGGATATCAAACCCTACTAACTTCGACCACCAACTCGGTAACGTGAAGGTAAGTCCAGGTAATAGACTCAAAATATTTGGTGGTATGCCATCAGGTCTTTCATGGAATATCGGCAGTGACGCGTAAATTAATACCGAGGCAATAAGCATTGACGGAAACAATCTCAACCATCGCTTGTAAATAAACAGTCTAAATGTCTCGGTTTTATCAAGCGTCATAAAAATGACAAAACCTGAGATAAGAAAGAACAGCTGAACCCCTAACCAACCCAGTTTAATCACCGGAAACTCAGCGTAGCTATCGCCATAAGGATAGTGCTCAGGCCATTGCACGTAAGCGTGAAAAATCACCACCAACAGGATCGCCAGGCCGCGGAAGCCATCTAAAAATTGAAGTCGCATTATCATATTTCCCAAAACAGTACTGCACACGGTCGGGGGTCTGATCAGTGATAACTGACAGGGTCGCCGTGAAGTTATTGTTATAAGCGACAGCCCAGATAAAGAGCTGTCGCTAAGCCCAAATTAAATTGAGTTGGGATTAATCAGGAAAGTAGGGAATGGAGTGGGAGTGATAAGTGCTAAAAGTAGCATAGTGAGCTTGGAATTCATGAGTCTGTAAACGGTAGCATTTCGCCTGCTCTTGCACGATAGCCGAGGTGCTTTGACACAGCTTAGTGCAACAGTCCTCTGCTTCATGACAATCAGAATCACCGTGACAACCGTGACCTTCAATATCACTACTCTCAACAGAATGGTTGTGGTGTGAATCTGCGGAATGACTTTCAACCATCGTGGTTTTAGTACCGTGCTCTGTAAGCAAAGGCACAGTAAAACCCGCGACAGCGTTTACACCTAGCGAAAGTAGTATCAACAGAATGAGAGAGTAGTGTTTTATCACGTGTTTAGCCGTATGCCGGGCCAGTGGCTGTGCTCATGACGGCGGTCACCACAAGAATTAAGAAACCAATGCCCATTTCTATGGTAAGTGAACGCTTCAGGGCGTCGACAGCGGGTCGGTTGGTGAGGCGTGGTACTAATAGAAACTTATGATACGCCGCTAAGCAGAGTATTGCTGCGACCGTTCCCAGCTTTAATAACAGCAGATTGCCATGACCGGTAAACAAAAGGTTACTGAAACTACCTTCCAGATGATAAGAAATACCAATGCCCGCAATCACTAACAGGCCAACCAGATACATTGCCTGCTGGCCAAATCCAACCATTAAAGACTGTAGGCTTGGTATGTGCAGAACATTGCAGGCGCAGCGCAAAGGGTATAGTGACCCCATCCACCACATGGCTACAACGACATGGAGTATCAACGCAATACGAACCCATATAGGTGCTTCAGCGGTATGTCCAATGAAGCTGAACGACGCGGCAATCATAAAAACACCAATGAAAGACAGTACGCTAAACAGAAGATTTGAGCGCGGCATTATCCAGGTCAAGGCGAGCATCACTAAAATAAAACACCAGCCAGCTAATTGCCATCGGAAACTTTTCCCTGCGCCACTATCCCACAATATATGCATATAGTCGGAATTCCACATTCCTGAGATTCCCTCCTCAGCAAACGACCCCACCTGTAGGAAAAAGCCAATCGTTACGGCAATAAGGCCGAGCAGACAACCTAATGGTAAGTAATTTATAAACGGAGTTTGTCGGGAGTCATAGCGGGATAAGGTAAACATCGCTGCTAAGCCACCAACGGTCATGGCTAAGGCAATATAAACCAATAATTTGTTTAGCAGTGTGCCTATATCCCAGGCAGAAACACTGACACCATTCATTTCCAGGAAGCTAATCCCCTCGTCTGCTTGACCATCAGCCCCAACATATTTAAAGACAAACTTTCCTTTAATCTTATGACCATCTGCACCCGCTGATACCCAGTTCACCCGATAAGTCGAGATTTCTAAATCAGGCAATGGAAGATTAAACTGCTTTCCAGACTCTTTAGCGGATGAAAGGTCGAGGCTGATTAAACTACCCTTGGCATCTTTAATTTCGACGGCGATTAGTTTGACCACACCCTTAAAGTTTAGCTCGATGGTTTCTGGTGCTTCCATCATGACTTCACCGTCAGCGGGTAGAGATGACTCAAGGCCAGTATGGGCAGCCGCTGAGGTGCTCAGCAACAATAAAATGGTCAGTAACAGTGTGTCGAGTATTTTCATTATTTTATCTTATTCATAGGTTATTAGTGCCCAGTGTGACTTTGCGAGCCACACTGGGCGATTGGAATTCATCGCTAGCACGATGAATTCCTGGCTCCTTAATGAAGCTCTACTTCTGCGTGCATACCTGCTTCAAAGTGGCCTGGGACATTGCAAGCAAACTGCACTTTACCGGTACCCATAAACTGCCAAACCAGCTCTCCGGTTTTGCCTGGTGCAACGCTGACCGCCGTACCGTCATCATGCTTCATATTCGGCATATCTTTCATCATTTTCCGATGCGCGGCCTGCTCTTCAACCGTTCCGATACTAAACTCGTGTGGTACTTTTCCTTTATTCATTACGATGAATTTTACGATATCACCTTCCTCAAGATCTGATTGAGAAAAGTTAAATTTCATGGTATCCATCATGTGAACGGTAATGGTTTTATTCGGCTCTGCGCCTTTTTCAGCACCCATGCCAACCCCACTCATTTTATGGCCTTCATGACCTGCCATCGAGTGGCCATCGCCATGACCGGCATCTTTAGTCTCCGCGAAAGCCGCGCCAGAGAAACCAACAGTTAGTAAACCAGCGAGTAACAGTACGTTAATTTTTTTCATTTCATCGATCCTATAAAGTTAAAGTGTAAATTAAAACCAAGCTTCAATGCCCAATACCAACTGGGTATCAGAAACATCTTCGCCTTCTTCTCTTGCAAAATCGGCGGTACCACCGAATTTCTTTGACCAACGCACGCCGATATAAGGCGTGAATTCGCGTTTGAACTCATATCCAAGCTTCAGCCCGACACTAGCCGACGACAAACCAGAACCTACGCCGACTTCAGCATCGTCTTTGCCGTAAAAACTTAAGTCCAACTCAGGTGCCAGTACGAGTTTTTGCGTTAACATCAACTCATACTCGGCGTTGAACCGGGCATTGGTTTGGCCGCCTTTACCCACAGCAAAACTGGTATCAATATCAAAGTAATACGGTGCAGTTCCTTTCATACCGACCACAGCCCACTCGCGACCCACGGGTTTGAAGTCTTTTCTAACGCCTATTTGAAAGTCCCAATAAGGCGATATTCCACGACTGTAGAGCGCCTGCAGTTCGGCTTCTTCAGCCTTGCCGTCACTCATTTCAAGCTCTGTTTTAAGCCATAGCTTATGCAGGTCATAACCTAACCAAGCGTCGGCTTCCAGCGTTATTTCATCGTTTTTGTTGATTTCCAATGCGTCGATCATGAGCTTGCTAATAAAGGGATCGTCCTGCATGTGTAGCGCCCCTGGATAAGGCAACGGCACATTAGTCGCCATTGAGCCATCACTCACAGGAATTTTTGGCTTCATGTTTGAATGATCCATACCAGCCATTTTGGAGTGATCCATACCCTTCATGTTGGAATGATCCATCCCTTCCATCTTGGAGTGATCCATACCCTTCATGTTGGAATGATCCATTGTTGCTGGTTTGGACTTGGCCATCCTGGCTCTTGCTGCTTTCACTCGGGCAGTTTTCGCCAATGCGGCAGGTGTAAGACAAGCAGCCACCTTGGCATTCTCTCCTTTCGTGCAGTCTAGCTTCTTTGACTTCTTTGCCACTTCCATTTTGGAGTGATCCATCCCTTTCATCTTGGAATGATCCATACCCGCCATCTTGGAGTGATCCATTTTTGCAGGAGTGGCTTTTGCCATTCTGGCTCTTGCTGCCATAATGCGTGCGGTTTTAGCCAACGCGGCCGGAGTAAGACAAGCCGCCTCTTTGGCGTCTTCACTACTGGTGCAGTCTAATTTTGCTGTATGCCCTGCATAAGCTGCAGGGGTTAAACAGAAACTGATAAATACTGCTAATGCTCTTTTTTTCATGATTATTTCCCTGATTACGCAACAATGACTCGGCGGAACATGCCTTTCATGTGGAACAATAAATGGCAGTGATAAGCCCATTGACCTTTGGCATCGGCAGTCACCAAGTAACTAATTTTTGCGCCGGGTTGAACCACGATGGTGTGTTTGCGTGGCAGATAGTTACCATCACCACTTTCAAGCTCACTCCACATGCCGTGCAAGTGAATCGGGTGATTCATCATGGTGTCGTTGATCAGAGTGAAACGGACGCGCTCACCAAAACGCAAACCAATCGGTTTGGCTTCGTTATACTTCACACCGTTCATTGACCACATATAGCGGCTCATATTGCCGGTCATATGCAGTTCAATCTCACGGGCAGGCGGTCTTTTATCCTTGGTAGGATAGTAGTTGCGCAGTTCTGCATAGGTAAGCACGCGGCGACCGTTATTGCGTAAACCCACACCAGGGTCGGCAAGGCGAACCTGAGGATTGGTCGCGACCATATCGACCTGAGGGCCCATTTTGATCTTCACACCAGATTCAGCGGGTTTCATATTGCTATGATCCATGCCCGCCATATTGCTGTGATCCATACCCTCCATGCCTTCCATACTGCCGTGATCCATTCCCATGTCATTCATGGTTAGGGTTGGCATTTCGTCCATTGCTGGAACAGCAGCTCGTTGATTGGCAGTGCTAGTAAGAGTACCCAGCGCATAGCCTGAGCGATCAATAGCTTGCGAGAAGATGGTGTACGCACCCGCCTTGGGTTCAACGATCACATCATAGGTTTCAGCCACACCAATCCGGAATTCTTCTATGCCTTTAACAGGCCGGATATCCTGCCCATCCGAGGAAACCACTTCCATCTTCAAACCTGGAATACGAACATCAAAGAAAGTCATTGCAGAGCCGTTGATAAAGCGTAGGCGCACACGCTCACCGGGCTTGAAGAGTCCTTCCCAGCCACCTCTAGGTGTCTTACCATTGGTCAAAAAGCTGTAGGTGCGACCGGTAACATCTGAAATGTCACGATCACTCATGCGCATTTCATTCCACATCTTGCGACCGTCAACCGCTTTTTCGAAGCCTTTGGCCGCAGCTTCTTTAGTGAAATCGCTCAATACCCGTTCACGAGTATTATAGTAATGACTCAGCTTTTTTAGCTTAGCGTAGATTTGTTCCGGACTTTCATCAGACCAGTCTGATAATAGGATGATATGATCGCGGTCATACTTAACGACATCCGTTTCACGCGGATCGATGATGATTGAACCATACAGCCCCGTTTGCTCTTGATAACCAGAGTGACTGTGATACCAATAGGTGCCGCTTTGTACGGCATCAAACTGATAGATAAAGGTCTCACCGGGTTTAATTCCTGCAAAGCTTAATCCTGGGACACCGTCCATCTCGGGGGGCAAAATTAGGCCATGCCAGTGGATAGAAGAGGTGACCTTCATTTTATTAGTGACACGAATGGTAATGCGCTCGCCTTCTTTCATCCGCAAGGTAGGGCCTGGTAGGGAACCATTGATGGTCGTGGCCATGCGCCGCCTACCAGTTAGGTTAACCGGTGTTTCTGATAGTGTTAGATCAAAGGTATTGCCTTGGAGCATAGGCGCATCCGTAACCAGAGGTGCTGCAAATAGCTCACTCGGTGCTAAGCCTGCGACCAAACCCGTCATGCCTAAACCTTTGACGAACTGACGACGTGACAGCGCATCAAAACCGATGTTTTGAAGTGGATTCTTCATTGTTAATTCCTGTAAAGCTTGTTTTTTATTAGATTCTTAAGCGCACACCCAGTCGTGAATACAAATAACGACGCATTGAGTTTTTATGGCTAAGAAATTAGCTGGCTGCTCCGAATCACTGGGAAAAAGCGAACGGATTTAGGCCATAGGAATTAAGCGGTTTGTGGGGGGCGAAGCATGCGAGAGTAGACCGAGAATGTTCTGGTCATAAGGTACTGACACTCTGGGAGCGAAGGCTCCACAGGCGTTATAATATCGAATGTATTCAACACAGCACTACTGCAGTGAAACAAACAAGTACCGCAGGTGTGCTTATCTGAAGAGTCGTGATGAAGGTTATCTGAATCACAATGCCCTGACATGGACATATCCATAGTAGGCATTTTATTGTCGTCACAGTCATGAGACATACTCATATCCATGGTATCCATATTGGACATCATGACTGAACCCGCAATGCTGTTCGCATTGAAAGTGATCAGTAAAATAAATATAAGTAATAGTCGATTCATAGCGGAAGAGTATAAGGCCTGGAGTTACCTCAGAGTCAAGGATGTTCTTAAGTTTTTTTAATAATAATTCTACATTTTTAGACAGACGGTAAATTTTAATGAGTTTTCGGTTAATCTTGATTAGATGCAGATTTTACACTTAAGGCCTCAAGAAAGTCGATGATTAGCGAAGTGGATCCATAAAAGATAAAACCCTAAAATCATATCGACCGCCCCGCAAAACTCAGGCCACCAAATTGGAGCGATGGAGTATCCACTTAGTTTGACATGAGCAATATCGTATAGTGCGTGAATCACAAAGCCAGCACCTAAAGCCAGCCGCCCAAATGAGCTTGAGAACCGAAGGCTCAACAAGGCCGCAGCAATAAACAGTGTTCCAAAGAGCACCTCCTTAAGCAAGGCATCATAATTGACAACGTAAATTGCGAAAACCCAATAGTAAGCAGGCAGGGTCGCCAAAATCAGTGGGTAAATCCATTTGATTTTTGTCGATTCTAGCTGATTGAACTGAAAGATTATAACGACAGCCACAATGATACCTGCCGCAAGTGCGATAAAATTTATCATGATTATTCCACAACATTGAATTTTGAGACTAACTTAAATGCATTCAGTAGAGCCTGAGGGGAATACATAAGGTAATAGTCGATTCATGTGCCAGAGCATAAATTCTGAATGTGCCCCCAGAGTCAATACTTAATTTAAATTAATTGACAAAAAACTTGACCTAGACCTAGGTACAGGGTTTTAAACTGTCTACTAAGTAATTCCATAAACGAAGTTAAGTCACGAAAGAGAAAACTGATGAAAATACTAAATATTATAATCGCCGCTGGAATGTTAATGGCCAGCGCTACAGCCGCCGCCCACACTGGCATAAAGTCGACCTCTCCTGAAAATAAGGCCGTGCTGCAAGAAGCACCAGAAGCCCTTACGTTGAGCTTCAAATCAGCGGTTCGCTTAATGAAGGTGGCCTTACTTGATACTAATAAAGAAGTGGTCAAAACTGATTTCAAGCCGAGTGCAACAGCAGCTAAGTCTTTCTCAGTAGATTTACCTGAGCTAAGCGTCGGCAAGTATCAAGCGAATTGGATGATGATGGGCAAAGATGGCCACAAGATGAAAGGTCGTTTTGAGTTCACTGTAGATGGCCTTAGCAAAAGTACTGTTGACCTAACGCCTGCTGTTGCGTCAGCAACACTGGAAACAAATGATGCTGACGTGAAAAAGCCAAAAGGCTTGCCGCTGCCGCTAGTTACCGTTTACAAAAGCGCGACTTGTGGTTGCTGTGCTGCTTGGATTGATCATATGAAAGACAGCGGGTTCACCGTTGAGTCTCATGATGCCGAGGATCTTAATCAATACAAAATTAAAGCCAAACTAGGCCCAGCGCTTAACTCTTGTCATACCGCTTTTGTTGGCGACTACGCAATAGAAGGCCACGTTCCAGCGGCCGATGTAAAAAAGCTACTAGCTGAGAAGCCAGATATTTCGGGGTTAACTGCACCAGGTATGCCAATGAATTCACCTGGAATGGCACCTAAAGGTAGTAAGCCATCGGGTTATGATGTACTTAGCTTTAAGGATGGCGAAGCCGTCGGTGTCTTTAGTAAATACTAAAAGACCGAACCGTTCTTTAGCGTTAGTGATTTGTCGATTGCCAGCACATAAGAAGCCTTAGCCTCTTAACGGTATCACCTGAAATTAGTGGTCTTCTGCTAAAACTCTTGTAAAGCTTTAAAAACATGCTTGGTTGAGAGAATAAAAATGAGCACTGCAGAGAAAGATTCAGGGCAAGACTTTACTCTGGCCCAGATAAAAATAAGGTGATTCAAAAAGAAGGGAAAGTTAGGAACAATTTTCTAGCGCACCGTCTTCAGTTCCCCAACCCGCGTGGTATACCTCGGCGAACGAAGCAATTGCTTCATTCGCCAGTCCCCGCCAAAGCCTTCACCAGCTAAGCACAGCGTTCCATTACCCATCTGACTATTGATACTATCAAGCACATTCATCAGTGCCTTCGAGCGTTCAGCACCGCTGTGATCGTCGAATAAATCCTGCTGTTGATTACGCTGCGTTACCAACTCAGACAGCATCACACCCGCACGCTGGTAGCTGTGGCCTGACAGATAAATCCCCTTCAACAAACGCTGTGCCAAGCGAGTCAGTTCAATAGTGTCATCACTGGGAATGACTAAGCGGCTGGTCGATGCCTCACTGTAATACTCGTTTTTATCATCGAATGGGCTGGTACTAATATGGACGCTGATCACGCTGTCCAACAGATTCTGTTTCCGCAGTTTTTCAGCCGCTCGTGTCACAAAATGCGTGAGTGCATGCCGCATGTCTTTATACTCCGACACCCGCACATCAAACGACCGGGAACACAGCACCTGCTGCCGGTCCGCTTGTACTTCTTCCAGCTCGATGCAGGAGACGCCATTGAGTTCCTGG
>ENA-ORXR01005421-ORXR01005421.1-marine-metagenome-genome-assembly--contig:-NODE-5421-length-10136-cov-4.423004_pt1 | contig 10136 bp, 7 predicted proteins | sample MGYA00237866_ERZ511479 | MGnify/ENA metagenome assembly ERZ511479
GCTGTGGTCGTTCTTTTAATGTACTACCTTAGCTGCGGTCATTTTCCTACGCACTTATGATCTCAGCGAGATCACAGTATATTAGGTTAGCCAAGGTTTCGCAACGAAGGTTTCGACCGCAGGGCGGTCGCAGTATTTCGTAAAAAGTGCAGAAGTTTTATTCATAAATTTTGAACACCCTAACTAATCACTAATTAACTGTCCTTAGGAATGTTGACAAAATAGATGACGATTCCTGTCAGTGTCGATTAAAAAATATACCTAATCGCAATCGATCCACTACCTCCTAAAAACCCCTTGGAAAAGCCGGTTATAAAATACGTGGGAATCCAATCCAGACTAATGTTGATAGGTGCCTCTGAAAAAGTATAATCTACACCAAGGTAGCCTTGTACGCCGATAGACACGCCACCTTTAACACCCGCAAAATCATTGTTGTAAGTGTGCATACTCAGCCCCGCACCCGCACCATAATACCACCTTAAGCCACCAAAACTATCCTGTAACAAATCGTGTGAATTTGATAAGCCGCAGCAATATTTATGCTTCGATATCCAAGAAATCCCCTGGTTCCAAGAATACCCTCCACGGCTGCATTTTCAGTAACAAATTGCTTGTAAGTAATGGAGTTAGGAAATCCCAATCGAATACCGATTGCTCGATCCCACGATTGTGCGTCTGCTTGTTGTGAAAAGAATATGCTGCATAAAAAGCAGACTAGAAAAAAATTTTTCATGAAAAGAGATTTTAGGATCGTTTAAAAATAAGTTATAAACGTTTGGGTCGGTTAATTTGCTTATAATCGAGGCGGTGAAATGCGATTTATGCCGTAGCATAATGCGTATTTTAGTGACCCTGCCCGATCTGACAATCAATCCGGCGGGGCAGAGTAGTAGCAAAAGAAACAGTCAAAAGTGTAAAGTTATTTTTGAACTGTTCCTATGGGATGGTTATTAAGGAACAACGATCTAATAGATTCAGAATTATGACTAATATTTTTAATCCTCGTTCCTAAACAAAATTTATTCGGAGAAATGGTTTCGTCAGAGGTTCTGTAGGTTATTTAAAAATCATTCCAGTAAAATCTGATCCATTTTATCGTTTAATAGAGCAGAATTTAAAAACATTAACTCATTATATCCATCAATATGATCAAATCCAATTTTTTGGTAGAAAGCTTTTAACTGATAAAAAGCCTTCTCGAAATCATTTTCCAAAGAAGAAAAATTCATTTTTTCCGACCATTTGGGAAGGGCTCCAAAACTTCCTCTTTCTATTCTACTTTCAAACTGAAGCGGAAAAGCTTGTACCACAAACAACCCACAACTTGCCTTGAATCGATTGAAAATATCTTTAACCACTTTTTTTCCAATCCCTCGTCTCCTGTGAGATTCGCGAATTTCAATTCTCGTCAATAAGCAAACGTCTGCATGACCAATTCCATACTCATAAAATTTTTGTATATCTTCATTTAATTCTTCCGTCTCACCATCAAATATCATTTCGCCTATATTGGAAACATCTTGCGCGGTATCCAGGACTTGAGCCAACGAAAATTCCTCGTCACATATAAGACAAGCAAGGAGTATTTTAACTGTAACTTTACCAATTAATAACTTCCCTTCTCGATCGTATGCCTCTTCGTATATTTTAACTTTGTAAGTTGTTATATACCTATCCATATCATCATAGTCCAGGCGAGAGGAAAAACGGTATTTCAAAGTGAAAAACTTATCGGACATCCTTTGGATACTAAAAAATATTGATTAAATAAATGGAGATTCCAGGCGAACTGTTCTTTTACCTCAAGAACTTTCTTTGAGCCAAAATTACTATTTATCAACGGTAAAAACAATTTAATTTTTCAAATAGGAAAATCATAAATGAGTAAAATTAAATACTGACTAAAATTTTAAATATACTTATCCGAAATTTCCATATCTTTACCGTAGCAATGATTCGGTAACTTTTAATTTGGAGGTGATTGCATTAAAAATTTGGCTTGTTAGCCTGTTGGCTATTAGCTAATCTAAAAAGTTACCGCACTGTTATTAATGGCAAATGGTTTTAAGGGAAAAGGAGTAAGTAACTTTACACTTTTGATTGCTTTTTCTGCCACTCTGCGTCCCTAAAATGGTTAATTTTCCAGTGCCCATTTTACGTCCTTGATTGGCGAAAAATAGTTTGCCTGGAATCTACATTTATTCAATCGCGATTTCTCATTCCCAAGTCAGAAAATAAATTTTAATTGTTAAAATAAAATGCTTATGATCACGACGGATTTAACGATTGCGGCCAATGCGCTAAATGATCAGAATATCATTGGTTTACCCACTGAAACAGTATATGGGCTGGCGGGAAATGCTTACAGTAAAGAAGCAATTGCCAAGATATTTGCTTTAAAACAGAGACCCTTATACAATCCATTAATCGTCCATATCAGGTCAGTTGATTTTTTGACACAAGTAGCCGTTGAAATTTCAGCTATGGCGATGACCTTAGCCAATGCGTTCTGGCCGGGCCCCTTAACACTGGTTTTAAAAAAGAAAACCGAAATACCGGATATTGTGACGGCGGGAAAAGATACCGTTGCGGTGAGGGTGCCGAATCATCCTATGGCATTGGCGCTTTTATCAAACATTGACTTTCCGTTGGCAGCGCCGAGTGCGAATCCTTTTGGTTCTATTAGTCCGACGAGTGCCGCCCACGTTTCCCGTTATTTTGCTGATCAGCTGGACGTGATTCTGGATGGAGGAAATTGTCAAAGAGGAATCGAATCTACCATTATCGGGTTCGAAAATGGTCAACCCATTGTTTATAGACTAGGATCTTTATCTATTGCTGAAATCGAAAGTAAAGTAGGCAGCCTTCGGGCTAATACGTTAGATGATGCGGCACCTAAAGCCCCGGGTATGGGTTCGCGACATTACGCACCTGCTACAAAAATGCTCCTTACAGATGATGTAAGATATCTGTCAGAAAAGTTTCCAAATAAAAAAATTGGTGTACTGGTTTTTAAAAACAAGACCAATGCGATTTCAATTATATCAGAGGAAATACTATCAGAAGCCGGAGATCTGGAAGAGGCTGCGAAAAATTTATATGCTGCCATGCATCGCCTGGATAATTTAGACCTGGACTTGATTATTGCGGAGCGACTACCGGATATGGGTATCGGAAAAACGCTAAATGATAAACTGAAAAGAGCCACAAAGCAATAGAACCAAGGATCAATTAGAAAATAAACAGTCAATTGTTATGAGTTATTTTTTAATTGATCCTTAGTTTGACTTTACGATCATCAGCAAATAATCTACTTACCAACAATAACACGAATCGTCTCTACTTCACCCTCCATACGGATAAAATAAACACCATTTGACAAATTGCTTACGTTTATCTGATTGTTGTTTAGCGCTTTTATATATCGTACCTGGTTTCCTAGCACATCATACATGAATACATCTGCAGCAGGTAGCGGTAGCGCGGCACCATCTTTAGATTGAATGGTTATAACCTCACTAGCTGGATTGGGAATAACTGTGAAGCCAGCCTGGTTGAGTGGCGCATCGGTTGAAGTCGCTCCACCAGATAAGTTAAATTTATAGGATTCTTCTGGATGAAAAGGATTGCCAAATCCATAAACTACACCATTAAAAATATATATTTCGTCCTCAATCAGGAACGAAGCAGGTGCCCAGCGAGAGGTTCCAGGATGCGGAGGTAACTGCTCCCAAAAGTCCGTAACAGGATCATAGCTCCAAAATTCACCTTCCTCCATTGCGGAATGTGTATCTCCTTCTCCACTTAGTACATAGCCTTTTCCGTTCCAGGAAAATTGCGTACCTGCCACTCTGCCCTGATCTGGCAAACTTGCAACCTGATCCCAGGTATCCGTATCTGGATCGTATCGGTACCAGGTAATAAAAATGTTCGAACCACCATGACCAAAGCCAACATAAATATAATTATCTATGCCAAACTGGTATGGATGATGACGAGGTAAACTCGGAAAATCAGTGCCTTGGGTCCAGGTGTTGCTGGCTATATCATAAATCCACCAATCATTTAGATCACCAATATTGCTACCTCCGAGACCAACAAATATTTTTCCATTATGAGCAATCATCGCTGGATGAATTCTTTCGCTACAGGGACAGGAAGCTAGCTCCGTCCACGTTGCAGCATCCGGATCATATTCCCAAAGATCATTTAAAAAATTATTACTGAATCCAAACCCAAAATAAGCTTTTCCATCCCAGGTATCTCCTATGCCAAATCCACGCGCCGCGCCGGGGAAATCTTCCAGCTGAGTAAAGGCATCGGTAGCAGGATCGTATTGATAAAACTCATCCGTTACATCGCCATTTGATTTGGTTCCAGCTACCAGATAGCCCATGCCATTCAATGCAAAGCCGTAAGAATGGTCTGTTCGAAAATCTGCTGGTGGCGAACTTACTTGCACCCATTCTTGCGCCAAAAAACTGGAAGTACTAAGTAACATTAATAAGCAACTTAGTGTGAAGGTTAAATTTTTTTTCATTAGTAATAAATTGATGAATTTTTAGTGTTTAAAATTGTTTCAGAATACTTCATATTTTAAACACCTTCGTTATGATAAGGAATGTGCGTCGGGATCAAAGAAGTAGAATCTCAAAAGAATCTGTATATAATTTTAGTTATTATCGCACTAGCAAATGTAGGTTTTTATCTGGAGATTTCTTCTGTTCTTTTTAAAAATAGTCTACTTTGACAACTATGGGCATATTTTATTTTGAGTTAAGGACGCCACAACTGCCAAACCTATTAGATTAGAGTTTACTTTATTTTCTAATAAATAAAAAACGGCAGTAGCGCTAGTTAGTCGCTACTGCCGTCTTATTCAACTTCGATACAGCTTACCGCTGCGAAGTCTTCGTGAATCGGGACATTGTTCGTTGTCCGGCTTTAATAAAATAAATTCTATCAGGTAATTCACTGACGTCTAGTTGTAAGGTATTGATTCCTTCTTTTAGCATCAGTTTTTTCTTGAGAATTTCCTGACCAGTTACATCCACTAGCGAGATCAATTGTTCCGCTTCCTGGTGGGCTTCCACTTTCACATTGATAAAACCTTCTCCAACTGGATTTGGAAAAACTGTAATATTCTTAATAATTTCGCAATCTGAATCCACATGAATAGTTTTAGAATATTCATACGTAAGATCAAAATCAATCATTTTTAAACGATAGTAATTGGTCAATTCTGCCTGTTTGTCATAGAAATAATAATGGCCTCCTTGTGGGCTACCAGATGACTGGATCGATTCCGCTAATTCGAAAGTACGACCATCTGTACTTCTTTCTAATTCATAATGACTAAAATTTTCTTCACTAGTGGAAGACCAGGATAGGTCAACATTACAACCATCCGCTTTTCCATCAAATCGCGCTAACTCTACCGGAAGTATTTGACTACAAGGTTGAATAGTAGTACTGGCTTCTCCGTAAAATGAATTACAACCCACTACCCGAGCGCATCGACTATAACAGGTGGTATCCGTCGCTTCCGAAACATTAAAAGACAGGTCATCGTTATTACCATCAGTCACGAATGACCAGCTGGTCGTTCCAATCACCGGAGAGGCCGCACTGTTAAAACCGCCTGCTGCTATAAAGTTATCGTAAGCTTCTCCTACGTTTAGCGATAGTAATTCGGGGATGGACATTTCACAGTTTCCACCTTCTGCGGTTGATTTTATCCAAACATATTGGATAGGCTGGCCAAGATATTCCGCTGGTTGGACGCTTTGGAAGTCACAGCCATTGGCCCAAAGGATACCCGCATCAAAGGCTTCCGTTGGACAAGGAGTCGTTGATCCTTGACCAAAAAGCTGATTTGAAAATACCCCTAGAAACAGCAGAAGTAGAAATTTTGTAGTGTGTAAAGTTTTGTTCATGAGTTGTTTGTTTATAAAAAAAGTTAGAAAATGTGATAAAGCTATTTAAGGAATGTTGACGAAAGGTCAGTTCGCCTGGTGGTTACAACCAGGCAAATTATAGATTAAATTCAGAAATCTAATGGATAGGTAATTGTGTTATAAATGGTATTATAGTATACCAGATATTTGATATTGAGGAGTTATGTTATGGATCAATAAAACAATAACTTAAAGATTTAACTGCTTCTCTTCGGCCCTAAAAAATTCAATATGCTTCGTATAAATCGCATTTCACCGCCTCGATTATAAGCAAATTAACCGACCCAAACCTTTATAACTTATTTCTTAAACGATCCTTAGCGCTTAATTCGCATTATTTTTTAATTGATCCTGTTGATTCTGTGTTGAAAATCAGTTCAAATATACATATTTATTTTTAAATACTTAGTATATAAAGGAATTAAATATGTAAGGTCTAACGCTACTTTGGGGGGCCATACTAACTGAATATTTCTTCCAGTTCTAACCTCTCAATTTTCTGAAGGAGTAGTTTCAAACCTGCAAAAGTCCAGTAGGGTGGAGATCTGCTCTGAAGTCTGACTGAGCGCGAGGCTTCCTGTCTAATTAAAACCCATCCAGGACCCCTAAAATTTCAGCAAACCCCAGCCGCTCCGCCACCACCGACAGTTTACAATTCTCTATCAGCTTTTGCCATTTACTACGCTGTGTATCCTCCATTTCATTTACCTCCACCAGTTGATACAAATCCTCCAGCAAGCAGCCATATGCCCGCACCTCTATCCGCTCTATCTGATCCGCCTGCACGGAGTTAATATCATAAAAAGCAGCTGCCCCAAAATCACTCAATAAACAATCCGTCCGCTCCTCGACTGAAGTGTTTATCAATATATTATGCGCATAAAGATCACCATGATTAATTCCCTTACTGTGCAAAGCCAGACAAACAGTAGCGATCTGCTGGGCCACCATCAGTAACTCCATGGCACTATAACGGCTACCTTTGGCAAACACATCCCGGGTGCAAGTTTCCAGACTCGGAGGATGTCCCAGGTTTGTATAAACCGGAGGGATCAGCTGCATGACCAATCCACTTTTTCCTTCTGGATGATTTTCTATACGACCTAAAACAGATACCAGATGCTCCTGATTTCCCGCTGCAATTGATACCGCCATTTCATCCCTCGGCCAGCCATCACTCGTCACTGCCCCTTTAAAAACCTTGATTGCCACGTCCTCATTTTTAGTATTCCATCGAGCCCTGGAGATAAATCCCGATGCACCTTCTCCCAATAATTCGGCCAACGTGAACGTAGACCAATCAAACGATTTAATTTTCGCACCACCGCTAGATTTACAGGCAGCCGGATTTCCATTAAAAGCCACCCAGGACAACCTGGGCATTTTAAACAACCATTCTGGAAAAGAAGCAAGTCGGTTAGCCGAAATTCTTAGCAACTCCAAATTTTTACAGCGCGCCATCTCAGCAGGCAATTCCTGAATCAGGTTGCCTGCCAACGCACACTTTTGCAGCAACGGACAATCCCCAATACTTTTAGGAATTTGCTCAATCTTGTTATCTGTCAAAATCAACCATTGCAAGGCGGGAGGAAGCGCACCTTCTGGTACGGTATGGATTTGATTCGATTTAAAACCGATCATTGTCAAGGCCCGACATTTTCCCAGAATCCCGGGAAACACCGTAAATTTATTTTTAGAAATGAATAGAATACGTAAATTTTTTAACGAAACAATTTCATTTGGTAATTCCGTCAATTGATTTTCTGACAAATCGAGTATCTCCAGTGTATCGGCCAAAGAAAATATCTCTACTGGAAACTCCTTTAGCGCTTCGACCAGTTTTAGTCGCTTCAATCCAATCAGTTTCCCCGATTTTAATTCTTCTAAAGTATGCGTCATGTTGACAATTTTTTTAAGTAAAAATACGCCTTTACTGGCTTTAGTTCACATATATGGCATATTGGCAATATTATCAAACAAAAATATCAAAACCACAAAATTTTGCATTTCCAGGAGAAGTAGATATATTTGGCATTACTATGCAAACGCGTTGTATACTTTACCGTAAAATCACATTGTTAGAAAAATGCTTCGGGCTTCTTGTTATCTTCGTTCGCAGATGAGATAGGCAAGAATAAAATATATAACGTCTTAAGCATCTGAAATTTCGAGACTATTTTTTATAGTTCCTGATATAAAGGCAAGCACAAAAACCGTATCATCATGATTAAAATCACCACTACATTATTACTAATAATTTGTTCTAGCTGGATACTAAATGCGCAAATTAACTTTACAGCCAAGGATCAGGTACCGGATTACAATGGTAAATTCCGCTTTGGCGTCAATCCCGGATATCACGGATCAGATTGGGGCGATGAGGACCTGGCAGATATTGCCGCCGGGAAGGCGGGAGTAGAAGCCTTCCGTGCTTCTTTACCAGAATTTTTTCTGGAACAATGGGGATACGACGTAGAGGTTGATGACTTTCAACACTATCAATCCGTAGGAATGGAGAACCACGTAGCTTTTATTGGTTATCCGACGGATGAACATCAGGATGAAACCTTTTATTGTCCAAATCATCAATCTGAATTGTTCTCCAATATGTATCTTGACATTTGGGATGGCGGTGCCAATGGTACTCCAGTGAATGATGAGAATCACTACGCACTTTATGTTTACCGAATGGTTACTACCTATCAGGATTATGTGCGGTTTTGGGAAGTCTGGAACGAGCCGGATTTTGATTACTCCGGGAACGGGTATAAAGATGCTGGTCAACCTGGCAACTGGTTTGACAATGTTCCGGAACCCTGCGACATGTCCATACGTGCGCCGATTTTCGCCTATATTCGTATGCTGCGTATTAGTTACGAAGTCATAAAAAGCATAGATCCAGATGCGTATGTTGCGATCGGAGGTTTGGGCTTTCCGTCTTTTTTAGATTTGGTGATGCGACATAGTGATAATCCCGACGAAGGTCAGATAACCGGTGTGTACCCTGACAATGGCGGTGCCTATTTTGATGTGATGAGTTATCATGCTTACCCACATATTGATGGAAGTTTGCGTGAATGGAATAATGATATAGGTGGCTTTGATTATTTCCGACACTCTGATGCAGCGACCGATGGCATCCTGCAAAAACAAATAGATTTTAGAACGGTACTGTACAATTATGGTTACAACGATCAATTGTATCCCGCAAAAAAATGGATTATTACGGAAGCTAATATACCAGGTATCGCTTTTGACGATGAAATGGGCTCCGAGGAAGCACAACGTAACTTTCTCATAAAAACACGGGTAGGTTGTGAATTAAATGATATACTTCAGCTCGACCTGTTTCAATTAGCCAGAAAAAAATTACCAGAAGATGCAAACAGTGGATTTGATGCCATGGGACTTTTTCATCGCCTCTCCGATATTGAACCATCCGGTGAGGAACTAACCAGCCAGGGAATTGCCAGCCAAACAATGACTGCACTATTATCGGATGCAACTTATGATGCTGCAGCAACGACAGCACTCAACCTTCCTGCCAACATTGGTGGCGCTGCTTACGAAAATTCGGATGGCACTTATACTTTTGTTCTTTGGGCAAAAACCACCACGGACCAATCCGAGTCTGTGGCTGCTAATTATAGCATGCCTGCCTCCATGAACATGACCGATTTAGAAAAGCGTGAATGGAATTTTTCTCAAACGGGAAATTTTAACATTGTATCTGCAAATGAAATTAGTCTTACTGGAGCACCGGTTTTTCTGCGCGGCATACCAGTTGCCGTCGATATCTCTGAGCAACCCTTGCTTTCGCATACACTGGATATTTTTCCAAATCCAAGTCCGGATAATTTTCAGCTTTCTATCAAAGGAACAACTACTGCGAATTTTCAAATAGAAGTGATTAATGTATTTGGTGTGTTGATTGAGCAGCGTAAGATTGTACATAATGGAAGCAGAGCTATTCATAATTTTGATTGTTCCAGTTGGGCGAAAGGAGCTTATTTTGTGAAGGTGCGTTCGGCCGAAGGGTTGGTGGTGCTTAAGGCACTAGTGGTTCGGGAACTAAATTAATATGTATTTAAAATTGTTAATTTTTCCTGGGCATTAAGAATAGTTGATTAGTGACTGGCTAATCGGTCCTTCCAACGCGTAGATGCTGCCCTCTAA
>ENA-ORXR01005422-ORXR01005422.1-marine-metagenome-genome-assembly--contig:-NODE-5422-length-10136-cov-2.652152_pt1 | contig 10136 bp, 7 predicted proteins | sample MGYA00237866_ERZ511479 | MGnify/ENA metagenome assembly ERZ511479
TCTCGCATTATGAGGTTGATGTTAATCTGGATGACTGGGTGAGTTGGGCATGGGCGACGCATATTGATGAGCGAATTATTGCCTTTTTGCGCTTTCGACCCGAGTTATTGTTTGATTTTGATCCGGCGCATAATCCGGTGGCTTTCCCATCGCCGCGTTCCTGGGCATTTGCACATCGAGCCTTGCAGAAGTTCTCTGATCAGCCCACTTTATTGTTAAGCACGCTACAGGCTTGTGTTGGAAATACCGCCGGTATTGAGCTGAATGCTTTTATTGAACACATGGAGCAGATGCCTGACCTGGATGAAATTATTACGGGTCAACAGCTTGATGTGCCGGAGTCCATCGATTTGCAATATGCCATTGCTACGGCACTGGTTGGCCGGGCGCTGAAAGTGGTCGATACCGAGGATGCCCCACAGGTTTACGCGGCTATCTTAGCCTATGCAGAACGCTTTCCTCAAAAAGAGATGGGCGTGATGCTGGTCTCAGACCTGCTACGGGCGGTGGGTAATGATATTTTTGCCATCCCCGAATTTGAGCGTTGGGCACAGCTTGTGGGCGATATCATGCTCTATGATTAGGCTGCTCCGATGACGGAATCAGATTTGAATGATCCTGCGATGCTTAAGGTACTGGAAAATAAATTGAGTGCAGCGCGCACCCGCTTGATTCTGGATAAGCCGTTTATTGGGGCGCTGGCCTTACGCTTGCCGCTTAAAGTCGCTGATCCTGCCTGGTGTCCCACTACCGGCACGGATGCCCGTGCTTTTTACTACAACCCCGCTTATATCGACGCCTTGCGCACCGAAGAAATTCAGTTTGTGATGGCGCATGAGGCGTTGCACTGTGCCTTATCACATTTCGCTCGCCGCCAGCATCGGGTGAAACACCGCTGGGATCTGGCCTGTGATTTTGCGATTAACCCAACGCTGGTAGCAGAGGGGTTGAAACCGCCGCCGGGTTTGGTACTCATGCCTCAGTATGAAGGCATGACTGCTGAGGAAATTTATCCGTTATTGGATGATAACGAACACGTCGAAACAATGGATCAACATCTGTATGATAAGCAGGACAACCCTGCTGAAGGCGAGCAACAGCAGACCGATAATCCATTAGATTCGCAGCCAACTAACCAAAAAAACCCATCCGCTTCTTCCACAGCTTCATCATCCGCATCAGATCCAAAACCGCAGCAGGATTCTGGTCAATCGAATAATTCCTCTGGTCAAGATCAAAGCGATGAGTCGGAGCAGTCGGAGCCTCAGGAAGGTATTGGCAGCAAAGAAGGCAATTTCCCTCTGCCGCCACCGCTAAGTTTTGATGAGGCTGAAATGCTGGATCAACAATGGCAGCAACGGCTAGCAGGAGCCGGACAGCAAGCTGAGATGGCAGGTAAGCTAAGTGGCAATCTAAAACGCCTGATCAATGCGCAGCAACAAGCCGGTTTACCTTGGCGCATGGTGTTAGCTAGGCATCTAAACAGTACCGCACGGGACGATTATGATTATCGCCGTCCATCGTCACGACGGGGCGACCCGGTTTTATTTCCAACATTGCGCAGCGCACAGATTAATCTGGTGGTAGCGATTGATGTCAGCGGTTCCATTCGGGACAAAGAGTTGGATTATTATTTTGCTGAGATTAATGCGCTGAAAGGGCAGCTACGGGCGCGTGTTGCCGTGCTGGCTTGTGATGCTGACATAGTTGAGGGTTTCCCTTTGATTTTCGATGTTTGGGAACATCTGGAGATTGACAAGCAAGTCGCAGGTGGTGGCAATACAGATTTTTGCCCCGTGTTTCGCTATGTAGCTGGACTGGATATTACACCTGATGCTGTATTGTACTTTACGGATGCGATGGGCGTGTTTCCAGGCAGTCCACCGAATTGTGAGGTGTTTTGGTTGGTAAAGGGTAAGGCTGAAGTGCCGTGGGGTGAGCGAATACAATATCAGTGATTGGGAACGCATTTCTTATACTCAACAACCTTTGAGTGCAAACGCTTAATACATTGGAATATAACCCATCGCGGCCGATATTTTCCGACCGGTTTCCCGCAGCGTCTCCAGCACTTCGTTCTCCAATACCTCTGTAGAAATCGTTGTGAGCGGGCAAGAAACACTGATTGCCGCAACACACTGAGAATGCAAATTCAAAATAGGCACGGCAATACATTGCAGGCCAAGCGAATGTTCCTGTAAATCAAGCCCATAGCCACGTTCTTTTGTCAGCAGTAATTCTTGTTTCAATACGCTGATATCTGTATTGGTATGGGGCGTAATCGTGCGAAGGTTTATGCTTTGAAGTACGCCATCTAAAGAGCTGGGCTCTAGGTTTGAAAGCAGCACTTTTCCAGAAGCCGTCGAATAAACATCCGTTCTTAAACCAACAAAAGAGGAACACTTCAATGCACCGGGTTGGTGATTAACATCCACTTTATCGACATAAACAGCTTCATTATTATCAAGTACCAGCATGTGAACCGTTTGATTGAGTGTCTTGCTTAATTCCTCTAAATACAAATGCCCACGCTCGCGCACGTCGAGTCTTTGTAAATAGGCTTGGCCCACGCGCACCAGATTTAATCCGATATCATACTTGCGAGTTTCCGGATCCTGTTGCAAATAACCAAACTCGGTCAGCGTTTTAATGTGGTGGTGCAATGACGACTTATTTAATCCAACAATATCGGAAATCTCTTTAATGCTAAGCGCGCGTCTGGCTGATTGAATCGTTTCAAAAACCGAAATGGCTTTACCAATGGTATTTAGCTTTGTGCTTTTCTCTGTCATATTTGTTTCATATTACGAAATGGCAGTTCGTGTCAAGAAATTAAGATTTTTTGCAGGCGATAATTTATCATTGACAAGTTGGGCGTCTCGATATAATTTAATCAGGACGTACAACAATACGCAACTTCGTTTCTTTATTTGAAACGATTATCAATCGATTTATTACACGGTTGTATTTAAATACATTTGGAGGAAATATGTTTAGAAAACTATCTTTATTGTTAGCTACTTCGTTAATGTGCCTGTCGTTCAGTGCCAATGCCGCAGAAAAGTGGCGCGCCTGGAACATTCACAACGACGGTCATCCAAACACTGCTGCAATGGATAAATTTGCAGAGCTCGTTGATGAGGCCACCAAAGGTGAAGTCAAAGTTGAGGTATTCCACGGCGGGGTACTGGGTAATCAGCCAGATGCATTAGAGCAGGTTCGCCTTGGTGCGATTGAGGTCGGTAACTTTAACTTAGGCCCAATCGGCCCAATGGTTAAAGAAGCTAATCTCGTATCACTACCTTTTATTTTCAAAAGCGTTCCACACATGTTCCGCGTGCTAGAAGGCGATGCGGGTAAAGCTATCGCAGCCGCAATGGCCAATGCTGGCATTATGCCACTGGCATGGGTTGATGCAGGTGCACGCTCTTTCTACAGCCAAAAAGCCATCAATACACCGGATGATGTTAAGGGTCTTAAGATTCGTGTTATGAACAACGACCTGTACACGTCCATGATCTCTGCAATGGGTGGAAATCCTTCACCAATGGCATTCTCTGAAGTTCAGCAAGCGCTGAAAACGGGTGTTGTTGATGGAGCTGAGAATAACTTCCCATCGTTCAAAAACGTAGGCCATTACGAAGTGACGACTCACTACTCGCTTAGTGAGCACTTGATCATTCCTGAGTGCATCTGTGTGAACACTAAGAAGTTCTCGGCGTTATCAGAAGAGCTACAACTTGCTGTCAGTGGTGCTGCTGAAGAAGCGGCTCTATATCAGCGTGAACTATGGGCTGTACAGTCAGGCCAAGCTCGCAAAGATGTTGAAAAAGCGGGTATCAAAGTTAACGAAATTGCTGATAAAGGCCCATTCCAAAGCGCAATGGATAAGGTTTATGACGAGTACCTATCAGCTAACCCTGATATGAAGGAACTAGTTGATATGGCTAAGGCAACTAAATAAATCTAACCACCAACGGAAACCCCCCTTGACTCGATTGAGGGGGTTGATCGACAAGTATGATGAGCGCCCGGCTCCACACTAGGATGTCGGGCGTTTTTCTGAACGCTAGGGGGCACAATGAGCGAATCACCTGAACCATCCGCATTCCTTCGGGCGATAGACGCCCCATTAAACCTACTTTCTAAGATTTGCCTCATTCTCGCTGGCACAGCGCTTGTTGCAATGACACTGATGTTCGCATGGCTTGTTTACGGCCGTTACGTGATGAACGATACACCGACATGGGTGGAACAAGTTTCTCATTTGTTGCTTATGGTCATCGCATTTTTAGGTGCAGCCGTTGGCGTGCGTCAGGACACGCATCTCTCTGTGGTTTTATTCCGCAGCATCGTACCTTCTTGGCTACGCAGTGTGTTTGTTTTTGTCACTGATGTGCTAATGGCAAGCTTTGGAGGTCTGATGTTTTGGTACGGTCTTGAACTCACTCTATTCAAATGGAATACGCTGGTGCCACTGATTCAAGTACCAGAAGGCTTTCGCTCGCTGCCACTCACCATCTGTGGCGCACTGGTTTTTCTGTTTTCCATAAGCCATCTCATCCGATTTTTGATGGGACGAGACGACCGCGTCGATAGCATAGAATAAGAGATTAATTATGGGACTTGCATTACTTCTTGGGGTATTTGCCCTATGCGTCGTCATTGGCTTACCGGTTGCCTTTGCCTTAGGCATCGCGGCGCTTGCGGCTTTCTTTTATGAGGGTTTACCCCTTCTCATCGTTTTTCAGCGCATCGTTGCAGGGATCAATGTTTATTCGTTGATGGCGATACCATTCTTTATTTTCGCTGGCGAACTGATGTTCCACGGTGGAATAGCCCAACGGCTGGTGCGCTTCGCTCAAAACGCAGTGGGCGCTGTACGTGGCGGCTTAGGTATTGTGAATGTGTTTTCATCCATGCTGTTCGGAGGAATTTCCGGATCAGCTATCGCCGATATCTCAGCGCTTGGATCAATCCTTATCCCTGTTATGAAGGACAAAGGCTACGATGCTGACTACGCGGTAAACGTTACGGTCACGTCATCGATTGCAGGCATTATCATTCCGCCTAGCCACAATATGATTATCTTCGCACTCGCTACGGGTGGCGCAGTGTCTATATCCAAGCTTTTCCTTGCTGGGGTTGTTCCTGGTATTTTGATGTGTATTTGTCTTGCTGTTGCAGCTTACGTCATCGCGGTAAAACGTGGCTATCCCGCTGAAAAATTCCCCGGCTGGACTGTATTGCTCATAAGCTTTTTCAGTGCTATTCCTGGTTTGCTAACCGCAGTAATAATCGTTGGTGGCGTTCTTTCTGGCGTCTTCACCGCAACTGAATCTGGTGCTTTCGGAGCGCTTTATGCCTTTGTGGTGACACTGATCGTCTATCGCGCGATTACTTGGTCGAACTTTAAAACTGCCGTCGTTTCAGCAGTACGCACGACCTCAATGGTTATGATCCTGATAGCCTGTGCAGGTGCGTTCGCTTACATGCTTACCTTCTTCCGCGTACCCAGCCTGATGATCGACTTTCTGACGGGAATGACTGACAACACAATAATGATTCTTCTAATGATTAATGGCGTTCTGCTGCTGTTAGGAATGATCATGGACATGGCAGCGTTAATATTGATTTGTACACCGATCTTCATGCCGATTATGACTGCTCTTGGAATTGATCCACTACAGTTTGGCATGATCTTGTTAGTCAATCTTGGACTCGGACTGTGCACGCCTCCGGTGGGGTCGTGTTTATTCGTCGGTTGTGCCGTCGGAAAGCTACCCATGGAAAAAGCAATTAAGACGATCTGGCCGTTTTATCTCGCCATTTTCGTTGCGTTGATGCTGATCACTTTTGTGCCGGCCATATCACTAACGTTGCCTAACTTGCTTAATTAGAAATTTAACAAACCCCTTATCAACAACAATTTTAGGAGCTAGATTATGGCAAAACCCGTTATTGGTTTTATCGGCCTCGGCCTTATGGGCAGCAATATGGTTGAATGCCTGCAAAACAACGACTTTGAGCTGATTGTAATGAACCGAAGCAAGGAGGCTGCGGCGGCCGCTGTTGCTCGTGGCGCGACTCAGATTCTCTCTACCAAAGAACTGGCAGCAGCCAGTGATATCGTAATGCTCTGTGTCACCACCTCAGAGGTGGTCGAAGGCTTGGTCTATGGAGATGACGGTCTGTTGGCAGGCATGAAAGAAGGCTCAACACTGATTGATTTTGGTACCTCGATTCCAGCATCGACCATAAAAATTGGCGCTGACCTTGCGGCAAAAGGTGTGGGCATGATTGATGCGCCGCTTGGCCGTACTCCAGCCCATGCTAAAGACGGTTTGCTAAATATCATGGCGTCTGGTGATCAGGCGGCATTTGATAAAGTGAAGCCCGTGTTAGACGTTCTGGGAGAGAATATTTTCAATCTCGGTGCACTTGGAGCAGGGCATACCACTAAACTGATCAATAACTTCATGGGTATGACGACTGCTGTAGCGATGTCGCAGGCGTTTGCTGTAGCTGACCTTGCCGGGGTTAATCGTCAGCAGCTGTTTGATATCATGTCGACAGGGCCGTCTAACTCACCGTTTATGCAGTTCTGTAAGAATTATGCGGTCGATGGTGTGAGTGATTTAGGCTTCTCGATTGCAAATGCTAATAAAGATTTGGGCTATTTCCTGAAAATGGTTGAGGATTTGGGTACGCGTGCTCAGATTGCCGAGGGAACATCATCTAACTTACAAGCGGCGCTTGATAAAGGCATGGGGTCGGGCAATGTTCCTGAGATCTATGATTACTTCCTGAAGTTAGGAAAGGCGTAGAGATTACAATGCTATAAAGCTTGATTCAGTACTGTATGGGTCAGGCTTTGTAGCCAGTCTTAATATACATAAGCACGCCCTCATCCCCGGTAACGGGTGCGTGCCCAGTTCCTCGCGGTTCACGTATCCAGGTTCCCTGAGTATACTCGCCCTGAGTATCACTAAAGCTACCTTCTAAAATCAGCACCTCTTCACCATTGGTATGCTCATGATGGGGAAACTGTGTATTGGGTGCTAGGCGAACCAATTTCGTCTCGACGCCATTAAATTCATGCAGGGAGAGAAAACTACGTTCTTCAACAGGCTCTTGCGACCAAGTAGCTGATCGAGTGTCGATATTCAATTGCTGTAAATCATCGGCGTCAAACTGGCAAAGCTTGACGAGGATGGTGCAGCCTTCTTTGGTAAATGGTTTATGACGACTGCCAGGAGGATTACGCACGTAATAACCTGAGCCATAGTCACCGCTTTCATCAGAGAAAGTGCCGTCTAGTACGATATATTCTTCGCCCCTACCGTGGGTGTGGGCTGGAAAATAGCTGTCGGGAGCAAAGCGCACAATGGTTGTTACACGCTCGATTTCTGGGTGTAATACTTCCAGACGCTTGCGCTCTACACCGGCAGCAGGTGAGGCCTCCCAGTCCATAGCATTGGTGTCGATTACTAGGCGTTGAGTGTAGTCTGCGTTTAGTAATTCCACGGCTCAATCCAACTTAATATCATTAAACAAGCGCTTAATCCACTGCACCCGCTGCTCAACTGTGGACTCGGTATATTCAAAATTAACGCGATCCTGCCCGGTCAATTTAAACTCCCAAGGCCGTTTCTGAACCATTTGAATCAGCTTCATCGGATCAATCTTCGGCGAGTCATTAAACACAATCCGCCCACCTTCAGCCGCAAGCTCCAGCTTCAAGATACCCAACTCCTGAGCAATCTGCTTAAGGCGCGTGCTTTCAAACAAATTAAGCGTCGCCTCAGGCAGCATACCAAAGCGATCAATCATTTCGATACGCAGTTCTTTCAATGACTCCGCATCTTCTGCACTGGCGATACGCTTATATAGTATCAAACGGTTATGTACATCCGGCAAATAGTCATCCGGTATCAGCGCAGGTACACCCAAATCAACGGTAGTGCGTTTGGCATTATTGAAATCAAGCTCAGGCAGCTTGCCCGCTTTGAGTGCCTTAACCGCACGTTCCAGCAAGTCGTTGTACATGGTAAAGCCGATTTCCTGAATCTGACCGGATTGATCACTACCAAGCAATTCACCTGCACCGCGAATCTCAAGGTCATGAGAGGCGAGGGTGAAACCGACACCAAGCTCTTCAAGTGACTCCAGCGCCTCCAGGCGTTTCTTGGCATCTGGCGTCAGGTTCTTGCGGTTTGGCACGATCAAATAAGCATAGGCTTTATGATGCGAACGACCGACGCGACCGCGCAATTGATGCAGCTGAGCCAATCCTAATTTATCGGCTCGATTAATCAGGATAGTGTTGGCACTAGGCACATCGATCCCACTTTCAATGATGGTCGTAGCCACCAAAATCTGGAATCGCTGGTGATAGAAATCCTTCATGATTTCTTCAAGTTCGCGTTCCGGCATCTGACCATGAGCAAAGCGAATCTTCGCATCTGGCAGCATGCCTCTAAGATCATCAGCGATTTTAGCGATGCTTTTCACTTCATTATGTAAAAAGTAAACCTGCCCACCGCGCGATAGCTCACGTGCACAGGCTTCCTGAATCGTATTGGTATCCCACTCATTAATGAACGTTTTAATCGCGTGTCGGCCAGTCGGTGGCGTGGCAATAATCGATAAATCACGCAGTCCGGACAGCGACATATTCAGGGTTCTGGGGATGGGCGTGGCCGTCATGGTGAGCATATCGACGTTGGCGCGCATCTTCTTCAGCATTTCTTTGTGACGCACACCGAAGCGATGCTCTTCATCCACAATGACCAGGCCTAAATCTTTGAATTCAACATTGCCCTGAATCAGTTTGTGGGTGCCAATAACGATATTGATTTTGCCACTCGCCAATCGATCAAGCGTGTCTCTAGTCGACTTGGTTGTGCCAAAACGTGACAACGAAGCGATTTCAAAGGGCCAGTCCGCAAAGCGATCTTTAAAGTTTTGTGTATGTTGCTGCACCAGTAGGGTGGTCGGCGCTATCATCGCTACCTGCTTACCCGCATTCGCTGCGACAAAGGTGGCGCGCATTGCGACTTCAGTTTTACCAAAGCCAACATCACCACACACCACCCGATCCATCGGGCGCGGCGTGCAAAGATCAACGACAACCGCTTCAATCGCTGCTGCCTGATCTGGCGTTTCTTCAAAGCCAAAGGCATCCGAAAATAGATTATATTCCAGCTCGTCCAGTGCATAGGGATAGCCTTTTTGTGCAGCACGATGCGCGTGGATTTCCAGCAGCTCAGCGGCTATGTCATGGGCTTTTTGTGCTGCCTTCTTACGCGCTTTATCCCACTGATCATTACCCAGTTTATGCAGCGGTGCTTTATCTGAGCTGGTGCCTGTGTAGCGGCTGATTAAGTGCAGCGAGGCAACGGGTACATAGAGTTTTGCTTTGTCAGCGTACTCCAGGGTAATAAATTCTTGTTCAATGCCGCCCGCATCGAGCTTCTGCATGCCGAGATATCGCCCCACACCATGCTCTTCATGAACAACCGGTGAGCCTTCGGTGAGGTCAGTCAGATTACGGACTATTGCGTCGGCATCGCGAGTGGGTTTACGTCGCCTGCGTTTCTGCTGCACCTGCTGTCCAAATAGCATGGACTCTGGAATAACCGCTAAGGACTGTGTCGGGTCTTCATTGAGCAGCCAAAGCCCATCTTCCAGCGGTGCGGTGGTGACGGCTAGTGGTTCTGTACCGTCGATGAATTCTTGCCAGGTGTCCTGTGTCTTCGGCGTAAAGTGGTTATCTCTCAACAGACCGATTAGATTCTCGCGTCGCCCCGCTGAGTCTGCGGTAAATAATAAACGTCCGGCATGTTGCTTAAGGAATTGTTGCAGCAACATCAGCGGTGATTCACTACGCGCTTGAAGCAGCATCGACGGTAAGGTTCGAGTCGGGTAGTTATGACAGGGTTCTGGCTTTTCGAAGCTTGATGTCTCGATACGACGGAGATTTTCTAATTGATCGTGCAAGCTATCAGCGCTTAAAAATAAGCGCTCCGGCGGTAAAATCGGCCGTTCAATATCGTGACGGCGCTGGTCGTCTCGGCGCTCGCCTGGGGCATCGACCGGGCCTCGAAACTCCACATCCTCGAAACCCTCGCGTT
>ENA-ORXR01005424-ORXR01005424.1-marine-metagenome-genome-assembly--contig:-NODE-5424-length-10131-cov-9.564154_pt1 | contig 10131 bp, 6 predicted proteins | sample MGYA00237866_ERZ511479 | MGnify/ENA metagenome assembly ERZ511479
ACGCTGTTTTGGTGTGGCGAGACAGTGGCGTAGGTGTAGGTGGCATTGTGTCTGAGCAGCGTTGCCTCTTGTCAGAGGACCCTCAGAGGATGCACATGACGCTCTTGTCAATCTTTCATCGTGTGAAAACCGTTTTGTCGTCTCGCAAGTCCAGGGTGTTTTCGCGAACGCGCTTTCAGTTAGCGTGTCACGCCCTCACGCCGGCCAAAATTGCTCGTGCTCACCAACCCTACCCCCGACCGTGGGCCCGTCGTGGAGGGGCCTGCGCAGGGCGACCGCGTCGACGGCCACCCGCCGCCGGCCTGCCGCGCGGAGCGTCTGCAGGCCGACGTGCGTCTGACCTACGGGGGGGGGGCGGCGGCGGCCGTGGGGGAGGCCGCCGCCGGCGGTGGACGCCCCAGAGCTCCACGGCGGTCGCTCACCCCCGCGCGCGCGGTGACCCGGTCGGCGAGCGGCCACGCGCGCGCCGCCGACGCGTTGCTCGCCGCGGCGCCCGTGGCGGCGCGAGGGGCGAGGCGGCCGCGTCGCGTCGGGGGGTGCCGTGCCACCCCTCCCCCCGCGCCGTCGGTTCGCCACGCCAACACAAACGACCTTTTGTCGCCGGGTGCGGGCGGCGACGCGGAACAGGCCGGCCGCTCCGCCGCTGTCAGGTCCCAGCACCAGCACGCCGTGGCCGGTACTTCGCCGTCGAGGCACGCCGCCTCGCAGCGGCGTGTCACTTCTGCGTGTGGCGGGGCGGGCGGGCGGGCGGGCGGGCGAGGCGTGGGGGCGGGTGCGGGAGCAGTCGGCCCCGCCGCCGCGCGCGCGCCCCTGTTTCGAAGGGTTCTCGTGCACCGCCTTTGCTCGTCCTTTTTCGTCCGTGCCGCTGAGGCTGCGTGTGCGGTGCGCACTTCTTTCATTGTCCAACGCGCCCGCGTGCACCCCCCCCCACCACGCGACCACTCTCCCTCCCGCGTTCGGCAAGGCGGCGTGGCGGTCTCACTCAAGCGGTCACCCCCGCCTGACGGCACGCCGCACGCGCGGCGGTGGCGGCAGAGACCATGGCGGTGAGCGACGCCTCGGCCAGCGCCGGAGAGGCGGTCTTTTGGCCACAATCGGGCACCACCCACAGGCGCTCGGGCGACAGCCCCGCCGCCAAAAACGCGTCGACGCGCGCGCGCATCGCCTCGGCGGTCGGCTCCACGTCCGAGTGGATGTCAAACACGCCCGGCGCGATGTCGCGCGCGTAGCCGGCGCCCGCGAGGGCGGTGAGCGCCGCCCCCCCCGACCGCTCGTTTTCCACCGTCAACACGTCCGCGTCGAGCGCGTCGAGCGCGGCGAGCACCGCCGCGTCGGCCCAATCCGAGTAGCAAATGTGGGTGACGATCTGCGTGGCCGCCGCCGCGCCGCCGGTGGACAGCCGAAAGGCGCGCACGGCGGCGGTCAGCGCCGCGTCCCACGCGTGGCGCTTGAGGGGGAGGCCCTCCCGCAGCGCCGGCTCGTCGACTTGGATGATGCGCGCGCCGGCCGCCTCCAAGTCGGCCACCTCGGCCCGCACGGCGGCGGCGAGTTGCAACGCTTGGGCGCGGCGGGGGATGTCTTTGCGGGGGAAGGACCACGCGAGCAGCGTGCCGGGGCCGGTGAGCATCCCCTTGACGGGCACGTCGGGGCCGGCCGCCTCTTGCGCGACGCGCCACTCGCGGACGGTCATGGGCGCGTCGCGGCGGGACACGTCGCCCACAATGATCGGTGGCCGCACGCACAGGGAGCCGACGGAGCGCACCCACCCCGCGGTTGTGGCCGCGTAGCCGTGCATCTTGGAGGCGAAAAACTCCACCATGTCCGTCCGCTCCAACTCGCCATGCACCAACACGTCGAGGCCGAGGGTGTCCCGCTGCAGCCGCACGCACTCGACCGTCGCCGCGTCGAGCGCGGCCGTGTAGTCGGCCGCGGGCAGGCGGCCGGCCTTGAACGCCGCGCGCAGGCGGCGGATGGCGGGCGTTTGGGGGAAGGAGCCGATGCTCATCGTGCCAAAGCCGCCGGGCACGGAGAATTGCTGGGGGCGCCGCTCCGCAAACGGTGCCGGGCGCGAGAAGAGCGCCTCGTCAATCGCGTCCGCAATCGTGTTGTCCATGGAGCTGCCGAGGAGCGCGCCGTCGTCACGTGGCGGCTCCGCGGCGGCGGCCGCCAGCTCGACGAGCAAGTCCACCTTTTGCAGCGCAAAAGCGAGGCGGGCGGTCAGCTCGGCGGGGAGCTTGCCCTCCGCGCCCAAGTCCAGCGGCAAGTGCGCGAGGGTGCAGCTCGGCTGCACCGCCACGTCGACGCCCTGCCCCGCCGCCGCCCGCACCGCCGCCAGCGTGGCGGCCGCGGCGTCTGCCTCGGCCCATACGGAGCGGCCGTCGACGACGCCGGCGCCGAGGCGCACGCCCGCCGGCCACCCAGACTTGCGGAGGAGGCCGAGGTTGTCCCCGGTCGTAAAGTCGAGGCCGACGGCAGTCACGCCCGGCAGGCGGGGCGCCCACTCAAACGCCTCGCCGAGGTCATCATAGGGCGCGACGAGGTGCATGCCGACGCCCGCGGTGGCCAATTCCTTGTAGGCCGCCTCGTACACGGGGCGCGCGTCGGCGGCGGCGGACGTGACGAGCGTCGGCTCGTGCATCTGCACTTCGGGCACGCCCGTGGCGGCGAGCGCCCGCAGCGCCTCGACATAGGACGGGGTGATGGCGGCCACGACCGACGCAACCGTCGCACCGCCCGACAAGTCACACGACGACGCGTACGTGACGGGGCCGAGGAGGATGGGCACCACGCGGTCGACGCCGACCGCCTGCTGCGCGGTGCGCACGCGGGCGACGAGGTCCCCCCAGCCCGCGCCGCCCGCCGTCGACGGGGACGGCACGCCGATTTCGGGCACGAGGTCGTGCCAGTTTGTGCCAAACCATTTGCTCATGTCGAGGGCGGTCACGCCAGGCGTGCCGCGCGAGGCCGCAAAGTAGCGGCCGAGGCCCGCCGGCAGCGCCGCGTGGCGGGGGGCCTCCAACCCGAGGCGGCTCGTCGTGTCGGCCATGAGCCCCGACAGCGACGCGTCGCCAACGCCAATCAGGCGCACGCCGGCAGCGGCGGCGGCGGCAACGCCCGCCGCCTCAACCTCTGCAAACGCCGCGCGGAGGCCGTCTTCGGGGAGGGCGCCCGTCCAAAAGGCTTCCAGGGCGACCTTGAGCTCCCGCTTGGCACCCATGCACGGGAAGCCAATGGTGGAGGTGGCCATGGCGGCCATCGCCGCCCGCACGGCCGCTGGGAGGGAAGGGGGGCGGGGGGGGGCGCCCGCGCGTGCGCGCGAGCGTGTAGGGGCTGCCGCTAGGAGGTCGGGTGGCGGCTTTGGCAGCTTGGGCGAGGTCCGACAGACACAGGCAGTCAGCAGGCGGGGCAGCAACGACGGGGAGACATTTTCGTGGGAGCCCCGGCGGCGCCGGCGTGGGCGGCTTTTATGGGGCGGCGGCGACGCCGCCGCCCAGCCAGTCCCGCCCGCGCCGACCGCGGGGGGAGCAGCAGCCAGGCCGCCACGTCGTCACGTTGTCCATCCATCCGCCAAAGGCAACGCCGACGGCGGGGTGGGAGGGGGTACACTGGTTGCTCGTGCCGAGCACCCCCCCGATGGACCGCCGGTCCGTGGTCGTTCACCCCGCGCGCCGGCGGCTGACGGCGCCACTGTCCAGGGCAACATTGGATTTCCGGGTGACCGCACGTCGCCGGAGCTTACTGCCGCCAGGAGGGGGCGGGGCGGGGGGGTTGGCAGAGGTTCGCAGTCGCCGTGATCGAAAAAGAATAGATGCGGGCACCCTTCTTCGTGCGGGCGCCGCGGCAGACCGGGCGCCCTCGGTCGAGATCAAGCCCCCGCCAGGCCGCTCATGATGTGTGGTCGCCGTGGGCTCCGCCGCGCTCGGCGCGCCGATCGGCCGAGGGGACGCGACGGTCAGCCGGTGACGGCGCTGACGTGGCAGTCCGTGAGATTCCTTGAACCAACACGCCCAAAGAACCAGGCAGTCCACGAAACAATTGTTCTTACTTGAAAGAAGTTTCTGAGCTCCGTGCTGGGAAAGTCCCCGCCACAGCCGCCAGCCGGCGGATCTCCACAATAGATCCGCGGCTCCAGCGCCCGTTTCGCCTTGTTTGCGCCCCACCCGCACACACCGGTGCGTCTGCGCGTGCGCCCCAGCCGTTGGCAGCGGTCGCCGGCCCCGCGCCGGACCGCCCTCGGGCGGGCGCCGGCGGGTGCCCCCTCGCCCGCCTGCGTGACGGCCGGGCGCCGCCGCTTGGCAAAGCGCTCCGCCGCACGGCGTCGCTGGCGCGCCCTGGCCGGCACGCGCGGCGGCGACGCCAAGCGCAGGGACCACGGCGCTGCGCACGGACGGGCAGGTCGGGGAGTCACCTCACCCCGGTGGGGGGAGGGGCACCCCCCGCCACGGCGCGAGGCGCCCGTCCGCGTGACCGCGGCACACATGGCGCCGTGAAGGGCACCCCGCTGGCCAGGGGCGGTTGCGGGTGCACGCGGCCGTCGACGGGTGGGGGCGTGTCACACGCGCCGCCGCGTGACCGGCAAACGACCCGCCACCGCCCCGCCGGTGCCCTTTTGACGGCCACTGCTTCAGTGCGACCTCTCGCCCGGCCGATCCCACCCCCAGCGGCGTCGTCGAGCCCACACCCCCGTGCGCCGGTGCGCGCGCGCTTCCACCTCCGCGGCTCAGTGGCGCCGGTGGCCCCCCCTTCCTTGCATCCCTCTCGGTCTGCTGCGCGTTGGTCCCCCGCAAGCTGCCGGCGCCCGTGTGCTCTCCGCCCCTACCTTGCGGCCGACGGCTTGGCCGCGTTGACGGCGGTATGGGTTCACAGCCCGCCGCCTCGGCCCGCGGCCGGTGCGCGGGCGCCTGTGGGTGCGTCGCCCCCGCTTGTGCTGCCGCGCACGTCGTCGCCGCTGCGGCCGCTGGTGGCGGCATGGCACGTGGCGCTGCCCGCGGTGGGCGCGCCTGCTGGTCGTCGCGGCCGCACCATGGCGGCGGTCACCGCCCATGTGGCCATTGCCACGCAGCGGGGAGGCCGGTACCTGTAGGTGGTAGGCCTGGTGGCGGTGGCGGCGGCGGTGGCGGCGGCGGCGGCATCGGCGGCCTCCCCATGGCAGCCTCCCCCGCTGCCGACGCGGTTGTCGCGCTGGCCGCCGCCGCGCTGCTCGCCCCCACCTCTGAGGCGACCGCCGCCGCAGGCGGCGCCAGCGCGGGCGCCGACCCGTCGGCGCTGCGGCAACTGCTCGACGCGGTCGGCCCCGACCTCCCCCCCGACTTGGTCGCAACGCCCACGCCGAGCACGACCGCCCCCGACGCGCCCGCCATGCGCTTCAACTACGACGCGGGCCACGACGGGCGGGTGAGCGTGCCCGGCAGCGACGGTGGGTCGGTGGACCTACGGTGGGCGCTGCGGCGGCGTGCCCCCTGGGCCGCCCTCACCGGCCGCCTGGCCTTTACCACCGCGCCCGTTGGCGCGGGGCCCGACACGGGGGCGGGTGGGGAGGTGGCCTTCTTCTCCCCGGGCCTCAACACCCTCCACCAGTCGGTCACGTGGGACAAGACGTCGTCGGTCGACCGGGTGGTGCACTATGCGCGGCTGCTCGGCGACGGGTGGTCGCTCGCGCAGCTCCACTGCGGCACGCTGATGGATCAGGGGGATTCGCCGATCCGCCTCGCCGGCGCGCCGCCGCTGCTGTTTTCGGCGCTGAACGCCGTTGAGGCGGCGCTTGTCGCGTCGGGGGTGGCCAACGTGCCGCGCCTCGCCGACGCTGACGCGGAGACGGCCTTCCTCCCCTCCCGCGCGCGCGACGCGGTGCAGACGGTGCTGTCGACGCTCAACACAATCGATACGCGCCTCAAAGCCGCGTATCGGCTGCTCATGGCGGCGGCGGCGGGGGAGCCGTTGCCGTCTTCGGCGGGGTTGGCGGCGGTGCCCCCTGCGCCGCGGTTGGTCCTCATCACCTACAGCCGCTCGACCGTGGAAGTGGCGGCCGCCGCGCGCGCCTTCTTGAGCGCCCACCCGCGGGCGACCCGCGCGGCCGTCGCCGCGCGCCTCCGCGCCCGCCTGCTCATCGTGACGATTGGCGCGTGCGCGCGCTCCTACCCGCGGGGCCTCGCGTACCTCCACGTGTCCTCCACCGCCGACGAGCTCACGGCCCTCTTTGGCGTGTCGGCCGACCGCCCGTTTGGCGCGGGCGGCGACGGCGCCGCGTTCGTGCACCTGCCCTCCCCCTTTTTCGAGGGGGAGTTGGAAGCCCACAACTTTGCGACGCTCATCTGCCCGCACGTGGCCGCGCGGGCGGCAGTGCACGGGGTGGTCGGCTGGTGGGGGGTGTACGAGGCGGTTGTGGCCGGGCGCTTTGGGGCGCCCGCCGACATGGAGGCGCTGACGCGGGCGGCGATGGTCGTGTCGGGCTCGGAGCGGTTTTTGTTTGCGCCCGACGCGACGTGGGCGTCGGTCGGCGTGACGGGGCTGCCGAGCCGCGACGCCGCGCTGCGGCTGTTGCGGGCACGCGTGCCGGGGGCGTGGTCGGCGGCGCTGCCGGCCATCTTTCCGGCGGCGTGAGGGGGGTGGCTGCGGGTAGCGGTAGCAGTGAAGCAATGCATGAGCGGCTGTGCGGTGTGTCCTGCGTCGGCTGGGGGATATTGGAAAGTAGGGTGGTGGTGGTTAGAGTGTAGTTGCCTCCTCCCTCTGTCCTACTCCCTGGGCTCGCACCCCCTGCTTATCTACCCCCAGTGCCGCCGAGGCGGGGTGCTCAGACCCCGCCCAGGGGCCGCTGTGGCCCACAGGTACCGCGCGCGCCCCAAACGTCCACACACCAAGCTCTCCCGGCTGCCGCTCCCAGGGCGACCACCTGCCCATGTCGCCTGCTGCTCTCTCCTCTCGGCACCCCGCTCTCACGGTGCCGGACACGGCTTCTCATCAACAGGGTCACTAGGCCGACTGTCCTGGCCGTCCCCAGCAGGCTGGATGGAGAGTTTGGGCGAGAGAGTATCGCTGCACATATTGCTGTCTTCCCAATTTTGGCCAATCCCGTCGATGTCAAGAAGGGTGATCAACTGTGCGAAACTGTGTCTCAGCCATCCATTCAGCCGGATAAAGTGGATCCGCCAATGGGCAGTTGACCAAGACCCGGTCTTGACTTCGACCACATCGGCCAAAATTGGGAAGACAGCAATATCCCTCTTTGGAGGATTCCTCTTGACGCCCAGGTGGACTCAACACACACCGAAATCTGGGCGGTCTTGTTTTCTTGTCTATTGTCCATCTTCTTTCTCTCCCAGAAACGGACCGCCTCACCCTGCTGTGCGGGTTTGTAGCAGGGGCTTTCCAGCGCACTTTTTCAAGCGTATTCACACGTAGTATTGCTGTCAGGCGACACAAAGGGTGGACAGCACTGGAGAAATACTGTATATGGAGATTCCCTTCACAAGCGTCCCCGTATTCTCACGCGAGAGATCTCCAGCCAAGCGTACTTTTCAGCTGATGACCAACGAGCGTTTTTTCACAATATTTTTGGACGGTAAATCCATTCAGCGTATCTTGAACCACGGGATCGCTGAGCGTATTTTGCGCGTATTTTTTACTCGTCTTTTCCGCAAATAATGCGCATTTAGCCACATATGTCGCTGTCGCGCTGACAGCAACCACGGTGGAGAGCATCAAGGAATGCAGCCGAGGTGGGGATCTACAGATCGTCGAGCGGATGAGGGCTACCGACAGAACAGCATGTATCAGCGGATGAACCAGTGCGGGGCCGCCCTGCATACCAGGCAAGAGTACGGCCCTGCACACCCTGGGGATGCAGCACGGCCCCGCACATGATCGAACACGCTTTGATTGGAGCGCGTCCGTCTTGTGCGGCTTGACGCACAGGTCAAAGATCTGGTTTTTGGGGATCTCGACTGGGATAACTTTCCGACCGCTGGTTTGTTGCCAAAATACACTGGAAGCTGCTTGGTCATAGTACTTCTTCGACCTACAATTAGGTTGAATACACCCAAATACAGTACGCTTGAGTGGCGGGTTCGAGCGTTTTTTGGTAGATGGCGTAGAACCGGGTACCGTATTTGTACCCCACAGCCGAAATCAATGCGTTTGCGTATATACGCTTGAAAAATACGCGCGTTTAACGCTTGGGAAGAATACGCTTGAAGGCCCCTGGTGCACACGCAGAAAAACTACACGTGAATACGCTTGAAAACAGACTTGTCATGCGTACTCGGTACGCATGAAAACCCCTGGCATTTTTGCTGTACAGCTGGGGCGAGATCTCCGGTTCGCGACCTGGCGGCTCGCGCCATTTTGCGTGGATGTTTGTCTCACGACCGTGACCGTGACCTTGTCGGTCCGACTGTCAACCGACGGCGCGGAGTTTGCGGTGTTGGCCTGTCAGCGTTTCAGCGCAGCTGACCTGGCAACAAGTGCTGCTGCCGGGCGCGCGCGCCCGTGGTGTTTAGCCAGCCCGCGCGTCCACCCCCGCCGCTCCCTGCACGTCGGCCGCGTCGCTGGTGGGCGTGCTGCTCCTCTCCCCTCCCCGCTCGCCTCTCTTGCCCGTTGCCGTTGCTCCCTGCCCCCGCCGTCTGCCTGCGCCGCTCCTCCCTGCCGCGCCTCCTGCGCTCCGTGCCCGCCCCCAGCCATGGACACCATCGACCCCGCGCCGAGCGTGCAGACCATGGAGGCGCCGTCGGACAAGCCGACCCCTGGCGGCAAGCGGGACAATGCCATGTGCAGCTCTTATGGCATGGACTATATCATTCCCCTCACGAGCTGCTTTGTCGTGTCCGAGCGGGAGGCGGTGGTCAACTTGTTTTGTGGTACGTTGCTCCGCGTCGCCTGCCCGCTGTGGCGTAGTGTGTGCGCGGTGGCTGAGCTGGTACCTCTGCTTGAGGGGCGTCGAGTTTGAGACGAGTCGAGGGGATGGGAGGATGTGTGCTCACCTCCTTTGGTTTGTTCAACCTGCTTTTTTTTGCCTCTTGGTTGCTGGTCGCCTGCGCGTGCCACAGGCTCGTACATTGGTACGATTGACAAGCCCGGCTTTTACCTGCGCAACTGGGTGTGCGTGGAAGGGCGCAAGGTGTCGATGGCCATCCAGAGCATGGACATTGACAATGTCAAAACCGCCGACGCGAATGGCAACCCCCTCCTCGTCAGCGGCATCGTCTCGTGGACGGTCGTGGACGCGCGGCGGGCGGCGCTCGACGTGGCCGACCCGCGGCGCTTTGTCGCCGACCAAGCGCCGGCCGTCCTCAAACGCGTCGTTGCCCAATACCCCTACGAAGCCGACGCGCCGCCCGGCGCCGTCAACGTGCCGTCGCTGCGCACCGAGACGGACGTCGTTGCCACCCGCTTGCGGGCGATGCTCCAAGCCCGCGTCGACGTGGCGGGCGTGCGCGTCCTCTCCTTTCAACTCAACGAGCTGTCGTACGCGCCCGAAATTGCCGAGGCGATGCTCAAACGCCAAGCCGCCGACGCGCTCGTCGCGGCGCGCGCCAAAATCGTGGCGGGGGCGGTCGGCATTGCGCGCGACGCGGTCGCGTCTGAGGGGCTCGCCGCCATGTCAGACGTGGAGCGCGCGCGGGCGGTGCGGGATTTGTTGATTGTGCTCGTGGGGGAGCGCCAAGCGTCGCCCGTCATGACGGTCGGCGGCGGCTGAGGGCGGGGGGGGGGGGCTGCTGTTTTGGGGGGGCGTTTTGTGGGCTGTCTGCGTCGGACACCAGGGGCGGGGAGGGGGGACGGAGGGACGGGTGCGCCTGGTGTTGCGCTGTGTTGTGCGCCCGCTGTGGTGGTTGCGTTGGGCTGCCCGTCGGTGCGGCACGTGGCGTGGGTGTGGGGTGCGGGTGGCGTGCCGCCATGTGGCCGGTTTGGTCTGGGAGGGGCGGCGCGCGCCCGACCCGTCGTCCCCACCTCTGCTGGTGTGGTTTGCCTTTGGATGCTGCGGGGGGCGTCCAAAGGGTGCGGGACGCTGCTGTTGCGTTTCTTGTTGGTGTGCCGCGCCCGCCTTGCGGGCGCGGTCCCCCGTGTCGAGCCGCTTGAAGAGTAAACAATGAAAGGAAACGGACGGAGCGCCCGCTCGCCCCCGCGCGGCCGAGGCAG
>ENA-ORXR01005426-ORXR01005426.1-marine-metagenome-genome-assembly--contig:-NODE-5426-length-10128-cov-10.938713_pt1 | contig 10128 bp, 12 predicted proteins | sample MGYA00237866_ERZ511479 | MGnify/ENA metagenome assembly ERZ511479
GGCGTAGCGATCCGCATCCTGTGCTGGGTTTTCTGACGGGGTTATACCCCGTTGGCTTTGAGGGCAGGATCCACTACAAGCACCAGCAGCAGGCGGGTGACCGCTTCCTGCCAATGTCTCTGTGTGCTGCCTCCCCGACCGATGCCAGCGCTTTGGCTGGCGGTGGCCCCGCCGTTGTCGGTGGGCGGTGCTGGAGTGCCCGCCTCCCTATCGGCGGGTGCGGCCGCTGCGAGACTCATGCAGAGGGTCAGCGGCGCCGAAGGGGGGGGGGGAATGCGGCGCTGCTGGAGTGGCGTCTCAGGCGGTGGCGGAAAGGTGCCTCGCGATGGTGGGGTCCGTCGCCGTAGTAAGAGCGGTGGAGCCTATGGGATAGAGTGAGGCCGGCCCTGGGAAAACTGCATTTGCCTGCGGCCCCCCCGTCAGAGAGGATGTGAAGGATAAGAGCATTCTATTGAGAGAGGTCAGAAGAGAAAGCAAGACGAGGCGAGTTACAAAAGGACCGACGTGAAGCCGCGCGACGAGCTCCCTACCGCGAGCGGCCACACATCAGAAGGAAGTAAATGATAGAGAGAATAAGCTGATCACCGACAAGTACCACCGACGTCCAGTCCTGCCTGTGAATGGTGCACCAGATGTAGGTGAAAGCAAACAGCCGGCAGTTGTTACTGTCCTCCTGCCGTGGAGAAATGACTTGGTCGACTGTCCACTCAATGCCACCGACAGATCGGTCGGGGCGCGAGACGCGCCAACGGAGCTCCGCCTGCCTCATGAAAAGAAGCAACCCGTCGACAATGGGGTCCTTGGCTGCACAGCGCCCCCATCCCAGAGAGGAATACACGGTTACAGAGCCAGAAAGCAAAGAAACGGCGGCAGAAATCCAATGCGTGTTGTCCATATTCAACAACATGACAAACTGTGTAAGAGAAGAGCTCCACGAGTCGAGCACCTCCAAAATAGCAGTCATGGCACGCTTTAAAGGTACCTGTTTCCGTTGAATGTGAGTTAAAGACGCCGACCGCGAGGTGGAGAGCACGCCAGTTGGAATCGACGAGAACGTCCATCGGTCCTGCAGCTCCGCCAGGCCGGCGTCCAGAAGCGCGCTGGTCATAAAGGCCTCTTGTCCGGCGCCACAAACGTCCGGAACGGACACCAAGTAGCCGCCGAGGACGCCCACCTGCGCCTATGTGGAGAAAGAGCGGACCGCCACAAGAGAGAGCCCAGACACAGTCTCCGGGCAGCCATGTCACCGTGCACCGCCTCCGACATGCAGGAGATCTTCATCGAAGAGCCTGACCAGAGGTTGAGCATCCCGGGTAGTTGGGCGTCCGACAACGCAAGCCGACTCGTTCACGAAGAGAAGAGAATGGCCGATCTGATGGTCTCGTTTGATGCCAACGCCGAGCTCATATCCATCAGGGTCGACTCAAAGAAGAAAACGGGGTCTTCCTTGGCCAGGGTGAGCTTCAAGACCATCTGCATCTCGTTGGAGTCTTTAGCTACCGTCGGAGTAGCGGCTCTCTCAGCGGCGGCCATCGCATCAGAGGCGTCCCTCAGCAGCGCCCGCGCAAGAATCATGCGCACACGCGTGCTCGCGCGCACTGCGGTGGAGAGGGCGGAGCCGGGGAGGTGCAAGACTGACGCAACTGTGGAGGAGGGGAGCACAGGGGCCGGCTGACGCAGCCATATCTTGTGCATCCGCGACGTGGAGCTCGCCCGCTCCAGGGCCCACAGCGAGTCCTACGCCACAGGGGGTATCGGACAATCGCCGCCGCTGCCCGCAGTAGAAACTCCACTGGATCCGTCGCCGGAGAGGCCCAGAGGTAGGGCACTCGGTCTTGGGGCGACCTTGGCGCCAGCGTTCGAAGCTCCGGTGCCGTTGGCCGCCGCTGCGGCTTTTGAGGCAGCCACTCAGCGGCAGCGGTCTCTTCCAACACGAACTGAGCCTCGGTCTCCTTCACCGCGGCCTTAGCCTCGGCCTCTTCCACCCGCTCCTTGGCACTGGCCGCGAAAATTTCTGCCTCGTTGAGAGCGGGCGCCTTGGACTTCGATTTCCTGCTTGGCTTCTTGCACACCTGACGCGACGCGCGCGGCTTCTTGATCTTGACCTTAAGCTTTTAGGCGTCGCCAAACGGGTCCGTTACGCGCAAGTGCGTCTTCCGGCCGCTCCTTTGGACGCAGACCATCACCATCCCCAAGACTTTGCCAAATAAGGGAGACATGTGGACCGCCACACACCAGGCCAGCCGCTTGTCGTTCATGGTGTGTCCCTTGCTTGCAGGGTTCTTCAGCGGCAGGAAGTGGGTGCCATTTACGCGGCGCTTGATGGAGCTCTACGTCCACTCATTGGCCAGCAGCTCCAGCGGGCAGGCCCGGCCCCAGGAAAAGCCACCCGGTACCGAGCACCGCTGGTGCAGGATGCCGCCGGCGCGGGATGACAAGCTGGCGACGTCGGCGGTGGTGATATCATTGACTGAGTCAAGCCCGACGATGAACAGCACCCTGTTCATGTCGGCGTCCGACAACTCCTTCCTGCCAAGGCCGCCACGGACGACAGCGTTCACGGTCGTGAGGTCGTGCAGGATGGTGGAAGGGTACACCGCTCAGACTTCGCACGAGATGCCCCTGCTGATTTCCTTGCGGCCGTCCCCGCTGCTGTCGTTGCAGCCGTCCCCGCTGCTGCCCTTGCTGCTGTCCCGGTTGTTGCTCTTTCCTCCGTCCCCGCTGCTGCCCTCACCATCATCCCCTTGGTTGTCATCCCTCTCTGGGACGTCCCCACGTGCACCATCCAGACGGCATAGGTGGTCCCCGGAATCCGCCCGACCGCCTGCTCTGTCACTGGCGGCTTCTGCCTCCTGTAGCCTCTGAAGACCGGCTTTGTCCCCTCGAAACGCCCACCTGTCCTTGCAAAACCCCGTTTTGTCCGTCGCCGCCGTAGAGTCCCACGCAAAGTTGATGATCTCTCCGTAAAAGGGTGCCGTTGCAGAGCCATCGCCGGCCTCCAGCACGATCCAGACTCCCGTCCACCTTTTGCACCCAGCCCACTAAGCTCAAAATTTGGATCGCCGCCAGGAACGTTAGCTTGATGATCGCATCCAACGCGGCATCGCACACTATCCGGGAGGCCGGGGTAGTGAGCGCCGACCACGCCGCTTTGGTCGGCGCCGCCTGGGTCGGCGCTGCCTTGGTCGGCGCCGCCTGGGCCGGCGCTGCCTTGGTCGGCGCCTCCTGGGCCGGCGCTGCCTTGGTCGGCGCAGCGGCCCGCGGTGTGCCGGAATCGCAGACCTGGTGGACGCGGAACGACTCGTCTGTGGCCACTGCCGCGGTGGTCCGGCGGGGAACGTCGCCCGTAGAAGCGGACGGCTCCTGCAGACGAAAGCTCGCGGCCCTCCTCGACGGCATAGTCGCGGCCCCCTCCAGCTCCGGAGGTGACGCGTCGTTTACAGTGGCCGGAGCTGGTGGCGGGAGGGTGACGGCGACACGGCCAATAGCGCTAGCTGCAGTGGTCGCAACAGCGGTTTTAAGGTTGGAGAAGGGCGGGGGGGGGGGGCGGGGGCGACTGGTGGACGTGCGGGCGCCGTCTCCAAAGGAGACGGTAGAGGCGGCGGCGGAGGTGCCTGGGGATCGACGGCGGACGGACTGACCGGAGGAGGAGACAAACAGGGAGAAGTAGGAGTGTTGGAGACAAGGGGGAAGCGATCACAGTGGTTGGGAGTCTCTACGGGGGAAGGGGCGACAGCCAGTGGCCGTAGGGGGGGCGGTGTCGGTGGCGGCACTGCCGCCGCCGCAGCCGCCGTCTGTGTGGACCCAAACCACGAAGAAACTGGGTTAGCGTGAAGTGGGGCGTGCAGGGAGTCAGCCTGCCTGTTGCGGCAGCGGAAAATGAGGTCGCGAATACACGCGCCTCCCCGTCGACATCGAGCGACGGAAATACAGTCAGTCGCGGGGGGAACAGAGGTGACAAAGAGAGAGGAGGTCCAGACAACACCGGTTGCCCCGCGCCCCCCCCCATGCTCGCGGCTACCCATCCGGTGCCCATGGCTCCACAAATCCAATCTCTTCACCTCTCCGTGCTGTCGCGATGCGGGAGCAGCAGGCGGCAACGGCGGGCCGTCGGAGTCCTGTGAGAAACACACGGACGTAGGTTTCCCCCACTCTCCTCGGCCCGTCCTATCTCCGTCGGAACCCTGCGACCAGCCCACGGTGTACAACAACGCCCGCAGCGCAGACGACCGGTCGATGAGGCAGACCCCACCAGCGCGCACCCCCACCAGCACAAAAGGAAGCCGCCACCGTCCCCGCGGGGAGCACAGCGCTCGACCCCGCCACGCCCACCATCCGCGTGCTGCGCGGCCCCACCTGACACCGGCAAAGGGAGCGCATTGTCAGTGCCAGTTGCGCCAAAAAGAGGCGGCAAGAAGCTCAATACGCCAGGGGGAACCCCGCGGCGCCGCAGCCCAACGAGGAGCGTTGTGGGGGGAGCGGGGAAAGAGCAGGGATCCCTCGCACCCTGCAGCTGTGCAGACCCGGCCGAGCGGGACACGCGGCAGCTCACGGCGGCGAGCCCGAAACCGCCCGATGTACCAGGGCACTGGGCACACCGAACAATAACGGTCTGTACTGCACAAGTAACCCCTCTCGGAACAAGAAGTAGACCACACCTGGAGGTGGTACTGCACGCGCCCACACGTGCCGGTACGTCCTCATTAGAGAGTTTTGGCATGTAATCTGACGGTCGCTTTCGACTGTGTGTCGACTGTATCTGGAAGGGCCGGGGAAACCGGATTGTTACTTCCGTCGTGAACTCAAGTGTGTTTTGGCAAGTAAAATTCCGGTAGTTTGACGGTCCTGTACAGGGTGTGGCACGCCGCCGCCGGTTCCGTGATGCAGCCAGATGTGTGGTTGTGCGAGTGCTTTATTGGTGAGTGAGAGCGTCATGGTCGTTCCGTCAAAAGGCTGGAGAGGCCCCAGTCAAGCGGATCGATGCCTGGGCCAATCGATCGCAGAAAAGCGCCTCTTTGCTAAGCATGGACTCTCCGCTTGTTGGCGCAACGAAAATATGAGTATCAGTGTGCGTACAGCATCCTGTGGTGTGGATGGGGGGGGGGGGGCATGAGAGAGAGCCGTGAGTGCGGCGATGAGCGGCGGTGACAGACGGCATCGTGGGTGATGCATGTGAAGGCGTGGGAGCACACGACAGGCCGGGAGGCAGCGGCCTACCGCGGAGAGGCTGTGACCTGCTGCTCAGAGGTGCGGCTGCCTTGCACATTGGAACAAACAAGACACGCCCAAGAAATAGGGCGGGGGGGGCTGTCCTGTGGCACGCAGTCTGTCTGCACAGATAGCAACACGCTGAGCGCGGAAAAAAGGACTACATAGAGTATAGGGGGGGAAGGGCGCGGCGGCATTGCCTGAGATGGGGCTTGGGGTCGGCATCGCAGCCACAACGACATGAGTGGTGGTGGTATGAATAGCAGTATCAGGTTGCAGGGGTGAGGATGGGTGGAGGAGATGGGTGAAAGGGGCACAGGGCACCGAACGGCAACGCACCACCTGTGCTGGGACGCAAAGTGACCGGCTGGATGTGATCACCTATGCCGCTGTGAATGGGGAAGGCACTTCCCAAATGTACACCATCGGGTCGTACAAGTACGTGTTCCGGCCGTGACTACCCCGTTTGAGCCCAGGAGGCGAGACACGTGGTCGGAATGCACAGCCGATGTACAGTCCGCTCGACTCGGGCCCGACGGTACATCTCGAGAATACTGTCGGGGACCGTCGGGAATTTCTGTACCGCGACGGTATCTCCGCAATGTGGCACGATGTATCGTCAAAAAACCGTCGAAGCGACCGTCGAGTTACATGCCAAAACTCTCTATTCGCTCTCTGTCTGGGAGTCTATTGCTCGAGTCTAACCCCCCTCAAGATGCCCACTGACGTGATTTGTCAGAACCCCCAGACATGCCCCCATCGTCTGAAAGGACTGGAAACCCATCGACGGTCGATTTGGATGGGAAGTCGATCCCAGCGCATTGCCCCATCCTGGGGGTCACTGGATGGACATTGATGGGGCTGCTTGATGGTGGGAACCTTGATGGGCTTCGATGGAGTTCGTCGGAGCTGACAGCAGAGAGGTGTCGGGCCGGGATCACGACGGCAAGCTTACAGACAGTTGCTGCCCATGATCCGTGATCCGTGGTCCAGCCACCCCGGGTGGTAGCCGGCTATTGTTTCTGCGGCGGTCGCTGTTGATGGTCGTGTCTGTTCACGCTGTTGTCTGTAGCGGTGAGCGGGGCTGTAGAGCACGTGCCGCAAAGAGCGGAGTACAACTGGTTGCCAAACGCGAAACGAGGACACGTACCCATTACAGGTCCGAGTACGCGTCGGCGCTGCTCGCAGTGTCTATCTACCTACACTCACAAAACAAGCGGACACTAAGAAGACAAACATGAAACACACAGGTCACAACCTCTCGCGCCGCGTGCGGACAGATCCAATGGAGCCGGGCACCGCCGGATGCAGAGGCAAGCGGCGCGGCGTGGGCGGTCACGCCTCCTCTTCGTCGAGGCCCTCCTCGTCGCCACCCTCATCGTCGGCCTCTGTCCCGTCGTTGACCTCCTCAACGTCTACAGTGGGAACCTCCTGGAGGATGAAAGAGCGTAGCACGTCCTTTCCGTCAACGAGGCGCAGGCCGCCGTGCACGTCGTTGTCCGTCGCCAAGTACGTGTCGACGCGGGGGAGCTCCGCGCGCCACTCTTCATACAGCGTGACGGCCGTGCCGTTGCGACCCACTGCGCGCAAACCGGCTGCAATGTCAAGCCAATGGCGCGCGAAGGTCGTCATGAGGCCGTAGAGACCCACCGTCGAGTCAATCTGCACCTCGCTGCCGGCCGTTGTCGGCCGGTGGACGCGGTGCTTGCTCACCCCGAGCAATTCGTACGTCTTGACCAGCATGGCCATGACCGCCTTGCGGCCGAGCACCGACTTTCCGTAGGCGAGGTCCACCCGCCAGCGCGCCGCCGTGCTCGGAGAAAGCTCACGCGGAACGACTTCAATGCACTTAAAGAAGGTGCCCACCAGGTTCCGCATCAGGTACTGCAGCAGGTGCGGGAGCACGCGGAGCAGCGCCGTGCGCGCGCGCTCCCTACCGGACCTCATCAGCTTTCCGTCCTTGCCGAGGCGGACTTTCTTGGGAACATAGTGTAGCAGCCAGTCGTGCGCCTCGTCGTTCGTCATGTCGAGCGTCTGCATAGTCACGCCGAGCATGGCATCCAACGCCGCAGGGGGGCCCGGCAGGACCTGCTCGGAGGTGTTCGTGCCAACAATCATGCTGCCGTGGTGCTCGCGCAGCGCCGTACGCACGCGGTCAAGCGTCGCAATCTCATCGGTGATGCGCTCGGCCTTGTCGTGGTCGGTCTGCGTCGCGGCTACGGCTGAGACGGCCGCCGCCGCCACGCCCTGCTCCATTTTCGCCGAGTTAGCGTCCACCTTGCCCTCGAGTCGCTCGATAGCCCCCGCGACCTTGTTGCTCGCCCCGCCCTGCACCTCAATCTTTTCGCCGAGCTTGAAAATCTCCTTGCACAAGACGGTGACCTGGCGCTCGAGCCGGGCGAGATCCTCGCGCACGGGCCGGTTGCCAAGCAGCACGGCCTTGGACATCATTGTCCCTACCGGAGAAGCGGCCGTCACCGCGCGGGCCGGAGGCGGTGGGAGCGGCAGCGCCATCACGCCGTCGCCGGAGCGGGGCGCCCCAGCCACTGGAGTGCGACGGCTGGCCACGGTTGCCGGTGCGGCCAGCGTGGCCCGACGGCGAGCAGGAATACTCTTCACTTCAGCGGAAGGAACCCCGCCACCTCGCGCCACTTGGTGGTCAAACGAAAACGCAGGCGCCTCCCGCCACGACGCGGAAGATGTGGGGGCGGCAGGTGCTGCGGCGGCCGCTGCGGCGCCGGCGTTCACGTTGGATTCCGTGGCAACGGCAACCACCCCTGCCACAGTGGTTGCCTCGGTTGCCTTGGCCTTTGCCGCTCGCCCGTCGTCGGCCATCGTGATGGCCGCGCGCGCCAGTGTTGCTAAGTTGCGCAGGCTTGCGGGGTGGCGGGAGCCACGGGCCGTGCCCGTCTTTTTTGGCTTGCAAACTCCTTTGGGCGCCGTCGGCGGCTTGCGGATGCTGGGGGCATTGGCAACCGTCGCGGCCACGGTCGTGCCCGGGGCGGACGGCATCGACGGCGCCGGCGGCGAAGCCACAGGGTGCCGCACGGCCGTAATCTCGCCACCGACAGCCACGGACGACTGCCCACGGTGACCAACCGACGCCGGAGGGAAGACGGCGCGCGACGGCGGGAGGGCCGGGAACGCCTCGAGCGCCGCGACGTCCAGGGCATGCATGCCCGGCAGCGTCGGCGTGGATGTAGCCTGCGCCATCGCCGGCGACGGGGCGTTGCCGACACCGGAGTACTCAGGGACGCGCGGGAACGGGTCCGTCGCGCCCAGCTCACCCTTCGTCGAGGCAGCGAGCGCGCGGAGCTTGGCCTTGGCTTCACGGTCGGCGACCGTCGGCGTGGGGGTGGACGTCGGCGCCTTGTTAGGGACGCGTTCGCCACTTAGGGGGTGATTCGGGCGGGGAGCCATGGCGTACCAGGCAACTAAAGCGACTTGTGTACGTGAGGGATTGGTTGGAGGGGGCAAAAGTTGGTCGCGCACAGGAGCGTGTTTGGGAGAGGCGACCGCGATCGTAGTGTGCCGGTGAGGTCCCGCAAAGCGATCGACAAGCCAGAAACCAGCTCAGTGCTGGATTTATACCGCTTGAAGGTGGCAAGTGGGCCCTGCAGGGCCAGGGAAACGATGGCCCTGTGAAGAACCGGGAGGCAGGCTCAAGCAGCCGAGTCGTTTGGTCCGCTCTGCCGTCAAAGCAATCACCGGCAGTCAAATCCAATCGCATGGAGGGGGGGGGGAGAAACGTCGTCTTCAAGGGGATGACAGGGAGCATCGACGGGCAATGGAATCGATGTCAATGATCCCACCCTTGTCGGTCAGGGAACAAGGTCAGGTAGGGAGCCACCTCTCTCAAAATCAAGACAGCGACGGAGGTATACCGCCGCGACATCATCTGAATGTCACCAAGGCGCCACAACGTTGTCCTTCCCAGTGATCACGGGTGCACTCCAGTAAGCATGAACGTACGTAGCATACGTGATGGCGCTCGGCAGGGGGCATGCGGCAGGGCGTCACAGGGGTGCCAGATACACGAAAGGGCAGGCGCGACGTGGAGCCTAAAGGCGCGCGCAGAGCGCGCCAGAGCATGTGACGTCGGCCAGGGGCACTACAGGCAACCGTGAGGGTGCGCGGACAGGAGGCACGAACAACACCAGGAACGCGTGCGAGGCTGGCGGAACCATGCTGAGAACTTAGACAAGCGGAAGGTCCCGCAGAGAAAGACGCAAGGCCATGCACACCGTAACGCGGCCGGGACACGCAGCGGGACACGCCCCAAGGAAAGGCAGGACGCGTACGGCGTCGCCAGGGCCGCAGTGGCGAAAGCAGATCGGCGTTGGAGGGGAGCTAACAGAGGTACGGATCGAAATCACTGCTTTGCTGCTTGCCGCACAATATCCAGAAAACGAACGATCGAGTGGAGCACGCGTGGGACTGCAGTGCTTCGAAACAGTAAGTCCAAACAGGTGTCGCCTCTACTGACTCTCACGAACACCTCTAGGACACGACCGAGCCCGGGAATCCCGGCTGCAATTCGGAATTTACCCGCAAACAAAGTATACAACGCTCGTCCGCGCAGTAGTTGGAATACGATCGTGTTGATCGAGACGTGTGCGGATTTTTGTTCCGACACAGATCATCTGTGATGGGTGTTCGATGGTATGTTGATGGGATTTGGCCGTCGTGGCACCCACTCTTTCCCATGAACAGGCGTGGCCGAGCCCACGACCACGACTGTTGCTCGCCTCAGCTGGTTCCCCGCCTGCCTCGCTTCAAGACACGTGCGCGGTGAGCGCGTGTCAGCCGTCGTGAGTCGTGCTGAGCGGCCCCCGTGCTTCGTTGACGCGCTGTCCGTGCCGCCCCCCCCGCCCCCCCTTTTGCCGCCCCCCCCCCCCCCCCCCCCCCCCCCCCCCCCCC
>ENA-ORXR01005431-ORXR01005431.1-marine-metagenome-genome-assembly--contig:-NODE-5431-length-10124-cov-23.317707_pt1 | contig 10124 bp, 10 predicted proteins | sample MGYA00237866_ERZ511479 | MGnify/ENA metagenome assembly ERZ511479
ATTAAAACACCCATTTTTACACAAAAACATTCGCCTTGCGACTATTCCCTATTTTACTCGAACACCTCCCAAAATTCATTCATTCAAAATTATTCCCTTACCTTTGCCAAAAATTTAAAAAATGACAACTGAAACGGTAATCAAATACAATAAAAAGCGGATGAGCAATAAGCGATTGCTCGAATTGTATCGTGCTTTGTTGCGTCCACGAATGATAGAGGAAAAAATGTTGGTTTTGTTACGTCAGGGCAAGATTAGTAAGTGGTTTTCGGGTATTGGTCAAGAGGCGATTTCGGTAGGAGTGACGGCTGCTATGCAGCCCGAAGAGTATATCTTCCCGATGCACCGCAACTTGGGCGTATTTACTACGCGCGAGGTGCCGTTGGAGCGTTTGTTTTGTCAATGGCAAGGCAAGATGAAGGGCTTTACAAAGGGGCGCGACCGTTCATTTCATTTTGGTGCGAAGGATTGGAATATTGTAGGGATGATTTCGCATCTTGGTCCGCAGTTGTCCTTGGCGAGTGGCGTGGCGATGGCGCACAAGTTGGGTGGTGAGGCGAATGTTTCGGTGGCGTTTACAGGCGAAGGTGGTACGAGCGAGGGCGAATTTCACGAAGCACTCAATACGGCTGCTGTATGGCAATTGCCCGTCATTTTTGTGATTGAAAATAATGGTTACGGGCTTTCGACACCTGCAAGCGAGCAGTATCGCGCCGCCAAACTTTCGGACAAAGGCATCGGTTATGGTATGGAAGCCATTACGATTGATGGTAATAATGTCTTGGAAGTTTATCATACCATTGATACAATTGCGAAGGATTTGCGTAAAAATCCGCGTCCGTATCTCGTTGAATGTGATACCTTTAGGATGCGTGGACACGAAGAAGCTTCCGGTACGAAGTACGTTCCCAAGGAATTAATGGAGCATTGGGCAAGCAAAGACCCGCTGAAAAACTACGAAGCCTTTTTATTAGAAGAAGGCATTTTGACGGAAAAAGATATTACCGACCTTCGCGCAGAAATCAAAGCGGAAATCAATACAGGATTGGATGTAGCCTATGCCGAACCCGATGTAGATTTTTCACATGAATTGGAGACGACAGATATTTACGCGCCTCATTCACAAGCGACTACACCGCCAAATGGTGTCACTTCTGAGAAACGAATGATTGATGCGATTTCTGATGGTTTGAGCGAAGCAATGGTCAATTATGACAACCTGATTTTGATGGGACAAGACATCGCCGATTACGGCGGTGTATTTAAGATTACAGAGGGTTTTACGGATAAATTTGGTAAGGAAAGAGTACGAAATACACCACTCTGTGAGAGTGCGATTGTTGGAATAGGTTTGGGCTTGAGCATCAAAGGGTATAAGTCGATGGTAGAAATGCAATTTGCGGATTTCGCAACTTGTGGCTTCAATCAGATTGTAAATAATCTCGCAAAATTGCATTATCGCTGGGAACAAAATGCCGATGTGGTCGTGCGTATGCCTACGGGCGGCGGCGTGGGTGCAGGACCCTTTCACTCACAAAGCAATGAAGCATGGTTTTTTCATGTACCGGGCTTAAAAATCGTCTATCCATCCAATCCGATAGATGCAAAGGGCTTGCTTCTTGCAGCCTTTGAAGACCCGAATCCGGTGATGTATTTTGAGCACAAAGCCTTGTATCGAAGTCTGACAGCAGATGTGCCGGAAGGTTATTATACCATCGAAATCGGCAAAGCAGCCCTTGCCGCAGAAGGCGAAGCGGTGTCGGTTATCACTTACGGTATGGGCGTACATTGGGCGAAAGCAGCTACGGAAGAAATGGGTATTGATGCGGATGTTTTAGATTTACGCAGCTTATTACCAATTGATTATGAAGCAATTGAAGCGACGGTCAAAAAGACCAATAAAGTCATCGTACTGCATGAAGATACGCTGACGGGCGGTATTGGCGCAGAAATTTCTGCTTACATCAGCGAACATTTGTTCGAGCATCTCGACGCGCCCGTGATGCGTGTGGCAAGTCTTGATACACCATTTCCATTTGCAAAGGAATTGGAAAAAGGCTTTTTGCCTGTTGAGCGATTTAGAGTAGCGTTGGAGCGGTTATTGGCTTATTAAAATGAATTGATGAATTGATGAATTGATGAGTTGAGGTATTTTATTTTTTGCTTCGCAAAAATCTATTTCAAACAAATTCGTCAACTCGTCAACTCATCAACTCATCAATTCATCAATTCGTCAATTCGTCAATTCATCAACTCGACAACTCGTCAACTCGTCAACTCGTCAATTCATCAATTCATCAATTCATCAATTCATCAATTCGTCAATTCGTCAACTCATCAACTCGACAACTCGTCAACTCGTCAACTCGACAACTCATCAACCCGTCAACTCATTCATCTATGAAACCCGACCAATTCATTCGTTTCTTCAATAAAATTAATAGCTTGTAGCGCAGGACTGGAATAAATAGATGCTCCTAACTTTAGTCGATTCGACAGTTTTGTGGAATCCTGAATAGTAGGAGTGGCATGACGGAGTTTGGGCATCTTTCGATGACATTCAGGGCGTGTATTAAGGTATAGAAATGCTGTCAAAGAGAGTACAAAAAGCCCAATGACAACACTTTTAGTAGATTGGTTAGTGCGCTTCATATTGTGTGTGGTGGATGGTTAATAAGTTTAAGTTGAAGATTAAGTTGAAGTCGAAGTTTAAAAGCCGATAGTTTAAAATAGTATAAGTACCTTTTCGTCAATTCATCAACACGTCAATTCATCAACACATCAATTCATCAACCCGTCAATTCATCAACCCGTCAATTCCTTACTTAAACTCTTTGCCTAATTCGGTGATTTTTTTGCCTAAATGCTGCATATTGTCCTGTACAAAATTGGCGATATTGGATGCATTAGCGGCTTCGCCTCGCATGGCGAGTTTATCGCCCGAAGTCTTCGCTTCGGGAACAACCATCCACAGTATAATATATGGCAACACACCAATGCCAAAACCAAAAAAGCCAATTGCAAAAGCCAGCCGCATCCAAATCGGGTCTTCTATACCCAAGTAGGCACTCAAGCCGGAACAGACACCTGCCAAAATTTTGCTTTCCGGGTCGCGATAAAGGCGTTTGCCTGTACGAATATCAAACTGACCGCCCGCATAAGTACCGCATTCGGTATAAATATCCTCTTCAAATTGTTCGGGTCTGCCCATCGTATCAATCACATCGTTGACATCGTTGAGAGAGACAATCTTGCGGCGTTTGAGTTTTTCTTTGAACAGTTCGCCAATGCGTACCTCTATGTCAGATACGATTTCGTCGCGTCCTTCGGATGCTTTAAAATAGCGATTGAGGCTGTTAAGGTATTGTTCGAGTGCATCAAAGGCTTCATGGTCAATGACAAATGGGTAGCCTCCGAGATTAATATTAAATACTTTATTCATGCTAAGATTAAGTTTAAGTCTAAGATTAAGTTTAAATTAAACGTAGAGAAAATTCAGGAATTTTCTGTGTAAAAAAAATATCTCACATCTCTTGTCTATAATGCTTCGTAGATTCGCCTACCGCATGTGCCAGCGTATCCCAGGTTTGCGAAAGTTCACCGAGAAACAGTTCGCCTTCGTCCGTCAATTGATAATACTTGCGGGGCGGTCCGGTGCGCGATTCTTTCCAGGTGTAATTGAGAATACCTGCATTTTTGAGTCGCATTAATAAAGGATAAATCGTTCCTTGAACGACGGCAAGTTTTGATTTGCCCAGACGCTCAATAATATCCGACGGGTAAGATTCCTTCTCTGCTATAATAGAAAGGATGCAGAGTTCGAGCACCCCCTTTCGCATTTGTATTTTTGCATTTTCAATTTTCATACTACAAATTTATGTAAAAACATAGTACTATGCAATACATACTACCATGTTTTAACAATATTTAACATTTGATAATCACAAATACGCGCGTTAATATTCTAATTATCAAATAATTATTTTTTTTAAAGAAAACTTTAAAAAAGATTTTTTTTATTAAAAAAAATCCAAATAAAGGCTTAACTTTAGCTTTTGTTAAATGTTTTTTATCTATAGAATGTTATTTAGCGTAACTATTTAGAGAAAAATCCGTCTATTATACGGGAAAGTAATGAGTGAATGAGTGAATGAATAATGTGTCAATGCTACAATGTTTTTCTTTTTGACAAAAAAAATACTCACTCATTACAATATATTCACCAAATTATATATTTTTTGTCATTCAAAATTCTCAATTAATAATAAAGGCAAATTCAAAAACAAGCAATTTTGGCTACAAAAACGAGAGGGAAAAAAATACCTGACAACGAATTAATTGATATGTTTTTGGCAACTCAAAGCCCTGAACATTTCGGTGAGTTGTATGGCAGATACTCTGATAAAGTGTATAGCAAATGTCTTTCTCTGCTCAAAAACGAAGCGGCTGCACAAGATGCTGCACAAGATATTTTCCTGAAAATATTCCTGAACCTCGCCAAATTCAATAAAAAGTCAAGGTTTTCTACTTGGGTATATTCCATTACTTATAATTATTGTATCGACTACTTGCGTCGCAAGAAGAAAGAGAAAACCATTCTCACAGATGATGAGAATGAGAAAGATCCGGCAGAGGAAGAAGTAGATGATAAGGAAATACTTGAAATGGAGATTGAGCGACTGGCTTACATTCTGGATAAAATACCGGAGGATGATAAAATGGTATTATTGATGAAGTATCGGGAAGATTTGTCGATTAAAGATATAAGTAAAGCTTTCGACAAATCGGAAAGTGCTATCAAAATGAAGCTCAAACGCGCCAAAAATAAAGTCCGAAAATTATACAATGAGAGTTTTAGTGAAAGGATGGCTTCTCTTATGTTGTTATTATGGTTGATGTAAAGCGGATTGGTTTTTGGTTTTGGCAAATTCAATCAAAATCACAAAATCTAAAACCGCTCAATTCATTCATTTAAAACTCATTCAATATGTGACAGGGATCAATTCTGGCAACTAATCACCCTTCTTGAACTGCCTCTTTTTTCAAAAATAATAATATTGGACGTTTTTTTATATACGAATATGTTACTACTACGTAGTAATGACGTCTCAATCTTATTACATTAGACCACTGATTTGTCCGGCAAAGCAAATACAGCTTTTTAGATTGGATGCGCGTGGGTCGTAAGAAAGACGAAATAAAGTAGATATGTACGAAAAAAGCCCATTAGAAGGAGTAGAAGAAATTGTACCTGCTCCTGAAAAAATAGAGGAAAATGTAAAAGGAGATTTGGCAATACTCAAGTTTGTTGCCAATATTGCTGTGCTTTACTTAGGAAGAATTCCGGCTGTCTTTGTCGGAATGATATCCGGAGACACAAAAGATGAGTGAAAAACACAAGCACTCTCCCCATCTGCTCCCCGTTAATTTTACAAATATTATATTTTTTTTATACGCCTTTGTGACTTGAAAACAAACAAGGCGTCAAAAGCATGAAATTCAGGAAAACTGCCTGTCTTACACAGGTAAGTATGACTTAGAAATTATCTAATCAAACCATTATATTACACAAAAATTTAAAACGAAAGAAAGATGGATTTTATTAACATTACTCAACAAGCCGTAGGAGACACGTTTAGTGCCTTTGGAGATGCTCTTCCAGGCATTCTTGGTGCACTTTTCTTACTCATTATAGGTTACTTTATTGCTAAGATTATTGCGCGTATCATCCGCAAAGCGCTCCAAATGGCTAAAGTAGATACATTGGCTGACAAATTGCAAGACATTGATATGGTCAGCAAATCCGGTATCAATATCGTGCCGAGTGCTATCATTAGTAAAATTGTTTACTACATGATTTTCTTGGCTTTTGTTATTGCTTCTGCAAGTGCCTTAGGAGTCGAAGAAATTTCTACACTTATCAACCAATTAGTTGCCTACATTCCTAAATTGCTGATTGCTGCAGTACTTCTTGCTGTTGGTCTTTGGGTTGCTAATGCTATCAAAGATGTAGTCAAAACGGCTTTGGATTCTATGGGAGTAGGTTCTGCCGGTATTATTTCTAATATTATATTCTACTTCTTGTTCATTACTATCGCGCTTTCTGCTCTTGAAGTAGCAGAAATTCCAATGGACTTCCTGACTGAAAACTTACAGTTGATTATGGGAGGTGCTGTATTGGCTTTCGCTATCGGTTACGGTTTCGCTTCACGCGACGTAATGGCAAACCTTTTGGGAGGTCTTTACGGACGTAACAAGTTCCAGAAAGGTGACGTAATCAGCGTCAACGGTACTAAAGGACAAGTTGTTGATATGGATGCTACTTCATTGACCATTCAATCAGAGAGTAACACAAGAGTTGTTATTCCTCTCGGTCACTTGTCAGGTAGCACCGTAGAGAAATTCTAAGCAACATTTGTACGCACGCTGCGTATAACATATACACTATAAAACACACCTAAAACAAGTCTCACGGCTTGTAATTTAGGTGTGTTTTATTTTGCCCCCACCCATTAGACTTTATTTAGAAATATTTTGTATGCATGGAACTTTTGTATTTTTTCGATAATCGAGCCTCATTTTGAGCCGCATACCTTATCCCGATAGCTATCGGGAGAGCGAAAAATAGGGGAAGAGTATCGGAAAAAGACAAAGTTAGCTGCATACAAAATTTTTCTGAATAAAGTCTATTATATAAAAAATAAATTTTATTTAAATTCTGTTCAATTGGGAAATGAGCAATGAGGTCGTCAAAACTATGTTACAACAAGTTTGCAACTTGTAAATTCCAAAGCCCCTAATTTAAACTGCATAATATTTCATTCCATTGGAATTTGTGATTTGAATTTTGGAATTTTTCAAGTGTAGATAAACCGCGCACTTGAATGAAATATCAGACACGCTTGACAGTTGACCTCTGCTGTCGTTCTCAAACAACTAAACTAACTCGAGTTGCGTTAGCGAGTCGGCGAGTTGTGAGTTCTAAAAGAACCCACAACCTGCAACCCGTAACCCGTAACCCGAGCAACTAAAACATTTTTAAAACATGAAAAAAATCCTATTTGCTCTTTTGGCAGTTGCTTGTATGGCAACTACAATCTTCGCACAAGACGCAGAAAAACTTAAAGAAAGAGAAGCACTCAATGGCTTCAATGAAGGTTGGACTGTCGGAACGGGTTTCGGTCTTACACTCGACCAAGCTGCTGTATGGCAACCACGCGCAGGCGCAGGTGACAACAGCTTCAAATTCGGTGGTCTAGGTAATCTTCAAGCCACTTACAAAGATGGTCGCTTTATCTGGGACAATGCCGGTTCGCTTCAGTTGAACTTCCAGCGTTTGGGAAGAAACACAGGAAACTTGCCTTTCCAAAAATCATTGGATGAATTGCGCCTCAACTCTCGTCCGGGCTATGCCATCACTGCTGATGAAAAATGGTATGCTGCATTGGACTTTGGTTTTGTCAGTCAATTATTATCTACGTATTTGGGTAATTACCTCAATGAGTTTGAAGATCCGAGTGTTGATGCCCTCCGTCCCGGCTTCGCCAACCTCAATGAACAAGGTATTCTTTCTAATTTATTTGCTCCGGCTACCATTACACTTTCTCCGGGTATTGATTGGAAACCAAATACCAACTTCTCTATGTTCTTCTCTCCGGCAGCACTCAAACTCGTTGTTGTTGCAAATGACGACATCGCAGGTATTGGTGCTATCAATACGAAAGATGACGGTACAGTAGAATACTTAGGCTCACTCAACGGAAATCCGCACAACAGAGACATGATTACCTTCGATACAATGAACAACAATTATATAATACCGGACGCTGCTGTCGAAAACGTTACCCGTGCATTAGGTGCATTGGCGAGAGCTAAATACAACAACAATTTCTTGGAAGACAGAATATCATTTAGCTCTGAACTCAACCTGTACTACGATTACCTCAACGGTGCAGGTGCAGACCGCAACCTCCCGACTGTTGATTGGTTGACTACTACTACGTTCAATATCTTCAAAGGTATCGGTGTTACACTCAGAACGGGTGCTTACTACGATTATACCAAACCGGTTTCTTCTGATTGGAGAGAAGTCGATGGTGCATTCGGCTACCGTGGTACCAAGCGTGGTATCATGTTTACAGAGACTATAGCATTGACATACAGCCGCGTATTTGGTGCAAAAAAAGCTGAATAATAAGAAGCAATAACGAGTTCGAGTAATTGAATTTAAATTGTGAATAAATGAAGTCCGCGCCTTTGGCGCGGGCTTTTTTTGTTGTACGGGCGAATTTATTCGCCTCGTTGCTTAGGTTGTACCTGTTTGGGTTTTTATAAATGGAAGTTTTATACATGGCGATTGAAATCGCCTGTACGAGTTCACACTACTCTTCCAACCAATCTTCGTAGCCGTACAGAGGGTACGTTTGATTGAATTGCTCGTTTAAGTGGTCTTTTTCTTTACCGACCAATCTACTATTCTAAGAAAAATTGATAAAAATATCGTAAATTTATGTTTTATCTATGCCGACTCATATTGACGATATTAAACAGACGGGAGCAACATTCACACCCATAAAATTAGCTGATTTTATGGCAAAAAAATTATTGTCATATATTGATGTTAAGAAAGCAAAAATATTAGACCCTGCTTGTGGCGAGGGTGTTCTATTAAATTCACTCTCCAAATTGCTTCAAAGCAATAATATATCTCACAATTTGGTCGGCTATGATTTAAATAAATCCTATTTAAATACCACTAATACAAATCTTATTTCCACGATTTCAAAAGAAAATTTCAAGCTAATTCAAGCTGATTTTTTAAATTTAATTGAACCGGAGGCACAGCAATTATCACTATTATTTTCCAACAAAAAAAATAGTATTAATAACTCATTTGATGTGATTATTGCCAATCCACCTTATGTAAGAACACAGACGCTTGGTGCGGATTACGCCCAAAATCTTGCAAAGAAATTTAATTTGAAAGGTAGGGTTGATTTGTATTATCCCTTCCTGATTGGTATGACCAATGCTTTGAAAGAAAACGGCGTCATGGGCGTGATTACTTCCAATCGTTATTTATTCACAAAAAGTGGTGGCAGTATTCGCGAGTTTTTGGAGAAGAATTTTGAAATATTGGAAATTATTGACTTGGGTGATACTAAGTTATTTGATGCGGCGGTTTTACCCGCTATTTTTATTGGTAGGAAGAAATCCAATTTTAATAACCAATCTGCGTTATTCACAAAAATTTATGAGGAACTAAGCGGTTGTCATGGCGACTGCCATGTATCTGATGATATTTATGAGGTACTTGATACTCCGCTTGAAGGGTATTTTAAAGTAGAAGACAAACGATTCAAAAAGACCCTTGGTACAGTAAAATTTACTAAAGCAAAAGACGCATTATGGACAATGCTTTCGGGAAAAGAAGCCAATTGGGTGAATGAAATCAAAAAACATTCGACTGCGTGTATTGGCGATTATTTCAAAGTTAGAGTTGGAATAAAAACAACGGCAGATAAAGTTTTTATTAGTGATAAATGGCAGGATTTAAATAGCGAAAAGCCTGAAAATGAGCTACTAAGAGATTTGATTTCACAAGAAAATATAAAAACTTGGTCGGTGTGCGACAAGACTAAATTACAAGTTTTGTACACACATTTCAATGTAAATGGTAAAAAACAAGCGATTGATTTAGAGGTATATCCGAAGGCAAAAAAATACTTTGAACAGCATAAAGAAATCCTGCAAAAAAGAAAATACGTTACGGATGCCGGACGCAATTGGTACGAAATATGGGTCTCGCAAAATCCTGATTTGTGGAAATTTCCAAAATTAGTTTTTCCTGATATCAGTTCTTCACCACGCTTTTATTTTGATGATAGTGGAAAAATCGTAAATGGAAATTGCTATTGGATAGTAGCACAAAAATCGGTGGAAACTGATTTGCTTTTATTGATTCAAGGAATTGCCAATTCCAATTTAATGGTACGTTATCACGATTTGATGTTTAATAATAAATTGTACTCCGGCAAACGACGTTATTTTTCTCAATATGTCGAAAAATATCCATTGCCAGATATTCATTCCGCAGCGTCAAAAGCTATCATTGAAACCGTCCG
>ENA-ORXR01005435-ORXR01005435.1-marine-metagenome-genome-assembly--contig:-NODE-5435-length-10120-cov-11.000398_pt1 | contig 10120 bp, 16 predicted proteins | sample MGYA00237866_ERZ511479 | MGnify/ENA metagenome assembly ERZ511479
GGGGGAGGGGGGAGGGGGGAGGGGGGAGGCTGGTGTGGATCGCGGGGGCGGCGCGGCGACGGTGGGGGCAGCGACGGTCGCAGCGACGGCGACGCGCCGACGTCTGTGTGATTGTGAACAATTGCAGCGATGGAATCGTTGGCGTTTTTTTTATCGCAATCGATTCACGACGATCGCCCTCCTGTCTTTCACCGCGGTCGTCCAGCTTTGGTTACTATCGACCTCCATAGTAACCAAAGCTACAAGAATGGAGAAAGACTGTCCTGGCCATCCATGGTCACGGATATCTACCACACTATCACAAAGTGTACCACCTGCGCCCATAATCGGCTGTCACTGCGGCGACACACGTCCCAACTGACGCTGTTCCCAGCTACGGAACCACTGACGGACCTATCGGTCGATATCTTCTGTCCAATCCCCGCTACCAAAGCTTGTAACGGCTTCATCTTGATCATTTCTGACCGCATCTCCACGCTGACCAAATGCGTCGACTTGCGGCGCCTAACCGCAATCTCCTTGGCATCAGTCATTATTGACTCACGGGTCGCCTGTTACGGTCTACCGGACCGAATTCTATCGCAGGAAGGACCCCAGTTCATTTAGAACTTATTCATCGCCGTAATGAAAGTGCTGGGCACCGAAACGGGGCGCACCACGACGTATCATCCACAGACAAATGGTCAAGTCGAGAGGTACAATCGTACGGTGACCACTCATGTCCGACATTACATCACACACGACCCCCGCCGCTGGGACAAGCTACTCCCCGTATTGACCATGGCCTATGACAGCCAACCGCACCGGTCGACAGGCATTGCGCCATTCGAGCTTGTTATTCCACGAAGAATCTCGAGTTTGTTTGTACGCAACCTCCTACCTGGGACTTCATTGAAAAACAGAGGTACCTGTAGCTGTTCTTGGAACAACTACGCTGCTTCGTCGTTCAGTAAACGTGACCTCTTGATCAGCTCGCTCCGTCGATAGAACTGCCCCGGAAGACAATCCACAGCCCAGCCATCCCCAACGGGGGAGAGGATCACGGCAAAGCTCAGGGGGATATCGCTGTCCAAAGCACAGTTGGTTTTATCAAACGCCGACGGGGTTGGCCGTCCCCGCTGTCCATAAACCCCTCTCTAACGCGAACGGCGGCCGCCAAAGAAGCCGCCCGAATTGCGCCAAGCAGATAATTCTTTCCAAAGCGAAAAGTTCAAAAATGTAGTACGGGGGTTGGTAAAACCACTGGGGAAAACCCCCGTCCCCACAAGACCGGATCTCCCTGAGATCCGCACAGGTCTTCCCTGCGCTGGCCCGGATCGGGATATGTTGGGGTGGCCCCGGGGTGGGCTGTCCACAGACGAGGGGCCACGCCCATTCCAGCCGCGGAACCTTCGACCGTCACACAGCCACCTCGTCGTGGCGTCCCCGCCCGTCTCGCGACGATCCTGGGAAGCGAGATCCGGGCCGGCCCCCAGACAGGGTGCCGGCTACGGCCGCCCCCCCGCCCCCCCCGCCGATACTCGCCCCAGAGGGGTTGTCGAGGTCGGTCCGTGGGTCGGATCGGGCCAACCCTGCGCCCGCGGCGTGGCGCAGGCCCGATCAGGTGTCCCGCAGCACCCGCGCCCGCCGCGCCCCTCGGCGGAGAGCGCTGGCCTCGCCTCTTCCCGTGGGCCCGCACGCACACCCCGGTCTCACTTCTCCCCCACGCATTTCCCGGTGACTCCTCCCCACCACCTCGCGACGAAAACCCCTCCGCGCTGGCTGCGACGGGGTGTTCCCCGACTTGTTCCTCCTCCCACCCAACGACATGCCGTCTACTGCACCCCCGTGGGGCCCGTCGCTTCTTGCTTATGTCGGCCCTTGTGGGCCTTCCACTTCCCTTCGTGGTTGCCCACACGCCCCACCCCTCCGAGGACCCTGCGGCCGCCGCATCTCTCCGCGTCCGCGCCCGCGTTGTTCACCTCGATGGCCGGCGAGTAGATGATGTATGGCACCGCCGTGGGCCCCCTGCTCGTGTTGACCGACCATTCGACGTCGGCGCCGGCGTGGGCGCGCGAGGAGGCGCGCCCGGACGTGACCGAGACGCTGGCCCACGCGACGTTCCGGGGGATCGACCCGGCGCGCCCCGCCAACCCGTTCGCGAATCAGAACACCGCGATGCCGCACGCGCGTGTGCCGTCCCGGGACGACGGTGCCTCGTCGATCACCGTGGTGCGGCGTCGCCGCGAGGTGGGCTACCGCCGTTCGAACCTCGGGTCTACGGACGACGCCCACGCGGACCCGCCGTCGGGGCCGACCTTCGACTACATCTTGACGCCCTGTCAGAGACAATGCTGACGATACGCCGCAGTGTTTCTCTGTGTCTCATCACGACAGCCACCAAATATGAGGCACAACGTGTCGAGTGAACAAGAACATCCGCACACGCAGGCTAACACTACGCCTGCATCGATTACAAAACTCATGCAACTAGTGTGCACGCTGACATCGAACCTCGCATCACAGGCGCTCCGGACCACGGATGCGGCGCGCGAGAGCCGTGCTCTTAGCCATCAGCGTCCTGAGCCCGCCGTGAACGGCGCACAAGACGCTTTCTTCCACAATACCGACAAGGTAGTCCTCAGCGGCTTCTTGAAGCACGACAAGAGCCGGAGACTGGAACCTCAAGTCTTTGTAGTTTTCGGCATCTTCCTTTAAGAGGCTCTGAAACTACTTCTTGGGTATGAGAAGCTCGGTGGACGTTTGAAACTGTCGGATTTCGCGCAGGGCGACGGATCAGGGGCGGTACCGGCGCGCCCTTTGCACGCCGGCCGCTGGGCGAGCCTGCAGCGCGTGCGTGATGTCATGAGAGCGCTGCCCCGCCTGTTGATTCTCGGCCGCGCGCGCAGCATTCGCCTGCACGAACGCCTTAGAACTGAAAGAAGAGGCGATAGCGCCGCCAGCACAAGCGGTAGCCCCGGCCGCCGACGACGGTGCGCCAGCAGCAGCGCTTCCAAGCAGCACATCATTTAGCGCAGCTGAAAGCGCCAGGGAGGCGCGCATGACGGGCGCCAACCCGTTCTTACGGGGCCCGTCGGGCGTCTGGCCGCCGAGGTCTTTCAAGCCCGAAACACTCTTGCCGGCGCGGGTATGGGTGGGCGCAGTCGTTATGCTTCTCGTCCTCGACGTCTTCGTGCGGCCCATCGAGCCCGCTGGTTGCACAGAAGATGGGCTGCGATGGCGAGAAAGGGTTCCAGGTGTAGCGCCACGGCCGTCGACATGAAACTGTGGGAGGGGGCGTACAAGACGGTTCGGAAACACGTTACGGGTCGTGGATAACGTAAATATACTCTCTCACCCTCCACAAACCCAATCCGCTCGGGCCCTCCCACGCCACCGCCGCGCGACGCTTTGTGTCTGGCCGGCACCCCTGTGCTGCAAGCGGGTGCCGCAGCACCGTCGCCATCAACGCTCCATCGTCGCCAGTGGTGCAGATCGGCATCCCCTCACATCAAAGTCGAGAAGCACTGGCTTTCGCCTGTGCTCATCCAGAGCCATCCCAGCCAAGCGCTCAATCCCAGCCACGCCGGCAATGATCTATCGGCCTCAACCTCACTCCGGTGCCACCCGGATGCACTGCGTGAGGAGATTCCCGCCAGGGAGCAGACAAATTACGGGGTAATCGGAGACAGAGGCTGGATGCACCATCTTCTGTGCGACAGACGAAGCTTCACACAGAGGGTAGCGAACGAACTCAGGGATGCACGGCCTTTCTGAAAGCGTCAGCGAGCCTAACGCTATGCTGCTCCACCTCGCACAGATGCGTACCACTGGCTGGGCTGCTTTGCAGTGCCACAGACGTTCCAACATGCAAAACTCAAGACCTGGAATGCATCGGACCTCAGCAAGAGTCAAGACGCCTGAGCTCTGATTACCACTGTGCCATCTGACCAATTGGAGGCTACCATTCATCCCGTCCGCCTGCGTGGACTGTTGTCCTGGCATGCGAGTGCCCAACGGCGAGGATGCTCCACGGCACCCACTCAGGGCCCGCCTCGCGGCCCCCAATCTCCTCACACAGCAGGCCATTCCGTGTTGCTGTTGGCCCAACTGAGATACGGGCGGATGAGGGGTTCCAAGCAACCTGCTCGCAGGTGCTCCCTTGAGGTGCCAGTTCTGGTGCTCGGTCTGCCACCATCTGGAGCAGCGGCACGGCCCTTTGAGGCCGGATGTCTGGTGCCTGTTCGTCCAACACCCTCAAAAGCCGCACGGTGCGCCACCAACCCATCGGGTGCGTCCACGCATGGCCCTGTGGCGGCGCCATCATCGGTGCTCCACCGATACTTCCTTGGGCCCGTCTTCTGGGCTCGTTCGATGCAGGTTCCCGCTCAAGAAAGCCTGCTGCCACCCTCTCAAGCGCAGTTGCGTCGGGCCCCTCTGCGTGCCGTTTCTCCCGTAAAGTTGACCAGTAGCGCCCCTAGAAAGCTGACTCGTATCGCTCACAGGCACGGAGTGCCGATGTCTGCGCCATGTGCTTCTCCATCATGCTCTCCAGGACCACCTGTGTCGGAGCAATTTGTGGTGACACTCTGAGCGACGCCACCGGGCAGCTCTCGATCAAACCTCCCTCAGATCCGTCGGGCCCGTTCGCGCCCCCCTGGTGATTCTCAGGCAGCGTGGAGTGCAGTCCTTGGCCAACTGGCGTGGTCACCGCCTCTTTGAGCGCCCGCGCGCCACCGCGTGCAGAGGTTCTGGACGAGGAACGCGAACGCTTAAACCACCGGCCCGGAGCTCTGATTCATCGGGGACGCCAACGGACTGAGGACGGTGACGACAGCGGTGCGGCTCGTCCCATGTCACCCCAGGACAGGCACCACACCGGCTCTGAGGACTACTCTCCCGTCATAGCTGCGACCTCCATGTCGCGCGTGCCTCTGAGCTAAGACTCGATCGCTCGCTTTCACGAACTCGCCGTCGCAGCTGCCGCTTCGATCGGCTCCCCAAACGTCTCTTCCGGTTACGCTGCGAAGCTTGCTTCGATTGTCAACGCAGCGTCAGCCGCTTCCGCGGACCGCGGTGGCCGCGCGCCAAGCACAGTGGACAGCAGCAAGCTCCGCCGGTCGCGTCTGAGCTGCGTCTCGGACGGTGACGTCGCCGACGACGGCAGTTGCGTCGCCTCTGTAAAGTCCATCGACAGCTCATCGCCTCTGCCCCAGACCGCAACCGGAAGTGCCGCGGACGGTGGAGTTGGTGCCACCACCGGGAGAGACGGCCACGTCGACGACGGCATCTGCCACACTGTGGGAAACACGATGCCGCTTACCGTCCCTAGTGGCGCGTACGACGGCGTTGATGCCGGCGGCGGCGAGGCAGCGGACGCCCGCGGTAGCAAACATGCAGCCGCGGCCATTTGCGGGTGGTTAGCGTGCGACGCCGCCGTCAGAGAGAGTGGGGCGACGCCTGAAACAAGTCACTCTTCTGCGCCACCGGTATAGGAGAGCTCCTCTTTACGTACCAGTATCTACCGCTTCCCTGTTCCAAGGTCAGCTGCCGCAGCTCCTGCACGTCCTGCAACGACAGGAAAGAGCCGGTTGCCGCCGCTACCGCCGACGAGGTTTTCCATCGGCGCGAGCGGAGCCCTTCGCGGCGGCGGTGCTGGCAGAAACCGGGACTACAGCAAGTACTGCACTCGGTCGGCGGGCGAGACGCTCCCGGCGGCTGTAGTGACCGGCGCGGACGACGGTGTCCAAAAGGCCGGCGACGGGGCGGAACATGCGCACGGGAGCACGGCGGCAGCTGCAGACGTTTCGGTAGGTGATGCTGGGGCGGGGTTGGCTGCTTCCGTGAGCGTGGCGGGAGACATGGCGGAGACCCAGAGTGTCGCGGCGCCTGTATTTTGGCCATCTTTGGGTACAGTGCTTCGCTTTGAAACTCACACCGAGCATGCCGTTAGCCGGCGTCCCTGGAAACGGTCTTTGGCGGGCTATCGGCTCCCGCTTGCAGAGTCGATGGACCATTCTTCAAATGCCGGGGTGACGCTGGATATCGAAAACAATGAAGAGTGTTCGCCGGTGGCTGAGCCGTGCGCTACGGATGTGGAAGCGTGCCCCGTCGCCGTCGTGGCGCCAGCGCGCGCGATAACACGATATTCAGTAGCGCCTGCCGCGGAAGCGGGGGATCCAACGCGGATAAGGACGCGTGGATGGAGGGCGGCCACCGCTGGGTCGAAAGGGTAGCATGCTGGACGCAGCGGAACTCTAGGCTCTCGTTCTTCAAGGGCTCCTTCACGTCTTGGCGTGGCATTTATGGGGGCCGTCGAAAACTTCAATGAAACGGACACTGCGCAGCACACCCGCGCGACGAGGGCGGCGGCAATGTCGGGCCGTGCGTCTGATGATGGACCAGGCCGCTCTCGTCGTCTGCCCGACTCCTTAGAGCCGGGCACCGTCCCAGCGACAGCAGCAGCTGCAGTACAACGTGGAAGAGGCGCACGACCCTCGGTACGGAGCGGCGAAGAGGCTGATTAATCTCTTCTGGTCGCCCAGGAGCGCGCTAGAATTTGGGCGGGCCGGAGGCGCAGGTTTACGGAGCACGTGCGCCCACGGGATGCGCGACGAGCGGCACTCGACTACCGCAGGACCACTGACGGAGATTCGACCGCTGCGGAGAGCGAAGACGCGTCATCACACCAAAGACGCGGTAGATGAGCTGGCCGCCCCGGGCGCTGCCGCACCGACCATGGCGTCGACATCGAAATCCCTGTCGCAGATGCAGATGCGCTCATTACCGCGTGTCCGGACCGTCCCCGGGAGGCCCGCGTTCTGGTGCAGAAAGGTCCTAGAGCTCGAGATACCGTGGCTCCCCCGACAGCAGCTAGTGCCGCTTTGGCGGCTCGCGAAGACGAGCTACCCTTGCTGCAGCGCCGAACGCCCAACACTGTGTCCCTGGCAGCTGAACACGGAGATCAAGAGGAGGACAACGAAGAGGAAGCCCCTCCGTCATCTGCTCCTGCAGGCTTGTCGCGCAGAAAAGATAATCTCCTCTCTCTTGCTTCTCTTCGCAGTCCCAACGTCGCAGGGGGGCGTAGTGGGCTCGGTCGTTCGGCACCACTTCAGACCGGAAGCGGCTTTCCTGCCATCACGATCCCCGCGGAGTGGGACGTAGCAAAATCGATCAAGGAGAAGCTCGCTCTCCGCGCAGCCATCTTCCACGCTGTACGCGACCGGGCGGACAGTCGGAAAGGCGTGGTCTGCGGGCGCCGCATTCGACGCGGGGCTGAGATCGGCGCAACAGGACACTGCCAGGGTGGCAGCGCCGCCTGTGACCACCAGTACGGAGAAATATAAGTAGTTGCTCCGCGGCCGCCGCTACTTGATGACGGTGGGCGGCCGCAAGGGCTTTGTAGAGGCGTACCGAGCGTTCAAGATCAGTGTTGGCAGGAACAGCACGACTCCCGGCTGTTCCCGATCGGAGAAGAAGGGTGGAAGCTCCTGCGTTCAAGTCGATGGGGACCGTTCGGTTGCGACGAGAGCGCGGCTGCGTGGATTTCTGTGAACGTACGTGTGAAAATTCATCCTTGGACTGAGCAGTGCTTGGGGCTGCTCTGCCTTCTTCCACATTTTCTGACCTGTCCATGTGTTTCGCGACGCACACAAACCCTTCCGCTATTCTGTCGTATCCCTGTATTTTCCGTGCTTTTCTTCTGCTGTACCTGCTATCTCTTGATTGCATAGCATTCTTTCCTGCACACCCACTTGTGATGTAATAGCACAGATCCTCATGGAACTGATGAACATGTCGAAGAGGAGGCCGCGCTCGACTCTGCCATGGCCAGCGACACGGAGATCTCGTCGGCCGACGACCGTGCCGACCGTCGACGGCAGCACTTGCTAGATGATAGTGACGCCCCAGGCGAGTTGATCTTTTGGGAGGGACGCCACTATGAGCGTGCCGCTTTGCAGTGCTTGTCAGTTCTGGTGGTCATTGGGGTGTCCCTGCGCGATTATATACAAGCGTTCCATGTCATGGACTCCGCTCTTGTTTGTTTCGGTGCGTGTGTCACGCGTCTAGTTGCTCCTCTTTTCAGAACCAGTGCTGGCCACGCTGCCTCGACAGGAGTGGAACGGGGTGGTGACAATTGCGGCGTTTCCGGCGGCGGTGGCAACTGCGGCGGTGGGACTTGCGGCACCTTCCGCGACGGTGACAACTGCGGCGGTGGCCACTCCACGCGGCGATACGGCCGCGGCCCAGGCCAATGCTGGGATGGCTTCTGCCGTGAAAGAGGCTGCACGTCGCGGTGGCAGCAGCGTCGGTTTCGCCTGCGATGATCCCAGGACGTGGCCCTGCCACGGTCTCAGGTCGTGGGCCCTAAGACGCTCTAGGTCACCGCTCGCACGCGCAGGCGACGTCTGTAGCGGCTCTGCTGGACCGAAAACTGGAAGTAGCGACAGCAGCAAACGCAACGCATTGGCAGACGCCGCGTGCGATGGGGCCCCGGCGGCATCGGCAGTGGCAGCGGCGACGGTGGCCGCTGCAGCGGGGTCGACAACAATGGCAGCCGCGGGGCCAGCCCCCGGAATGATCGGGCGGATGCCATTGACGCGGTCCAGGCGGCCACCACCTTGTGAGCTTCCACTGTGGCCACTGCCATGCTCCGGCGGCGATGATTGCGGCAGTGACGGACGGACGCCTCGCTGGTGATTCTGCGGCCGCAGCCGTTGCCGTCCTCCGGCTGCCGTTATGGGCCGCGGGGCGGATGCGGCGGCGACAGCATCCGCTGTGGCTGGGGCGAATGGGACGGTTGTGGCTGCTGGGCTGCGGCGCGTGCTGTTGAGGGTACACAACTGGCGGCAGCCCAGGTGTCACCGGCTGTGGCAGCCCCCGTCGCCGTGTCAGCAGTCCCGGAGGTGCCGGCGCTGACGGTGATGGCGGTCGGCGTTTGGATGGGGCTGGGGCTGGGAGCAGATCCGGGGCGTTCGTGCGTCCTGATGGCACCCGGTCGCAGCGCCGATGGTTACTGCCGCTCAGGACCTGCCAATGCAGGTCACGCGAGAGGTCCTCGAGTCCCTCTTGGACCGACGTGCTTCCGCTGCGGCTATCGAGACGACCCACGGCCCAGCAACACTGCCCATTGTGCTGTCCCGCTCTCCAGCGTCGATGCCCCCTTTGTGCTCTTAGTCACCGCCTCATGACCTGCACCTTTATCCGCACTCTTGGGACCCTCTCACTGCGTCGGCGAGGCCCTCCGTTTTCTCGTGGCCGCCTCATGACCTGCATCTATATCTGCATTCTCGTTTCCGTCTCACTGCGTCTGTCAGGCTTTCTGTTCCTTCTGACAGACTCAAGATCTCTCCACCTGTGCTGTGTGCCGCGCGGATTTACAATATCATCGTGTCTGGCTGATGTCTGCGGCGCGTCTGGCTGATGTCTGCGGCGTGTCTGGCTGATGCCTGCGGCGCGTCGGTGCGGTGCATTAACGCTTCTTAACTTGATGAAGACACGAGAGTAGTTCAGCATGTATTACAAGTGCCCGGTACGACGAATTCTCATTGCATTTTCTTCGTTCCAAGATTCAATCTCATCACATTTCAATCTTCGAAAGCTAATTGCATTCATAAATGCAATCGACGCCTGCATAACTCCGTCCTGTATCCGGCACGTCCGGATGTTTATCCGCTGCTGATGTGCTCTCCAGGTGCGACCGTCTGCAAATCAATGTGCCCTTGTGCACGACACCTCGGTGACACTCTATCGTCGTGTGTCGCCAATGTGTCACCTGGAGCGAACCAAAATCTCACGTAGGGCAGGACTGCCGACGAGCGCAGTTGGGGCGCGTGTACTCTTCTCTGCAAGGTGGAAAACAACCGCGCCGCCTACGAGGCCGCGAATTTGGCCTGTGCCGTGGCCAAGGACGCCACCGCGGCCAGGGAGGGCGGCGAAGACATGGAGGCCGCCTCGTCCAGAGAAGCTGACGCGACCAGCGCAGCACCCGCGCCACAAGTGAGGTAATGGCAGCCTACATTGCAGGCGGTGCCCTTCAATGTAGGCCGCGCGCATGCCGATCCTTGGCTGATTAATTCCCTTAACTTGGCGATGACGAACAGCCTCGATGATGCAACGTTTTCCCTGCCACACCCGTCCG
>ENA-ORXR01005436-ORXR01005436.1-marine-metagenome-genome-assembly--contig:-NODE-5436-length-10117-cov-42.487649_pt1 | contig 10117 bp, 9 predicted proteins | sample MGYA00237866_ERZ511479 | MGnify/ENA metagenome assembly ERZ511479
GCCGGGCGGGAGACACCCAGGCGTCAGTGACGCGGCCGGCAGCGGCTAGGGACCCAGCAGCAGGGGCCAGCGGCAGAAGCGATGGCCAGTGGAGGAGTACACCGCCACTTTGGGGGGCTACGGGCTGGAGCGACTCAGCCGGAACCGGCCAGGGACCCTGTGGCAGTTGAGAGCGGCACAGGCGGCCGCCACCGGCGGGGGCGACAGGCAGTGTTGGTGGAGACGGCGCGGAGACTCAGTCGGCACCGACCAGGGACCCCGTTCCAGTTGAGAGCGGTGGGGGCGGTCGCCACCAGTGGGGTAGACAGCCAGCCAGTGTGGGTGGCGATGTGCGGCAGTGACTCGGCCGGAAGCGGAAAAGGACGCGGGCAGTGGCGAGTGGCGGGGCGCTGGTGCCAAGCTGCGAGCCGCTGGGGCGGACCCCAGCGGTGATGGTGTTGGGATTGGCACATTGCCTTCTTTGTATGCCCCTGAACTGTTCTCTTTCCTTTCGTGGAAGACCGGAATCCAATGTCTGAGCTTTTCGCGCGCATTCTGTTTTAAATCGAGGATGACTTTGGACCCGAGGTCGAGTTTCCACACTGGCATGTGTTTTGGAATCTGTGGACGGTCTTTTGATATCTGGGATTAGGCGGCGATCCAGAATCATCTTCTCAGCGCGCCACAACGCCCTTGTTACACATTCTCCAATGACAACGATGCGGGCGGCGTAGCTGCTTTCTTGCCGCCGCCATTCCGGTAGTGCGCGTCGAACGGGTGAAGTGGTACGACACATGCGCTAAGAATGAGTCTGGGATGGCGGGTGAAGAGCTAAATTGCCTTAGAAGAGATGATGGAGACGTCGGAGAGAGCGTATGACGCGGGCTGCAATAGAATCCGGCCGCAGGCTAGCTGCCCTTCTTTGGACCGGGTGACAGCAAGCGGCGCACGCAGAAAGGACAAGTGCGGCCCCTCGGTTCTGAGAATGTCAGATGATGATAGAGACTCTCGGCAGGGGCACAGTGACTGCCTCAGTGCTCACGTGAACACCCCGCTCAGCGAGGATCACTTACAGGCACACAACGTGGGTCTTCGTGGATCCATGATCGTGGCCGCTCGTGGAGCGACAGCCCCACGAATCCCCCGGCCCGTGCATCTGCTGCGCCCGCTGGTGGTCCCATGTCTTTTCGTACATGGGGGGCCGCTGCCGTCATGAATTCTTGCCGTTGCGTCGGCAGATTCTGGTGCTACTCCCGCCATTAGCGACGGCAAATGGCCACTCGCGCAGGCATCCAAGCCCCCTGTGTTCAGCAGCAGCCGATCAAGGAACTGAGCGCGCCACTGATCGATTTGGTCAGTCAGGAAAAGCTATTTTCTACTTTTTACAAACGGCAATCCACGATTCGTGAAGCCGTGCTCCAAAAATCTTGCACTCCACTGAGAAAAGAAATCGGCTCCAAACCGCCGCGTCGATCCCGCAGACTCTGATTGGAAGCGCTTCCACTACACTTGGAGTGCGGGAGTTCTGAGAAAGAAGCAACTGTTTGATAGGCACGTTTTGCACATATCTATCACCCGAAAAGTCGGGGCCCGCTGACGTGGTCCCGCGTGAATGGCTCCCGTCTCTTTCGACACTCTCGACCGCACGCCCACCCCCCGCTCCACCGTCTGGTGGGCGCCTTCGTTACGCTGTGAGGTGCCCGGTCGCACCTCCCAGCTGCGCTGAGCCTTCGCTACTCGTGATTTCCGTGCCGCTCATGCATGCATACGTATCGACCACTGCTCGCGCTTTTCACGTCAGAGGCAATACGTGCACGAGGCGGTAAGAACAAGAAAGGTCCGAAGACCGCATGTCGGCCAAACAAAAAAGCAAGACACCACATGAGCACCCCTCTCAATCAAACCTTGCGCTGGAGGCCAATCGGGTTGGCCAAATCACCGTCAGACTGACCATCCTTGCAGGTACAGTTCACAACCTCGCAGTGCCTGACCAGAGACTTGTGAAAGAAAGACTCAACGGGCTTGTGCTGTACCTCCTCGGAGACCACACGTCCGTTGACGCGCTGGCCCGCCGCCGCATCGAGCACAGCGCGGCGCCTCTGGGAGAGCCGAATGTTGTTGTGGGCTGCAATGTAACGCGACCGCACAATAAACCGCCGCTGCGTCATGTAGTTCAAGCTGCTCTTGGACTTTTTCTTGATGCTGTGTTGGCGCTCCGCGCCTGATGTGTCATGCCCGCGCGTTAGAATGGGATACTGGTCGGCATTGAAGATGGGCGAGCAATGGTGATTGCATCGATGGAATCTGTCGATGAACCAAGCGGTCAGCGCTTCATGCAGCAGCCACGGGATGCGTCGCACCGCGTTACGCTGCGCCTGGCACGCCGTATCGAAGTAGACCACTCGCGGGAACTTGTGGAAGCGCTGCGCGAGGGCGGCCACCACGTGGGCCGGGCTCTCCGTTTCGCGGAGGAGCTCGAAGCCGAGGATGTAGCCACAGCCGCACATAAACGTCATGACTCCCGGGGCGCGCAAAACGCTGACAGGGTAGTCGTGGCGACAGTCGTCGCTCTCCCACGCCTTTCGCTTCTTGACCTTGGGCGCCTTGTTGCCGCGGGTTGCCCGCTTCTTTGCGGCCCGCTTCCGCTCCTTGACGGCCGTCTTGTCATCCAGGTATGCCCTCAGCACCTCTCGACCCGGCCACACTTGGCCTGTCCGCACCTCGTTGGCTTGCTCGTTCACGCGCTCCTTCGAGTTGACGCCGCTCTTGAGGTGGCTCACGGCATCGTCGACGCCGATGGACCTCAGCCACGCCTTGTACTGCCCTGCACTCGTGACTTTCCACTGATCGCGGTAAAGCTTGGCGTCCGCCGGTGCCTTGTCGGACCAAATGCTGAGGGCCTCAGCGTCCGTGCCCAGCCCAAAGAAGAGAAGCTCCCCCACTGCACGGCTCAACAGCCGAGACTGGTCCATCATGGTCTTGACAAGCAGAAGGAACTGCCAGATGAACACGACCCGCTTGACAGACTTTGTCAACGGCAGCCACTCGCGGCTCGGCACACCCGCAATGAGCGCACGCGCGAGCACCTCGACGCCAATCAGGTCGCAGCCACTGAACAAGTTGAACACCGGCTCCGCCGTCATGGCCGCCAAAAAGACGCGCACCTTGCGCCAGCGGTCGATGTCGACATTGGGGTTGTTCGTAGGGGGGAAAACGTCCGACAGCAGCGAGCAAACGGCAGCGGCGGACGCACCCAGCTCCGACTCGCTGCTCGATGAAGACATGCTGCGGCTACAAGGCGTGGGCACGTTAAGCTCGGCCGCCCAGCACCAGTGCCAGCGACAAGATGATGACGGGTCGACAGATGCGGGGAGGGCAGATCTCCACAAAGACGCCCGTCGTGTGCCGGTTGTGATGGTTCACAGCGTTGGTGTCGGTGCGCTCGGCGATGCCCCAGCAGAGAAAGTGATGTGCTCGACAACAGCGCCCACACAAAAACAACCACGCACATGCACCTTGCGTGCGCGCAACTAAATGCTCCAGATATCTCCCCACCAGCCAGCACAGAGCACAGGGTGAGTGTTGGTAGCAGGCGAAGCGAGAGGCACAACCCGCTGCGACGACGTGGACTTGCACGGCAGGGGCGCGCAGGAGACCTACCCTGGCCGCGATGGGGCGGCAGGGCCGCACGTGACGCAAGCCCCAACTCCACAACGCTAGCACCAAAAAGGAGAAACAATGAGAGCCCACCCGTGCTCGTTTGAGGGGTCCTAAATCGCGACTTCGTGTCACAGTCGCATTCGTCGTAGCCACAAGAAAAAAAATGATATTGCAATTGGCACTCGATTAAATGTTGACACGAATATCTTCTCGGCTCTTTCACTAAATTTGGGTGGTTCGCAACCTGCATGAAATCAATGTCTTGACTGTGACTGGCGTTTTTGACCAGCTGGGAACCCGCCAGCTGCGCTTTTCCGGCGACGCGTCCAATGAAGCTTGGGGGTCTGCCACTGCCGCTTTCCTGGCGACGCGTCCAAGCGAGCTCTCGATGTTCGGGTGACGCATCCACGATGTGAGGCTCTGCCGCTGTCCCTGTTGTTGCAAACAATCTAGGGCAGCTTTAGTCTCTGCCGCTGGCAGGACACATGGGGTATACATTGCACATTCGACTTTGTGCGCCCAGAAGAGCTAAGAACCTGCACTCGGTATTTTGTGGGGACGCCACAGCCACAGTACGAAGAAGCACCCGGTGAGAAAAAGTACGGACAGAGCAGCAGGGTGGTCATCAGCTGATTGCAACACTAAGGCATAATGAGAGCATTACATAGGGAGGAAGTCCAGCGCACGCGTTCACTGGAACATAACAGGCATAGTCGCAGCACACATCGTGTATAACAGACAAAAAGGAAAGTCAAAGGCAAGCCGCAAGACCTGAATAAACGCTCACGGGGCAACACAAACAAGTGATTTACTTCAAAGCTGCATTGCCAGCAGCGAAGCGCATATACGCCGACGATAGTAGTGCATGCTTGCCGTTCTGGCTGACAAGGGCAACCCCCGTGCAAGGTAGTCCATCGCCGTGACTAAGAAAACGCCGCAATCATCCGAGTTCTCTTGTTGCCGGCTGAGCACCTGGTCGTAGCCCCACTCCACAGGGCTGTTGCCGACGTCACGAGCGTGGTCGTCGGCCCATCTCTTCAATGACGGCACGAGCGCGTCGTTGTTGATGTTGAGCGAGTCGTACGTGTTGATCATTCCGGTCCGCGGGTACATGACAGCGAGCACCCAGTGCGTGCTTGAAACATTGATGGGAACGAAAATCATGTCAAATGACAAGAGGTTGAGCCGGCCGCACCACCGGGCCACGAGGTTGTAGTCGTAACGGCCGCGGACGTGCATCCTCGAGTAGAAGAAAGTGTTGAAGAACCATAGCCGCGGCGCGTCGAGTTCTATCCGCCGCGTCTCCGCCTGCCGCCGCCGTAACAGGTTGATGTAGCCGTTGATGACCTCATCCACAAACCACCGGTTCGGCAACGTCCTCTGCAGGTTGCTGACGTCCAGCGGTACGTTGTCTATTGTCACCATAAGTTCAGAGTCCTCCTCGTTTGTCGCGTCAGCGATGGCTTGTGTCCGCTCCAGCGCGGCCGTCGTCAACGGCGAGGCGGGGTCGTTGCGGTCGAGAGCAACCAAACCCTCGCCGAGGACTTCCCGTCCCGCAACGGCCGCAGTTGACGACAGCGGCGTGAGCCACGGAGAGGCCGTGCGAGGTACTTGGTCGGCTGCCAGCTGGTCCCTGTTAGGGTCCGCCGCCGGGATGGGAATCGCGGGCTCGGAGGAGACATGAGAGGGTTGGGGAACGACAGGCACCGCCACCGTAGGTTGCTCGTCTTGTTGTGCAGCTTGCCGCCGTTGGCTGGCGGTCGCACCTTGGTCTCTGGTCTCAGATTCACCGACAGGTCTCCTTAGTCGTAGAACAACCCGCCGCAATGCCGCAGACAGCTCCTCCTGCGACGACTGCGGCGCATTCGCCAGCGCACCAGAAGAGCGAGGGGGCGCTTGCCGCCCCGCATTTAACCACCCGTCGACTTGAGACAGGATGTTGCCGTCTGAGTCCTCGCCACTGCCGTCTGTGCTACCCGCGACAGATCCGGCGCCGCGCCCCTCCCCATCCACCGGCCCATCTTCAACCTCCTCACCGTCTAAGTCATCCGCGACGAGATCCACCAAGTCACCGTCCTCCTCATGCAAGAGCTCGCCAGGTTCGCCGACGCCAACATCCGCCACCGCATCGCCCGCGCCAGCTGGTTGAGCCACGTCGACTTTAAAAAACGTGTTGACGACGACGCTTGCAGCCCACAAGGCTGCTGCCTCCCTCTCCCTGGCCGTTCGTGGAGGACCCAGGCGTGGGAGCGATGGGGGTGCTGGCGGCTGCCAGTCGGCGACGGCTGCAAAGGCAGGCCACACCTCCGCCTCGGCCTTCGTCAATGCCGAGGTGTCCGTCGGCTTGGCCCGCACGCGATTGCGGACAACGCGGCGGGGAGCAGCGTGACGCACAGCACAGGCAAACGTCATGGCAAAGTCGACGCGGGGGGCATTCATGCCCGGTCGCAGCATGGCGACAACGTGCTCTTGTAGCACGGACAAGATCTGCCCGTCACAGACGACGCAGTGGAAGGAGCCACCTACGTCCTCGTCCTCGCCACACCGATGGCAAACAAACGCCGCCTTGGGAACCACAAGGCTGTCGCAGAACTCCCCGCAAGCGTCCGACAGCTGCTGGCGGGCTTGGCCTGGTTCCCCTTCCGCAAAGGCCGCTGTGTTGCGTAAGAAGCTGGCCAAGAACTCCGACGCTGCGGCCAATGTGCTCCGTGCGATCACGCACAACTCGATGAGGCTGTCTAGGAAGACCCGAGTGTACACAGTCTCAGGGCGGAAGGCAAATAACCCGTCGACCGAGCCGTCGTACGCCACGTGGTGGCCGCGTGCGCACGTCCACGACTTGGTCACGATGGCCAGCCGGCCGCGAATGGTAAAGAGCGTCGCGAGAGTCGGCTTGCAGACCGTGCTCTCCGTCCATCGGTCATCACACGAAAAGCACTCGTCCTCGACGTGGAGAAAGTCAGTAAAGTTGACCTGTCCGGGCGCCTCCCGCTCCTCATCAACGAACGCGGCGTAGCGGTCGCACATTTCCACCTCCCTGACACAGGGGAACATGTTGCGAGCGCGACGCGGCCGCAGATTCGCCTCCAACGCCGCTGCCGCAGCAGCAGCAGCGGCTGATTCTGGGGGAGATGGCTCACTGGCCGCCTCCTCCTCCTCCCCGTCATCCAAGATCCCGCCCGCCCCGAGGTGCATCGCATCCAGGGTGTCCGCCACCGCTTGCGAAGAAGACGTTCGGTCCGCCCGCGTCTTGTAGTTGACGGCCTTTGCGTGAATGCATGCCCATGGCTGCGTCTTGCACGAAAGTAAGCAGCACGTCGTGAGGCGGTTCCGGTTGCCCTGCTGCCACACAACGGCCGGCGACCAGATACCCAAGTGGAACACGGCGTAGACGGGGATGTTGTTGCGTTTGCCAGAGCGCATGGCAAACAGCACGACGGTGTCGTCCTCGTCCACGGGAGCCCCCTCAGAGGAGCCAAGCAACAGGGGGCACGACCGCTTCAGCTCGTCGAGCGAGCCGGCGCGCACGTCAGCGCAGAGGCAGTCGTACGCATCGAGGAGGGCGACGGCATGGCGGCAGGATGAACTCTCCTGTAGCGCAACTTGCAAGTCCACCGGCTCAATGTCGTCTGCAGTGGCCGTGCGGCCCGTGGCCATCACTCCTCCGCACGAGCAGTAGGCCCGAACGGCGCCGTCCACAAACGTCGTCCACACCGCCACAGGGTCCATGAGCTCTGTTAACACCATTACTTGAGCACCATTGATGAAGCGACCTTGCATCCGCACAGCGCCCGCTCCGCCGGCTTGGCGAGCAGCAAGCCCGAGGATAACTCGAAGCTCCGCTACAAAGAAGGTCTTGAGCTCCTCCCGGGTGAACATCTCGGACGAGACGCGCTCACGACGTGCCCTGTGCTCCCGTCGGGTAGTGTCGCCACTACCGCCGTCGTCACGTTCGCCACCGTAGCCTGCACGGCCTCCGTTCACGGCGCGAGTTCCGCTGCTGTCGCCGTTGGCACCAGCGCCACTGACACCAACATCAATGGAACCAACATCAATGGCACCACGGCCACTGACGCCATCCGCATGGGCACCATCGACGCCGGCCGCATTGGCACCATGGACACCGTCCGCATGGGCGCCATCTGCGCCGTCAGCATGGGCGTCGTCGACGCCGTCGGCATTGGCGCCATCTCCACCAGCCCCACCACGGCCACCACCGGCAGCTCCGGCCCGTTCCTCATGCCCCAGGGTTGCAGAGATGACACGGTCGGCACGGGCACCATCTCCATCAGCCCCACCACCGTCAGCACTGGCAGCGCCGGCCCGCCGCTCATGCCCCCCGCTAGCCAAAATGTCACGGTCGTTGCGGACGTCGCTGCCTGCGGCAGCGCGGCGAGCGCCCTCACCGTCAGCACCACCACGTCCCCCCCTCTGCCCCCCGTTGTCCAAGAGCTCGTCATCAGAAGCCTCCTCCAGCATGCCCAGTTCCCCAGGCGCAAACCACGGATCAGCACCGCCATCATCACCTCCCCGGAGGTATATTGAGTCCCGCGCGCGATCAACAATGGGTGCGAGGTCAGGCAGGAATCCGCACCTCAGTGGGCGAGAAGGGGCTCTAGGGGGGGACCTCCTGCTACCCGCCATGGGTCTGAGCACAGGCGTAGCAGGAGTTCGGTGGCCGGCGGACACAACAGCCCCGAGCACGTCACGGAGCACCACTGTTGCAAGAGGCCTCGTGGAGGCCAACGACGGGGAGCCCTGCCACAGCACCAGTCGTCGTCACAGAGACGAAGATGCCCACGGCGCAGCAACGCAGGTGATGAGGCGCTCGGGACGTGGGTCACAATCGCGGTGACGACGCAGGCAACTACTGCCCACCTCAGCCCACACGGCGTCCACAGTGCCAAAACTGGCGCCCTCCCTAGCTAGAGAGTCTGTCATGGACTCCTGCCAGGAACCGCCTGCCGAATGGAGCTCATCCCACGCGCACACTACGCAGAGTCTTTCGGGACAATTGACCGTGACGACAGCTGTTGCTGTCGGGTCGGAGTGGCGATTGCGGTCGCTGCCACAGCGACGCCCACCCACACGGCGCCCGCCGCGAGGCCCAGAGCATCGTGCTGACAACAGAAGCGGCCACGGCCAGCCTGGTCCGGGACGCCCTCTGCAGCGCGAAAAGAGCGCTCACCAAATAGGGCCCGCAAACGCCTCCTATCCAACCCCAGACTGACTGCTAAGGACCCCTGCTCATTGCCGCTCCCTAGGACGCCCATCCCACGAGCGCGCCACGTAGAAGCCTCTCCCAGCGGGAGACCCGGTCAGAAATGAGCGGCACGTAGGTGCCACTGGAAGGAGCGAAAAACCAGACGTCCAAGAAAAAAGGAGTGAGGCGCAATGCACAGGACACAAATGAATACAAAAACTTCTTGAGCTTTGACGTAAACATTCGATGAGGGCAGAGATTGAACAGAGGCTTCCCATTCTATTTTAGATGGCGTCACACGCTGTCAACCAATGGGAACGAGCTTATCAGAGCCTAATATATGTCGAATTCAAACTACAACGGTTGCTGCTTCACGAGAGCCAAATCATGGAGTAAAATTGACCTTTCGGCGAAATCAGTTAAGTTCTCCAGGCGCATGGTTGACAGAACAGAAATGCAGAGCGCTCAATGTCCCGGTCCAAGTCTCAAACAGGCATCTGGGCTCTCAGCCGGACAGGTCTGGTCACTTGGGCGCGTCTGATTACTGAAACAGTGCCTATTAAACTTTGTTGCACAAACGACATCGACGGAGTCGTCTGTTCAGCCCTATCCAAAGCACTTCTGAAACCAAAACACAGGAAATGTCGAGAGTGGTGCCAGCCCTGCACGATTGTGGCAGGCTGGCTGCCAGAAGGCAGCTATGACCAATTGTTCGAACGAACTTTCTCCAATTGTTTCGTCAAGAATGAAGCACTGCGACAGTTGCCGCCCTAACGACCTGGGGACAGAAGTCGTGGGCCAGTGATGGTGCTGAGTGCGGGCCATTTGTCGTGGGGGACGTCGATGCCGGTGCCGTGCGGCGGCCAAGTCACCGCGGAAGGGCGACAAGGCTCTAGATTTCATCACCAATGTAATGACACATCGGATTGCGGGGCATCGGTTGTGGACAAATGTTGAGCGCGGCTTCAACAGAACCACGGTATTCCATGCCTGAGGTCCATTCATTCACAAATTCGCAGACGGGAATGATGACCAAAATGATTTTTATGGCCCAAGGGACCTGACCAAAACCCGGTGGGCCAGCGGTGCCACCCAATCGCGACCGGCGGTGCCGTGCAAACGGCGAGCCGGCGCCGCTGCGGGCGCCACGCGACGGTGATCCGGCCACCGCGATTCGGGCGGGGGAGGTTTGACCCACCAATCAGTCGTCGGACGAAATGCGGAATCAATTCTGAGCCCCAGGAGACCTGACCAAAACCCGGTGGGCCAGCGGTG
>ENA-ORXR01005437-ORXR01005437.1-marine-metagenome-genome-assembly--contig:-NODE-5437-length-10117-cov-2.975398_pt1 | contig 10117 bp, 10 predicted proteins | sample MGYA00237866_ERZ511479 | MGnify/ENA metagenome assembly ERZ511479
AAATGGCCCATATGGACCGCGGCGTTGATCTGCTGAACCGCGTCAAAGAAGACTTCGACGACATCATGAAAGTCGAATTTCAGCCCAAGACCGAAGGTCGCCTGATGACGATGGTTATCGCGCCGAAGTAATATGGTTTAAAATTTAAGATAACAGCCCTCGCTTTGCGGGGGCTTTTTTATGCGCAAAATAATAAATAACCTCATCCTGAGGACGGCCTCAGGATGAGTAAGCTCACTTGGTTCTTAGAGTCACTCATGCCCCCAACTTGCCTCGGGCACCTCTACCTCTTCTGACAAATCGAACTCCACTTGAAACAAACGTATCTTCGGATCAACCTTATATGGCCGCGTCATTTCATAGGTTAGTGTTTCGTCACCAAAATAAAAGGCCCAGACATTTGTGGTCGACACTTCAAGACCTGTTTGATTGAACATATCTATCGAGAATTGATCGACCGGAAAGTCCTGACGCGTGGCCGTGCCGGGATTATCTGTGTCGCCGCCATATTGCGTGACCTCGTCCTCATGGCCATCTTCGTGGCGATGGTCGTGTTTGAGGCGCATGCCCTGGCCCGTATCGGTTATGATCCATGTGCGCGAGCGGTTATCATCGACGTTGAAACTGATTTTAACTTCATCGTCGCTGCACTCACGCATATGCATAACCATCGGCATCGCGGCCATGTCGGCATCGACAGCATCGGTAGAAATCAACTTCCCCGCATAGGCCTTGCCGCAATGCGCTTGCAGATTATCCATAAAGGTGTCTTGTGGGTCATCGGTCTGGCTACACGCCGCAATAGCCAAAACACTTACTCCTAAAATAATATATCGCATAATCTCTCCATCGGGCTGTGATAAATTGGCCTGCCCACTTGGCGCGGCGCGGCTTCCCCGTTAGGACAGCGTTAACACATTTTGATAGGTACGCCATGCTCCGCCCCTTTATTATTGCTTTTTCACTCTGCCTGCTCAATGCGCCGGCTTTCGGCCAAGACAATGCCAGCGCAGAATTACTCGACAGCCTGATTGCAGATATGCGCGCGGCGAGCCTCGCCAATAATCCGATCAGCGCCGGCTTTGAAGGTGATAAAGAAGCGCGACGTCGCCTGCCTGATGTCTCGCCAGATGCAGGGCGCAAAATTTCGCAAGCTGATGCCACATTTCGCTCCCGGCTAGAGTCGATCCCGGTGGTGACGCTGTCTGATGATGACAAGCTTAATCACGCCCTGATTGGCTGGACGCTCTCGCAAAAAGAATTGATGGGACCGATCGACAGCTCTCGTATTCCGTTCACAAATGATAGCGGGTTTTACAATTCTATTTCCTATACCGTGCGCAATACGCGTTTCGACAGCGCGCAGGATTATTACGACTATATGGCGCGTCTCAAAGACATGCCGCGCTTCTTTGGCCAGCATATGGCGAATATGCGCCGCGGTATTAGCGGCGGCTATACGGCCCCCGCCGAGATTATGCCCGGGGTTGTCACGGGCATTCGCAACATGACCGAAGTACCCGCAGAAGAGCACCCTCTGGCCGCGCCGTTCCTCAACGTCAATGCACGGATTGACGACATTGAGCGCGAAAAGATCAAAGCCGAAGGTCTGGCCGTTGTCAGCAAATCTGTCCTTCCCAGCTACCAAACGCTGCTGGCCTTTATGGAAAATGAGTATGTTCCTGCCGCGCGCCCCGGCATCGGCTTGTCGACGACACCCGGCGGACGGGAAAATTACGCGCGCCTCGTGAAATATTATACGACGCTCGATATTACGCCCGAAGAGGTTCACCAAATCGGCTTGTCCGAGGTCGCGCGCATTCGCGGCGAAATGGACGCAATTATTGCTGATGTCGGTTTCGAAGGCAGCTTTGCTGATTTCCTCAACTTCCTGCGCACGGACCCGCAATTCTACGCGACATCGCGCGAAGATCTGCTCAAAGAAGCCGCCTTTATCGCCAAACGCGCGGACGGCAAAATGCCGGAATTTTTTGGCACGCTTCCGCGACTGTCTTATGGCGTGATCCCTGTTCCAAAAGAGATTGAACAAAATTATACGACGGGGCGTTATTTTGGCGGCAATGCCAAACAAGGCAAAGCGGGCAATTATGTCGTAAACACTTATGACCTCAAACAGCGCCCGCTTTATAATCTCCCGGCGCTAACGCTGCATGAAGGCGTACCCGGTCACCATCATCAAATCTCACTTGCCGCCGAGCAGGAGGATGTTCCGGAATTTCGTCAAAACCTTTATCCGCATGCCTTTGGCGAGGGCTGGGGCCTCTATACCGAAAAGCTGGGTGTTGAGATGGGGATTTACCGCACGCCCTATGAGAATTTTGGCCACCTGACCTATGAGATGTGGCGCGCCTGCCGCCTCGTTATGGATACCGGCATGCATTATATGGGCTGGAGCCGCGAGCAAGCCGAAGCATGCTTACTGGAAAATAGCGCGCTCTCCACGCATAATGTGAAAACGGAAACAGATCGGTACATTGCGTGGCCGGGACAAGCCCTTGCTTATAAAATGGGCGAGCTGAAAATCTTAGAGCTGCGCAAACGCGCCGAGGATATGCTGGGCGACAAATTTGATATTCGCCGTTTCCATGACGCCGTTCTGGTGGACGGCGCCGTGCCGCTGGGCATTTTAGAAGCGCGTATCGATAATTGGATTGCCGCCGAAATGACTCGCGAAGATCAGGATTAAGCTCGCTTTGTAGGTCGCGCCTCTGGCCGCGCTTCCATAATTTCGGCCTGCTGACGCGCTGCGGACATTTGACGGCCTGGGCCGATAGAGAGATAGCGCGCGGCTATAGCGGCGGGATGAACCGCCTCTTATCGCCGTAACCAGGTCATAGTCCAAACTACGCCACACCCAAATTTTGGCCCGTTTTGGGATGAGCCCATTCCCCATGGCTGCTCACATGGCGCCCGACAGCGCGGTAGCGACGTTTTAAAGATCCAGACACTTATCGTTTATCAATAAGGTTTGTTGACAAGGCATCAAAGATGCCTTATCGATAAACAATAAAAATTAAAGAGAGAGCCCCCATGACACATCAATTCCTTTTTGCGCTTAGCGCGCCTATTCTCATCAGCGGCCTATTTGCCACGCCCCTTTTCGCCCACGATAACGAGCATAGCGAAGCCCCTCAGATCACGCGAACACATGACCTGTCGGGATTTTCTAAAATTCGTATTGACGGGGTCTATCTTGTCAATGTCACACAAGGCGAAACATTTTCCATAACGACATCCGGCGATGAAAAAGAAATGGAAAAAAGCGAAGTTAAGCTAAATGGAGACACACTTATTTTAGGGTCGAAAAAGAAAAGTTGGTCAGGAAATAAGGGTGACCGTCACGGTATAACCACGACCATTACAATGCCGGATTTGGAGTCCATTAAGATCAATGGCGTCAGCGAGTTTACAGGTGATAATCTTGACCTTGGCGACTTGGATCTAGACGTAAACGGCGTTGCCGATATGACCCTTTCGGGGTCTTGCGAGAACCTCACTGCGAAAATTAACGGCGTCGGAGATATCGATCTTAAATCCCTAGAATGTGAAACAGGTGATCTTTCGGTAAACGGTGCAGGTGAGATGAGCGCTCATACGTCCTCATCTGTCAAAGCGCGCGTTAACGGCGTCGGCGAAATGAAAATTTACGGTGACCCCAAGACAATCGATAAAAAGAAAACGTGGCTGGGCAGTATCACGATGAAGTAAACACTGCTTATGACACCGTGAATTGATTTACCCCGCAACTTGATGCAGTCTGCACCTGCGGGGTAAATGAAGGAAATATACGATGTCAAAACCAGATCGACGCGTTATGATTGCAGGCCTTTTAAGCCTGCCGCTCGCCTCAAAAACAGCAAACGCTCAAAGCGTAAATCTTAGAGACCTCTTTGGCGGGCAAGTGCAAAACTTGACCCTGTCGCAAACACAGGCCTCCGACGGTATACGCGCGGCGCTGGAAAAAGGTATTACAACAGCAGTTAGAACAGTTGGCCAAGTTGGCGGCTATGCCAATGATAGCGACATTCGCATTCCCCTTCCGCGTGATCTTCAAAAAGTTCAACGCACCCTGAGGCATATTGGGATGTCGTCCATGGTCGATGACCTTCAGGGCGCGCTTAATCGCGGGGCTGAATTAGCCGCGCCCAAAGCGCTCGATATCTTTCTGGATGTCATCATGAATATGAGCGTGACAGATGCTGTAAGCCTCGTTCAAGGGCCGCAAACCGCCGCAACAGATTTCCTGAAACGGCAAGCCATGCCAAGATTAGTCAAAACCTTCACGCCAATTATCAGTGATACATTATCGCAAACTGGCGCATTTGCGATGGTTGATCAAATCTCTGGGCAACTCTCAAATATTCCATTTACGCGCGGACTGGCCGGCGACGCCAAGGAAAACTTAACCGAAAGAGGCGTCGAAGGCGGCCTTGACGGACTGTTCCATTATGTGGGCAAACAAGAAGCCCAAATTCGTAACAATCCCCGCGCGCGCTCAAGTGCAATATTGCGCCAAGTCTTTGGGGGCTAATCCCGGCCTATTAAGGATGTAACATGACATATTCCATGAAGAGACGTACTGTTCTCGCCAGCCTTGCCGCGCTCCCTGTTGCGGCCTGTGAAACCCTTGATCCGAATGTGATTGATGGCATTATTCGTGGCACAGGCGGGAGCGGCTTTGGCTTGTCTCAAGCGGATGCTGCGGCGGGTATACGCGCGGCGCTAAACAAAGGCATAACAACGGCCGTGCAAACTGTTGGACGCGCTGGCGGCTATTTTAATGACGGCCAAATCCGCATTCCCTTGCCCAATACGCTTCAAGACGCGCAGCAGACTTTGCGCCAATTTGGCTTGTCAGGACTTCTTGATGAGATAGAGCAGCAGCTTAACCGCGGCGCAGAACAAGCCGCTCCGCAGGCTCGCGACTTATTTGTTAACGTCATTTCCGGCGTAACGATATCCGACGCAATTAACATTGTGCGCGGCGCTGATAATGCGGCCACACAATATCTGGCGGATCGGACACTGCCCCGTTTAACAGATATGTTCACACCGATTATTGACCAAGCGCTTGCGGGAACGGGAGCCTATAAATTAGTCGATAATTTAACCTCCCAGCTTCGCCAAGTTCCGTTCGCGCCGCAACTCGCAGCTGACGCAAAATCTGATTTAACGCGAAAAGGCGTTGAAGGTGGCCTCGGCGGCCTTTTCCATTATATAGGAAAGCAAGAAGCCGCGATCCGCGCAAATCCGGCTGAGCGAACAAGCGAAATTTTACAACGCGTCTTTGGAGCTTACATATAATGAAAAAAATCCTGCTCGCGGCTGCATCCGCCCTTATCTTGACCGCATGTAATTCATCAGGGACGAAAACGATGACCGCCAGCACATTTGACGCCTCGGTTATGGACACCCTGTTGAAAAACGCCGTCGAGACCAATCAAACCCACGGCGTCTCGGCCATCGTCTACAAAGACGGCGTTAAAGTCTATCAGGGCGCGTTCGGCCTGCGCGACGCGGAAAACAATCTGCCGATGAATGAAGACACGATTGTTCGCATTTATTCTATGACCAAGCCGATCACATCGACGGTCATCATGCAAATGGTCGAAGAGGGCAAAATTAAGCTCAGTGATCCGGCGGCAAAATATATTCCGCAAATTGGAAAAATGATGGCCTTTGAAGGCATGGGCGAAGACGGCACGCCTAAATTTGCGCCGCAGGCCCGCCCTATCACAGTTGAGGATTTGATGCTTCATACCTCGGGCATTGGCTATGGCATTTTCGGTGACATCACACCGCTAGCGACATTGTATAAAAATGCAGGATTATTTAATCCTGACGAAACCATGGCGCAAAATATGGACAAGCTGGCCGCCCTGCCCCTGATGGCGCAGCCCGGCGAGATTTGGTATTACGGATATAATATCGATATTCTGGGCCGTATCGCAGAGGTCGTTGACGACAAGCCGCTGGGCGACGTTTTGCAAGCACGCATCTTTGGCCCGCTTGGCATGACCAAAACCGGCTTTAGCGTGCTTGAGGGCGAGGCCGAAAACTTTGCCAGTAATTATATGATGACTCCCGACGGGTTAGTTTTAGCGGAAGCCGCGCAAGACAGCCCGTTCCAAACTCCCAATGCTTTTCAATCCGGCGGCGGCGGGCTTGTGTCAACACTGGGCGATTACGCCAAATATGGTCAAGCTATGGCGGGCGGCGGAAAACTTGACGGCGTGCGGATATTAAAACCCGAAACAGTTGACTTGATGATGAAAAACCATCTGGATGACAGCGTCACATATGCCTTCCCATGGGATCAAGGCGGAGCCATTCGGTTTGGATATGGAGGATCAGTCGCGGTGAACGCCAATGAAGCGCTGACATGCGAAACAGGTATAGCCAATGGCCAATGGGGATGGGGCGGCGCGGCGCGCACCGACTTCTTTATTGACCGCGATGCGGGCACCATGGCTGTCTTTTTTGTGCAACAATTCCAAGAGCCTGAGATCCCGCTTCACGCCGATTTTCGCCGTACGGTTTGGATGCAAACCCGAAACTCCAATAAAGATTGGTGCGCCGAAGAATAACTACTTTGCGGGGGCCGGATTTGCAGCGCCTGCGGCCTGCCCTCCGCCGCGTTTGACGATATGCGCGCCAAATTTCTTGCGCAGCACAAGGAACGGTTTTTCGACGACATAGTAGCTAAATCCGGCCAGCGCAAAACTGGCAATGACGGCGACAATACGGCTTGTCCAATTTTCACCATTTGTGCGATAGGCCATATCGAGCAGTGGAACGTGCCACAAATATAGCGCGTAGCTGACCATACCAATCCACGCCAGTGGCCTCCATTCAAGGATCGGGAAAGCAAATCGAACCGGTTTGTAGAAATACAGATTTAGAAACAGTGTGAACAAGGCAATGCCTTGAAGCGTATAGCGTGTTGTATAGCGAAATGAATCATCGCGGACGAGGAAACTGGCTAGAATTGCGCCGAGCGCGATGACGATAGGCCCAATACCGACAAGCCATTTCAACCGCGAGTTATCGCCGTAAACATGAAGCAGCACCGATAACAAACACCCCCACGCAATGCTGTCCAGACGCGTATCTGTCATCATATAATTATAATCATATTGCGCCAAATCGGTGGCATAATAAATGGTCAAACGCCACACAGCTGCGGCGATGATGATGCCAAAGAGAAGCTTCGCGGCGCGTTTCCACTTCCCGCCCATAAAGACCATAAATAGCGGAAACATAAGGTAAAAATGCTCTTCCACAGCCAGAGACCACAAATGCGTCCACGGCATGAAAGGCAGCTCTCCGCCGGAGCGCACGCTCACTTGGTATATATTGGTTCCGTAGAAAACAGCCGAGAGAAATTCGAGAATTTTGGGCCCGCCCCAACTGGCCAGCATATAGATCGCTGTCGTCGCAAAGACCATAAAGAGAAGCGCAGGATATAGGCGAACAAAGCGGCGTATATAGAAATCTTTCAGCCCTATACGGCCCTTTTTTTCATGCTCGGCCAGCAATAGCCGCGTAATAAGAAATCCTGATATGAAGAAAAACACCGTCACGCCGAACCCGCCGGGCACGATGTGCTCAAATCCCATATGGGCGACTAAAACAATGAGTACAGATATGGCCCGGAGCCCATCGAGGCCCGGAATAAACCCGTATTGCGCCGCCGCGGGCAAAGGTGCGTGAGTCATTTTCATCCGGCATAGCTAGCACGCAGACGTTAAAGCGGGGTTAGGCTTAGATCTTTTCAGTAATCTTAATCGCGGCCTTACAGCCTGCGGTTATAATGGCGGATAAGATTGGATAACCAACTGCCTCTTTCGCGCCTTCTTCGATTGCGAGATCACGGTGCGCAAGCTCATCTTCGCGAAATTGCGCAAAAGTCGCAGACAGCTCAGGCTCGCTCTCTTTGAGCTCTTCAACTTGATCGCCGTAATGCTGCTCTATCACCGTCTCGACAGCTTCGGTGCAGGCATGTGCTGCCTTCTCGCCCATAAGAGCTGTCACAACGCCCAAACCATAGCCCGCCACGTTCCAGAGCGGCGTCATCACCGTTGGCCGAACATTACGCTGCACAAGAAGCGCATCAAAGGCGTCGAGATGCTTTTGCTCTTCCTCTTCCATATGAGCGAGCTGTATAGCGATCGCGCGCGTCTTGGGACTGCGCGAGAAAATGGATTGCTGTCCTTTGTAAATCGCGACTGCGCCATATTCACCGGCATGGTCCACGCGCAAAATCTCGCCAATGCGAGCGGCGCTTACTCCAGGGTGCGGCGGACGTTGTTTTGCTCGGCTCATGACTATTTTCCTTTAAAGGCGACACCAAAAGATATGATGGCGGCCAGCGCCGAAATCAAGGCGTTCCACCCGGCCATAGACAGACCAAACATCGACCACAGCACGTCAGAGCACTGAACAATCTCCATCGGCTCGCCTAGCGCGTCCAGGAGGTTCTTACCTCCGAGATCGCCGCTGGGGCTTACAGCGCAGGCCGCCGGGCCCTCCCACCAGCCAAATTCAACACCGACATGCCTAAAGGCATAATAAAATGAGATGATGAAGGCTATTGCGATGATTGCGTTTAGAGCGCGGAGCCATTTGCGATTGTTTAGGAAGAGACTGACAATAACGGCCATACCAGCTGCGACGAGCACGCCTTTATGGGCGTGGCGCTGCCAATAACACATGATACAGGGATCAAGACCACCAATATATTGAAACGCATAAGCGCCTAAAAGAAGGCCGCCTGAAATGCACAGCGCAATAATCGGCCAAATGCGTAATGTGAAGAGTTTCGACATGACCTGCTCTTAATACATCAAACCCCAATGACACACGTGACAAATTCCTCATTGAGACACGAATTAACCAAAAAAGCGCGTATTATTAGGTGTTTATTCAGCTATCAACCTTTAAGTCTTGCTTAGATTATGCCAAAAGACCTGTGGATAAACGTTATTTGTGGGGACGGCGTTGGTCTAAAGGGGAAGACTTAGAACGTGACCACACAACTTAACAGCTTCGACGACGCTTGCCATATCGGGCAAGAGCTGCGCATTGCGCGTGAAGCTTTGGGCTTGTCCCTGTCTGAAGCCTCAAGCAAATTAAAGATTAACAGCGATTACTTGTCGGCGATTGAAACGCTAAATCCTGACGCGCTTCCAAATGCAGGCTACAGCGTGGGGTTCGTGCGTAGCTACGCAAACCTAGTTGGGCTGAATGCCAAAGACGCCATAGCGCGATACAAAGCAGATACAGAATCGACGCCAGAGCCAAGCCGCTTTAGCGCGCCGCATTTTGCTGCGCGCCGTGAAATCCGCTTGCCGCGCGGAAGTTTTGCCGCAGCGATGATCGCCGTCACCTTTACGTCTTTGGCCGTATGGTACGGCACCTCAACGACTGCGCAATCGCCTGAGCCGCGCGTTGAAACGATAGAGAGCCTCGTGAGCACAGCAATAGCGCCAAAAATCACGCTCGACCCGGCCATAATCACTGTCGAGGCTATTTCGACAAGCTGGATTGAAATACGCAACTCAGATGACATCGTCGTCGCCAGTAAAATACTTGTGGCAGGTCAAAATTTTGAACTCCCCCGCACCGAAGGTATGATCCTCGCTGCGCGCGATGGCGGCGCGATTAAACTTCACCGCGGCGGCGAAGTCTCCGGCCCGCTTGGCGCCAAAGGCGTTCCCTTAGTTGCCTACCCGCTCCCTTAGACGCATTTCAGCAAATCTAATTTTACCCTGCGCCTTTACGCCGCTTGTCTGCGCGTGGCTGTGCCCCTAAGTTACAGATAGCACAAAGGGGCTTATTTTGACCATGCCGTCCAAACCAATACTCGTGCATAGCGCGTCCAGTCCAATCGACATACTATTGGCCCTCGCTGCTGATGACATGAAGCATGTGGACGCCATTATCGTTGAACGCATGCAAAGCCCTGTCGGGATGATCCCTGATTTAGCCACCCATCTGGTCGGCGCAGGCGGAAAACGCCTGCGTCCGCTCCTCACCATCGCCAGTGCCCATTTGTGCGACTATAAGGGCGAGTCCCACCATAAACTCGCCGCTG
>ENA-ORXR01005439-ORXR01005439.1-marine-metagenome-genome-assembly--contig:-NODE-5439-length-10111-cov-2.941599_pt1 | contig 10111 bp, 12 predicted proteins | sample MGYA00237866_ERZ511479 | MGnify/ENA metagenome assembly ERZ511479
CTTGCCTGCGAACAGCGCCTTGCTGAGCCACTTTGGGCTAGGCGCCCCCGATGAGCTCTGTTTGAACGTTTAGCAGGTCACACTACACTAGTGCTTCGCATCGTTCAGCAACGCATCCACATCAACCGCAGCCTCAATACCAGAGGCCAGAATATCCAGTTCACGCTCAACAGTTGCTTCATAGTCCAGCGATTCTGCCGATCCTTGATGGATGCGCTCGAGCCATGCGCTTCGAAAACCGTCGTTACTGAATAATCCGTGTAGATAGGTCCCTTCCACATTGCCAGCTGCGCTGATGGCGCCTTCGGAACGTCCGTCTATCTTGATCATGGGCCTCTCGGTATCAAGACCCTCACTAACTCCCACATGTATTTCATAGCCGGTGACCAACGCCTGACTACGCTGGCAAATTCCAGACACTTGTCTGGTGTATTTCTCCGCTTGCATCTGTGTTTCAACATCCAGCAAACCAAGACCTTTGACCTTGCCTGCGTCACCATCAATGCCTTCGGAATCGTCGAGTATCCTGCCAAGCAATTGATAACCACCACAGATGCCTGTGATGTGACCACCACTGCGGGCGAAGGCAATGATATCGTGGTCCCAGCCTTGATCTCTCAGGAATGCCAGATCGCCAATTGTTGATTTGGTGCCGGGCAGTATGATGGCATCGATATCTCTGGGTATAGGTGTGCCCGGTCGCACAAAGCCAAGCTCAACGTTAGATTCAAGGCGCAACGGATCCATGTCATCAAAGTTGGCAATGCGGGATAGCATGGGCACTGCAATGCGCACCAACTTTGAACCTGCAGCTCGCGTTGAAGGCGTCTGCTCCAATACCACGGAATCCTCCTGTGGCAGTTTCAGCGCAGAGGGAATCCAGGGAATAACACCACGGCAGGGCCACTGTGTCAGTTGCTCGATGGCAGTAACACCATCATCAAACAACGCTGGGTCGCCCCGGAATCTATTAATGATAAAGCTGCGGATCAACGCAGCATCTGCAGTATCAATCACGTTCTTTGTGCCAACGATAGAGGCAATGACGCCTCCTCTATCAATATCGCCAATCAGGCAGACCGGGGCATTGACACGTCTAGCAAAGCCCATGTTGGCTATATCCCTTTCGCGCAGATTGGTTTCAGCCGCACTACCGGCACCCTCAACTAGAACAAGATCAAAGCGAGATGATAATCGTTGATAACTATCGATTACCGCTTGCATCAGGTGTTGTCGCTGGCGGTTCATGTAATCACTGGCCGATATCGTATCGGACACCTTTCCATGCACAACCACCTGTGCTGTTCGGTCACTTTGCGGCTTTAACAGAACCGGATTGAAATCTACCTCAGGCTCTAGACCCGCTGCACGAGCCTGTAGCGCCTGAGCACGACCAATCTCGCCACCATCAATACAGGCAGCCGCATTATTGGACATGTTCTGAGGCTTGAACGGTGCAACAGAAAGTCCACGTTGCCGGGCAATTCTGCATAGGCCGGCAACCAGCGTGGACTTACCCACGTCTGAACCCGTTCCCTGAAACATCAAGACCTTTGCAGGCATCGCTTATCTCTGGCTCTTCATGATGTGATAGGTGTGACCATTGCTAACCGACTATCCTGAAACTGTGTCTGGAGGATAAACCCTAGTAGTCAATTCCCTGTTTGGCCTTGATGCCTGCCTTGAAAGGATGCTTTATTTCTTTCATCTCGCTGACCAGATCAGCCATGTCCATCAGTGCAGGTTTAGCGTCACGCCCGGTCAGTATCACACTGGTCCGATTCGCGCGCTGGTGCAGGGCGGTGATGACAACCTCAACGTCGATGTAGTCGTAACGCAGCGCAATATTGACTTCATCAAGCACCACCAGATCGTAGTCACCGCTTTGCATCAGTTTATCGGCCTGTGCAAAAGCTGCGGTAGCCGCTTCAATGTCGCGATCACGATCCTGTGTGTTCCAGGTAAAACCTTCACCCATCGTATGCCAGTGAAGCTGGTTGGGGAAGCGATCGAAGAACTGGCGTTCGCCGGTTTTCCAGGTACCTTTGATGAACTGCACTACGGCAACTGAATGCCCCCAGCCAAGCGCACGAGCGGCTACACCAAAGGCAGAGCTTGATTTGCCTTTGCCATTTCCGGTGTGTACCAGTATCAGGCCACGGTCCGCATGCGCTGCCTGCTTAACCTTCTCTTTTTGCTCTGCCTGCAGTGCCTGCATGGCGTGCTTGTGTTTGTCTGCTTCAGTCATACGGTCATTATACGTGGAAACAAAAAAGCCAGAGTGTCAGCGTGCCGGATGCGATAAAAGCTTCCATGACATAGCGAGGTACCGGAATACCATTGAGTGCAGCGGCAAACGGGTTTGCCCCGATGGCATACATGTAACGGCCAATCGGCAGATACCGTAGCACTGTGAGTATCACCAGACCGTACACCGGTATCAGCCGTGCAATTCTGGCAAAGAATGAAAGCGATAGTAGTTCGTCTCGAGTCGGTTCGAGTGCTGATGCCTTAATAGACCCTAGTGATGCATAAAATTCCGGCCCAGAACCGCTTCGCTGCTATAGAAGCTTCTGGACTCGAAATTTTATGCATCACTAGGGTAGAGTTCATGCGATTGCTCGGAATTCACTGGCGGAGGCGGACTGGACCAGTGCTCCAGTGGTCAGTTGATTACCCTGAAGTTGTTCAACACACAGGCCTCTGTTAAAGACGATAGCGCGATTGCAAAGCGTGGCAACTTCATCAAAGTCTGTGGAGATAACGATCACTGGCACACCGCTGTTGACCATCTCGTTAAGCAAGGTATAGATCTCGGCCTTGGCACCCACATCAACACCTGCGGTGGGGTCTTCTGCTATCAATACTCTATTGTTGTTGTTGAGCCATCGCCCAACGATTACTTTTTGCTGGTTGCCGCCAGAGAGTGCATCAATGGGCAATTCAGGATCATTCGGGCGTAAATTCACCAAGTACCAGAAAGTCGCAATCCACAGCAAGTGCGTGGCAGGGAGCTGCTGCGTCACAGACGGCATCTGACCCGCTCAGAGTTGGCTTGAATCATCATGCTGCGGGTCTGGAAACAGGGCAGTATCTGGCAGGGCGGTATCGGGGTGAGGCGGGCTATGTCGGCGCCAAGATCAACGGTACAACGCTGGGGATCGAGAGACTCAGGGGATTCGCCGAAGGCTATGGTTCTGAACCTCGAAAACTGATCCTGAATGATCGATCATCTTTTTACGCGGGTTACTACCGGGCTGAGCAATTGTTATCAGCCAATCCGTCGTTACGCGTGCTTTATTTCCTTGACGACAACATGGCCGTTGGCGGCTTGATGTTTTGCCAGCGTAACGGCATCAAGAAACCCGGAGACGTTGCCATCGCAGGCTTCGGCGGACTGGATGTGGGTTCGGTGTTGTCAACTCAGTTGACCACAATCAAGGTGCGTCGCCTGAAAATAGGCAAACTCGCCGCTGAGAATCTGATCAAACGTCTGAACGGCGAGCCCGTTGAGGTCATGAATGACATCGGCTTTGAAATGATCAAAGGTGATACTGCCTGAAGTTAGAGTATACCGCCTTGACTCGACCCTTCAATGGCGCAAGGCCTAATGCTTCGGCAGGGTGTATGTTCAGCGGATGGTTGGTCATTGCCGGCTGTGTATCCTGCTCTGTTGTACAGGCGCTTTCATCCGTTGCCAGCAGAAAAAAATCAGCCACATCGCCAACATCCAGTCCAGTTTGATGTGCTTTGCCGATGATACGACGAGGCGCATGCGTCAGTTTGTCAAAGACACGGTTGAGTGATATGCCCAATAGGTCTGGTAGTTGAAGAACAAGCGGGATGAACCATTGATACGCGGCAAGGCCAGGATCAGTTGACGGGAAAGGGGCCAGGCTTGCATCTATATCATGCGGTGAGTGGTCCGAGCAAATGGCGTCGATAATACCTGAGGAAACGCCACGTCGAAGTGCATCTCTGTCGGCTGCACTACGAAACGGAACCGCGCTGTTAAAGCTGGAGTCGTAGCCTGCCAGATGCTCGTCAGTAAAAAACAGATGGTGAATGCCAACATCACAGGTAATGGGCAAGGCTGCCTGTTTGGCTGTGTCTATCATCTGTATTGCCCGTGCCGAGCTGACTCTGGATATGTGTAAACGACAACCTGTCTCACGGCAAATCTCCAGCAGTATTGCCAGTGCAATGGTTTCAGCCGCTACGGGTATGCCAGGTAAGCCGAGTCTGGTGGCCATCGCACTTTCATGAGCACAGCCGTCGGCACCCAGCTGAGCATGTCTGGCCGTCATGAACAGTGGAAGATCAAACGATGCCGCGTATTCCATCGCACTGAACAGCACACTGGTGTTGTCTAGTGGTCTGTCGGCCTGGCCTGCAGCGGGACAACCTGCGGCCTGTAAAGTGGCGAGCTCGCTGAGCTGCTCACCTTTCAGACTTGTTGTCAGTGCCGCAATGGGGAGCACTTGCGCACCCTGTGCAAGCTGAGCGCGTTGTCTGATCAGTTCTACCGTGGCGACATTGTCAATGGCAGGATTCGTGTCCGGTGCACACAGTACCTGCGTAAATCCTGCGCCAAAGGCGGCTATTGCCTCACTGGCAATCGTGCCTTTGCGGGTCAGACCGGGTTCTCTTAATCGCGAGTACAGATCGCACATGCCGGATACAGCAATGTGTGCAACCTTGTTGGATGCCTCTTCTGTAACGGATTCGATGATGCCATTATCGATGACGATGGTACACGGCGGATCATCTTCAAGGCGCTGTACATTGTGGATGACAATACGATTGTTATCCGCTGTGTCGCTCACGACGCAGCCCTCCGCAAATTGGTCGCGTTACCCATGATGATGGACATGACAGCCATTCGAACTGCAATGCCGTACGTAACCTGTTCCAGTATGACGGACTGTGCACCGTCGGCAACGCTGCCAGCGATCTCCACGCCTCGATTTGTGGGCCCCGGGTGCATGACCAGTGCATCGGGTTTTGCGATGGCAAGTCGCGCAGGTGTCAGCCCGTAGGTACGATAGAACTCGCTGCTACTCGGCACTGTTGCAGTACGCATCCGCTCCTTTTGCAAGCGTAGTCCCATGATGACATCGGCACCAATCAGTGCCTTGTCGAGTGTGGGGTACACCGTGACACCCAATGACTCAACCTCTGCCGGAATCAACGTGCGTGGACCGACCACGCGTACTTCGCCGGTACCGAGTTTGACCAGGGCGGAGATATCCGATCGCGCCACTCTGGAGTGCTGGATGTCACCGATAATCACGACACACAGGTTCTCAAAGCTACCCTTGTGGCGCCGGATCGTAAACATATCCAGCATGCCTTGAGTGGGGTGTGAGTGCTGGCCATCACCTCCATTGATCACGTTGATGGTGGGTGAGACGTGACGGGCTATAAAATGTGCTGCACCTGAATCTGCGTGACGAACGATGAACATGTCGCATTGCAGCGCTTCAAGCACACGCAGTGTATCGAGTAACGTCTCGCCTTTGGCCGTGGATGAGGTCACCAGATCCACGTTCAGTATATCGGCGCTGAGCCGCTTGGCAGCCAGTTCGAATGCCGTGCGTGTTCTGGTGCTGTTCTCGAAGAACAGATTCGCAACGGTCTTGCCACGGAGTAAAGGCACACTCTTGACAGTGCGGTCATTGACACCGGCAAAGCCTTCAGCGGTGTCGAGTATCCGTGTCAACATGGCCTTGTCGAGGGCATCCAGATCAATGAAGTGGTGAAGCTCACCCAGCGCATTGAACTGCGGGTCGGGGAGGGTCACGATTTTTCTCCGACAGTAACCTGCATGCTTGCAGCATCCAGATCAATATACTGATTGGCATCGACGTCAAGGCTATGCCCAATGACATCTGCTCTGACCGGTAACTCATGCCCGGCACGTTGCACCAGCACCGCCAGCGTGATTCTGGCGGGGCGACCATAATCAAATATCTCATTCATGGCGGCACGAACCGTTCTGCCAGTCCCGAGAACATCGTCAATCAGAATGATGTGCTTGCCCTCGATTTCGAAAGGCACCTGTGATGGACCAACAACCGGATGTAAACCAATAGAGCTGAAATCATCACGGTAAAAAGCAATATTGAGTTCACCGAGCACATTCTCTACCGGTAGTCCGGCGTTAACAAGATGCTCCAGCAGGAAACGCCCGACGTCCACCCCGCCACGCCGGATTCCAATCAAGGCAGCCGGTGTGTCGCTCTGTACTAGCGGGGTGAGCTCTTGGCACATGAGCTCAAGCCATTGCATGACCGAGGGCCTTTCATATAGAGCTGAAACCGGTTTACTCACTTTTTTAATGTTCTCATGGTGAACCAGCTTTCCAGAATGAGGGCGGCGGCTAGTGTATCGATATCTGCATGATTTGCCTTGCGTTTGCGTTGACCACTGGCGCGCAGTTGTCTTAATTCCTGTTGCGCAGCGTTTGAACTGAAGCGTTCATCGCTTTTATGAGTCGGCAGGCTGTAACGTTTGTTCAGGCGTTTCATGAAGCCTTTGACGTGTCCGTTGATCGATTGCTCCTCGCCGGATTCGGTCAGTGGCCAGCCGACAACCAGATCCGTAGGTTGCCACTGTTCTATGATCTTGTCGATCGCTACCCAGTCGGGCGTGCCGTTGTGGTTCAGTGCAACGCCTGCAGGCGTGGCACTGTGAAGTCTTGGCTCACCTACCGCCATACCGATACGACGCGTTCCGAAATCGAAGGCAATGCAAGTACCCGTTTCAGTGGCTGGCTCAGGCATGACCTGCATGCCCGACAATAGCGGCAAGGTTGATGCCGAGCTTATCGCCTGTTGCCTGACGACGTCTCTCGACAGGTGTGTCAAAAAGAATATCGGCTGAAGCTTCGCAGGTTAACCAGGCGTTCTCAGCCACTTCCATTTCCAGTTGTCCTGGTGCCCAGCCCGCGTGCCCCAGCACGATAAGATGGTCGAGGGGTTCGTCTCCACGTGCAATGGATTCGAGCACATCGCGAGAGCTGGACAAGGATACGCCTCCGGAGAAGTCGCGCGTGATGTCGAACTTGGGCCCTGGCGGGTGTAACACCAGTCCATGGCCTTCATCAACAGGCCCGCCTCGTAGAACCGGTATTCCCTCTATGACAGAATTGGCGCAGGTTATGGAGAGCTGTGAAAAAACGCCAGCGAGATCCATCGCCAGCTCCTGGTTGACGATGACGCCAAACGCACCGTTTTCACCGTGATCCAGTATGTACACCAGTGAATCGCGAAAATCGGTATCGCGCATCTGCGGCATGGAGAGCAAAAAGTGTTGAGTTAGATTCATCCGTTGCTGCTGGGTGTCGTCATGGATAATCCAGACTAATAGCTGATGACAGAGTTGCTACTCTGGAATTCCCACGTCCTCACGATATAAAGGATATCCGTTTCCTCGGCAAGCTTTCCTGACATGACATCAAAGGGTGCTGCCAGCTCGACAATTCTGACCGCAGCATCATCCAGCAGTTTATGTCCGGAAGACTCGTCTATTGTAACGCTCTCGATTTCGCCGTTTTTGTAGATACCTACAATAAGTATCAGCGCACCGGTGAGTTGCCGTCGACGTGCGTCGTCCGGATAATTCAGATTACCCACTCGCTCAACTTGTTCAATCCAGCGATACATGTATTCAGCGGAGGCTGTCTCGGTGGTGCGTGCGTTGACATGTTTTTTCTTTGGTCGTTTGGCAAATTCTTCCTGTTGCCTGTCAATCTCGGCTGCCAGTCGCGCAATGTCCATGTTCTGCTCGATCAGAACCACCCCTGAGGGTGCATCAACTTCGTCAGTGGCCTCCGTGGTCTGTTCTGTTTTCACAGCGGTTTCAGCAAACACTGCAGTTACGATATCTTCTGCACTCTCGACAGTGGGGGAGGGTGTGCTTGCCTGAATGGGCATGGGAGCCAGCCCATCCGACTCAGTGTCCAGTTCACTGGTAAAAGGCGATGAAGGGCGGGCGTTTTCATCAGTATCGCCCCCGCCGTCCTGTGAGGATTGTGCAAGAAAGGCCGCTTCGTCTGGTTTTTCACCGTCCGACTTTTGCACCAGGATGACTTCCAGCGCAGGCGGCGTCCGCATTTCATCAAGGAACGGTCGGAAGCTTACTCCCAACAAAACAATGGCATGAGCTGCCGCAGCTACAAACAGGGCAATGGTCAGTACATCAAATTGTCGGCTCGTTGGCGAAACGGCGTCTGCAGTCATTGATTGTTCATGGCCGCTTCCACGGCGTCTAGGTAAGTGTCGGCTATACCGGGAGTGTAGCTACTGGATGTGGAAGATCTTCCATCGGATTGAGCATGCATGAATGCATCCAGTTCCCTGACACAGGTGGGGCTAGTGACATTAACCTCAGTCAGGTAGCTACCGATGATATCCAGGCCGACAAACAGAAGTCCGCGTTCCAGCAGGAAAGGTGAAACAGCGTCAACGATACGACGCTCCGCGTCACCGATGGGTACGGGTACGCCACGCCCACCGGCTGCCAGATTTCCACGTGTTTCACCCTGGGCAGGAATGCGAGCCAATGCATAGGGCACGGCTTTGCCGTTAACGACAAGAACGCGTTTGTCGCCGTCCTTAATCTCGGGTACGAAACGCTGCGCCATGATCTGTCGTGAATCGTTTTGCGTGGCGTGCTCCAGAATAATGTTGATGTTCGGATCGTTTGGAGTCAGACGGAATATACCAGCGCCACCCATACCATCAAGAGGCTTGATGATGGCATCCTGATGATGCTCGACAAAGGCCTTTAGCCTTTCGCTGCTAGTTGTTACCAGAGTGGGCGGACAAAATTCACTGAACCATGCGGTATAGAGCTTTTCGTTGACGTCGCGAAGCGAATTGGGTCGGTTGCCCACGTAAACGCCTTCGGTTGCAGCTCTTTCAAGCATATACGTGGTGTAGATAAAATCCATGTCGAAAGGTGGATCCTTGCGCATGAGAATAATATCGTGCTCGCTGAGCGGAGCGTCAACCGCTTCCTCAGCATCGAACCAGTGATCATTGTCGTCAACTACCTGTACTTTTCTGCGACGCGAAAAAGCACACCCCTGATCCAGATAAATATCCCTCTGATCAATGCTGTGAATAGTCCAGCCGCGCGCACTTGCTGCCAACATCATGGCGAGAGTGGTGTCTTTATAGGGTGTGATGGACTCGATCGGGTCCATCACGATACCAAGGGTAATGCTCATGGCTGTTCACGGCGCAGGAAATCAGAAGTCAAGTATCGCATGACCTATCACTAATGCGGGTTATTCGCCTCGATCACGTGACTGTTAGGCCATGAATCGGATACCCTCTGAAGCGTTTCGCACCTTCTCTCAACGAGAACCCCCAGATGAAAGGTTCAGAAGACGTATCTGTTGCCGTGCCCCCAGCGCGCGAGCTATCTGATATTACGGTTTTGCTTGTCGATGACAGCCAGACTATCCGACGTTCGGCAGCCAGTCTTCTTAACGAGGCGGGTTATTCGGTTGTAACCGCAGTCGACGGATTTGAAGCCTTGTCCAAAGTTGTCGAGCATCGGCCTTCGCTTGTGTTCGCTGACATCATGATGCCGCGCCTGGACGGGTATCAGACCTGCGCGCTCATCAAGAACAACGCCGACTATCGGGATACGCCCGTGGTCATGCTCTCGAGTCGCGACGGCCTGTTCGACCGCGCGCGTGGGCGCGTCGTCGGCAGCGATGCCCACCTCTCCAAGCCGTTCACCGAGGAGACGCTGGTCGCGGCGGTGCGCGAGCACGTGAGCGGCGCGGAGTCGCGCGCCCGCACGAGCTGAGTGCGGTCCACCCGCACACGACGAACCCGAGCGAGCGACACGGCGTGGCCGATATACTGATCATCGAGGATTCCCCGACCGATGCGCATGCCTACGGCGGCTACCTCCGCTCGCACGGTCATGCTGTCCGCATCGCCGTGACCGGTGAGGAGGGACTGGCCATGGCGCGTGCCACGCCGCCTGACGTCGTGCTGATGGACATCGTCATGCCGGGCCTGAACGGCTTCGAGACCACGAGGGCACTGCGCCGCGACGCGACCACGGCTCACATTCCGGTGATCATGCT
>ENA-ORXR01005444-ORXR01005444.1-marine-metagenome-genome-assembly--contig:-NODE-5444-length-10109-cov-2.941288_pt1 | contig 10109 bp, 10 predicted proteins | sample MGYA00237866_ERZ511479 | MGnify/ENA metagenome assembly ERZ511479
TCTACATTTATCTGCATCGATAGCAGGCTCTTCAGCACTAACAACTGCTAGAAAATGCATAAGGATAATGACAATAATTGCTTTCACCATTTCTTTCCCCTTCTTCGGCCTGAGTATTTCAGTAATGATAACGACAAGAAATGACCGTCAAATGCTCATCAGTCACTGCATAAACCAACCGATTCGTTTCATCGATTCTCCTAGACCAAAAACCTGACAGGTTTTCTTTAAGCGCCTCAGGCTTGCCAATACCATCAAATGGTGATCGCTGAGTATCAACTATTAACTTGTTGATTCTCTTAAGCGTCTTTTTATCTTGCCCCTGCCAATAAACATAATCGCTCCAAGCTTCATCAGTCCACGTCAGGAGCCTAGCCATCGACTATTTTTCGCTCCGTTATTTGCCCCGCTTGAAATTGCTCAATTGATTTAGCCAGATGGCTAGCATTTGCAGGTGATTTTAATAAGTGAACTGTTTCCATCAAACTAGTGTAATGATCCATAGACATCACAACGGCGTCTTCTGCATCCCTGCGGGTGATCACTGTATAATCAGCATCATTAACAACGCGATCTAACACAGACTTAAGCCCATTGCGGGCTTCTGTAAAAGAGACTACATGCATTTTTGCACTCCATGAGTTGTACAACATATTAGACAAGTCTAACCCGAACCGTCAACATGTACAACATATAGTACAACTAAACCATCACATACTATGCGGCGGACTCTGCTTCAGCCCATACTCAACCGCCATTACCGCTGCCGTTATCCGCGAACTAATCTCCAACTTGCGCAATATCGCCTTCACATGCAACTTCACCGTGCCATCCGAAATACCTAAATGCCGCGCAATCACCTTATTACTCTGCCCTTCTGCGAGGTGCAACAAAATCTCATATTCACGCGGTGTCAAACACTCAAAAGGGTTCGGCTTTTCAATTGGCTTTTCCTGATTCGATCCTTGAACGGCACTGGCTAACACTGGCGCTAAGTCAGGCGCAACGACGGTTTTACCACCAACAATCTCACCGATGGCCACTACGAGTTCATCCGGCTCCATATCTTTCATCAGATAGCCATTAGCGCCTAATTGCAGAGCACCAATCAGATCAGCCTCGTCACTGCTGGTTGTTAGCATGGCCACAGGCAGATCAGGCTTAGCTTGTTTAATTTGCTTTAACACACTCAGCCCATTCATTTCAGGCATGCGCATATCCAATAGCACAAGATCCAATGACTCATCAGTGGCGATACGAATCCCTTCGGTACCACTCGCAACCGATGCCACGACCTCGATTTCTCGCCGCGTCAGCAAATCCTTCAAACCAGCACGAAATAGAGTGTGATCATCGATTAGTAGGATACGTTGTTTCATCGTTATTTCCCTGATGTATTATTGTGCAGAGCTTGTAGCGTTTAGGCTAGCGGGGACGGCGGCTTTAAAGTTGAGCTGTAGCAACAATCCTTCCCCATCGGATTCAAACTGTAATTCGCCATTGAGACGTGCGGCACGCTCTTGCATGACGGATAGACCAATGTGCTCACTGGTATCCGTATTCGGCTTGGGACGGTCTTTTGAAAGCCCAGGTCCATCATCTTCAATTAATATAGAGCAATCTCCATCAACCGAGCTATACAGCAATATGCGCACGGTTTCAGAGCCACTGTGTTTGCGAATATTGGTCAAACCTTCCTGAACGATTCTCACCACCTCAATTTCAGCGTCACGCGCCAGATCTTTTAAATCCCAGTTATGATAGAAAAATACATCAAAACCGGTTTCGCGGCGAAACTTTTCCACAACACTTTCAATGGTTCGTACCACGCCCTTGCCATCAATTGGCGCGCGGAAATGAGTAATTAGACTGCGCAACTCTGCGTTCGCTGTTTCGACACCGTTTTCCAGACCTTTCAGCTCTTCACGAAGTTCATCAGCCTGCTGCTCTTTCAATGAATCATCAAATAAACGGACTTTGTAACGCAGGCTGGCCAGTGTTTGCGCCAATGAATCATGCAGCTCGTGCGCCATACGCGTGCGTTCCTGAATGATCGAAAGCTGCCTGGCATTATCTTCAACGCCCGCTTGCTCGATTGCCATGCCAAGGTGCTTGCCGATGCTCTGAAGCACCGCATCTTCATCGGTGATACTGGATTCGCGCGTCTCATTGCGTGAAACAAACAGGTTATAAACGCCGATTGATTTGCCTTGATAACGCAGGGGAATCGCTAGCATCTCGCAGTCAAATAGTTTTGAGCATTCGCTGTCTTCCGCTACCCGACATTTAGCGACCTCAGTTTCACGAGTCACACAGTTTTGATGAAAGCTACGAACGCAGGTACAGCGCTTGTCTGAAAGCTGCCAAGTCATATCGTGACTAGGCAAACCAATACTCGCCACCAGCTTTAATTCATCCCCGACTAATAAGCGAACCGCTGCTGCTTTGGCACTTACCACACCTTTCATAGTGAGCAAAAAACGATGTAACAAATCATCCAAACCTGATGAACTATTGATGCAATCTGCCACATCATAAAGCACGCTCAGGTGATATTTCTTCTCAGCGATATAGGCTTCTTGCTGGGAACTGGAACGCTTATGCTCACGCCTCCCTTCATCCGCTCTAGCATCAAGACCTGCCTTTCGCTCACTCATAGCCCTTCTCTAATCCAAGCTAGACTGAGCTGGGGGACGATAGCTCGGATCATTAGGATTGATGAATATAAATTCCATGGTTCCCTCAATCTCAACAAAGTCCAATTTCATCTTGTGTGCTTTAGGCGCGGATTCCTTATCCAGCACTAACAGCACACCTTGTGACTGGATCTGCTCATCGCCTTCATCCAGCTGATCATCGAAGCCCATTTGATAATGAAACGAGCCGTTTTCATGCGTTTTGATGGCAATTCTCAGGGGTAGCCCAACCGCATTGCTTTCTTCAACAGAATGAATAACTTGCTTCGCGGCGGCTTTAGTAATTGTGATCTCAGTCATGCGCACTCCTGCACCGGCATGACAATCCGGTTTTTATGTTGTTTAACAAAGGCGACGAAACGCCTGGCCCAATGATGTTGTTCGGTATCTCTTAAATGTGAGTAAGATGCCAGCAAATTCTTATATACCCAACCATCTTGGTCACCAGTTATACCTTTACCCCGTCTGACGGTATAAGCGAACTTACCCGTGCGCTTCAAAACATCCAGGTTGTCAAGACTCGAATAATGAAATTCATGTGCGCCAACGACAGGAATAGTAGTCTCTCCGGGCCAAGGCATTGCGCCAGTTTCTTCTAATTTAACATATCCACGACCCTGCGGCTTTTCATGCATCACAGAATCTGAAGGAATGATTCCAACCATTTCAGCGGATTGATCATTCCAAACTAGCCGCTTTGACAGGTACATTAGACCGCCACATTCCGCGTATGTGGGTAAACCAGATTCGATAGCCTGACGGATTGACTCACGCAAGCTAATGTTTTGACTCAATAACTGCATATGAGTTTCAGGAAATCCACCGCCAATAAACAATCCATCAATCGTCGGTAACTCGCTATCCTCAAGCGTATTGATTGAGACCAGTTCCGCACCCGCTAATTGCAGGGCATGCAAATCGCTTAGGTAATAAAAGCTAAACGCCTTATCCTCACAAATACCAATTCGCACGGTGTTATTGGGTAAATCAGGAATCTCGATGGGCGGATACGTTGGCAATTCACCACCCTGCCCAGCAACGGTCAAACAAGCCTGAAGATCCACCTGATCTGACACTTGTCGCGCAATTGCTTTGATAATATTTGCGGACTGTTGGTTTTCATTGTTTGGCATTAAACCGAGATGGCGCTCAGTCAACTCCAAGTCTTCGTGACGGTTTACCACCCCCAAAACAGGAATATCAGTGTAGGTTTCTGCAACACTCCTCAGCTTGGCCGCATGCCTGGCACCACCTGCCATATTAAAGATAACACCGGCGATATTCACATTAGGATCGAATTGCTGATAACCCAGCAATAGAGGCGCAACTCCACGTGACACACCGCGCGTGTCAATCACTAGCACCACCGGAGACTTCAGCAGTTTTGCCATGCCCGCATTGGAATCAGAACCATCCATCGACATGCCATCGTGCAGGCCTTTATTACCTTCAATAATGGTGATATCCGCACCTTCACGTCGCTGCTGAAATACCCGCAGAATCTCGTCATTACCCATAGTATTAAAGTCAAGATTGCAGGCACAGCGTTGACTCGCTTGCGTGAGCCATAAAGGGTCAATGTAATCCGGTCCTTTTTTATAGGGTTGTACCTTAAGACCTTGTTGGACAAAGGAAGCACACAGACCAATTGACAGCGTGGTTTTCCCTGAAGATTTATGAGCAGCTGATAGGTAAAGACGCGACATTACGATACGCCCCTAGCCTTAAACAAAAAAACCGACCTGCTTAATAAGCTAAAGGGTCGGCTAAAAACACAACGAGAAGAGGTTGTGTCTGAGTTACTCATCTTGCAGCCTCTCCGGTAACAGCCGCAATACCTTTACAGCAATCACGATTGCTAATACTGAGAGAGCGACACCGCCGACGCCCAGAGCTATTTCCGGTAACGATGCTGAATAGGTAGCTACCACACCATCTGCAAAGCTGCTTTCAACTGAGGCATTAGGGAACAGTGCCAAAGGATATAACTGTCCACCAACAATAATGACATAGAGCTGATTAAGCCCGCCAAAAATGGCCAAACACGCGGCACTCAATAATGCTTTTTGGTTATTTCTTAGCGATGGCAGCCAGATCAGTAGCAGTGGCAGCAAGCTTCCCAGCAGTATCTGCCCTAGCCAGAATAACCAGGTAATTTTATCACCACCACTTAATATATAAGCCTCAACGCCATGATGCTCAGTGGCATAAAGATTAGTTAAGTGCCGTACCATCTCGAAAAACAGCACTAGGACAATGAATATAGCCAAGGTGTAACGCAGACGATTTTGAATGTCTTGCCCCAGATCACGCTGACTAAACCGATAGAAAAATACCAAACCCAGGATGAAACACGCCGTGCCAAACACGTAAGATGCGGCAATAAACAGTGGCGCTAAAATTGCGGCATCATAATATTGACGCGCTACCAGAAAACCAAAAATTGAGCCCGTTCCGGTCGTTAGAATAAAGCGCCACATAAAACCAATATAACCTAGCGGTTTATAAAACTTCTTGGCTAACTTCTGGCGATCCATCATCGACCAGAGATACACCGCCATAATCACCAGAAAGCCATTATAGAGAATAATATTCCAGGCAAAAATAGATTTGAAATTGTAATAAGTCATAGCAATAATCAGACGATCAGCATGTCCTAGATCTAACACCAATACCGCTAGACCACCCAGCAGCAGCGCCATCGCCATAACTAATGACAGTCGCCCAAGTGGTTGATATTCCTTTTTATTGAAAATCGTTCCTAAAGAACCGATATTGGCCGCGCCAGATGCCGCCACGATCAGGAAGATAGCGAAGACATGTGGCATGCCCCACACCACTTGATTATTCATCCCAGTAACATAATGACCATGGTGTTCGACGTAGAAAAATGAAATCGCTGCGGTCAGGATAAACAATCCGATGATAGCCAGCAGTCCATAGAAAACCTTATCGCTAACCTGCCACTCAGTAAAAACCATTTTACTGTTTCTACTAGTTTTGATCTGCTCGGGCGTTAATTGAATTGCTTCTGTAGTCATATCAAATCCCCCAGTAGCGAACGCCAGTGTTTAAACCGAGATCAGCGCGAATTTGCTGAGCGCCATACTTTGCCAGTGCTTTGCTTATCTTACTCTCAGGATCATTTAGATCGCCAAATACCGCTGCCTTAGGTGGCGCAGCTTCAATACAGGTGGGCTGTTCACCTTTATCAATACGATGAACGCACAGCGTACAAGACTCAACCGTGCCAATTCCTCGTGGGGAATGTGGCTGTTGATTCTCTAAATGCTCATGTACAAAGCTTCGGGCTTTGTAAGGACAGGCCATCATGCAGTAACGACAGCCGATACAAATATGTTTATCGACCAGCACAATACCATCAGCACGTTTAAACGAGGCACCTGTTGGACACACATCCACACAAGGTGCGGTTTCGCAATGCTGGCACATGACCGGCAATGAGGTTTCGTGCTGGGTTAGCTTATCTTTGAATGTAACCTTTCTAACCCATTGGGATTGCTGCGCTGGAGAAGCATTAGGATCATCTCCCCAGCCATGTTCTTTCTTGCACGCAGCGACCATAGAATCGCCACCGTCGGGAAGTTTGTTGGTATCAATTAGCATGCCCCAACGGACTTCATTAGTAACGGCTTCATCGTCTGGTTTAGCCTGTACTTCGCGAAGCAGAACACTTGGTGCTAATGTGACAGCAGCAGTTGTAATCCCTAAACCACCGAGGAATTGGCGTCGATACCGATCAATCAGATTTGTTGATTGATCTTTTGACTCTTCGACCCTATTCATTTTGCCACCTCCGCTGTTTTCAACGCAGGCCTATCCGCATGACACTGGAAGCAATCCAATTTAACCGCTACCTCAATATGACAAGTCGCACAAAAATGCTCAGCATCCGTGTGCTTAACGACCTTTTGCGCGGTTGGCATCGGCACATGACAATCGATACAGGCATTCAGACTATGCTTGGCGGTACGTATTCCGCTATACATCGTCTCATCGCGTTTATGCGTTAGCAGGTGCATATGATTAGTGCGCATTTCAGCGATATGCAATTTGGTTTGCTGTTCTGTTTCAAACACCTTAGTTGCTGCCATTAGCTCTGGCGGATTGCTATCGCAACCTACTAAGAAAGCAGCCAGTAGCATTATAATAAAACGATGAATCGTCGGTGAAGCGGGCATCAGATTAACCACCCAAGCCCATTTCGATATAACCCGTTGGGCAAACATCCGCACAGATGTGGCAACCGATACACTTATCATAGTCCGTATCCACATAACGGCCCATGGTGGATTGATCTTTCTTAACACGGAACACCGCATCCTGTGGGCAATAAATCACGCAGTTATCACACTCAAAGCACATGCCACAACTCATGCAACGACCTGCCTCAGCAACTACCTCTTCCTCAGCCAACGCATTGACACGCTCCATGAAATGACCAATCACCTCGGTGGACGATGGAACTTCCTCGGTTCGTAAATTACGATTAACCTGCTTGAAATGGCCTAAGAATAAATCACTGGATGGAACAATCTGATGCTCCGAACGATCATCATAGTTGTGTACCGCAAAGTTTGCAGTCTCGGTACCGCGTAGATCTTCTGCTTTGGTTGCTTCGTAAGAATCTGGCGCAAGCGCTGTTTCACGCAACTTATCCAACAAATCAAAGTGATGCTTGTCGACTTTTGGACGCTTCACCTGATCACGATTGTTCAGGTAATGATTAATACTTTCAGCCGCAATTGACGCTTGGCCAATCGCTGTGGTTAATAAATGAGGACGCACAATATCACCCGCGACAAAGTGACCGGGCTTATTGGGCACCTGATAGAACTGATCCGAATCAATCAAGCTACGGCCATTGTCGAACTCTTGCAAACCATCCAGACTACCGTACTGACCGATTGCTGAAACGATCAGATCCGCTTCGATTATTGTCTCTATTCCGCCTTCTTTAACCTTGGGCAAGCTGCCTTCCATCTCGCACTCAACCACTTTCAGTGCGACACCTCGGCCATTCTCATCCACCAGAATTTCGACAGGCATGACTTCATTAAGGATAGTCACACCCTCAATCAACGCATCATTAACTTCGTGCTCAGCGGCTGTCATTTGGTCTTGTGGAAACAATGAGGTAAGCGTCACTTCAGCTGGCAACTTTTCAGCGGGGTTCTCCGTATGTACGATGCGACCCATGACAACATCTTCAGGCAAATCACTGTAGTCTTTAAGTGTGCCGATACGGCGAGAAACCGACACCACATCGATAGAGGTATCACCACCACCAACACAAACAATTTTAGGGGCGGTGTAATGCATATTGCCGCTATTGAAAACCTCCAGGAAGTTAACCGCAGGCACAGCATTGGGCACATCATCCCAATTATCAACAAACAAACCACGGCCGTTTTTACAACCCAGTGTCCAAAGGATTGCGTCATAATCTGTTTCTAAACTCTCAACAGTTACATCACGTCCAATACGGGTACTGGTTTTAACTTCAACGCCGTCCATATCAATAATGCGGCCGATCTCAGCATCTAGCTGATTACGCGGAACACGATAAGCGGGAATACCATAACGCGCCATACCGCCAAGCTGTTCATGATCATCAAAGATAGTCGATGCATGCCCCATCATGCGTAACTGATACGCCGCCGACAAACCCGCAACACCGCCACCTACGATAGCGATTTTCTTACCGCTCATTGCTTCTGGTGGATTGAATGAGAAGTTATTCTCTATTGCGGTATCACCGATGTATTGTTCAACCGAGTTAATACCAACAAAATCATCAACATCATTACGGTTACAGCCTTCCTCACAAGGTGCCGGACATACCCGCCCCATCATCGAAGGGAATGGATTTGCACGCGTCGAGCGGCGGAAAGCATACTCCTGCATGCTCATACCTTCCGGTGGCTTTTCTATTCCACGGACGATCTGCAACCAGCCGCGAATATCTTCACCCGATGGGCAGCTCCCTTGGCAGGGTGGCGTTTTATGAATGTAGGTGGGGCATTTGTAAGACGTGTCTTCCTGGAAGATCAAATCCTGCATGCTATTCCATTCGACATCATCATCTTTATAAAGTCGGAAGGTATGAACTTTCGTGGTATCTAGCGGTTTATCGGGTGCCGTTGCCATGTCATTCTTCTCCTTCTTCATTTAGAGCATCTTCGTCATCGACCTGTCCGGTCAATATCAACGCGTTACTCACTAATTGGTGGACACTAACAATCTGGTCCATGCTGAACCCGTAATATGGGATCACTTTGGTAAATTGAGATTTGCAGATAGCGCAGATAGCCGCCATATGCGTTACGCCATATTTATCGGTGACGTGTTGCAACGCTTCCATTCGCGGCAGCGCTCCTTTTATGCGGATATCCATGAGGTCATCGGTCAAAATACCGCCACCACCACCGCAGCAGAACGTGGCATCTTTAGTGGTGTCTTCCGGCATATCGACGTAATTATTACAAACGGCCTTGATGACATTTCGTGGGAAATCGAACTGCCCACCTTCCTGATCACCCATGTTAGAGCCACGAGCCACGTTACAAGAATCATGAAACGTCAGGGTCATATCATCATTACGTGACTTATCAATATTGAGTTTGCCATCGCGTAGTGCTGGCCATGTAAGCTCTAATACATGCTGCGGTACTGGATAACGCGCATCTAAGAAATCAAACGGTCCCGCTAAAGTGTTTAAGAAACTGTAAGCGACACGCCAAGCATGTCCACACTCTCCAAATACAATACGCTTAACACCTAAGTCTTCAGCCGCTTTGCGCACTCGCATTGAGATCTTGCGCATGTTTTCATAACTGCCAACAAACATCCCGAAGTTAGCACCTTCAGAAGCATATGAGCTCAAAGTCCAACTCAAACCTAACTCGTGAAATACTTTGGCGTAACCGATCAAACCATCAACATGCGGCTCAGCAAAGAAGTCGGCAGAAGGTGTAACTAATAGAATATCGGCACCATGCTGATCTAGCGGCAGTTTAACCACCACGCCAGTTTCATCTTCAATATCTTCTTCAAGCCCTTCCAGCGTATCAGCCAAAGCGGCTTGGGGCAGTCCTAGATTGTTTCCAATCTTGTAGACTTTACCCATGATCTCAGTCGAGTATTTCTGCCCGCGACCGATGTGATTTAAAATCTCTCTGGCAGCCATCGACACTTCAGCAGTATCAATCCCGTAAGGGCAAAACACCGAGCAGCGTCGACACTGCGAACACTGGTGATAGTAGTTGTACCAATCATCCACGACTTCTTCAGTGAGATCAGTTGCACCAACGAGCTTTGGGAAATACTTACCCGCAAACGTGAAATAGCGGCGGTACACTTTGCGCAGCAAATCCTGCCGTGCCACCGGCA
>ENA-ORXR01005445-ORXR01005445.1-marine-metagenome-genome-assembly--contig:-NODE-5445-length-10106-cov-19.023631_pt1 | contig 10106 bp, 10 predicted proteins | sample MGYA00237866_ERZ511479 | MGnify/ENA metagenome assembly ERZ511479
TCGGCGGGGGGGGCGGCGGCCGACCCCGTCGGCAACTCGGCGGGGGGGGCGGCGGCCGACCCCGTCGGCAACTCGGCGGGGGGGGCGGCGGCCGACCCCGTCGGCAACTCGGCGGGGGGGGCGGCGGCCGACCCCGTCGGCAACTCGGCGGGGGGGGCGGCGGCCGACCCCGTCGGCAACTCGGCAGGGGGGGGGGCGGCCGGCCCCGTTGGCAACCCCGTGGGGATGGAGGCGGAGCTCGTCGTCGGGAGTTTCGGAATAGTGCCGTCCTCCCCATTAGACGTCCCCGCCATATTGCGTCGGTCCGTCACCACTGGCTCGGTGACGTCCAAGATCTTGCACTACTACCAGGCCAAAGGCGACTTGGCCAGGACCAAGCCAATGGTGTCACCCGCGCACGGAAGAAGGCCGACGCGTTTTGACACGCCTGAGTTACGCTCCGTACGTATGTTTGTGTTGTCGACCGGGGGCGGCGGCCTGTCGCAGTCGGCGCGCGTCGAGTATTGGAAGTCGCAGCAGCTGCTGGAGCGCGCCGCCGTACCGGCACTGCCGGGGCAGCGGCGGGTGTTCGGCCCGTTTGAGAGCACCTTCCCAACCCCCGGGTCCTTTTTACGGGCGTTGTCGGGCGAGCAAGATCGCTGCCTCTACGAGATGGGCTGGAACGAGACCAAAATTTGCGTGGGAGGCGTGGACTACAGCTTCCACTGGCGGGACATGTTGGACTTGATGGTCGAGTCGCTGGAGATGGCGGGGGACGTGCGCATCATCGGGAAGCCGGAGTTCGGACCGAATGGTGAGCGCATTCGCTCGCAGACGATGGACAGCGACATGTTCCTCGACGAGCAGGCCAACGTGCTCTTCCGCAACAAGCCTGTTCAGGGTTCGGTGCCAACCCGCTTCATGCCTTTTATGGTGGGCACGCAAATGTTCACCGACGGCGCCCTGGTATCGTGGAACGGCGGTACGTGGCTATCTTTGTCCTCGTCCTTCGACTTTCAATGCTGCTTGTGTGACCTGTGCGCTTGTCTGTTCGAGTTGTTGTGTGTGGGTCTTGCCGGAATGCATCCTTCCTGCTCCTTCGAGCCTGCAATTGACATCTGGCCCGTGCCTGTGTACGTTGCTTTCCTTTTCTGCTCTTGATCGATTCTCTTCTTTACATTGGCTTCACAGCCCACTACGTGTATCCCATCAGGGTGCGCTTCGTCAACATCCTCACCGGCCGCACGGGGTGGATGACCATTGGATACATCCCGTTCATCAAGCCGCGCCACGGTAAGGGCTCGAAGGCAAAACGCCTCATGCGCATGCTGCGCGACGAGCTGCTGCAGCGGTGCTTGGCCGTCATCCTCTTCCGCTTCGCCGTGGCCAGCAACGACGGCGTGCCGGTGACGCTTGCGCAGCACGGCACAATGCAGGCTGTGCCGCGCATTGTGCTGTATGTGGCCGACCAGCCGGAAGAGCGGCATGTCCTGGGGTTGATGCTGAACGGATGCACCCACCCGTGCTCGACTTGCATGACGCTGAAGAGCAATGCCGGTGCAGCTCACCCAGGGTGGGAAAGGCGCTCAGTTAAGACCAACCTGGAGTTGCAACTCGAGGCTGCGCTGCTTTTCGACTTGGGGGAGGGGGGACCGCGCATTAAGCAGATTGTCAAGGAGACGTCGGCGCTGCAATTCGTTCCCTTCTTGGGCGCCGTGCATGGCCTCGGGTCGGGCAGCTGTGGGCTGTACAGGGCATTCGGGTTCGACATTCTGCACGTACGTTTGAGTGCTCTCTTGGTGTTGGTTGAGGGGTGTGGTCGACGGGTACGGTGGACGAGAAGGGTGGGTCGTCGGCGGGTGGGCCTTCACTGTCGGTGGCGCGGCCTTGACAGCGCCGTTGTTGATGACTTGTCACTGACCTTCTTCTTCTTGCATGTTTAATTTGTTACTACTGCCGTTGCTTGTCCTCACTCCCGTCTGATTCCAAAGGTGATGAAGCTTGGCGTGCTGCGCGTGTTGGCCGCGAAGATACCGGAGCTCCTGGCCGTGTTGTGTGTGCGTGGCCTGGCGCGTTTCGGCTCAGTCGAAAACACGATCATTGCCATGTGCGAACGGCTGCTGTGGTTCGGGCGGCGATGCAAGGCGTCGACAGCGCAGCCAGGGTAAGCCACGGCTGTCTGAGGGCACGAGGTGGTCTGGTCGGTATGGGTGGAGCTGGCCGAGTGTAGTGGGTGATGGTTGTCGGGTAGCGCGAGAGACGCCCCGAGCCCCGAAGAAGACTTGCTTGCTTGATCTGGCACTGACACTCCCATGTTACTTTCTATTTGTCTTTTCACCTCGAAGTCAACCTGAATGTTTTGCTTCATTGCAGATACATGGTTCCCAGCGGCGTGAAGCAGGCCACATTAAAGGGACGCCAGTGGCGCTACGGCATCACGGTCTGGGCGTTAATGGTGGCGGGCCTGATTGGTCGCCGCAAGGCAGGCTCCAGAGACCCGTGCGACCCGCCGCCCCGGAAACGTAAGCGGGGGGAGGACGCTGCGGGTAGCGCCGAGACTGCCTCCATGTCGTCAGTGGCAGCGGCAGTAGCGACGATGTTGGAGGAGGACGGGGCCTCGGATGCCGGCTCCGAGGCGACGGCCTGCACGATGTCTGGTGGCGAGGAGGAAGGAGAGCGCGAGCCAGTCGCCGAGCCGGACGCGACGGCCGACGAGTGGGCCGAGGCGTTCGGCACTATGGAGTCTCATGAGGCGGTGCTGGACGTTGTCTGCCGCGGCGCCAAGCTCATGGCTCGCACGTGCCTCGATAACGAGTACGAGCGGACGGAGTGGACTGACGAGCAGATTAACGAGCTCTCCGTGGAGGCGCGCGACTTTGTGTGTACGTTTGTACGCGTGCTGTTTGGGGCTGTCCACACGAGCAAGATGCACCGGTTGGCGTTCCACCTGGCGGACGAACTCATCCTCCGCGGCAACCTGTCCGAGGCAGACACCTCTGTCAACGAGATGCTGATGAAGCTGTGCAAGGCCATGTACGCGAGGACGAACAAGCACGTCACGACATTCAAGGTGCAGCTGCTCCGGGCGCAGCAGACACTCGAGCGCATCATCGCCGAAGACGAGGACCGAAAGAACCTTGCTGAGGCCGCTATGGGCGAGGAGACAAAGGTGTTCGAGCCATGCGACGAGCAGGCCCGCGGTGAGGTCGAGGAGCCGGCGGGGCTGTCGCACGAAGGCGGTGAGATGGGGGCGCTCCTGGGGCGGGCTGACGAAGACGAGGTGGAGGTGGAGGGGGGCATGGACTGGGAGGGCGGTGAGCCTGCCGGCCCTCAAAGGGCCCCTGACGGCGGCCAGGCTCGACGCAAGCGTGTGCGCGTGCGTGGTCGGAGGGTCCAAGTCGGAGATGTGGCGGGGCTGCATGGTGGGCGGCTTCAAGCGTTGCCAGAGCTTCTCGAGCTGCACTCGACGCAGTACATCACGGTGCGAAACTCGGCGGTGTTCAACGCCAAGTTTGAGTGGAAGGCGGAGCCGACCGTCAAGGAGCAGAAGCAGGAAGTCCGCGCTGCTGCTATGCTTTGGAGCGCCCCGTGGTATGACCACGTCCGGTGGTATGACGACGACGGCGCCCCCTGCTACGGGCTAGTTCGCTTGGTGCTGTGCGCCAAAGCTGGTACCTCCTATCACGCGGTGGTCGTGCAGCGCTTGGTCGAATCGCCGGCGCGGCCCAACTGCATCCTGACGAAGTCTGGCTGCGAGCGTCTCCAGTGGAAGATGGACGACCACACGGGCTTCCCCGCGCTGGAGGTGCTGCTTCTGCGAAAGGTGCAGCGGTTGGAGCACATCGTGCCGGACTTTGAGGACCTCTGTGAGCGGCACGGCCTGCTTGCTACGCCGAGAAACATAGTAGAGACGCCCGATGAGCGCACAATGCAGCGGTACTTCACCAAAGTGTGGTACCCATGGACGGGGGGGTTGTCATACGAACTGAGCAGATAAAGAGTGTGTCGTCTATCCTATTTTGTTGTCTCATACCAATGACACTGAGACAGGTCACGTGCGCCATTCTCGGTCTAATGCGTGGCAAACCCCCAGCTTGTCCGACTTGGCCCGAGCTCCGGCGGTGACGGCGGCAGCAACGTCAGCGGCCAACCTTCCCAGCCCCCGCGTGCGCACGACGTTCCCAAGGGCGCCGTTTCCGCCCGCCGACGCGACCGAAGACGGCACCGACGCCACAGCCGCCGCGCACGCCAAAGGCGCCGACGCGGACGCCGCCGCCATTGTCGACCGGCGTGACGGCGGCTGCCGTTGCGAAGATGACAAGGGCGGTCGTTGAAGACGCGTCAAGCCGCCACAGCATAAAATGTGGGCACTTGTTTTGGTGTGGGTGCGGCTGCATCTGGATGTATTCCTGTCTTTCTAGGTACCCAGATGACGCTCCATAAGCTGCCCCCTGACGCAACCCCCCTTTCGCGCCATCTTTCGCCATACTTATCGCTTTACGAGGGCCTCCAACCATCGCTAGACAATCCCCGCTCCCCACGCCGCGGTCGTCATCAGCACAAAAGCGGCTATGTGAAGGCACACGTCGGTTTGCAAGCGGCGGCACGGTTCACGCGACGCCCCCAAGCCGTGCACAACCTGGTCAGACCAACGCACTCGGCATGGAGGACCGCCTCGGCTACCGTCCCAGCGTTAAAGCCTCCGATGAAAGCGGCGTTCATGGCCTCGTTCGTCACGTGTTGCTCCAAGTCTGCCCAGTGGGTGCACCGCCGTGAGCGGGTAAGCGCGGGCCATTCGTCCATAACTCCGTCATAGACACTGGCCAGGTAGTCGAGCGCAGTCGCCAACACAGCGTCGTCGACGCCGGCGGCGCCATCACAATAGCGGGCGATGGGGCCGTGCCCCGCGCGTACGGCCACCCGTACCCACCACCAAAAGTGGGGCCGCGCCGGGAGCGCGCCGGAGCCACCTGCTCTCATGCCTCCTTTACCTTCCACCCGCTCACGAACCAGCTGCATAACGGCGACCGCGCGGCACGCGCGCAATCGTAGCCGGTCCAGCACAGCGGTCATTCCCCAGCTGTGGTCCAACGGGATGGGCTGCCCAGGCATCGGCGGGTCGACGGAGAAGAAGGCCATCCGGAGCACCGCCCAGGCGTCGATGATCATTTCTGATTCGTTGTCGCCGTTGGTTTGGTACCAATGGTGCTGGTCCTCCCCCGTGTAGCACTGGTCCATGGAGAAGCCCCACAAACGATTGATGATCGAGAACCGTACGCCGTGCCGATCGCACTGGATGCAGCGGCCGCGGTTGGAAGTCGGCGCCACCTCGTAGGTCAACCCGGTTGGGTGCGCCTTCAGTAGGTGGTCCGCCCAAAACAGAAGGTCCATGGATCCCGCCTCGGTACCGTCCAGCGTGTCCCACAGTTCGCTCAGGGCCATCACCGCACGGAGAATGCACACGATGGCACGTCCCTGCCCTGCCGCCATCTCGGGAAGTATAAGCGTTTGCGGGAGCGGAGGTGGGACGGAAAATTGGGATTCGTGGAACCAACCCCACGCCCACCGCTCTCTCGACGTTGCGCCCATGCCTAACACGGCGTTGCCGATCGCAGCGTAGAGGACGTCTTGGGCGCACGCCGCCCGCAGGCCAGCGGAGACCTTGGCCACTGCCAGTCGGTCAGCAACGCAGAGGTGGTCAAGCACCATTGCCAGCACCTCGACAGGGAGGTCCTGCAAGGACGCCACTCGGAACACCGACCGCTGCGGAAATCGCACCGGCGACCAACTACGGAGCCGCTTTCGGCTGCCACAAGCCACAGTCATGTCCATCGCCATCGCCTTGAGGCAGTCGAGCTATCCCTTCGCGGAAGAGAGCAGATGGGGAACGGCCACGGAAGAGTGTGGCGGGCGGAGGAGGGGCGGTGGACAGCAACGGCGCAATAGTGGTACGTGGTGTTGGCGTACAACGGCGCCGCCACCGGCGGCGGGGGAGCCCCGGGGTGGCGCCCGACGCGGCGCCGCCCGTAAACGTCTTGTCCACCAAAATGGGTGGGCCGTGCAGCGGGTTGGGCGGGGACGTGCACTTGTTGTTGGCAGCCGCTGTAGGGGCGTGCACCACCGGCTGCAGAGACGCGGAGGCGACGCCCGACGCTGCTCCGCCCGACGGCGTCTTGTCCGCAAACGTCTATGAGGGGCGCGACGGGGGGGGGAGCGTTGCACAGCCTCTACCAGAGGCCGCACCCGTATCGCCGCCGCTGCTGGGGGGGGAGCCGGGTGGCGCCACCCATCGGTGACTTGTTGACCAACGGGGATGGGAAGTGCGACGGGAGTCAGCGGGGACGCGCAGCACTTATGGGCGGCGGCCGTCAGCGCCGCCGCCGAAAGCGAGAGCAGCGCGATGGTGGTGGCCGGCGTCGCGCCGCCCGTCTGCGTCATGTCGGCCAAAGCGGGCGATGGGTGCGACGAGGAGAGCTGGGACGTGCAGCTCATGTCGGCGGCAGCCGTCAGTGCCGCCCCCGCCGCCTGGGGGCGTGCGGAGGTGGCACACGACACGGCGCCGCCCGTCAGCAACAAGCCCGTCAAGGGCGACATGCAGAACGCCATCGGACGGCGTGTGGGGTGCCTTGTCGACGACCGACATCTCAACGACGCAGAGCAGGGGAGAGAGTGGTGGCGCCTGGCTTGCAGGCGGTCGTGGCGGCGGGATGCGTGCAGCAGCTCAGTTACAACTCAGAACTAGGTGGTCGTGGCGACGGGGCGCGGAAGAGCGAGCCTTAGCGATCTGACCAGCTCACGCGGACGTGGACCAAGGCTCCCTAATAGCTTCTCCTTGACGATAAACCAACGCACAAGCATGACTCTTTCGCGTAATCCTCAATCGCAGCTGATTGGTCAGTCGCAACGCTGTTAGCGATAAACTCGGCCTGCAAAAGCAGTTGATTGGGGCCTCCGCCACCCTTTCACGCATCCATTCCTCGCAGCAAGCGACAAGTCTGAGTCCTCACTGTATACTTAGGAGATCATCGGGCCACGCCCTGGTGATTACTGTTGACAGCACGGCGAGCTGACAGACACGGCCAAACAGCAAGTCCCAGGCAACCAAGACTCGTGCTCCGGGTTCATTTTACTGCGAGCGCCCTGCTGCCACAGCAGGCCATCAGCACAAGTGTGTTGACGCCCCCACAAGCACCCGTTGAGGGTGGTTGTCCGCAGCCGGGATGGACGGCGAGGTTGCTGGTGCCGAAGTCACAACCGATTAATCCTACCTGTTGATGGGCCCATCAACGTTCCCCATCAACCACCGATTGGAACTCCTAATCGGCCATTGAGAGTTCTGATGGGCAGTTCAATGGGTGGGCACATGTTACTGATGATGACGGCGCCGCGCGCAGGCCTGGGCCTGGGGGTGTCTGAGGGTTTCAGGTCCTCGCACAGATGAAAATGGAATGTCGAGACCGCAGCGTCAGGCTGTACAGAAGCGCCAAAACACGGGCCCTCTACGCAAGCTTGGCGCCTCCCGTCGGCTGCACGACCGGTTTTGGTGGGCGTACACGGGACCCACGCACAAGCGGGGGCTGCGGAAAGAGCCGTGGTGGGATTGACTCCCCGCGGACGCGGGAGTACCGTAGGTGGCACCCGACGCCTCACCGGGACAGCGATAAAGCTGCTCGCCGCAGACACAAGCTCGGACGGGGAGGCTGAAGCGCGGCCCTCATCCGTCCAGTTCGATCCCGAATCACTCCTGTTGTCGCCTCGGTATTGTAGGTGAAATCTCCGAGCCACACGCCAACGGCGTCCCGCCCTCCCCCAAGAGGTCGTCTGACGCTCGTGGTGTGTGCCCCCGCGTTCCAGCCCGTGGTCTAGGCCCCTGCGTTCCGCCCGGGGCCCGCCTTCCACCGCCGCAGTGACTGCTGCGATGCCACGAGGGCCCCACTGCAAATGGTGGACCACGCGTCAGCGCTTGGCCAGCCGACACCAACGGCTCTCCCGCCAGAGTTGGTGGCGGATGGACCCCGAGGGTTCCGATAAGCATGGCCGGCTCGTCTGCTGGCGGGCACTGCACGCCCTCTGCGCAGCGCAACCGCATCGTCGGAGCCCCAGCAGCAACCAACGGCAGTCGATTCCGCTCTCTGTGTGGGGGGGGGGGGATGGTCTCAAATGGAGATGGCTCTGGTCGCGATGGTCACGATATATGGCCGCGACACGCCTCCGACGGAAGCATCCAATGCATCCAATGATGCGGTCAGCGCAACGGGTGGGCCTCACCACTCGCTCCCTCCCGACCAGATTCCGGCAACGCGAGCGTTCCTTGATCATCCCCTCGCACCACGTCGGGCGGCGATGCCGGTCCTGTTGGCTAGTGGCATTGCCAGGAGGGCGCCTCAAGCGGCGCCGCGGCACGTGCGCTTTCAATGGCGGCGGTGAGTGGCGTCCAACCCGCGGGCGTTGGCGCTTGGATGCGCGCCCGTCGGCCATGAAGGTGCGGTTCTGCGGCGCTTGGCGGCGATCCCCCATGTTGCTCCCTTAGTCAATAGGCACCCCCATATATCTACCGGTCCCTCGGTGTATCTTCTTTACCGTGCCATTCACCGAGCACAAGCCCCCCGACAGAGTCAGCGGCGTTCTCGAGCAGCAAGCGGCACCCAGCATCGGCACCAGTGGCGACCCCCCATCCACTGCGTCGCGGCTGCACCCCCAGCCGTGGCCACCGCGAACACACTGGCGGAATGGGGATCGGAACGCTTTCAACAGTTGGCGGCAGAGATGACGCCCCGCCCCTCACTGTGTACGCTCTCACTCCCACAAGTGCCCATCCACAAGCGGCAGGCACGGCGTCGAGCTTCGGCAGCTCAAACTACTCCGTCCATGCAGGTGCCACGGCCGCCACCTTCGGCGACCTGCGAAAAACTGTTGCGCGGCTGGGGACACGCTTGTCGACGTGGTCGCCGCGGGCATCGCCGACCTGGTGCATGCTCGGTCGCGAAGACTGTCAGACAAGAGCAGCCGACCACGCTCGGCGTGGTTCGAGGTTCGACTGTAGAAATTCGAAGAAGGGGGGGACGGGGCACACGGCTGACAACCGCCCAAAAAATAAGTATGAACAGAGCAGGAGGCAGCCTACCTGACGGCGAGCAAGTGTAGGTGATACAAAAAGAGTCGGACCAGGAATCTGTTCCACCGACGCCGCTCCCAGCGACGGTCCGTCGCGGACATGGACAGGACGGGGGCGTCGCTCGTTGCCATGGCTGGCAGAGTGGTACAGTAGCGCCACCGACGCGTGGGCCGGTCAGCGGTCGCTGGTGGCGTCGACAGGCGGCCGCCAGTGGCCCATTGGACGAAACCATCACGATCGAACCGGCTGTTGATGGCGGGCGGTCCCCCACGGCAGTGGAAGCAAAAAGAGTTGGGAAGAGCGCCCGCGGTGCTACAGTACATGTACTGCAGGATGGGTGCTACTAGTGGTGTGCTTAGGGCACTGTTAGACTTGAAACGGGCTTGGCAAGGGCGCGCTGTGAGCGTTGGTACGCCACGCCCCCCGAGTTGGGACGCTACTATTTTTTATTATCACACTCGTGGAAGCAAGCAGCTGGCAGGGAGACCAGACTCGCACTCGCGGCTACTGATCCTCTCCGACGTCATGTGCGACAGTGCTTCCCCCCCGCACCATTTGCGTCGGCGCTACTCCCCCCACGTGCTGGCCTCTTCCCCACCCCCCCCGCTATGAATAGGGACTATGAAACTCTCAACGTTCGGCCGTCGGCCACCGACGCTGAAGTCGCGGCGGCCTTTCGCCGCGGTGCGCTGCGGTATGTGGGGCGTCGGCACCGCTCCCGCGCCCTGCCGCCGGCCAGCGGCGCACGCCCCCGCCCGTCACGGCGGTTGCGCTCCCGGCTTGTCCCACGGGGGCCCCCCCTTCACCGTTTCCATCCCTTGCCGCCATGCTTTCCGCATCCTGCCCATGCCATGCGCAGCCACTGACGGTCGTCACCCCCGCCGGCGGCGTCCAGTCTGCGCCGCGCTGCTCCTTTGCTCGCCCCCCTACCTGCCTTGCCCCCTGCGGCTGCCTCCCCCCTCTTGTCGTTCCCCGTTTGTGCACGTCCCCACGCTTCCACCACCCCCCCCCC
>ENA-ORXR01005446-ORXR01005446.1-marine-metagenome-genome-assembly--contig:-NODE-5446-length-10106-cov-11.601256_pt1 | contig 10106 bp, 17 predicted proteins | sample MGYA00237866_ERZ511479 | MGnify/ENA metagenome assembly ERZ511479
ATGTGCGATCCGAACGTCTTCGATGAGGGGGCTGGTGCGCCGCCGCGTCCGGGCCAAGCCGGACGAGGCGGTCGAGCTGACCATTTTCGAGTCGTGTGCGTGGCCCCAATTTGCGGCTGCCGCGGAAGAGGCACCTCCCTCAGCCCCGCCACTGCCCACAGCCGACAGGGTGGTGCAGCGTGCGCCGATCGACGACGAGCGGGCGCTCAGGTGGTCCACCGTCCAACTCACCAAGCACATTTTTGTGTTACAAGGCCGCGGCGATCCTGGGGCGCCCGCTGTGCAAGCCGCGCCGGCCGCCGCGCTGGAACCCCCCCCTCACATTGGCGCCAATGAGGACGGCGCGGCCTCCGCTGACGAGTACGAAGACGAGGGCCTGGTGAGCGGGAAAGAGGACAGCGGCAGCGATGACGACGAGAGTGACACCGACGAGGACGAGACCGACGGAGCCGACGAGGAAGCTGGCAGCGGGGATTCGGTCGGCGGCGACACTGACGACGGTGGTAGTGAGTTGGCGCTCGAGGGCGCTGCGGTGCCGGTGGAGGAGACCAGCTCGTTGTAAAGCAGCCCACGTGCAGCGTCGTTTCCCGGCGATGGGGTCTCGGCGATTAATGACACTGTGGCACCCATGTCACGCTTTCCATCACGGCCGCCGTCTGCTACACGGTCCGGCTCGTCTTCATCCTCCTCATCTGCCCCTCCGACGAGGCGCCGTCGAGGCATGGCAGCTGCCGCCCGCGCGGCGCACCCTACACGTCGTTCAAGGCGTCGGTCAGCCGCCAGGGTTGGGACGGACGCGTGGCAGCTGGAGCAGGGGGAGGTTGAGGATGTGCCGGCCGGGGAAAAGGCCAGCAAGGACCCTGTTGCCATCGACCGAGCAGATCCGCTGTCGCCGCTGACGTTGTGTGCCATCAAGGCGACGGCTGACGTCATCGTACCATCGTCCGATGGCGTCGCCACTGTGGTGGTCAAGATCGGCCCCATCCCTCTGCAGATGGAGGACTTCCAACTTACGCTCCCGAACCAGTGGTTCAACGAAGGGTTCGTCAACGCGTACGTCGAGCTGCTGCGCGTCCGTCAGCTCAAGTTTGCATCATCCGTACGGCCCAAGCCGCAGTACATCTTCTTCAACTCATTCTACTACGACCAGCTCGTAGAGAACGGCCTGTAAAGCTACGACGCAGTGTGGCGTTGGACGAAAAAGGAGTTCGTGCTCAAGGCCAACAACATTTTCATCCCTGTCAACATCACTGATGCTCACTGGTTCTTGGCGGTGGTGATCCCGGCGGCGGGGCACGTCGAGCTCTACGACTCTTTGGGCCGCGCGCAGGAGCAGATGGGCAAGAACATTTCGAGGTCGCCCAAGAGGGAGGCCGCCGTGCACGGCTTGCCCAAGAAGCCGTGGAGCGTCGGTACGATGCCTTGCCGCACGCAGGAAAACTGTGACGATTGCGGCGTCTTCACGTGCCGGCACATGGAGCCCATGTCCAAGGGCGAATCCGCCATCGGCTGTGGCGGGAGCTCGTCGTACCATCGGCGCCGCATATCGGCCGAGTTGTTGTCCGGATCTTTATAACGATTTGCTTGTCGTATCTCTTTGATTTCATGCCCTGTCCTTGGCCTGCATGAGCACGACTCCATACACCACTGTTCTTTTGTTTCCTAGTGCGACGGCCGCCAGCCCAGATACGTAATCCAAATCAATTTCTCGACATTGGCATCGTCAAAGAAGGCGATGGGCACTCAGGCTACAAGCAACGAACAGAACAGAACACAAAGAATCCTCTTCCCCCGCCATCGGCTCGCCGACGGCTTGGCCGCGGGCCACCTGCCTCATGATGGCAGCTACCGCCTCGTCGGAGGCGGTTGGCTTGGTGTGCACACCGGCGTTGGCGGGTGCCACGCCGTCCTTCGTCACTGCCTCCGCCACGTTGGGCGGCTGTACCTCGGCAGGCGCGGCGGACGGGAAGATCAGGTTGCCGTTGGCCGCCTCCGTCTTCTTCGTGGCTACCGCCCCGTCGGCAGTGGTTGACTTGGCTCTGTGGTGGCCACGGCAATGTCTGAAGCGGTTGGCTCGTTCCGGACGGCGGCGGTGGGGGGCGCCGCATCGACCATCGCTGCCATCGCGGCCGTGGTGGCCGACCGCGTTTCGGCGGGCGGGGCACGCGTGACCCGCGAGTTGGAGCCGGCTGCTTCCCCCGTCATGGAGGCCACCGCCTCATACGCGATGGTTGCCTCAACGCGGACGGAAACGAAGGCGCTTAACGCTATACCTGCGACAGTCATTGTCACCATATCGCCCGGCTCCGGGACAGCGCGCGAGGCGGACATGACAGGCAAGTTGCAGACGGCTTTCTTGTCCGACTGGACGACAGCCGACTCCCTGGCGCTGGTCGAAACGCCCGTTGCCACCTCCGCCACCGCGTCGGCAGGCCGCTCGCCCGAGCACGCGGCGAAAGTGACCGGGACATTGTTACTGGCCGCCTCAGTTTGCACTGGGAGCAACCGCCTTGTCGGCGGAGTTCCACTTGAAGCCAACAGCGGCAGCGGTGGCAGCCGCCACGTCCGTACCCACAACCGCCGACGTGTCGGCCGACCGCCCGTCAGCGGGCGCGGCAAGTGAGACCAGCAGCTCACGCTTGGCGGTATCGCGCATCTTGGACTCCACCGCCTCTTTGGCGGCGGTCGGGCAGCCGTCGCTGGTGCCGGTTTCCATTGCCAGATTGATGACATCCGCTGTCAGTTCCTTCCGGCCCAGAAGTGAACACGACATGGAACGGTGGCGCCTGGTCAAACGTCCCTTCTCCCGATGCGCGGCACTTCTCAGAAAGTATCGTGGCCAGATATGCAGGGTCAGCAGTTGTTACTCTCTGGATCTTAAGTACGTGGCGTATCAGTACAATTCCTCATAACTCTCGTTTTTCACGGTGGTCACCGAGATCATTGGGAGATCTCACCTGACTCGGGCCTCTCGCGCATCGCAACCGCCACCATCTGCAGACAGTCGACAGCAGGGAGATCGTGGCGTGGTGAGGCCCTGCTTCGCAGCCCACAGACGGGTGTCCTATGGACCACTGATGCTGCCATATGGGAGCCGTGGCCTTTGCTGCAACTGCCACGAGGCGTCCATTCGAGAATTAGAGGCGCGCCGGTGCGTAAAGTGGCACGATCTTATGAACCCTGCTGTGACCCCGATCGCACGGCTCCACTGTCGCACAACGGCGCGATCCTGGAGCCATGATATCTGCATGTTACGGTGATGGTCTGTAAGCGGCTCCACAACGTGTATGCGTGAATCTTGCAGACGCCAAGCCCCCGATCAGCGTGCAGAGGCACCTGCCGCGGACAGTTATCACGTGACCGCAACGTCCGCGCTGCCAGGCCCTGTTGCGGGCGCTTCACTCGTTTCTGTCAGAGTGCGCCTCTCCAGTGGGGTCCCAGCGGCCTTCATTCGGAGGTCATGGGGAGAGATCTCTGCCTGAGGGTCGTGAACCCCGTTCACTCGAGAGGCATCCCCCCCTTTCCAAACACCGATGGCGCGCCCCGGCTCTGCGCTTGCCGCCTCTGCTCCGCCTACCCCCCAACTGCTTTGAGCTTTGGATGCACGGCCCCTCCGATGGTATGTGGTGGCCACGACCACGGCGACTCCCTGAGTCCGGTCGGCGACTTCCTGCCGGCGGCCGAGCGAGCTCACCTTCGACCCCGTGGACGCGGAGCAAACCATTGTCGACGAGTAGGTCGCTGTCGCGAGGCGAGAGGCGGCCGCGGCGGCGTGCTCTGTGCATATGGTCGGTCCGCGAATGTGCAGCCCGCCGGATTTCCGGTGCTGAAGGAGACGGACAAGGCGGGCACCGCCACCGCCGCTCTCTGCGCCACGTCGACCGCCGGCCACAAAGTCGAGGCCGCCACCGAAGGAGCGGTGGCCGAAGGGAGCCTGTCGCTCCCGTCTTCCGCGCCCGCCGACTCGCGGCCGGCCAACGCGGCGCTGATGAGGGCAACGGACGACGCTCTAACAGCGGCCGCCCCTGTCGGAGCTGAGCCAAGCTCCACTGACGGGGAGATGCCTGCCGGCAAGAGGCAAGTGGCCGAGGGGAGGTTGCAGGTCGTGTAAGCTGCTCCCTCCGACACGCTGCGTGCCGACGCGGCGCTTCTCTTCGGGACGGGCGCGGTGCCCACCGCCACAGACACCGGCGGCGCCAAGGCGGGCGCCGCCAACCAGACGGCAGCCACCATCAAAGGGGTTTCGGCCGACGACAGCGTGCCCCGCTCATCTGTGGCGGCCACTGACGAGCCTCTGGCCGGCGCGGAGGTGAAGGTAGGCTCGGCAGTGGTGGCGACCTCCGCGGCCGCCGTCACGGCCAACCGTACCGCCACCGACGGGACGTTTTTTGTCAAGACGGCGGAGGAGGCGACCGGTCCGACCGACCGCAACTCGCCGGCCGTGCCAGCCGCACCTTCCGACGACTGGCCAGCTCACATGTTGCCGGCTGACGTCTCGGCGGCTGTTAGTGCGGCCTTGGCAGAGGCAGTCGCAGCCGCCGACGCCGCCACGCCAAACGCGTCTTTCAAGGCGCTCAAAGCAAGCCAGGAGGAGTCCGCCGACGTCACGCTGCTGGCCTTCTCTGCTTCACACGCGGACGCGCAGCAGGCAGACGTGGCGGCGGTGGTGAGGACGGACGTGGCGGCGGGCACCGCTGCCGCCTTCTGCTTCAATACGACTACCGCCGACAAGGCGAACACGCTTATGTGCTCCGTTGCGTCATGGTCGACCCCGTGCCCATTGATGATATTGGTGGCAATGGCGGCGGCGCGCCGGCATCCAGCAACGTGATTCTCACCACCATCGCGTCTGTGTTCTCCCCCACCGACGATGCTGACCTGGAGCTAGACCGGTGGCGCAAGGTGCGCGTTTTCGTTGCGGCGTTTTTGGAGGAGCCGGCACTCAATGCCTTCAACGGCTGTGACATGCTCGACGTGGAGGTCTTGGCGCGCGCTCTCATCGCTGGCGTGGCCAGTGAGTTTTGGCTACACTACGTGGACTGCATCCAGGGCGTTGTCCTTATGTGGCAGTTCTTGTTGCTCATGAGCGATCACATGGACGCTTCACCGGCGTTGAGCCGCGCTGTCGGCGCGCTCCTATTTTTGCCTGCCGTACGGACGCGCGGGTGCTGGTGCTCTGGAAGGCCAAGGCGGGATAGGATGCCCGGGCGTCCAAGGATGAGTGGGCGGACATGTCCATCGAGAAGCACGAAGCGTGGCTGGTGAGCCGAGGCGTGCGCGACGCGGCGACTCACGTCGTCGCCGTCGGACCGTCCACGGACCGTATTATTGAGCAAGCGAATGAGTTGCGCTCCGGCCAGGTCTGGCCAGGCCGTAAGGCGGTGCGCGCCTTCCTCGAGGACTACACCGCTGAGAGGCAACGGAAGAAGGCGGCCGACAAGCGGGCTACCGACAAGGCTGGCGGGAAGACGGGCAGCAAGAAGAAGGGCGGCAAGGAAGGCGACAAGGCCGGAAAGAAGAAGAAGCGCAAGGTCTGGGATGAGGACGACTGCCGCCACCACTTCCCTGAAAACGTCTTGCGAGCGCCGGGGGTGCTGACGCTCATGTGCGGGTGCGGATACATCGTCGGCTTCGAACTACTGCGGGAGACGGAGAGCCCGGCTCACGTTGTGTCGTCGTTGGCGCAACGTTTTATAAAGCTCCCTCGGGTGGTGTATTTTGACACTGCTTGCCAAGCACAGCGCAACGCGCTTCGCCGTGTGCCATGGCTCCTGCACCAGTCTCTGACTGCCTGTTTTGTGGACCGTTTCCACAGTGTCGGCCACAACTGCTCGCCTGTTTTTAACGCCGACCAGTACCCTGTGCTTTCCGAGGGGCACGACACGTCGGGTGCCGAGAGGAAGCACTCCATCAAGAAGAAATACAAGAACGCCTTGACCGACATGACGCAGCGGCGTTTTATCGTTCGCACCCGTTATATTGCGGATCACGACAACATTCACCTGTCGTAGAGGCGACAAGCCCGCAAGCTCGACGCCGCGGGCCGCCTCCCCGGCGAGGCCAAGAGGTCCACGGAGATCCAGCATCACCCAGTCGAGAAATACTTCCATTGGAATATAGTACAGCACTGCGAACTTGAAGGGTGCGTGTGTCGTTAGGGAGATATCGGGCAAGGTGAGGCTTTTGGGCTTGAGACTAAGTTGTAGCAACAGAATGCTTTCCCAAGATTTCAAGCTTTTCCGACTTCAGAAAAGACCGAGCCCCAGACTATCGATGAGTTTTGGTGGGCTGATCTTTTGTGGGAGGTAGGATGTGCAGAAAGCCGCTAACGCCGCTTGGGGCCACAAGCGCGTCGCCAGGCGGCGGGGACGGCTCCCTCTCCTCCCGGCCTGCATCCTACTCCCCTGAGAGAGAAGGTGGTTCTCTTGTTGCCTGCTGCACCGTTCGCTTTCCCACAGTTCTCTCTCCCAGCTGATAGGCTCCGAGCGTCCCTCTCTCCGTTTTGTTCGAGAAACGCTTCCCCACCCAGTGACGCATGCGCGTGTCTCGCGCCGCCGCCTTCCCCCGACGCCAGAACTGACCAGTGCGTCCTTGCGTGCCGTGCCCCCCAGGTCCTGTTGGCTTCGTGGCGACAGGTCTTGACGGCTCGGCCGCACCAGCACGCGCCGTCGCGTACGAGTGGCGTTCGCGCCTCCCCCGTATTTCCAGGGAGAAGTCGCGCCCGTCCGTCCGCGTCAGCACGTGCCCGCACGTACCGCCCTAGTTGCGGCGGGCGCTTTCATCCCCGTGACGATGTGGTCTCGGCCGGGACGCTGGCACCAAATTGTTCACATCCCGAATCCTGTGGCGGCAGGCGTCCAGGACTGCACACAGTGGGAGTCGACCGCAGGCGTGACCAGCGGGGCTGTGTGTCCACGAGGCGGCCGAGACCAACACCTGGTCGGCCGAGGTGTCTAACGCGGCCCCCCTGTAAGACCTCTGGCCATTCACTCCACGTGGAAACCTACTTTCCACATTTCATCAATTTCAAACGTCACTTTCCACGTGGCACGCTTCCTTGGTGACTCGCTGTACGCGTCTAACATCCGCTACAACGGCCTCCATCTTTTTAGTGGAAGCTACGGACACGCCGATCGACCTGATCCGGCATGAGGCCATCCAGCGCCCCGCTGACTCATCATGATGTGGCGTCTGACTTCGGATGATTCGGCGTCAGCTCAAATGCACCAATGGGAGTTGGTGTCAGTCGCGTAGGCCTATGGGGACGCAACGTCACTGTCAGCGTTCCTTGCAATCCGTTACTACGATCCGGGGACAGCAGGGCTGGGTCAGTTATTCCCTGCCGTAGAGGCTGTCGAGCACCGCACTATCCCATTGGAAGTGCCCTCTGTTCTGCGCTTTCGTGTCGAAAGCCGCCTGCTTCTCCACGATTCTTTACCTGCGTTTCTGAGCTATTTGGTGCCGCGTCTTGGCGGCACACGCCCATCTCCCTTCGTTTCTGAGCCATTTGGTGCCGCGTTTTGGCGGCACACGCCCGTCTCCCTTTGTTCTTGGCCCTTATGGTGCCGCACCGTGTGGAGACGAGCGCATGCATGTTCTGGGGCACCTTCGGCTCCCCAGGGAGAGTATATAGTCAAGCGAACCGAGCTCTGTCGGGGGGATCGAGAGGGGCAGCCTCAGTTCCGAAGACAACCTTTTCCCTTGTGACCCCTCCCTCCCTCGAGCGCGCGAGGGGGCAACGCAACAGATCCCCCCACACGTTGCCTCGCATGGCAGGAGACCGCCTGTAGCCCCCCTCGGACTGCTCACGCAGGGAGGCGCCTGTCGGCGGACTCACTTGTGGGAGCAGCGCACGCCTGACGAGCGGGTGCGTGGCGCACGCGCGTGACGAGGCCCGCCCTGGCCCGCCCTCTCCACAAAAAAAGGCTGCGCCCGTCGGACACGTGCACGGAACCTGGTGGATGTCCTCTCATGCGCTGCCTGGCGAGGTGGGGTACACTATGGCAGCCATCATCGGTGTCCGCCCACGCAATGCACTCAGCTGACAGACGTGTGCATGAGGCCCAAATCGCGAGTACGCGACGGTCCAGCGAAGCCACTCATTGCTGCGCAGTGCTCTCTCATCTCTCACCCAGTGTCACACCTGCCCGCCTCACCATCCGTTTGAGACGAGCGGCGTCCAATCACGTGCACTGGAAAACAGATGGCGGAGCCAGTCCCGCCCAGATCGCGTCCAGATCGAGGCGTAACATTTTTAAAATACTTGGACTGCGCGAAAGACACTTTGAGGCCGGGGCACGGCCTAGAAATTTTGCATTGACAGGCAATCAAAGAGCTCCTATTCCGTCCGCTGACCGGAAAGTCTGAACCGAGAGCAGCTCAGAGCAATCGATTATGCAAGCTTGCACTCCCGAGATATGGTACACGCGCGATGCCAGCTGTTTAGCAGGACCACTCTGCGATGCGGAGAGTGCCTTGGTCCGCTCGCGCAGGTGATTGTCCACCAGGCTGGCCCACATCGCTGGTGTTGCGGCTCGTGCAACGCGGGTCGTCGCCTGTGTCAGGCGTTGACATCGAAAATTCTTGCGCGTGGCGCCGTGGCACTGCCAGGTGTCGTCGCATTCATCCCATGCTTTCGTGTGCTGAGCCCGATGACTGTCGGATTGGGCTTCATACCATGGTTGGCAAAAATGAAAAATTCTGGTCGGCGGCTTGCATTAATGCATAGATTAATCCATAAAATGTGCATTTTTGCATTAATTGGTCATTTTATCTGATTGATTCAACTGTCCAACGGCGACTATTGCCCTTGACATCTCGGCTGTTGCCATCACGCCCACCAGCTTCGCATCCACAGCACGCAACCCCCCGTCCATGCTGCGGCGTGCATGATGTTGCGGTTGTTCCACCCCCACCATCCCCGAAGCAGCAGCGGAGCACCCTCTCGTTGCGGCTCCCCCTCCTATTCCCACCCTGCCACCTCCACGTCGGCCCCGGAGCCATGCTTTCCACGGCAGAAAGCCCCCATCGAGCGGCCGCTGGCGCAGGGGAAGGCGAACGCCCGATCGCGCCTCCAAACCGAGGGCACAACGGCGGACGCAAGGCCAGAAACGCCAAGACGGAGTTTACCGCGGTTCCTGATGTTGGCGGCACGTGCTTGCACTGTCACGTGCTCGTCAAGACGACGGCGCCGCGCCGTCGTGGGAACAGCCGGGAGCGCCTCCAGCGGCGATGATGGGGAAGAGGCCAGCACGCTCGACATCTGTCGACGAAGCCACGGCTGCTCCTGCGCCACGACGGAACTATAAAAAAGGCAAGATTTTTCCCACAGCCGTCGATGCATTAATCACAGATTATTCGTAGATTAAATCGATATAATATAATGTATCATTTTAATCGATGCCAACCATGCTCTAAAGGGACATTAGAGCTGGTTGATGCGGAAAGCCACAGCCATCAATGAGAGTTCGGACTTGCACATTTTTTCACATTGGAATAAAAATATTGCCCCTCTTGTTGTCAAGTACATGTCGCTGTCGGTAAATTCACAGAAACCCGATATTCGACCACCACTCCGCGCTGCACACTGCACCTCTGTGCACTCGGTGTGGGCATGTCTGATCTGTTTGTGCTTGTGGTCTGCGGTAGAATACAGTCATTGCGCACTTATATACGTCCCGCTTAGATAATACCCATTATACAACTGAGCGCAACTCGATCGCCCTCGCGTGGGACTCACCGCACTTGCAGCGCAGTTGGCGCTATCATCCGGAGATGATCCACGATCCATTAATCTCCGGTGTCATCTCCGGTGTCAAGTAGAAATTGTATTGGCGATGTGCCCCTGCCAGGACCCCTTCAGAACCGGCACAGAAGCATTTGCTTGTCCATGGGTGTGGGATCCGAGCATTTGAAATCCATGCTGAGGATCGAGCGTGCTGCCGGCCTCTGATGGTGATGGATTCAGACAAGATTGACCAATCTTTTATAAATTCTAACGAGGGCTACAAAGTGCGCCACCCCGTTACATATAGCTGATCCCACGATTTTGAGAGTCGCAGCAGCGGAGGAACTTCTTCGAGAACTGCTTCTGCGACACGTATGAC
>ENA-ORXR01005447-ORXR01005447.1-marine-metagenome-genome-assembly--contig:-NODE-5447-length-10106-cov-7.421877_pt1 | contig 10106 bp, 8 predicted proteins | sample MGYA00237866_ERZ511479 | MGnify/ENA metagenome assembly ERZ511479
AATAGGTCTAATTAATTTATCGGTAAGCTTCTCGCTAACTTTTTTGGTCGCATTAAAATCTAGACAGATTAACCTGTCGTTCCGCACATATTCCTTCAAGACGCTCGCTCTTCACTTATTCAGGCGCCCATGGCGTTTTCTTCTACCTATGTAATGACTCGTGGACTGACCCTAAAAAGGGGGCATTACGGGCAGGTGTTTAAAGGATCAACAGGCCTTAGGATTGGAGTTTGGCGATTTTGCCCTTTGCTTTGTTATGATAGGTGTTGTCGCTGTCAGGGGCATAGACCAAGACTTCGTGATACAGATCAAGGGCGGCGCCAAAGTCTCCAGCCAATTCTTCCTGGGCAATGGCTTCGGCATAGAGCTGCTTGGCTTTTGTGTGCATCTTGTCTTTGGCTTGTTGAAAATAAGCTTTGGCTTGGCTGTGTTGGGGAAATTGTTTGGTGAGGTTTTTAAGTGTGAGGTAGCTCTCGGGCAAGGTTAGGATATTATTCATTTTAGATTTTGCTTCCTCAATTTGAGCTTTGAGGGCGCCATCGGTTTGAGTGGCAATTTGAGATAAAAAGTTTTTGGCTTGTTTGTATTTGGGATGACCGCGTTCTTCGGTGACTTTTTTAAAAAGACCTTTGGCCTTTCCAAATTCACCGGCTTCAAATTTTTGAATCCCTTCCTTGAAAATCCGATCAAGGGTTTGGAATTTGCGTCTTTTGGCAAATGCCTTGCGCTCATTTTGGATTTTGAGAGATTCAATTTGCGTGATGCCATCTTGCGCAGCAATGCTTTCTGGATCAAGCTCTAAAACTTTTTGAAATGTTTCCAGAGCAGCATCAAGCGATTGATCTTCAAAAAACTTTTGTGCTTGCTGTGTAAAGAGCTTAATTTGGTCTTGTTTTTTTTGATTGGCTTCTTCAAGAGCTTTGCGCTCATCTTCTAGAGTTTTCTTCTGTGTTTTGTAATTGGGGAGGAAGGCTTTCAAAATCGCATTGTCAGGGTATTCGGTGAGCAAGACCCGCATTTCATCGTGAGCGGCTTCAATGTTTTTTTCGCCTAAATGTGTTTTAATTTTTTCAATTTTAAATCGTGTGATGCGGTCTTCTTCGGTGCCGGATGTGTTTTTTTTGGGAGACTTTTTATTGGATACTTCTGAGGACGAAAATAACTGTTCTCGCACGTCCTTGTCTGCCAATAGCAAAAGACTGGCAATCAATAGAGATATAAATCCGTACATATATATTTTATGTCTAGATTTGGATTTTGGACTTGGGTGTTGGACACTGGATTGAAAATTTCGAATTTGGGTCTTGGAGCTATGGCTTAAATCTGTCTTGCGCAAATCGATTTCTTTGGTTTCCATCATGGCTTGCGCGTCGTTAGCATTGGCATCGATGTTCTTTAGAAAATCTTCGGACAAACCACTTTGTTTTTTGGGACCACTTGCCATGGATGAAAATTGAATGTTATTGTCCTCTTTGGAGGGTGTGATGATTCTTTTAGAAAACAACGGATTGGTTTGAGAGATGACCTGGCCTTCTATGTCTTGCCTGTTTTTAACATCGATTTTAGTGGAATCAACTTTGATGGTTTCCTTCATGGCATTGAGGTCTAACTCTTTGCTTGGCAAGGGTGATGCGAGAGCTTTTGAATCTTTGAGGTGAATGTTGTCTTCCTCTGAGTCAGAGACAGCAATGGCCTTCATAAAAGAATCCCCCAAGAGGTTTTTGCTCTTGGGTGCAGCGTCAGTGCTGGGAAGTTCTCCCGAGGGCAAGTCCGCATCTTTTATGGGGTTTGATGTTTCTTTAGACAGGGGTTGGTCGTCTTCAAGGCTTAACATGGGAAGAGTCTTGTCTTGAACTGCTTTGTCGTTGGGAGAGCGAAAGATAGTATAGTCCTCCTCCGGGGCATCTGAAATATCTTCTGCTGAGAGAAAGAGCGATGAGGTGTCTAGGGCAACTTCCGTTTTAAATTGTTCCACATCTTCAATAGCAACTTCGGTTTTTATAAAAGACGCATCCTCAATGACTGCTTGAGTGGCTTGATCTGTGATGTGAGGCATGGTTTTCTGATGGGCCTGATCAACAGCCTCTACAGTGATGATGTAATTGGCGATGCGCAGTGACTGTCCAGGCGAAAGATGTTGCTCGGGCACGCGTGCGCCCTTAAAAAATGTGCCGTGTTTAGAGTCCAAGTCTTCAAACAAAACAGAGGTGGTTTGGTTGATGACCTTGAGATGCTTTCTAGAAATTTTAGAATCATAGAGTTGAACCTCGCATGTAGCTGACCGGCCGATGGTGATAGGCAGCTGCTCAAGATTAAAGCGCTGGATAAGCTTGCCGTCTTTTTTAATACGAATGATCATGGATTTTGTTTGATCATGTTTGAGATGGATTGAATTTGAGATTCGGCTTCTTGGTATTTTTCAGAATCTAAGCCTTGGGTAAGTTCGGCAATGCGAAGCCAGTGGTTTTTGGCTTTTTCAAAGTTTAACTTTTCAACTTCGATGGCGGCGATGTTTTGATGGACTTTGATTTTGCGGTAGAGGTTTTGTTTGGCGACTTCATAATACGACAATACCCTATCGTCGTCGGGGCGCACTTTGAGAACCTGCTCAAACAAACGAATGGCTTTGCGATAGTCCTCGAATCGAATGGCCGACTGAGCTTGGGTCAACATCACATCTGCCTCAAGGGACGTGGGGATGGGAGTAGCTTGTCCTGGAGAGAATGTTTCAGGGATAATAATCTTATTTTTTGATGGGCCTTGGGTTTGTTTTGCACGGGTTAGGGATCGTTTTTTGAGCTCGCTTGATAAATAAACCAAACCTATCACGACTATCATGGTGCCGTATAAGATCGTGCGCGGGCTTAGCTTGGGCGTTTGAAACGGTTTTTTTTCAAATTGGGTTTCGGGCGTGTAGGCGGCAATGGAAGGCAGCCGAGGTTGGGGGTCTGCATGTGTTGGGATGTCCTTGGGGATCTCGGTAGCGTGTGGTCTTGGTGGCGCTGACTTTGAAAGAACATGAAAAATAGTTGAACCGATTTCCAGAATATCAGATGGGTGAAGTTGCGTTTTAGTATGGGGTTTGAGACGGGTACCATTAAGGGTTGTCCCGTTTTTACTCCCCAGATCCTCAATCCAAAAAACCATGTCACTGATGTGCAAAACAGCATGTTGGCGGGAGATCACATGTTCTTCTAAAACCACATCATTGTGTTCGGTCCGCCCAAATGTGATTTGTGGCTGGGTAGGATGAATGAGCTGCCCCTGGAGCAAGCCCTCAGTAGCCTCTAGGTAAGTGTCGGGCGTGTTGCTTTCTTTTGTGCTCATCGCTCAGTTTCCTCGATGGCGCGTTCAACTGCTTGGTACAAAGGGTCCCAGTCTTTGAAAGGGGCGGGTTCCTTTTGATAAATCTGTCCCGTGCGCCAGCGCTGGATTTTTTCAGCAAGTTTAAGGATAGGCACAGACAGTGACTTGGATACAACCCAGCTTAGAATCATGGAGAGTATGAGTGAACCCAAGAGCATGAGATAAAACAATTGCCGGGTTTCTTGGACGCGTCCAATGGCTTTTTGGGTTGAGAAAACAATTTTGGCGACCCCAAGCGTGACGTACTTTCCGACCCGATCATCATAAATGCGAATCGGATGCACAAAGGTTTGATGCCCCTTTGTGTTAGCGGGGCTGGGAAGCATGAGCTCATTGGTGGAGTGGTTGATGGCCTCCATGACAAAAGGACTTTGGTCAGACTGATCAGAGTTTTTGGTCGGGGCCAAAACGCGCCCTTTGCGATTGATAATGGTGGCTTGGATTACACCAGGTTCTGATTCCACAGAGGAGACATCAAGTAAAAGGTTGTTTTGCCGTTTGAGATCCTCTCGGTTTTTTTCAGCCAAGTAGCGAACAAGGTTTTGCGCATTATGAATCGAGGCTTGGGTCAGGCGGTCCATGACCAGTCGCGTGTAGGCGGTGTGCATGACCAACGAGCTTAGACAAAAGGCAACAGCAAAAAACAAAAAGAAAAATGGCCAAAGATTGCGGGGCTTAAACTTGCTAGACATGACCTTGGTGGCTTGTTGGTAGAGTGTTTTACCGCCGTCATAGTTCTCAGCGCTGTACTTTTCTTCATCACGGAATTCCAAAATTACATCACCCAAAATAATACGGTCACGGTGTTTGAGAGCCTTGGAGTTAACACGTTTGCCATTGACAATGGTGCCATTTGCGCTTTGAAGATCAACAATGGCAATTTGATCTTTGCGCACCACAACCTTGGCATGTTTACGCGAGATTTCTTTGGAAGGAATTTGAATGTCTACGCCCTGTTCGCGTCCGATAAATTGTTCGCCTTGTTTGAGTGAAAAACTTCTGTGTAGGGCTGTGCCAGAGATAATATGAAGAGAGGCAATCACGCTTCAAACCTCACCACATCATGGCGTTGAATGTCAAAGCGATCAATGAGTCCGGCAGGGACTTCCAAGACACTTGCGGCATGTTTCTGGTACGGGCTGAGGCGGTAGGGAGGCATGGCTTTGATAAAGTCGATAATCTCATGGTCTGCTGAGAGAAACAATACATCGATGGAAAATTGCATGAAAAATGTGTGGATACTTTTGCAGGGTTTGATCAGCAGGGCCTCTTGTTCCGGAAGGTGCGACTGGAACATCAGACCTACAAGGCGTTTGGCAAATGTCTTGGCTACAACGACATGTTCTGAGAACACAATATTGTTTTTTTGTAATACGGCCTTCATGATGAAATGCTTCAAATTAGAACAAGCTCCCTTGTACCAAAAACTTTACGACCATTGGCCCCATGATGACAATGAAAACAGCTGGAAAAATACAAAAAATCAAAGGCAGTAAAATCAATTGCGATGCTCGGGCACCTGCAGCCTCTGCCCTTTGGAAGCGTTTAGATCGCAACTGGTCTGATTGGGCTCGCAGCACAAGTCCAATGGGAGAGCCTAGCTGATCAGCCTGAATCAAGAGGGTTACAAAGGAGGCGACTTCATCAATGTCGAGCCTTTGGCTCATGTTTCTCAGGGCGTCTGAACGGGCGGTGCCCAGGCGGATTTCCTTGAGCAACTCATCAAACTCTTCCATCAGCGCATTCTTGGAGGTTCGCTTGGACATTCTTTGGATACTCCCAATAAAATCAAGGCCAGCCTCGACCGACAACGTGAGAAGGTCCAGAACTGCAGGCAGAGCGCGGACGATAGCTTTCTGGCGTTTTTTGGCGGCCCCAGATAGCCAAATATCAGCAAAGAAAAAAGCAAAGAGCCAAATGCCCAGATGCATGATCAACGAGGCTTCCATGCCGAGCAGGCCAAAGAAAAAATAAAACGTGACAGGAATCACAAAGAGCATCACCCAGCCAAATGCGATGAACTCATCTGGCGTAATTTCATTTCTGAGATTGGCAATAATGAGCTTTTTTTTCACAAGAGGTCGTTTTTTTTCAATCCACTTAACCAGGGCGTTTGGCAAGAAGCCTGCAAAAAACAGTGAAGCAAGGGTAGAATATAGGGGGTAAAAGATCTTAAAAATACCAATTGTTTTGGGTTTGATGCTTTCGTCTTCCATCCCCAAGCGCTTGCGAGCCGCCAATACACGGGTGTCTGGAAAAATATTATAAACAAATATAAATACCGCTCCCGCCCCACATAGGTAACTTAGCCACTTGGGCCCGATCGAAGATATGTTCTGAATGAAATCTAACATGACAATGCTTTTGATGATATTTTACACCAATTATGTTAGTCTTTTAAGATCCTTAAGGACAAAAAAGCAATGTTTATTCATCATTTTACCGAGGTTGACGTTTAGTTTATTCACCACATGTGGGTCAAAAAGACATATCTACCCCAAAGGGTTTGTGCAGGATTGGTTGCGATTTTTACCGCCCTTGTGCCTTTGTATCCAGCTGCCATGGCCCAGGGGGCGAGTTTTTCATCTAGAAAAAACGTTGCCATTGTTGGGTTCCAGCATGGTCTTTATTTGGAAGATGAGGCCTTGGTTTATCAGCATATTCGAGAGCAGCTTCAAGCCTCAGATGATGTTCAAGTTTTAGATCCTTCTACGGTTAAGGCCGGCATGCAACGCTCGATGGTTCGAAAACAGGGCGCATCATCTAAAAAAATCCGCCAGGCCTACGAATATTTTATTCAAGGTGTTGAGTCCTACCGCACGCTGAACCTCTCTAAAGCCGTCTCTGAGCTTAGCCAATCGGTCAAACACTACCGGAGTGGGATTGCTTCGATCCAAGACAATCACTACCTATTGTATGCGCATCTGTATTTGGGCATGGCGCTTTATTTTGAGGGCAAGGTCAAAGAGGGACAAAAATACATCCTTGAGATGATTAAATTGGATGCCAATCGGGATTCCCGCACGTTGCCACTGAGGGACTTTCCTCCTAAAATCGTTGAAATTCACAAAAAACAAACAGCAGCCCTTTCCCGCATGGCCAAAGGGCAAGTCCAAGTTCGGTCAGACCCTCCTTCTGCCAAGGTGATGCTCGATGGGATGGAAGTCGGGGAAACACCCATGACGATTTCGAATATTCCCTTAGGCAAACATTATATTGCTATCGATCTTCCGGGCCATGATCTGCACAAACAGGTTGTAGATGTCAAGTCTGGGCTGCTGAACCTGCCGGTTAAGCTATCACCAGTGAAAATGTTTTTAGCGCAAAGTGAGATTGAGCAAGCCAAGCAGAGGTCTCAAAAAGAAAGCCTCAAGCAAATGGCGCGAGAGATGTCTGTAGATTATTTTTTACTTGGGCAGGTGTCACCCCAGGGTGAGAATTTGGAGCTGAAATATCAAAGTTATGATGTGATGAAAGATCAGTTTTCGTTGGTCTATGCCAGGGACCTAGGGTCCAAACGCAATAAAATGGACAAAGGTATCAGCAAAACGGTTAGTCAGTGGGCCCAAAGTGTCGGCATCAGTGAAGGTTCAAACAAGCGCGGTGGCAAGGATAAAAATGCCGTGGCATTTGATGATCCTCCCAAACAAAAGAAAAAAATCGGAAAAAAACTCCTTTGGATTGGTTTAGGCGCAGTGGCGCTGGGCGCTGGGGGCTACTTTGCCTTCGGACGGGGAGATCCAGACTTAACTGCAAATGTCCTTGATGTGTCTAATCCTCTGAACAACTGATGAAAAAAAAGCATGATTAAGGCAGTAACATATGTGATGGGCCTATGGATGGGCTTTGTTGGAGTCGTGCCGCAGGTTTTGGCTCAGGCGACACCGTCGGTTGTGGTCTCGCCCATGGGGGGGAGCTCTTCCCAAGCTGCAGTTCAGGCTATTGTCAGCGAACTCCTCAGTGATGGACGGTTATCGGTCGTGCCTCAAAAAAATGTGCAGTCTTTTATGTCACAATACGCAGGTCAAGCCTCACCTGTGATTTCGCAGCAAGCCTATGCGTTTTTTCAACAGGGCCAGAAAGCATTTGATAACCTGAACATGAAAGAGGCGGTTGATTTTTTTCAAAAATCAGAGCGGCTTTATCAAAATATGTTACGGGATCAAGATACCTTTCGCGCTTATCGCAGTGTAAAATTTAATTTAAGCCGAGCTTTTTTGGCCTTAGGGAGGAAACAAGAGGCCAAAGCAGCCATGCTTGAAGTGATTCGTTTGGATCCAGATCGATCACCGGACAAACTTTCTGAATCTGAAGATTCCCCCGAAGATCGAAAATTATATAAAGAGGCCTACGCCCAGCTGATGGATGGTCCAAAGGGCAATGTGCTTTTGCAAGCAGAGCCCGCAGATGCGCGGGTGTATGTTGATGGCAAAGACGTGGGTTCTGGACAGGTCCAGCTTCAGAATATGCCTTTGGGAAAGCACTACTTTCGTGTGGTAAAGTCAGGGTTTGAAGAGCAGGTGCTCGAGCAGTTTGTCGTTGCGGGGCAAAACCGTGTGAAAGTAACCTTAAAGCCGAAACAGGATCAGTCTGTTTTGCAGTCTTATTTTGAGACGGTTGAAAGTACAGATCAGATGGGGGAAGCGCGCATTGAGTTTTTGGACCAGATGGGTGTAACCCTGGGGGCTGATATTTTTTTACTTCTTTCTCCTCTTAAGGGAGAGGTTAGAGGGCAACTCTTTGATCAACGAAGCCAGGAGCTCTCCGGCGCAATTGCTTCTGATCAGCCCAAGCAGCTTATTGCAGGCCTGATGCGCTATATCGGCAGCGATGGCTATGTTCTGTCTGCCGATCAAGTTCCAGCGCAAGCCGCAGCTACCCAAGCCGACCCTACAAAAACTGCATCAAAGCCCAATGCTAAAACAAATCAAAATGAAACATTCAAAGCCAAAAAATCTAAAAATGAAGTCAATAAACCATTCTACAAAAAATGGTGGTTCTGGACAGCTATTGGTGTGGTAGTGGTAGGCGCAGGTGGTGGTGTCTATGCCAGTGGCGCGCTTGATGGGGATGTTGACCGGAGCACATTGACCACCAATATCCCTTGAGTCTTTGATGATGTGTGTTGAGAAAACGATGATGTTTTTTTTAAGTCCTGTATTGCGAATATCCCTAGGCTTTATGACGGTTGCGATGTTGGCAATATTACAGATTCCGCAGGTTTGTGCGAAGTCGGAAAAAACCAAACCAGTGATCCTGGTTGACCACATCAAGATCACGCAAGAGTGGGCTAAGGATTATCAAAAAATCCAAAAGGCAATGGTCAAAAGTGTCAACGCAAGCGGTGCTTGGGAAATAGTGCCGCAAGAAAAAATTCAAGCCTTTGTCAATCAACATATCAAGCCCAAGGCATCGCCATCCAAAAATTCAAAAGCCTTGGACCAAGCCAAAGCACAACTCAACAAAGGGGTTCAAGCCTATCATGGGCTGCAATTTGTATCGGCCATTCAAAATTTAACAAAAAGCAGAGACGGCTGGCTTGCAAACTTGTCACAGTTGAGGTCCAATCGGGATTTGATTAAATCGCATCTTTATTTAGCCATGGCATTGTTGGCTGCCCAAAGAGAAGATGCTGACCGACTTGGGTATGATAAAAAAGCAAAGCTAGAGCTTGAGAAGGCAGTGCTCTTGGACGCGAGTCTCAAACTCTCTGATCGCATTTACAATCCGGAGATGATCAAACTTTTTGAGCAGACCAAGCAGCGCATCTTACAAAAACGGCGGGTGACATTGCGGGTTGCGTGTGAGATGAAAAATGCACGCGTCTACATCAATGGCAAGCTTCGTGGCCGCACGCCTTTTAACCAGCAGATGATTCCAGGAACCTACTACGTATTGGTTGAGCCGCAGGGAGAAGAGGCACTGCCCTGGAGCTCTTTGGTAGAGCTTAAGGACCCGGTCAAAGACATCATGGCCAAGCCCGTACCATTTTTAGATATGGAAAAAGAAGCACATTTGTTTCGAGTTCGCGAGGGCGAGGAGCAGCAGGGGCAGGACGTATCATTTGTTCAAAATCGAGGTAAGGCCTTGGACGCACAATTTGTTTTTCTGGCAAACCTTCAAGAATCCAGTGGTTATCGAATTTTAGGACAGCTTATGGATGTTCGAACAGGTGAATTTTCTCAAGTGGCTTTTGCGCATCTGGGCAATGATCTCCAACAGTTACCTGGGGCAGTCTATGATTTGTCCAGCACGTTAGCTCAACAAATCCGATCTGATGGGTATTTAAAAAACTCCCAATATATAAATCCAGCCACCAAGGCAGTAACACCACAAGCTATTGGAGAGGATCGCAAGAAAAAACAAGCCGCCCTTAAAGACAAAAGCAAATTACAATTACACAAAAAATGGTGGTTTTGGGCGGGTATTGTTGCGGTAGGCGCAGGCGGCTATTTTGCCTATGACAAAGTCATCGCCCCCAACACCGCCACCGGCAAAATAAAAATCAACAACAAAGGAAACTATTAGTGGCTCTTTGGCGTAAGCACCTCGAAACCTAAAACAGCAAGAGCCAAGCATCGAAGCCGGGATAAAACAAAAGCCTGATAGAGCCACTTATGCCAGAGCAAGCGGAGCTTGTGAGGTATTAGGGGGTATATGTTGAACAGCAAGAGCCAAGCATCGAAGCCGGGATAAAACAAAAGCCTGATAGAGCCACTTATGCCAGAGCAAGCGGAGCT
>ENA-ORXR01005448-ORXR01005448.1-marine-metagenome-genome-assembly--contig:-NODE-5448-length-10105-cov-2.618169_pt1 | contig 10105 bp, 9 predicted proteins | sample MGYA00237866_ERZ511479 | MGnify/ENA metagenome assembly ERZ511479
GTGTGCGGCGAGGGCGATACCTCTGGCCTGGGCGACGGGCTCCTCGACTATGAAGAGCTGATTGCTGCCCAGCAGCCGGGCTTCGAGTACCCCGAAGTGGACGAGCGATCTGCGGCGGCCATGTGTTACACCAGCGGCACAACCGGCAACCCGAAGGGTGTCGCCTACTCCCATCGCTCGTGCTATCTCCACACGTTCGGAATCACCTCGTCGCAGGCCCTCGCCTACAACGAGAACGAGCGGTCGCTGCTCATCGTCCCGCAGTTCCATGCCATGGCCTGGGGTGCGCCCTACGGGGCCTGGTCAGTTGGTGCAGATCTGGTCATGCCGCAGCAGTGGCTGCAGGGTCCCGCCATTGCCGATTGTGTGCAACGCACCCAGCCCTCGCTTTCCGGCGCCGTCCCGTCGGTACTCAACGACGTGCTGCACAACTGTCCAGATGCCGACCTCAGCTCTCTGAAGTCAGTGGTCTGCGGCGGTTCGGCGGTGCCGAGAGCGTTGATCGAAGGGTTCCGCGACACGTTCGGCGTTCCCATCGAGCAGGGCTGGGGAATGACGGAAACATCTCCGCTGGCAGCGCTGTCGTGGCCGCCGAGTGGAGTCACCGACCCGGATGAGGACGCCACGTGGCGAGCCAAGACCGGGCGCGTCATGACCGGCGTGGAGCTGCGCATCTGTGACGACGACGGCAATGAACTGCCCTGGGACGGGGAAGCCGTTGGCGAAATCGAAATCCGGGGCCCGTGGATCACCGCCAGTTACTATCTTGACGAAACGCCGGAGAAATTCCATGACGGCTGGCTTCGCACCGGTGACGTCGGCTCCATCGAGCCGAGGGGCTACGTTCAGATTTCTGACCGGGCGAAAGACGTCATCAAGAGTGGTGGCGAATGGATCAGCTCGGTCGATCTTGAGAATACCCTGATGGGTCACCCCGCCGTGATGGAAGCGGCCGTGGTTGGTGTTCCTGATGATCGATGGGATGAACGCCCACTTGCGTGCGTCGTGCTCTCCGATGGTCAGGCTGTCGAGGCCGGCGAACTCAAGACCTGGCTCGAAGCGCGCGTGGTGAAGTGGTGGCTACCGGAGCGGTGGACGTTCATCGACGAGGTTCCCAAAACCTCGGTTGGCAAGTTCGACAAGAAGGTGCTCCGCGCCCGATACAACGACGGCGAACTCGCGGTGAGCGAGGTCTGAGCAACCCGTCAGAGCGCGCCGTCTAGGCCCGAATGGTGCTGTCGATGTGGTCCGCCATGGCAGCGAGACCTTCGTCAAGGCCGCGGCGACCGTAGCCAAGGCGGAAGCGATCGGTGATGCTTTCGCCGAGCTCCGTTCTGTAAATCGTGGACGGTAACAAAAAGACGCCCGCGTGCTCCACGAGGTTACGAGTGAACGTCTCGACATCGCCCGGCCCCGTCCAACGGGGAAAGCCCATGCAGGACCCGTCGGGTCGAGACCACTCGAACAGGTCGTCGTAGCGCTCAAAGAACGCGTCCCACCTGGGCAGGTTCTCGTCAACAACTGCGCAGTTGCGGGCCAGGATCTTCTTGCGATTGTGCAGACCAATCACTGCAAGTCGCTCGCTTGGTCCCGAATTGCAGATCGAGAGGTAGTGCTTCATTCGCTCCATGCGAGACAGCAGGTCGGCATCGGCGCACGCAATCCAACCGACCCGAAGTCCGGGCAGTCCGAACGCTTTCGACGTGACATTGAGTGACAAGCCTCGCTCGTACACATCCGCGATGAACGGTAGATGGGTGGTTCCCGTCGGGCCGAGGCCGTGGAAGATCTCGTCGTGCAGAATCCAGATGCCATGGTGGCGGCACAGATCAACAAGGGCCATGTACCGATCAGGCGAAAGGATGGCGCCGGTCGGATTGTGCGGGAAGTTGATGGTGACCAGCTTCGTGTTTGGTCGGATGGCAGCGGCCAGCTGATCGATGTCGAGGGACCAGCCGTCCTCGGGGTTGAGGGGCACGCCGGACGCTTCACAGATCACCGAAGGCAGGGCCTCGTGGCTCTGGTAGTTCGGTGTCACCACGATGGCGTGGCTGTCCGCATCGAGGATCACGTTGTTGGCGGCGAAGATTCCTTCGCTTGCGCCGGCGAAGCACAACACGTCGCTGGCTGAGCGCTTAGTGAACATCATGGCTGCGGCTTCGCGGACGTCAGGGGCACCCCAGGTTTCGGTGTACCCGAGCCACATGTTCTCAAAGCCCGCTCGCTGCTCTGGCGTTGCCATGGCGAGCAGCTCCGGGAGTGACATGCTCTCGGCATCAGACGCAGTCAGGTGGTACTCGGCCTTGAACTCCCACTCGGCGAAGTGCTTTTCGAGTCGGAAGTCGGGGAGTTGCATGTGTTTTCCAGTGCTCGTCGCAGGGGTCAGCCCAAAGCTATCGGCGCGATGTTGGCGAGGTCGTCAATCACGAAGTCCAGCGGCACCTCTTTGGGGCGGGGCTTGTGGGTCGGGTTGTACCAGCACGTGGCCAGGCCGGAACCAATTGCCCCAGCCATGTCCGATGTGAGGCTGTCGCCCACCACCAGAACGTCGGCCGGGTTCGGAACCTCGGCGAGTTGATTGAATCCCTCGGCGAAGAACCGCGCATCGGGTTTGGCGACACCGATCTCACCGGAGATGACGACGACGTCGAAGAAGCGGTCGAGGGCGTGGATATCCATCCGGGCGCGCTGCACGATGCCGTAACCGTTGGTTATGAGACCGAGCGAGCACTGACCATGCAGCGCGTCGAGCACCTCTCGGGCCCCGGAAAACAGATCACCCAAATGGCCAAGCCAGTGCAGGTAGTCGCAAGCCATCTGCGCCGCATCGGCCTCGATCTGTGTGTCTGTCACAAGTTCTTCGAAGCGTCGGAGGTTGAGATCAGCCAACTCGAGCTCACCTTGTTCCACCAGCTGCCAGAGCGGCGAATTCACACGCGCCAACACTTTTTCCAGTTCTGCGGAGCGTTCTTCAAGACCCTGCCCGGTCAGGGTCTTCCTGAAGGCGGCTGTCATGCACGCGTCGCTGTCAAAGAGCGTGTGATCAAGGTCGAACCAGACATGTGAATAGGCCATGGTGAACAGTGTGGCAGGCTGCTTCCATGATCGAACGACAGCTTGACCTGACGACGCCCGACGGAGAGATGCCCACGTTCATCGTGCATCCTGAAGAAGGTGGACCCCATCCCGTGGTGCTCTTTCAGATGGATGCCCCCGGCATGCGCGAAGAGCTGCGCAACATGGCTCGGCGCCTGGCGAGTGCGGGCTACTGGGTTATCGCGCCAATGCTGTACTACCGCGAGGTGCGCGAGTACAACCTGTTTGAAACGGGCGACCGCGACCGCATGTTCGAGCTGATGAGCAACCTGTCCAACGCCATGGCTTCGGCCGACGCCGGCGTCTGTTTCGACTTCGCCGAGCAGGACCCGGCTGCCGACGCGTCGCGCTGTGGCACGGTTGGCTACTGCATGAGCGGCCCGTTCACGCTTGTGGTTGCTGCCGACCATGCCGATCGGGTCAAGGCTGCAGCATCCATTCACGGTGTCGCCCTCGTCACCGGCAAGGACGACTCACCTCACCTGCGTTTGAGAGAGATCTCTGGAGAGATCTACGTGGGATGCGCAGAGACCGACTCGTATGCGCCGCCGGAGATGGTGACTGCGTTCGAAGAAGCCATGAGCGCGGCCGGTACCGCTGGCCGGGTGGAGTGGTACCCGGGCACCGAACATGGCTTCGCATTCGCGGAACGTCCGGCGTACGTTCAGGACGCGTCCGAACGACACTGGGAACGCCTGCACGACCTGTTCAAGCGCACCATCGGCTGATGAGACTCAGTCCACAAATTCTCAGTCCACAAATTCTCAGTCCACAAATTCTCAGTCCACAAATTCTCAGTCCACAAAGACGGTGCGGCCGATCCACTCGGCGATGAGGGCCGGCTTTTCGATGCCGTCGATCTCGACGGTCACGGTGCGTGTGGTGTCGATAGCGGTGCCTTTGAGGACAACGTCCGAGATCACCGAGCTGGCGCGTACGCTGCTGCCTGCCGGGACTGGGTGAATGAAACGCACCTTGTTCATGCCGTAGTTGATGCCCATGGCGACACCGTCGAGTTTGGGCACATCGCTCTTGATGGATGTCGAGAGATGCACCAGCAGTGACAACGTGAGGAAACCATGGGCGATCGTGCCGCCGAAGGGCGTCTCGGCCTTTGCTCGTTCCACGTCGAGGTGAATGAACTGGTGATCAAGCGTGGCGTCGGCGAAGTCGTTGATCCGTTCCTGGGACACCTCGAACCAGTCACCAGCCCCCTCTGACTGGCCCTCCCGAGCCTTGAGTACTTCGTATGCGGCGGCTGCTTTGGACATGGTGATTCTCCTCAAATGATCCGATTTCCGACACTACAACGTCGTGCTGAGTACGGAATCAGGCGGTTGTCGTGGTGGGATGCCCTGTCATGACTGCTTCGGGCAACTAAAATCCGGAGGCCTGCATTTCACCCGTCTTGTCGGCTGTTTCGCCCCATGGAAAGTTCGGCTCCGCGCCACATCACATGACACACACTCGCCTCAACAGGCCCCACCAGAAACTTCTCGCAGCCGTTGTCTCCCTCGCGTTCGCTGCCCTGCTGATGGTCGGTATCAGTGTCGCCCTCAACCCCTCCGTCGCAGCTGCACAGTGCACGCCGACCGCGATCACCATGACCGCCAGCCCGGCGCAGGTATCGGTGGGCGAGGCGTTCCTGGTAACAGTGACGGCTTCCGGGCCGTGCACGCCGGACGCCACTGATCCCTGGACGTTCTTTGCCACGCCCGTGACTGGAGTGACGGGTGGCGGGCAGTCAAGCGGCGGCACCTCGGGTGGATTCACCTTCATCGCAACGACCATCGGCACTGGTCAGATCTCTGGCGCCGTCCAGTACGCCGGGGGCGTCACACTCCCCGCCACCGCATCAGTCACGATCGTTGCAGCACCGCCCACCGCAACCCCGACAGTGACGCCAATGCCGACGGCAACGGAGACGGCAACCGTCACCCCGACGCCCTCACTCACCCCAACAGTCACTGCCACTGCTGCAGTTGCTGTCACGGCAACGCCGACCGCTACCGCCAGTGTCGGGTTTGTGACCGCAACGCCAACTGCTGCGCCGACGACAGTCGCGACGGCTACGACCGACGTCACGGTGACGCCAACGTCCACGGTCGCGGCGACTGCCAACGCAACTGTGACGCCGACGCCCACGGTTGACAATATCGGCACGATTCTCACGCCGCTTCCGGTTGAACCCGGCGCAACACAAACCCCGGAGGCAACGTCCACGCGCACGCCGACGAGCACCCCGGGCGCGGCCACTGCAACGGCGCGACCCACGAACACTCCTGCTGCCACCAATACGCCAGCGGCAACGAATACGCCGGAGCCGACGGCCACAGCCGAGCCAACCGAAGACGAAGATGATGGTTCCGTTGGAGACGACGCAGACGATACGGACAGTGCCGATGCCGCGGAACCGGCAACGAGCACGCCATTGCCGAGTGTGCAGCCGCTGGTCTCGCCCGAACCTGCCGTGCAGCCCACGGTGGTTCCAACGGTCGAGCAAACCGAATCGGTGGAGCCTCCAGCAACGGCAACGAGCACACCTGCCCCAAGCAATGATCCGATAACCGTTATCGAAGATCCGGAGCCTGACACCTCCGGTGGGCGGTCCGGCCTGTTCTGGATCGGCGCTCTGCTCGTCTTCGTGTCTGTCCTCGGTGGCATTGCGCTGGTAGTTCAGGAACGCCTCAAGTAGCTCGCGCCCGGCGGCTCTGCCTGACCTCGGTCAGGTCAGGTGGCTGCAAGCCAGTCCACCAGGTCGTGAACTGGAGCTGAGTCGATGGGGATGCCGCCGTAGCGACGCCAGGTGTACTCGCCGATGATGACGCGGTCGTGCTGGTCGGGGCAGCGCTCCTGCATGTCTATTGGGCGGCAACCGGACCGGCGGGATCTTTACTCCGCTTGTCACGCTGCTTGACCTTGGGGCTGCTGCCGCACTGTTCATCTGACGCCTCCACCGCGGGTCGGGAATCTGTCAGGCGTCGAGACTGGCGGACTCCCAAACCGAACGGGCGGAGAGCGCCAGAGCGCCGCCCGCCGCGAACAACAAAGCGCTCATGGTCATCGCCGTCGGCACCGTGGTCAGCTGCGCCACGACTCCCAACAGGATGCCGCCGAGGATCTCCCCGAACGCCTCAGCCTGGCCGATGAAGGAATGCACTGTCGCCCGGGACTCGTCGGCGGTGAAGGCGTTGGTCCAGGTGGTGACAAGCGGCTCTGTTGCGAGAGCGAAGCCGCCCTGCAGGACCAGTCCAAGCCCGGCGAGTGCCAGCAGTTCCATGTGGGCGAGAAGCGCAACGCCGCCAGCGATGCCGAAGAAGAGGAGTGCCATGGCGGGGACCACGGCAGCCCCTTCAGCTCTGCGGCGGGCAATGGCGAGAGCAGCTGCAGCAAAGACCATCTTTGCGGCAGTGAGTGCCGCAATCACCTGAATCTCGTTGAGATCCTCGGGCATGCCAACGTTCACCAGTCGTTGGACATCGAGGCGATCGATCGCCTCTTTCGCGAGGCCTCCGATGAAAACCACGATCAGGAGAATGCGCAGAGGTGCAAGGCTCCAGCTTCGGGTAAAGCCCCGGCGCAGCATGGCGATGAAGCCTGACCAACCATCACCGCTTGATGGTGTGAAGTTCGTTTCTGGCATGAGCCAGGCGAGCAGCGCGCCCCACAGCGCGTAGATCACGCCAATGGTTGTCAGCGCAATGCTGAGACTTGTGAAGTGAGCAAGGGCAGCAAAGACGACGATGCCGGTGAACGCAGACAACAGTTGCCAACTTGCCCGCCGCAGAATGAGGGGCTCCGCCGCCTCCGGACTCTCAAGCTCAGCAGTGATCCACGCTGTTTCTGCGCCGGACTCGAACGTGAACCCGAAGCCCACCAACACCTGACTGATGATCAGCAGCCAGTACGACGACGCCCATCCGGAGAGTGCGTACGCAACGGCCATGACCAGGAAGGACACCACGATTGACCACTTGCGGCTGTACAGATCAGCCACCACGCCGGTGGGAATCTCGAACGAAAGGATGGACAGTTCCATCACCGTTCCGAGCAGTACGAGTTGGAGTGGGCTCAGCTCCACTTCGGTCACGAGTCGAATGAAGAACAGTGGCCAGAACGCGCGTGCACAAGACCTGCGTACCAGTCCGGTTGCCATGAAGATGCGGGACGCGGACACCGCAGTTGGGGAGGGCACGGCGTCATCCTGTCACACGGTTACGCGGCGCTCCGGGAAGAATCTAGGTACAGCCGGTCATGGCAGCTGAGCCGCACAGCAACGTCCGGTAGGCAGCCACTGTCTCGGCCACGGTGAGGCCCCGGCCGAGGTATTGGCCGTCCACGAAGAACTCCCAATGGAGATGGCGGGAACTGTCCCAAACCGGAGTTGTTCCCGCCGCCGAAGGGCCAGTACCGCGGTTGCCGATCTCTCCCAGACGATCTCCCGCCTCCACGGCACCGCCGACCTCGATGCTCGGATCAACAGACTCAAGGTGAGCGGAGATCGTGATGACTTCGCGTCCGTCCGGATCCACGTGCTCGATAACCACATAGTTGCCAAACAACAGGTTGAGTGTCCAGTGCGGCGTGTCGCCCGCCACCGCGGCGTTCGCCAGAACGTTCAGTCGATTCTGCACGGGAGCGTCGACGTAGTCGTTCGTAACAGCAATCACGGTGCCGTTCAGGGCTGCGAACGCGTCGTGGCCCGTGGTGCCGCAGATGAGGTCCACGCCCCGGTGCGTGCCTGAGCGATATGGACGACCCGCATTTGGGAGTTGACTGAACGCGCCGAAGTTGACCGTGCACTCGGGCGCCACCGGACTGGCCATGAGCGGCGCGAGTCCGCTCGCAATCTGTTGGACCTCGTCGAAGAACAGTGGATTGAGTTCCGCTTGTTCGCCGAAAACCGACTCGCCGAGCCAGACCTGCATGGACACGGCATCAGTGCGGTTACCGAGTTGGGTCCGTGTGTCGACCTGCTGACCGATGAAGAGCTCTTCGTCCACATCGAATCCCCACAGCACTGTGGTCACGTTTCCGTGCCCGGCTCGCGCGCCGTGGTCTATGACGACGTGTTCGCCCATTGACGCGGCATCGCCCCACGCCCAGGCTGGATGGGCGAGCGGTGCGGGCGATGACACTGTCCGGGCTGGCTGTCGGTTGATGGCGATGATGAAGCCAGCCGCCGGTGATCCAACGGTTGCGCCGGCTTCTGGCGAGTTGCACACAGTTGTGAGGCGGGGAGGGTAGGTGTTGCGCTGGTCCTGCACCGTGGGACATCCGTCAACGAGCGCACGGGTGTCAACGCCGTACAGCGTGGCAACGTCGTACTCGTTCAAGATTGACACAGCGGTGGGTGTTGGCATCGCGGTGGCAGTCGGCTCCGGGGTGGAGGTTGGAATGGGCGTGGGTGTGGGCGGCGCAAGTGTGGGGATTGCGGTTGGAGGTTCGGTCGGGGCGGGTGTCAGATCAATGGCCCTGCTGGCCTCTGCCCCCACCTTCGTGGCGGAGGCGTCAGCAACGGACGTTGAGCGCAACGAACTGCACGCAGTGAAGACGGCACCGGTCGTCACAACCACTGCCAGCAACACGAATGCTCGGAAAAGGTCTCGGAGCGTCACGGGGACAGATCGAAGTCAACCCACACGGCGTAATGGTCACTCGGGACCACGCCATCAATGGGTTCCGTGCCGGCGAGGCCGGCGGACTTCACCATTGCCGGCCGTTCGTCCATCTGTTCCACAAGCACGTAGTCGAGGCGCCGATTCGGCCACCTTGCTTTTGTGGCGTAGGGGTTTTCGGTTGACCACGTCAGCCCAGGGTCGTCCTGCCCGCTCAGCACCCAGGCGTCGAGCAGCGGAGCCGATGCAGAATCCGGATCGCCCGGGGTGCCACAGAGGGCCACGAGCTCCGGGTCTTCGGGTTCTGCGTTGAAGTCGCCCGCCAGCAGCGCGGGAAGTGCCTCGGGGATGTCAGCGCGTCGATCGCGAATCAGGTCTCCAAGTGCAACGGCTTGAGCCAGTCGGTCGGCATCGTCCTGGCCCTTGTGGGCGATGTGCGCAGTAACCACCGGCTGAATGCCAAAGGGGGTTTCGATTTCCGCGAACACTGCGGTTCTGAAGGACAATGAGCCATCGCCGGTTGGGAGCCGGACGACGAACGTATCGACGATGGGCCAGCGACTCACGATTGCGTTGGTGAATGCCCTGCCTTCGCGGAAGCGAAGCGATAACGGCGCCACGTTGTAGTCGCTCAGTTCATCGGCGAGCTGTCGGGCCTGGTAGCTCACCACACCGTCGGTTTCTGTGCCCCAGACCTCCTGAAGACAGAGGATGTCGGGCGCCGTATCGGCCACAACCGCAGCGATGCCGGGTTGGCGCTTCTCCCATGGGCCGAATTGCCACCACAGGTTCCAGGTCATCACACGCATCGCCAAAAATCCTAACGCCATGGGTTTGCGTCCGTACTCACCCTGAGTTTGTCGAACCCAGCGCCGGAACGGCCGGAAACTGACGAAAACGGCGAGTACCCCCTGATCTCTCAGGGGGCACTCGCGAGTTCTTTGGGGAGTTCGACTTATTCGAACGTGGTGAGGTCGAGGCCTACCTGCATCTGATAGGGAAGGTCACGCAGCTCATCGAAGGTCAGGCTGTGTACATCGTCGTCCATCTCGAACAGATCGTTTTCTGGGCCAAATGCTGCCATGACGATTTCCTTCCTTGGGGAGCCCCACGGCGTTGTGGGGCTTCTTCGTTGTAATGATTGTCTCGGAAAGTTCGACTCTTTTCCATCGTTCCGGCAAGAAAGAACTGAGGTTCTTTGGCGCTACCCGGAGTTATTTCCTTCTTTTCCGCTGTAAAGAAGGGAACTTCTTTCTCACTATTCACATTTGATAGGCATTTCTACCCAACCTCGGCTCCCTCAAGCTCAGTGGTTGCAGGATTCACCGTGCTCACAGTCGTGGCCGCCGGAAGCTTCGTCGAGGGCGTCCTTGCGCATGGCCCAACCCAAA
>ENA-ORXR01005450-ORXR01005450.1-marine-metagenome-genome-assembly--contig:-NODE-5450-length-10103-cov-10.278177_pt1 | contig 10103 bp, 10 predicted proteins | sample MGYA00237866_ERZ511479 | MGnify/ENA metagenome assembly ERZ511479
AGCCTGCGATGGGCTGCAGCAATGCTGGCGGCAGCGGCGGTGGCGGCGGCGACGACGGCCACCGTCTGCAGCCGCGAAAACCGCTGCCGCGGCTGCCGCCGCCGCCGCCGCCCCGTTTGGGGCGGCTGTGGTGGCCGCGGCGGTCTCCGGGTCTGTCGGCGCGTCAGCCCCGGCCGGCACGCGTGGGGTGCCTAAGAAGCACCACATGTTTCCCACACGTGGCCGTTGGGTTGGGCGGTTGGCTCCATTGCTGGATACGCCCTAAGCAGCTTTGATGAAGCGCCGCGACGGACGGCCGATAACCAGAAGTCGAAAGGGAGAACCGCGTGAGAGACAACAGACCTGAATGCCCGGATTTTTCATGATGGTGAATCACAGCGCTCCATGATGACAAGTACACAATGCCCACCACCCGTGGTTCATCACGGCACGGCAGCCAGAAAGAAAGGCAAGGGGATGTTGACGTGATGACCACGACGAGTTGCCAAACCGACTCGATCGCCCAGAGCACACGATGGACAACTCAGGGGAAACCATGCGGCTCTAGGATTCAGGTGCCATATCTATTCCGGTATATCGGGATTCGCCTTCAGTCCAGGAGCGACGCTCAGTGCCTTCTGATGAATACGCTCCAAAATACTCCGGTCCGTGTTAAAATATTTGGCCGGATGTGGCCGGACACTGTACACGTGTCTCTTTTTCATTTCGCCCTTTCATGTCTATTAACAAAAATAACCTTGGTGGTGCATGGCACCCGGGCCAATTTCAAGAACACAGAAGCGCACCACAATGCTGACACGTCCTTCGTCACGGCCCCGGGACGATGCACACACATGTTGATGCATGCGAGGACGATCCTGAGCCTATCGCTATCTCTGAGATTAATAACGATACGGTGACGTTCCTACTTAGATTGCATCTCAGCCATTCGAGATAACGATAGGACATACACGTGCCACGTTCGAACGATGTGCGAGCCACAGAATATTCGTCTCAAACGTGGCACGTCTCTTTCCATATGTTTCCGAGTCCACATCCGGTTGCCCCCGCTGTCTGCTGCACGGAATCGCTTGTCCCGACTTTTCTGCGGCATTTCTGTGATTTAAAGTTATGCTTTTCAAATGGGACACCGTTTCTTCTTGCCCTATAGATTGAGGAATCCGCCGATTATGAATACTGCTGGGCAGACACCTTCAATTCATCTCACGTCCCCCCCGCGCGATCGTCCTCAATATCTTTAACCTCTATGTTTTCTTCTCCTACGACGTGATGCAGACAATCGCTATGCCGGTAGTGAAGTTAGGAACTTGACCTCGCACGGCCCATCTGGTCGCGACTCAGATACCTCGACCATCTCTTCCCCTCAGCCCCGCCTGACTGGTTTTTTTCCGAACTTTTTTGTCTCAGTACATCCAGTTTGTAGTCGCTCACAGACAGTACCAGCAACAGAAAGTCGTCGCCGCCGACTTTCAATGCTTTCTTTTCACGGGGCAGGGTCGCGCTCGTTCTTTTTGGCACTACGACGCCCTTCCTGTAACGCTATCTGCCCTGGTCCTTTTCTAGGCCCTCTTCGCTGTGCTCCTCGGCTAGAATAGAGATTGGCCGTCGACCAGACAAGACTGGCTTGTCAGCGTCGCCAGATTTTATGAGAAATGAAGTGCACTTGTTCAGGCCATGACCACCCCCGTGATCCAGAGGGGCTACAGTAAAACCTGTGCACTTCATGACCAATGTTTGTTTTCAATGAAGAATGATTGCCGACACAGCTGGAGTGGACACGAGCTGCGTGTTCGGCTGCCGAGCATGGAGCGCGTCGTTTTTGGTGCACTTGTATTGCTGTCTTCCCAACTTTGGCCGATCCCGTCGATGTCAAGAAGGGTGATCAACTGTGCGAAGCTGTGTCTCAGCCATCCATCCAGCCGGATAAAGTGGATCCGCCAATGGGGACTTGACCAAGACCCTGTCTTGACTTCGACCACATCGGACAAAATTGGGAAGACAGCAAAACTGTGCAGTACAGTCCCCTGCCAATATCGTTTGCCCATTTCGCATGTCAAGTCCCAAAATCAATCTGTCAAGGATCCAGTAGGCCTCTATACAGCGATACTGCAGGCAGCGGCTACGACTTGGGTGCGTCGACACTTCTGATTCCCTCCCCCCTCCTTGTGCATCAAAGATACCCAACATGCACCAGACGCGGCTCCCCCCCCCGCCCCCCCTCCGTTCTCCCTCTCCCGCCCCTCCCCCCCGCCCTGACGGCCTAGTACTTGATACCGCAACCATTGGCCTCGATGACCGCCTCCACACGACGTGGCATGGACTCCACGAGGGCGGTGAAGAAGTAGGCCGGCATGGCCTCCCACTACTCGCACAGCGCCTGCTACAGTTCGTCCTTGTTCCTGGGTGCCAACGCGCGCTCCCGTGGTCTCCAGTCCAGCTCCCCCCACGCATTCTTTTTGGGATTCAGGTCCGGGCTCTGACCCAGCCACGGGAGGAACTTAAAGCCCAGGTCCGCCTTGACCGCCCTAGACGGCGCCGAGGCGTGTCAGGGAGCCACGTCCTCCTGCAGCCAGGCACCGCCAGGAGACCCAAAGTCCGTCACAATGTGGAGGTAGACCAGGTCTTCGAGCAACTCCTCATACTGGTCGGACTGCATCGAGCCCTGTACGCGGTAGAGCAGGGTGCGACCGCGCCCCGAGAAGCCGCCCCACACCATCACGGACTGGCGCCCGCTCTTGAAGGAGGGCCTCAGGCAGGTAGGAGAGTAGCGCTCGCCTTCCAAGCGCCAAACGCGGGCACGGGTGGGGCGGCGGACCTCGAAAGAGCTCTCGTCGGTAAAGAAGACAAATGAACACTGAGCCACCCATGACCGCCGCTCCAGCGCCCATTGGACACGCTTGCCCTTGTTCTTGTCAGATACCCATGGCTTGAGAGCCGGCTTCATCAACTTGTAGCTCATGCGTACCATCTCCCGCCCGATGGTCCGTGCAGATACGGGCTTGGTGCGGCTCGTGTTGACCAGCTCCGTAATGGCGTTGAGGGAGCCAAAACGGTTGGCCTTGACGATGCGCGCCAGCGAGCGGGTGTCTCGGGCAGTCAGGAGGCGGGGACGCCCGCGACCGTCAATCTTGGGGGGCGCAGGGGGGCTCCGCACGTGCTTGGCGACGTAGGCCACCGTGCTCTTCTTGATGTCGAGCGCCGCCGCCATGACGCCGTTGCTGTTGTTTTTGTCCGCCATCTCCTTGTTCGATGAGACTTACTGGGGGGTGAGGGAGACGCGGTTGTGGCCTGCCATGGTGTCGTGGTGCTCCTCTTTTTTTTCCTAGGTCGTGTGCCGCCTTGGGCACTGCTTTTATGTGAAAAAGTCGTAGCAGCGTGAGGCAACGCTTCGCCAGGAGAATTGGCCTTACAGGTGCTCCTCGATCACATTCTTGGGAGATTTTCGCGAAGTCCAATGAGCCAGAGGGTCCAAATCTAGGGTGGACAAACGATATTGGCAGGGGACTGTACGCGCCGACCACCTCCTTGGTTAGAGGGAGTTCTCTGTCACGCCCGTCGTGCAAAGATAGGATTGCGGTACAGAGTACCAACAGGTCCCGTCTAAGACTCGGACTGCGGAGCGCTGCCATGCATCTACCCCCCGACCCACCGACACGGAACGAAAACGGGTCCCCTTTGGCCAGGTGGGACGGCTGTCCCACCGGTGGACCGCCTCTCGCTGGCACACTGCAGTGTGCCAGCGAGTGGCGGTCCACCGGTGGCCGCTGACCCCGCGCAGTTGTGCGCCGTGCCTTTTCGATTTTCTCGCAACCCTGTGCAGACTAAAGTGTCGATCGGCATGCGCCGCCAACGGCGGACCCCGCAGGCGACGCGTTTCTTCGTGCCCCCTGCCGGACAGCAGACAGCGTGGCGGAATTGCTTGATAGGACGAACGACCCATAATTTTCACCTGGAAGTACCCAGTGGCCACGAATGCACGCTGATTCATCTGCCACGAATACCCATCCATCTCAGCGCCCCCATATCCATAAACAAGAGCACGTCAGTTGTTATGTATCCTACGGCGAATAGGACAAAAGCAAACCGCCCTGGGGCTAAATCAAGCTGATTTTTCTCAAAGAAGTGCCAAAAGCACCTGTTCGCCGGAAGAGTTGCGTCTTCGCTTGAGAATAGAGAGACTGAGCCTGAGACGTACGCACTGCTTTTTCTTGAAGGAGAGAAACGCGGAATTCTATCTATGGCTTTGCTAGAGGGGATTGCGGCGTTTCTTGCACAGGAATTCAGTTTCTTCAAACCTTTCCAGCAGGGAAATGGGTCCGCAAGTAGCTCGAAACCGGCGAAAGCAGACATGATCTTGACACGGTTATTGTGGGCTCGCTGCGCATGCAAAAGGGGGAACCACCGTCGAGCTTGCTCGCCGCACCACTTTGTTTCACTTTCCATGACGTTGGACCCCAGACCAGACGAACTACAGAGAGGTATGGCGCTCCTGTGTAGCACGTTGGAAGCGGCGGCTGCGGTGACGGCCGCGGAGGCCTTGGTAGCAGCAGCGATGTGACGGGCGGGATGCCACTGACCACTTCCTCCTTCACGGATAGCACCAAGCCGCTCGCTGCCAGCCATATCTGGGGCGTGCTCTCCTACACTTAGACCAACGGCCTGCGCGCACCCATGGGTGGGGCCCCGAGTGATTGCCGTTTGCCCCCGGCAGTCGCGTTTGCCTTCTCGGCGGGGTCAGAGGCCGCCACCCTGCCGGCCGTGGTGGCACCGTCGCGCCATGCCGCTAGACCACCACCATTGGTGTGCGAGTGAATGTCGACGCGTCGACCTTGCATGCGTAAGGCGGTCGATGACACAGCGGCTTCCCGACAACGCAGCGGCGGCCTGCACTGTCTTCATCTGTGACGCGGCTTCCCGACCTCACGTCGAGTCTGTGGGGGCGGTCGGTGTGGCGGTGCGGGCCGACCCGGCCTGCTTTTGCCAGCGACACGGACAACGTGTCGTTCGCGGCGGTTGCTGTGCTTCTTCTTGCCATCCCAACTCCTTGTGTCCGCCTCCGCGATGCACGCACTGCACACGGCCGCCGCCGACGCCGTGGGCCGAGCGAATGTGGGGACTCTACCGCACCGCCGGGCAGCCAGCCGCCACCTGCGGCGACACAGAGCGCTCGGCAGAGCGCCTCGGTGGCGGCGTGGTCATCCAGCGGTCAAGCGCGGGACGGCTCGACGAGGAACCCGCGTCGGACACTGAGGTCGCGCTGCAGAAGATTCGCGACGCGATGCTACACGAAAGGTATGAGGTTGCGTGCAGCGGACCGAGCGACGCCGGTAGCCACGTGGGGAAGCGACTGTCTTGGTCGAGGGCGACGATGGGGGAGCGGGTGGAGGTGGCTGTAGAGGTAGCAGCGCGGGCGGGTAGGATTGACATGCACATCGTGTGGGAAGCGGAGAGGGATGACTACTGGCGTGGTGTGGCGGGGCGGAAGCGGGTGGGGGGGTCACGGGCCGTGCGCTGTTGCAGCGCGTTGGTGTGCATGTGGGTAGGGGGTTGCGGCCTGCGATGGCCGCAGCAACTCCGCGGAGCTGCAACAGACCACGTCTTGTGCGACGACTCCGCGGGCGTGGACTATTTTGTGCGCGGTGACGTTGTCCCACGCGGGCAGGGTGGGATCCGTTTCGGCGACGGCTTGCTGCTCACACCCGACCGCTATTGTGCCCATGCCCTCCAGCGGGTGCACTGGCACCCGTGGCTCCGTGCGCCGAGTGCCGCCAGACGGCCGTCGAGCGCGGGCTCGCCAGCGCAACTGTGCCGCTGCCTACGGCCAAGAGTGATTGTCCATGTCACGCTGTCAACGGGATTGGCCACGCCGCGGTGCGGCAGCGTGGCAGAGAAAACACAGAGGGCCCGGAAACGACAAAGTCAGAGCTCTTCTACGGCTCTGCTAACACAAAACCCAGCAGACGCACGACCCAGTCGGGTCAGATTGCATACCGACGTAGGGGCGACCACGCGGGCGGCGGCGTCGCCCCCCCCGCTCCCACCCCCCCCATCCCTATCCCGAACCGAGGGGCCCACCACTTAGTAGCAGCGGTTATAGTTGCAGCTGAGCCCCTTGCCGCAGGTGACGCCCAGGGCCTTGCCGCACCTGTCCCCCTTCTTCCCCGGCGCGCGGCACCGCCCGCGCACGCACGTCAGCCCCGTGTCGCAAACCGAGCGCGCGTAGCTGCCGCAGCGGCCGCCCGCAGACGACACGCGCGCGCACGAGCCGCTCACACACGACAAGCCGCGGCGGCAAAACGCGTTGGCGCCCGCCCCACACGCGCCGCCGACGCCCACCTGCGCCGCACACTTGGTGCCGCGGCACTCGAGGCCCGGCGCGCAGTAGGCGGTGGACGCCGCGCCGCACGCGCCGCCCGCCTTGGAGCGGGTGCGGCACTTGCCGCCGCGGCACTGCACGCCCTTGCCACACACCGTGTTGGAGGCCGCGTCGCACGCGTCGCCGGGCGTCGTCGACACGACCTTGCACTTGCCGCCGAGGCAGCGGTGGCCCTTGCCGCACACGGTGTTGGACGACGCCACACACGAGGCGCCGGGGGTGAAGGACACGGTCTTGCACTTGCCGTCAGAGCAGCGGAGGCCCTTGACGCACACGGTGTTGGTGCTCGCGCCGCACGCGGTGCCGGGCGTCTTGGCCATCGTCTTGCACGCGCCGTCGAGGCAGCGGAGGCCCTTGCCGCACACCGTGTTGTCCGACGCCCCACAGGCCGCGCCGCCCGTCAAGGAAATGGTCTTGCACTTGCCCGACGAGCAGCGGAGGCCCCGCCCACAAACGGTGTTGGTGGCGGCGCCGCACGCGGTGCCGGGCGTCTTGGACACGGTCTGGCACTTGCGGTCACGGCAGCTGAGGCCGACGCCACACCGGATGCCGGTGGAGCCGCCACACGCGGCGCCCGCGGTGCCGCCCGCCTCCTTGGTGCACTTGCGGCCGCGGCAGCGGAGGCCGCTGGCGCAGCCGACGCCCCCATAACCGCCACAGGCGGCGCCCTCGCGGCCGAGCGCCACGCACGACGAGCGGCGGCAAACAAACCCGTCGGCGCACGACGGGTCCCCATACTTGCCGCACGAACGCGGGTTGGTCGTCGAGTAGCTGGTGCGGGTGGTCGTCGGGGCGGCCGCGTCGGCAGAGAGGACAGCGGGCACGGCGCAGCAGTCGCCAAACCGTATCGTGCGACGCTTGCATGAGCCCGTATTGGCTCCGCAAGGCTTTCGGAAGTTTGGATGGTAACCATTTTTTGGATCAAATTAACAAATACCCGCATGGTTTTGAAGGTTCACGAATGCTGGGTGGACCCACGCTGTGATGGTGGCTCCCGTGTTACTGTGCCAACAGGCTTCTGTTTCCAGCCAATGGACTGAAGGAGGCGCTTTCATGGCCGGCCAGTCAGAGGCTGACATCCGTGCAGGAGCGTACTCATTGGTCAAGCGTCCGCCTCACACAACATCCAAGACCATGTGACTAGATCCTGAGGGATCCCACTCATAAAAACCAGCCTTCGAGTCTCCCTACGGTTTTAGGACTGCTGTCGGGGCTCGCTCATGGGCACCAGGAGCGCGCTGCCAGCAATTCAGGGAGTTTTTGCTGGATCGCTCGCGGGACCTCTTGTGTCCAAGGCGGCGCTCCGCGTCGGAGATCTCTCGAGGCGGTGGGGCGCGGCGCCCACCAGCCCCCGCCGGAAGTTGATCGGTGACCGTGGCGAGGGAGCGCAGCCGACGAGCCCGACGCATAGTCTACAGTATGTGTTGCAGCGCGGAGCCGAGTCTCCCGAGAAGCCGGGAGCGCGGGATGGAGTATGTGTTGCCAAGCGCTCCACTGAGCGCCCACCTGGTGTGGCGTGTACGGGCCGACGTTTGCTATTGCTGAGGAACAGATACAGAGGGCGTCTGAAAAGCTATGCACACGGTGCTGGCGTCGGTACCCACAGGTGGGCTGCCCTGGGGCGTGCTGAACGTCGCCAGAGCTGCCCCAGCGGTTCGTCATCCGTTGACTGTGGGAGTGCCGCCCCACGACAAGGCGGAGCCTGCACCGCTGTTTCCACACGAACATGTCTGCCATCGTATGCCGATAACAGTCACCCGCCGGGCGCCACCCACTCTGGAGCGTTTCGCGACGTGCTGCTCCACAGTTCTAGGGAAACAGGACAGCTGACCGGCACCACTCCGTGCGGCCACGCCAGCTGCCCCATCGCGTCCTCGTTACAGTTTCGAGCTAATTAGAGGACCACCGCCCTGCAGCTGCCCGTTGTAATATCGCAGCGCGTTCCATCAAGGGCATGATGGATACCACGGATGCAATTGAAGCGCCCATGCTGCCCCCTCGGCCGAGGGGGCAGCATCTTGCCCATGATGAGCGTCCTCGGACGCCCCCTCTAGACGGCCCGTGCGTAGCACTGGTGTCTTTCAGGACGGGGAATGCTGCCCCCGTTCAAGCGCTGGCGCCCTCGACGTACACGACTCCCCCCTCGGCGAGTCAGAGTACGTCTCGGCGTGGGAGCTTACTCAGTACGCGGCGGTACACCCTCCCCTTTCCCTCGTCTCCCACCACTCGTCGGCTACTGTCCGGGACGGGGCGCGCCCATTGCTCGTACCCGCACCACAAGCGGCCATGTCGAGCCCCCCCTTCCCGTCACTGCCGACGTCTTCCCTCGCCCCCCAGGAGGTGCCCCTCGACGCGTACCCGCACCACCCTGTGGCCGCCGCACTTCACAATGACGGCCTCGTCCGCCGCTGGCTGTTGCCCGACATGAGTCCCGCGGAGGCCGCGGCGGTGGCGGCGACGATGGACGACGTCAATCGCCCCACACGTCGGCGGCTGGCGGCGACGGCGGCGTGTCTGCCCGCGGGTCTGACGCGCGCGGGCCTGGCGCAGGCGGTCGGCTTCACGTCGGCCACTGTGGTGGGCGATGCCTCTATTGTGCATCACGTGCATGTTATGGTATGTCCGAGGGCCGGGGGGTTTCAGCGGGGCGGGCGTACTCGTCTGGTGGGACGCAGGATGGCTTGTCGCAGCGATGAGGGTGGGGTCGTGCGGCGGTAGCGGCTTTGTGTAGGGCTACCTAGCGCGCGGTGGACGGACGTAGGTGGTGCTGACGGTCCGGACGACATTGTTGTTTCTATTGTCGTCATAGCAATCTCGCCTGCTTTTCCCGGCGCGTTCCCCCCCCGCCCCTCAAACTCCCCAGCTCTTCCCGTACGCGTCGGTCAATGGTATCACGCTCGGCGTCTTGGCGTCTATCACAGAAAACCCCCTGGACACGGGCGCGGGCGCTGCCACCTTTGCCCGCTTTGTCCTCAACGAAGCCGTCGGCACTCTCGTCGCTGTCGGTCGCAAGCCACCCAACGATGGTCTCTTGTGCTACGCCATTGCCGGCGGTGGCGGCGGCCGCCCCTCCCGCTGCACCATGCGCCTGGTCGCCGCGGCACCGGCGGCGGGCACCGACGGATCGCTCGCCCCGGCCATCACCGCGGGCATGCCGCTCCTCATCCGCTCCGTCGTTGACTTGCCGTCGCCGATTGGGTGGGTGCCCGCCCCGGAAACGCGGGGGCCCGCCCGGCTGCCGCCATCACCAATCAGCCCGGCGGACTTTGACGGCTTTGACGGCGCTGCGCGGCGGCTGCTCGGCGACGCGGTCGCGCGGCGGGGAGTCCCCGCCCGGCCCTTCCCGCCGTCCTTGACACTGGCGTCCTTGCCACCGCCGCTCACCGCGTTGGGGCGGGGGTGCCCCCCCCCCTACCATCCAGACCTCAACGCACGGTCACCCGTGCCCGCGACCGCCGCCCTCTACCGCCTGCCTGCTCCCGTCGGCGCGCGGTTGGAAGTTGCCCTCGTCCAAGCGACGCTCTCGGCGGGCGTGGCGGGCCTCGGCCGCGTCGCCCCGACCACAAACCCAACGCTGCCGTCGCCGTTGCCGCACGCGGTGCGCGTTGCTCGCCGCATCGCGCCTGGCCCCCGCCGCGGGCGCACGCCCAACGGGGCGGCGGATGAGATCGGAAGAGCGTCGTGTAGGGAAAGAGTGTAGATCTCGGTGGTCGCCGTATCATTAAAA
>ENA-ORXR01005455-ORXR01005455.1-marine-metagenome-genome-assembly--contig:-NODE-5455-length-10098-cov-2.941124_pt1 | contig 10098 bp, 7 predicted proteins | sample MGYA00237866_ERZ511479 | MGnify/ENA metagenome assembly ERZ511479
CGAAAAAATAAATAGCCTGTCCCGAACTCGATTCGGGAAGCTTCGCCTTGATTTCCAAGCACTTACAACCAAGCTCGTCACAAAACTTAAAACAGCTTCTATACTATAGGTTTCCCTATATGAAATAAAACTACACGAATTTCAAAAAATATGCGTGCAATTACTTACCTCGTCGTTATCATTTCTACTTTGTTTTTCACCTTTGATTTAACCGCTCAAAGGGTTGAAACCCAATTCGGAAAAAACCGGGTTCAATACCATGATGATTTCAAAGAATGGATGCAATATGAAAGCCCCAACTTCGTGACTTATTGGTATGGAGAAGGCCGTAATATAGGACAGGCTGTCGTACAGATGGCAGAACTCGATTATGACTATATCCAAAGTATTTTGGAGCATAGCATGAATGATAAAATCGAAGTGATTGTATATACTGACTTAACAGATGTAAAACAAAGTAATATTGGTAACGAAGAGGCTTTCGTAAATACGGGAGGACAAACCAAGATTGTAGAAAATAAGGTGTTTGTTTATTTCGATGGAAATCATAATAACCTCCGTCGCGATCTGCGAGAAGGAATTGCCTCTGTCTTTCTGAACGCGATGCTTTTCGGTTCCAACTTACAGGAAATTGTGCAAAATGCAGTTTTACTCAATTTACCACAATGGTTCAAAGAAGGGCTCATTTCTTACGTAGGTGTTGAATGGAATTCGGAGAATGATAATCTACTTAGAGATCTAATGAGCAATGAAAAATATCAATCATTTGAAAAGCTGGCAGAAGATTACCCCAAACTGGCGGGCCATGCCATGTGGTATTTTATTAGCCAAAACTATGGTAAGTCGACAGTAGCTAACTTACTCTATTTAACCCGGATCAATAGAAGTATTGAAAGTGGATTTCTTTATGTGCTGGGAAGTTCCTATCAACGGACATCAGCAGCTTGTCTGGGGTATTTTGAGGAACGGTATGAAGCTGAAGCAAAAAATATGACCCAACCTGAGGGAACTAAAGTAGACATTTCGAACAAGAGAAAATTACCACTAACTCAGGTGAAGATCAGTCCCGACGGGCGCAAAATATCTTATGTTTCTAATGAGATTGGAAAGTATAAAGTTTATGTACAGGATATTGCAACAGGTGACAGAAAAGTGGTTTTGAAAGGTGGTTTTAAAAACGCATTTCAGGAAACTGATTACAATTACCCAATGGTTGCCTGGAATCCCAATAACCTGGAGTTGGCTGTCCTATTCGAAAAGCGGGATGTACCCAAGTTGATGTTATATGATCTGACAACTAAAAAATCCGTTACTGAAGATCTATCAACACAATACCATCGAGTCTATAGCATGGAATACATCAGCGCGTTTAATCTGGTGTTTTCGGCAACGGTTAGAGGCTTCTCTGATATTTTTATTTATAAAACTAAGACACGCCAAACAGAACGTATCACCAATGATTTTTATGACGACCTTGATGCGGCTTATGTCGCGGTAAAGGGACGACGGGGAATCTTATTTTCATCCAACAGACTGGACGAAAATCTTACCAAAATGAAAATGGATACGGTACTGCCGCTCAACAATTTTGACATTTATTATTATGATCTGATAGACCGCTCTACGGAATTGGTACGGGTGACCAATACGCCCTACATCAATGAGCGAAGATCAATGTCGATTGATTCAACCTGGTTTGCTTACCTGAGTGATGAAAGCGGTTTGTATAATCGACAAACGGCTTACCTGGATAGTATTATCGCTTTTTACGAACAACACATCACTTTAAAAGACGGTTCTGAAATAGTGCTACATGAAGACAGCACGCTAACCATGTTAGATACCGCTCAGATTGTATCTATTGATTTGGAACCCGTCTACAAACTCAAAGCATTTTCGCATACAGCCAGTAACTTTGACAGAAGTATTATTACACAAAGTACTGCACGAAGATCTGATAAGTCCGTTGATGTTTTTTATAAAAATGGACAGCATCATGTGTATTTGTATAAACCCAATCCTGAAAACAGGGTGAAGGCGGAGGGTACACACTTTAAAGAAAAAAGAGATAAACAGTTAAATATTGATGAAACGAATGGTCTGAATGAATCATCAAATGAAAAAGATAAATCCGTCTTTGAAATACAGGTTGAGATAGAAGGAGAAGACCTCTTGGAAGAAGCGCCAATTGTTGAAGAAGAGCCGCAACCGGAAGGTTACCTTTTTCAAAGTGAATTTGACGATGAAGAGGAAGAGGAAAATACTCCTGTAAAGACAGAACCAACTATTGTACAGGATGATAATGATGTTGTGATTCCCACGCCAGCATATGTGCAGCAGGAGGATGGAGCCGATAGTTATAACCTCCATCGGTTCCGCTCGTCTCGAATTATTCCTTATCGATTAAAATTTAGAACTGATTTTGTTACGACTCAATTAGACAATAGCCCACTGTTTGGAGGTATGGATGGAATATTAAGTGACTCTCTTACGGGAGGTTCAGGTACGAACCCTGCGGAGTTTAGATATTCGCCACCAGGCATTTTATTAAAGGCTAACTTTAAAGACCTTTTCGAAGATTATGAAATAGAGGGTGGTGTGAGACTGCCAACCACATTTAATGGGGCAGAGTACTTTTTGGTATACAATGATAAAAAGAAACGACTGGATAAAAGCTATTCACTGTATAGAAGAGCGTTAAGGTTTAATGATTCTAATTCTGGGCCAAGTCCCGTGCCGCCCAAGAGAAGAGAGGTTGTCTTTCAAGGTCAGATGGAAGCGCGGTATCCGTTAGATATTTTTACCAGTTTACGAGCTAGCGCAACCCTTCGAATGGATAAGCGGATTCAGTTGGCAACCGATGCAACAAGTCTAGATCGGGCAACGATCAAGAATCAACGGTTTGGTATAAGAGGAGAATATGTGTTTGACAACACAATGGATATTGATCTCAACATTAAGCACGGAACCCGATATAAGATATATGCTGAGGTCGTTAAGAAAATGGATATTGATTTAATTGATGATTTTAGATTCAAAGCAAATAAGGGTCTTATGACTATTATTGGTTTTGATGCACGCCATTATCAACGGTTGGACAAGCATTCTATTTTTGCCATTAGAGCAGCAGGTGCTACGACCTTTGGATCTGAAAAAATGTTGTTTTATTTGGGGGGAGTTGAAAACTGGTTGTTTCCAAGAACCAACAACGAATCACAAATTCCAGATCCCGATGGATTCGCCTATAAAGCACAGGCTGCCAACATGCGTGGCTTCAGAACCAATATTCGAAATGGAAGTTCGTTTGCGGTGCTAAATGCTGAGCTTCGAGTTCCAGTATTTAAGTATTTCGCCAAAAGAATTCGATCTTCTTTTTTCCGTAATTTCCAGATGATCGGATTTTTTGATGCAGGTACAGCCTGGCATGGTTTGACACCATATAGTAAAGACAACCCATTGAATACCCGAACGATCACAACAACATCTTCAAACGCAGACATCATCACCGTGAAAGTAAATTATTTTAAGGATCCAATTATTGCGGGCTATGGAGTAGGTGTTCGTTCCGTACTTTTTGGCTACTTTGTTCGCTTAGATTATGCTTGGGGAATAGAAACCAGGGAGGTGCAGGAACCTTTAATTTATTTGTCTTTAGGAACGGACTTCTAAAGACAAACAATTTTTTAACTCTCAAGTTAAAATAGCTTTTTTGTTAGGTATTGGTAAGATAGAACATCGCTCTGCTTGTTCCGGTTGTTGGTTTATCCGGGAATAAATTTAAATGGAGTCATTGAAGAATCATCCTGCTTATTTTGATGTACTAAAAACCGTAGCGCCTGAAAGGTCGCGGCATAATTACCAATAGTTAACAACAAATTAGATACCTACCTCTCCAGCCAAACAATCACCAGTTAAATTTCCTCACCTTTCAATTTCTCCGTATTTTCGAAAAGCTGTAAGGCTTCAATGATTTCTTGAATATCACCTGCCAGAACTCTATCCAACTTGTTGAGACTTAAACTAATTCGGTGATCGGTTACCCTGTTTTGAGGAAAATTATAAGTACGTATTTTATCTGCTCGATCTCCAGAACCAACCAGGCTTTTTCTTTTCTTTGCTACACGGTTTTCATGTGCTTCTTTCTGGGCTTCAAAGATTTTGACATAGAGTCGTTGAAGAGCAATTTCTCTATTTTTGATTTGTGATCGACCATCGGTGCTTTCAGAAACGACACCGGTAGGTAAGTGTGTAAATCGTACACCGGATTCTGTTTTATTGACGTGTTGTCCACCAGCTCCACTGGACCGGAAAGTATCTACCTTAAGATCAGCTTTATTGATATTTACATCTTCCATTACGAGCTTAGGCATGACGGCCACGGTAGCTGCAGATGTATGCAATCGACCTTTTGATTCTGTCTTCGGTACCCGTTGTACCCGGTGAGCACCTGATTCAAATTTGAGGTGTCCATACACATCAGTACCGGTTACTTCTAATACTAATTTGGTATATCCTCCCACAGTACCTTCATTGGTTGTAACGACATCGGTACTCCAACCCATGGTTTCAAAGTAACGTGAGTACATTCGATAAAGGTCGCCTGCGAACAAACTGGCTTCATCCCCCCCAGTTCCGGCTCTGATTTCAAAAATAACATCGCGTTCATCTTCAGGGTCTTTTGGAATCAATAAGACCTTCAATTTTTCTTCCAGTTCTTCTTTGCGTGGATTGAGTTCGTCCAATTCCATTTGGGCCATCTCTTTCATCTCAGGATCTGAGAGCATTTCTTCAGAGGAGTCAATGTTACCAACCACCAATATATAATCCTCAGCTACATCGATGATGGGCTTTAGGTTTTTATATTCCTTATTCGTTTTGGTAAAGCGTTCCTGATCTGAAAAGATACTTGGATCTGCCAGTTGTTCTTCCAGATAAATATATCGCTCTTGAAGTGCGTTTAGTTTGTCTAACATAATTTTAGGCTTTCTCTTGATAAAATGAAGACTATCATCTTATTCCTCAAGAATTGCAAAGGTAACAAATTGAGTTCTTTGACAAAAATTGTATTTTGAGTCTATCGAAAACAAATGATTGACCTTTAGCTATAGGAAATACAGCCATACTGCCGATGATCCGACAGGTTCAAAATTAATGATAAAGCGACTATTTAGCAGGTTTCTTTTTGAGAAGTACGTTTCAGACAGGCGAAACGCGAATCTTTTCTTTGATGGATTGAATAAGGGAAGGTGAGACTTTTCGCCTCTGTACGCGGCTTTTGATAAATTCTCTAAAGGATTGTTCTTTGCTAAGAACTTCGTGATACATGGGGTTTTGCTTTAATTCTTTTAGCAATTCTCGTTCTGCTTCTTGAGATAACTCGTTGTCCAGATACATGTTGACCTTTTCTACGAGGGCTTGATAATTTTGCTGATTACCCATTTTTTTAGATTTTTATTAAAAAATAAATCTGCTGTTAAATACTTACGTTGTTTGATAGATTTTGTCAAACAAACAATATATAAATATAATTATTATAAGAAAAAGCTGTTCCAATTTTAGTCGATTACAAAAAATTGACTAAACTGAAACAGCTTTTCCGAACTATCTATTGTTTTTAAATCCTTTGGATTTTGCGTAGGAACTCAATTGTTCCTTGAGCATATTACGGGCCCTATGAAGCCTCGAACGCACGGTTCCTATGGGAATGTCTATTATTTTCGAAATTTCCTCGTAGGAAAAACCTTCTATATCACAAAGAAGAATAACCGCTCTGAAATCAACGGGCAAGGTATTGACCGCTACGGTTACTTCATCGCCCATCATGCTTTGGAATATTTCCTCACGCATATCGACATAGCCACTTAACTTGCTGTCTTCTTCGTTTTGATAACTGACGATTTCCTCAAAATCAACCTTCGTAGGTCTTTTACTGGCTTTTCGATATTGATTTATAAAGGCATTCTTAAGGATTTTGAAAAGCCAGGCTTTCGCATTCGTCCCTACATGATACTTATCGACAAACCGATAAGCTTTCAAATAGGTCTCTTGAACCAGGTCATTAGCATCATCCTCGCTATAAGTCAAGTTATAAGCGAAATTGAACAGAGCATCTGCATGAGGATAAAATTCCTCTTCAAATACCTTATCGTAATCATCTCTTTTCATGGTATTTCCAATCGTTAGAGTCATAAAGGTAATAAATTTTGCTACTGAGCTACAACAAAAAATTAACTTCTGTATTTGTAATCATAATTTAGCTAAAACGATCTCCTAAAGGAGTGTAAGTTAAAATATGACTAAACTTAAAAAAGTAGAAATTTTTATATGTAATGCCGTAATGAATAAAAGAAGGCCCTATTTGACCTGTTGATATTAGAGCAACCAAGAAAAAGTCAAAAAAGTTTCTAAGTGGAGAAAAAAATATCGTCAGAAGGTAAATTAGTAATGTTGAAAAAATAAATTAATCAATTATCCTTCATCTTTTTGCACTATACTGCACCGCTAAAATAGTCATTATGCCCTGCATAACTCCCATTTTATCGGCTTGTCAAGCACAAAAATATTTCGCCTAATTGCTCACTTTATTTATTCGCCATTACTTAGAAGGAGAGAATGCGAGAAAAGAGTCTATATTTTTACCAAATCTATACCTGAAAAAGAGCGTTCAAACCATTTTAAAGGTGCCTGGTTTTTGTCGCCTGTTCGGGTATCACACACAAAAAATAAATAATAGAGTTGAATAAAATCACCGATATTACTCAAAAGCTTATCAAATCTTTCTTTGCTGGCTTCCAGATCTCTATAGATGTGCTCTAGTCGCCAGACGTAATAGGCTTCATCATGCCATTCAATCGTATTTAGGACAGAAAGGTCATCGGTATATTTAGAAACAAATTGGCGGGCTATTACACCATGGTGCTTGCTCCAGTCGCGAAGTTGGCGATCTTTACATTCTAGGTGTTTAAAGGTATCATGAGCAAAAGCGACGAGTCGAAGCTTATTCCTTAGTTGAGCGTCATTGAGGTTAAGCTTATCAATATTTTCGAGAACTTCTTTGACATGGTACAGCACCTTCCCTTCTGGGTGGCCATACCGAGGGAAACCCCATAAAAGTCCTTCCTTAAAATCAGCCTGTTCGATTAAATCAAGTTCAATCGGATTCTCTGGTTTTAATAACTCTACCAAATTGATATTTTGGTGAAGAGTTCTTTCCATATGTCGAGATTTATGTTGTGGGCTCATCTGATGCGGTTATATATTCTCAAAAATAATAGCTACATTAATTGGATGATGCTATAAATCAAACAAGCATCTAACAAGATAGCAAAAATCTAAAACATTAGGTTAAAATTTGCAAAAACAATTCCAAAAGCTAGTCCTAGGTTTTGACTGCTTAGTTAAAGATAAGTAACATATTAATAAACCGTAATTTGTTCTGTATGAAGGTTGTTCTAAAGGTTAATAACAAAAAGTATAAGGCCAATTTATCAAAGCCAATCGACATTTCACTACCCCTGAATTTTGGAAAACCGAATGTCAATTGCTTCTATGCGCCTGCTCCAGTAGCTCAGCCCGTTATCGCAGGAGACTTTATAGGATCTACTAGTGAGGGCGGGTTAGTCAACTTTATGAATATACAAATTAACCCACATGGTAATGGAACTCATACAGAATGTGTAGGGCATATTGCCAAAAAGAAATTTACTATTCATCAATGCTTAAAAAAGTTTAACTTTATAGCGAAAATAATTAGTATCCAACCACATCAAATAGAAAATGGAGATCAGGTGATTCTGAAAGAACAACTTGAAGCTCAATTAAAAAAAGGAGAAGCGGAGGCACTGATTATTCGAACCCTACCCAATGACGATTTAAAAAAACAGCGACAGTACTCTGGTACCAACCCTCCTTACGTGCACTGGAAGGCTACCCAATTTGTGGTAGATGCAGGGATACAACATTTATTAATTGATTTGCCTTCTGTAGACAGAGAAGAAGATGATGGACAATTGCTATCTCATAAGGTTTTTTGGCAATTTCCGGACACAGAGATAAAAGGTCGAGAAAATTGCACCATTAGCGAGTTAATTTTCGTTGAAAATGAAATCAAAAACGGCTTTTATTTGTTAAACATACAGATTGCCAGTCTCGAACTTGATGTTAGCCCCAGTAAACCAGTCCTGTATAAGTTAAAGCAACTATAAATTGCACAAAGTACACTGTGTACTCAACTTTAAATTTTATTATGAATTAACACGTAAACTTTTTTTATAAATGTCCTCCTCCAAGCAACAATATCGATCCAATGTATATCAGCACTTTAAAGAAATAGGTGAAAAGGAATATCAGTCCATTGTACGTTTTTTTGAAGAACACGAAAAAGATATCCAACACCTTTCTTTCGAAGAATACTTCGAGCTGTTGATGACCTACACCGATGCACTTTTTGAAATCGGAGCCTATCCCAATTATGTCGAAACCTGTGACTTTGCAATCGAATCCACCATTCATTTTAATGTTAAGATGTTCAAGGGCGTAGACGTTTATCAAAAATTACTTTTCAGAAAAGCAGCTTCTTTATTTCAACTCATGAGGTTTGAAGAAGCCAAGCATATCCTCAGAGAGTTGATTCGAATAAATCCTGACCACGAATTGGCTCCACGGTTTTTAAAAAAATGCCGGGTGGCTGAAATGCCCAAACTAGTTCAAAGAACAAGAGCTGCAAGCTTGGTTTTCTTTATCCTTTCAGCAATAGTTATTGCTATCGAACAATTCTATATAAAAACCCTGCTACCCGAGTACAATGAAGAGATCATGTTATCCAGAAATCTTATTTTTATTATTGGTTTGTTGATCTGGTTGGGAGGGGAATTACTTTTGAGGTATAAAGCGAATCGCGATGTAGATCGGATGGTACTTGAAGTCAAAAAAAGAAATCAACTGCGAAAGAAAGTTTACGAATGAAAAGGGAATAAATATCCGATTCGGGATTGAGTCACTGTCCCTCAACGAACTAAAACCACGACTCCCCTGTCTTCCACCATTCTTCCATTGGGTTGTGTGATTTGTATCAAATAAGTATAAGCACCACCAGGATATTCCAGAAAGCCTTTTCGCCCATTCCAACCTTCATTTACATTATTACTTTCAAAAATCCGCTGCCCCCATCGATCCCAAATGGTCAAAGCATAAGCGACCTGATCACCAAAAACCAATAGCGGTTTAAACTCAGGATTCCTGCCTCCAGGCACAAACGCATTAGGTGCCCATATAGCTGATTGCTGCTCTACACAGACTACATTCGAACGAGAATAAACCAACTCCTGCGTACCATCGGGAAGATCCACAAGCACCTCCGCTACTACATAATAACAGACATTAGCTTCTGACTGAATCATTGGGTCTACCGGGTCCTTGTAATCAAATTCATTCGCGTTGAAAAGAGCAATACTTTGTTCGCCTGAGCCATCCAATCGAAAGAGTTCGTAAGCATTGACGGTTCCTATTGTTGTTTCATAAGAAGTCCATGACAAAAGGTTATTCAGGTTGCCGTCAGCTGTGCCCGTTAGAAAAACTGTCGTGACCGAATTTGAAATCGCGAGACTATCGCAGTTGTCAATGGTATGAACCTGAAATGAGACAGGTCCATCTTGAGGAAAAGAAGCAACATCATTGTAAGTGTTTTCTAATACAAGTGGCAAATTTGGAGGAAAGGATTCTACTAAATTAAAGCCATTGTTTCCAGAGGTAGATTGAAGCACCTGAGTCGTGTTTATTTCTGCATCAGTATCCCATTGCCAAGTGATCGTAATGTCATTGTTGGGTGCAACCGTCGCGTTCTTCAAAACAAGATTTCGTACTGGCTGTACGATGGAAGCTGTAAAGCAAAATTGGTTAGAATTGGAAAAAACAGAACTTCCGTTTTGATAAGAAAGTATCTGAAAACAATAAGTGATTCCATCATCCAGATTTTCAAATGTAAACGCAGTTTCATCAGAACCAAGAGTAGCTTCTAACGTGGCCGTACTTCCGTTGGCTTGCAGCCAGAGTTCCTGTTTTTCAATCCCACTATTCCACCCCTCGTAAAGGTTCCAGGTT
>ENA-ORXR01005456-ORXR01005456.1-marine-metagenome-genome-assembly--contig:-NODE-5456-length-10097-cov-4.192415_pt1 | contig 10097 bp, 11 predicted proteins | sample MGYA00237866_ERZ511479 | MGnify/ENA metagenome assembly ERZ511479
GATCGCGCATTCACTGAGTACAAAAAAAGGAGAACCTGTTGATGCAAAGTTCAATGTGAAAGAAAATTATAAAAAAAATGTTTGTGGTTCGGAACCGAAAGACTCAGAGCATATTTAAAAAACCCAGAGTCACAATGCAAAAGTTTGGTATCGTATTTAATTTAGTATACTACTGATCGGAATTGGACAGACCTGATTTTTTGGGTGAAAGTGACACACTGATTCATGGAATGTGCGGAGAAGCCACCCAAAAAAGATTTTTGGATTTGTAACCGAAAAAAAAGTCTTACTTCAAGTTTGTAACCGAAAAAAAGTTTAACTTCAAGTTACTTACATGGTCCTTGGGCTCGAGCCATGGTGATCTGTGCTTGTGCCATGTTGGTTGAATGTGGTGTAGTATGTAGAATGTATGTAGAATGTAATTGTGGTGTATAGTACGTGGTATGTAGTATAGAGACTTATTAAACAAGGACTAGTTTACAACAGTAGATGTCTAGAGCTCTGAAAAAAAGCTGGTTCCTTCTGTGCAGTGGTTTGTAGAGAAGTGATGACTAACTTTTCTGTTACACAATTCAAGCATAACATGCAGGAGGGGCTTAATGGTCTAACTGACCTATAAGAGGACTCTAAGAAAAAAACCCATTTCACTTCGAGATCCAAATACCTGATTTTATTGGTTGAATGAATAGGTTGTGAGGTCATGGTGTGATTAATGGACTATGGGACGATCTCTGATATCGCTCCCATAGAAATATGTAAAAATAACAGATTCTGAAAAAGTAATGCTTCTGCAAAATTTACTAAGTTTTTAACGAAAAATTTTTTTTTCAAGAAATGGACTCACTGTACCACCACAGAGCTACTGACAGGATATGGAAAGGTTCGAAGCATTCCTTCTATATTTGAAAATGTTTGGGTTTGTGGTTGGAGAAAAACTTATAAAATTTTCACAATTTCAAAAAAAAATTTTTTCAAGAAATGGACTCACTATACCACCACAGAGCTACTGACAGGATATGGAAAGGTTCGAAGCATTCCTTCTTTATTTGACAAAAAAAATGGTTGGTTTTGTAGTTGGGAAAAACTTATGAAATTTTCACAATTTCAGAAAATGTTGTTTTTCAAGAAATGGACTCACTATACCACCACAGAGCTACTGACAGGATATGAGATGGTTTGAAGCACTCCTTCTATATGGGTTTGTAGTTGGAAGGATCATGAGCTGTTGGATTGAGTACAGAGTTGTTGTATTGTTTATACAGTTGTGAATATATCTGAGAGTAAAGACTATAACCATAACCATATCAGAGAGGAAAAAACAACAACACAATAGAAAATATTTTACTGCTAATGCTCAAAAATGGAGCATATCTGATTGAATCTGGGTGTAATGTGTATATGTCTAGTATCCATGTCTATACCTAGGTGGTTCGTAGTATACTCCCTGACTATATGATCACGTGCATGTGTATGGGAGGCGAGTCCTTGTAGTAGTTTGGTTATGTTCTGTGGGCTATGTCCAGAGAATCGTAGCAGGATGTATATAAGACAGTAGTCACCACATACGTTTGTTGTTGGTCCCTGAAGTACACCTGATGCATTCGTAACCGCTCCAAACCTTTGTACCCATATGTGATGTCGATATGTGGGGCTTTTAGCGCCATATGAATCAAATATAAAGGGTGTTGTGTGTGTTGTGTTATCTACAACAAACCAATGTGTCCCTGGTCTGGTTGATGGGTCTGTGTTAACTATGCACATGTCACGAGTCACTCGTTTGTGGAGATAGACATCAAGTGGCATGGTCCCTCCAAACCCTTCTATTCCAGAGCATGCACTATTGAGCATGGATGTGTTCATTGTATTGTACAGACTGATGTCTATATGACTCTAGCTTCTGCTCTGTTCATTGGGAGTGTAAGAAGTCTGTTTGTCTCTGTAAGAACGACAGCTGTCATGACTACATTGGTTGCGTCTCTGAAAGTGATCTCAACTGTGATATCCACATCTTCTTGTATATCATGTGTTGCACCATATCCATATGTCGTGTCCCAACCGAATATTGTGTATTTGGTCCTGAAGTCTGCCAGAGAGATACCGTTACTGGAAGCCTCAAGGGACTTGTGTGGTACAGCCCGCATAAGCGAGTCATATGCCTGTGTTACAGCACCTGTGGTGAAATTGCTTTGTAGTCTACCCATTTCTATACCATGGAATTTCAGTACGATATCCGACACTCCAGCATGTACAAAGTGTGTTGGGTTGTGTTGGTAGTGTCCTGCATGACACACCTGTGGTACGAACAGGACCAAGACTTTGTTGGGACGTTTTCTAACAGTTGGGTACTGGATCATATGCTTTGTAACGCCCTGACTTACAGTGGCTTCAAGGCACTCCAGTTGTTGATAAGGGTATTTGTAGTCTGTTCCTGGTTTGTTGGCGGAGCCCAAATTAATTTTTGTGAGAGCCTTGTACACAGTATCCCTGACAGAATAGCGATGCAGTGATAACTCAGCCTTCATTGGAACCAGTCTTAATCGTCCATCAGCAGTACCATCTGGAGCGTTGAAGAAGTATGCGTTGTTTGCAAACTCAAACTCAAGGTCCATTGCAGTTTGTGGGGGAATAAGCTTGTTCTGTTGGAAGATCCCAAACTTTGGTTGAATAATTATTGTCTGGTGGGTCCCATTTTGGATAGCAGTACGTCTTGCCAGTCTTGCAGCAACTGCAGGATTGCCAGCTGTGTCAGGGACAAGACCTGAAACAGCATCCTCTTTCCACCCCTCCGCCTCAAGAGATGTTCTTTTTGCTGCGTTATCTTGACTTAGTAAGGTTTGAACAAACGAAGACAGACCATAGTTTGATGTTGATTCTATGATGTTATTCCCTGCTATGGTAACCTTGCCTTTTTTTATGAGAAGGTCACCATGATCACCCGGGAAGCCAACAAATGCATTCTGTGCTCCAACATCAGCACCAGTTGCAGTAGCAACTTTGTATGTAAACTCAATTGTAGCAGAGCTGAGCCTGGTAAACTCTTTGGTGATTGCAGGAATCCGGAATCGCATCTGTGTTGAGGCTGCTGATAAGGGTTCTGATGATATGACAGTCTTACGACACGCTAGTATCTGTGATCCTGTTGGGTTGCTATCAAACAGGTCAAGACATTGAAGGTGCTCGACGTCGTCGTTGATATGTTGCCCACTCATTGTCGTGTTGGTTTGTGACAGTGGTGTTGTATTGATGCTACCTTTTATCCAAAAATATTCCTTTTTTTCTTACCCTTTTTAGACGGTTTTTTGGAGCTTTTTGCACGCTTTCGAGGAGGTGGATCATGTTGGTCATGTGAACCATCGTTTAGTCCAGCCATACTCAAACTATCATCCAACAAATGCACACCTGCATTCTTGAATGCATTCTTTGCAGATTCACCAACGTTTCTTCCAGCTATTGCATCCCTCAGCACAGTTGCACCAGCACTCAGAACACGTTTACCAGCCTTTTTAGCAAAACCTTTAATTGCTGGCAAAGCCGCCTTGAACAGATCTCCCAATCCTCCTCCATCTTGACCAGCAGGTACATAGCGACGGCCTTGATAATGTTGGAGGCCTCCACCACTCTGTTCGGTATAGTATGAAAGATAGTAGTCATACTCAGCATCATCCATCACACAACTCTATGTCTATGTTCTATGTCTATGTTTTACCCAGGCGGTCTCTCAGTTGTATTGTCAACAGCACTTTCCCACCTACGAATGGTGCTCGTTCACCAGTGTCTGTCATTATATTGACTTCAATTACATCTGTGTTCAGTCCTGCTGCTTCAGCCCACTCTATATGCCTAAACTCATGAACAGCATCACCAAACCCACGCTCAACAGGTATGGTACGGAGTAGTGGTGCCATTGCATCACCTACCAACCTGTTTTTAACAAGATTCGAATACACCATCAAGTATCCAAGCTTTGAGTATGGATCACTGTTCCTTGTACCTGTCGTTGGACCACGCGAGAACCTTTCAACATCAAAACCCAAGAAGTCTTGAAGATCCTTGGAAATTGCCACAGTTCCAAAACTACCATCGTTCTTTATCAATATTGAAGTTTTTTTCGCAACAGGATCGTACACAAACGACACTGACTCCGAAACTGGTTTGTCCAGAGACCACCCCATCAAAAGTGCATTTAGTGCGTCCACCAGGTCTCTTGTTGTGTGGTAATATCCGATTGGCACTTGTCTTGTACCTCGTGTACCTCCTCCTACATGCCACAACGATACAGATCCAATTGTAACATTGTAAAACCGGTTGGGTATGTGTGCAACTCTTAAACCAACCTGCCACCTTTCTGGTGCAAGTTCCAACCGTCTTGCTAATCGTACATTATACACAGAATTTGTATTGTTTGGAAAGTCCTTAGCCGAAGCAGAAGAAGGAAGTGCTATCGTTATATCATCCATGTGTATTGTGTAACAAAGAAAACTATTATGAGCAAAATTGTGTGTGTATGCTGTATTAGTATATTAAATGCACAGGATAACAGAACAAAAAAACAATAACAGCTAACCAAACTGAAAAAAGAATCCATAATAACATTGGTTGAAATAGATCAGGCAACAGATGAAGATGGTACCCAACTGTTGAACTTGTTAGGGTAACCCATCCATTTAACAAGGCATTCATCAACACCAGCACGACGTCTTCTTTTTATCACAGTCTCTATCTGGAACTCGGCATCGCTGTCATATATTATCCGCTGCAACTCCTCAGCATAGAAACGTCCATCGATAGGTTCATCTGCTAAGTCTACCACTCTGTATGTTACAGGATCAGTATCACCCAAGACTTTACTAACCACAAAAACCTCTCGTGTCCACTTCTCATCATAGCCTCTGGCAAACACGCTACGGTTACGAACCAGACGCACGTGATCCCCAAGCATGAGAGTTGGTAGGGCTTGTTTGGGTACTGTTCTTTCATATCTTTTGATCCAGAGCTCGTTTGCATCAGCTGCAGCGACATCAACAGGAGCAATCCCTGTGCGAGAGTGAGGTGTCATATTATGAGCATGCACCATCTGCTGTAAAACATCAGTATACCTTTTGCTTCGTTTATGATCCATCCAGCGTGCCATGACATCACGAAGAGTGCGGTTGAATCGTTCTACAGAACCAGCCTTGATGTTTTCATTTTCGGTTGTGTACTGTGTTACACCCAGTCTGTCAACCAACCGTTTCACATTGGTATTGAGGAATTCTTTACCTTTGTCTGTATGTAGAAACAAAAACCCCTCACTCAAGATTGAGTCCAGCCCCCTGGCTACATTTAAACCACTTTTACTTTCTAGTGGTATGGCATATCCTTTATTGCTGAAGACATCCACTGCTGTTAGCAAAAACTTGGTACCATTGTTCACAGCTGCTGTATTGCTCACATCCATCAGGTCTGCCTGCAGTGTATGTTTTACATTCGGTACCATGAATGGAATACGCTTTATTTTTGAGTTGTGACTTTTGTGCAGTGTGTACTCCTCCCTCGAACGTAACCATCTTTTCACATGATCATAAGGCACAGACTTCCCCTGTGACTTAAGGCTACTCCATAGTGTTCTCGCACCCCTATATCCACCAACAGCTGATGGGTCGTGGTAGGCACGATCAAGGAGTCGTACCGTTGTTGATGGAATACCTTCTAGTAAGGGGTCCATTCACCTGTACCTCCAGCACCAGATCCCCTTTGACTGTGTCCACGACCACGACCACGACCACGACCACGACCCCGACCCCGTCCTCGTGCCTCAGCCTTTTCTTTTTCTTTCTTTTTTGCTATGTCAGCAGCTATCTTTTCATCTCGTAAAAGATTTGATTTTGTCTGTCCTGTTATTGTTCGTCTGGTTTCAACACCTGTGTCCAACAGGTCATTGAGCTCTTGATTTCCTAGTCTTGTTGGAGGGTTTCTCCTTCTTTTGTGTGCATCCCTTGGTGGTCCAACACGATGTGTGTCTCTGACCTTGAGTGGTGTGGTTTTCCTTTTCTTATTGTAGCTGTCCGGTCTGACAACATCATCATCACTGAACATCGTCAATATTGCATCATCATCAAGAGGACTCGAGTGTCTCCTTCTATAGGTACGTATGGAACCCCTGAGTGGTGCAAGTTGGTCAGTTGGTTTGGTATAATCTGTTTGAGGGGTATCAACAGGCTCATTGTCCATAAATTCATGGTATTGCACTGGTGATATGTCTATGTTTCGTTTCCTGTGTCGTGGTTCATGTCGTTGTTGTCTTACAGGTGATATGGACCTGCTTTGTTCCCTTTGGTCTCGCACATATCTCCTCTCTGGACTCCTCTGAGGTCTTGGGTCCTGGTATAGCGGTTGTCTTGGTGTTAGTTGTTTGACCTCCCGTTCGAGCTCAGTCATTGCTTGGTAGATAGTTTTACCAGAAGTGTTTTCCTGAGCATCTCGCACATTCTCATAAGCTTGTGCAATTCTTGCATTTTGTATCCCTTTATGTGTAAAGGGAGGTGGTTTTGTTTGTTTCTTTTCATATTCAGCAGCTGTCACCAAGTAATACTTGTTGTACTTGTCAGCTCCAGTCATGATTTACCTGTTCCCACCTAATCCCAGCAATCCTCCTACCATCGGTCCAAGTATCTTGATTGCAGGTCCTAGCAAGGCACCAATAAAACCTCCCTTTTGGAGGATTTGGCGTTTTTTTACAAGTGATGTCTTTTTCTTAGCTAGTGTCTCTAGTTCCTTAGCACTAGGGCGGAGAAGCTCCAACTGTGCCTTTGTTAATGGAATGTTGCCTTTTAAAAGATTATCTGCCACTTCTGACATTGCATTACAGACTCCTCGAGAACAACATGACATAAATCGTTTCCTTACAGGCTCTCTCGCCTCCATCAGCATTGGGAGCAATGCTGTGTGCTCTCGCAGATCCTTTCCGACCCTGACTCGTTTTCTTCTTGATGCTACCCTTGTCATTCTGTAACTCTTGGTGCTCTGACTGAGAAAACAAGCTACCTTGGTGTATATACTGTTGGACTCTCTGCATCAAAGAGGTTTCCTATAACCCGCAGTTCCTCCTTTGTTGACTGGTGAGCATTTACCACAAGGTAACTGTAAGGCTCCTTTGTTGCATCAGCAAAAGCACTTGTTAGGAATCCTTTCCTGCCAGGGAACATCTGTGACCCCAGAACCGATATGGCCCTGCTGTCTCGAGGGTTTTTAAACAGAACAATTATCTGAGCATTGCCTGATATAACACGAGCAGTCTTTGAGTCACTGTATAGTTTCTGAACAATAAATATCACAGTCATATTTCTGTGGTGACTATACTTTGTGAATATATCTGCTGTTGTCGTTGACTCACTAACCTCCTTCATGAGATCATCTATCACCATAACAGTATGTTTGCTCCCATCAGGAAGGTCTGTCGTTGTCGGAACCCCCGGGGCAAAAACATACCTTGGGTCTTCTTGCCTCATCAATGCAAACCTTTCCTGCCATGCCCCATAGTGGTACCTGATCTCATGGATGTCGTTGGCGAAGAATCCTTGACTATCTTCTAACATGCGAGAAACCAGCTCTGTCTTTCCTGATCCTGTTGGACCTGCAACCAGTATCGTTGTTGGGGTTGGTAGGACAAACTCAAACTTCCTGGTTGGGGGGGTCATGGTGACAGATCAGCCTCCCCAATGTAGCAAGTGTTAGGTTGAGATATTCAGTGCCAGATGTGTATGTGTTCAAGATCACTTCATATAGAAAGGCAAGTATCACAACCACAGCTATGACACGTTTCAGCAGCCTGTTTTCAACCCCGAGTACATCAGCAGCTGCAACCACCTCAACTGCTGAAACATCCACCTCATCCATAGATCACAGACGTAACAGAGTTATGTTGTGACCAAAGATCCCTGTCTCTGGTGTATCTCCCTTCAGCACCCGGTACACTTCCAATGCAAGCAATGAGGCAGATATCACCACTGCACACACAAGGAAAACACGTCCACCTACTGTTCTCAAGCGAGAATCTGTCTGTACAACCTGGTCTGCTGATAAAAGGGTTTCCACTACCTGTTCAACCACACCATCTGTTGAATCAGTTGAACTTCTTAGCTGTGTGTGTTCAGTTGTCTCACTCATTGCAGTGTGAAACAAGCCAGCAGATGAACCAAAATATATATATCAACACTCACAGAAGTTTTTCTTACATTCATCATTCTAATCACAGAGAATTCTAAAAAAATACTTTTTTTCTGTGGTTTTCAACTTTTCCAACCTTTGAATCAAGACAACATTTTCGAACATTTCGAACTCACCATGAACAATTTTTCAGTGTTGTTTTTTTTCAATTTTCCAACTTGACCAGATTTTCAAAGAAAACCTTTTTTGGGTCCAATTTCTGCCCTGTACCACCGGATGTACAGTGAACCCTTTTTCCAAAAACATTCTTCAACAAAATTTTCTTGTCTCACTCATCACACCATGTGAAACAGCAACAGATGAAGCAATATATATGAACACTCACAAAGGTTTTCTTCATTCAGTCACCAGTCACCAGACAGGACAGTCTCAATCCTGGTTTGGTCCAGTCACTCACTCACACACATTCCATCCATACACAGTCAGCATGTACGACAAGGTAAGTCTTTTATATTTTTTATTCCATAGCATTGTACTGTGGGGCTACAAGCCTGTTACAAACACATGGGTACTCATAGGGTTTGTACAGCAAGGCTACAAGCCACTCGTCAAAGGGTGACCTCTCATAATATAATCCAGTTGAGAGTAATTTTCACGCGTAAATTGGCGCGAATTTAGATAAACAGAGCGCGGTAATCTTGGATAATTATAGGCTTTTAGACCTTTAATTAAGGTCTGCATAGATTGAGACCAGGGTAAAAGTGAATAAGTATATAATTGCTGTAGATTTTGGCTAACACAATTACAAGAGGCTTACCTATGTCATTCAATAATTGTCTTAAACTAACATCAAGAGGTTTAATGTCCAAAGGAATTTAATGCTGATTATGTTATAAAAGACTGCATAATAAAATCTTCTTGCTGTTTGACCTTCTTGCTTGAAACTTGCAAGTCCGAGAATGTGTAATCTTTTAGCTGGATAACTTGATCCCAGATCAAAGGCCTCCTCGTAGTGATAAAAGCGAGTGGCCTCCTGATTTCACATCATAACACAAACATGCCTCGCAAAGACTATACACTCCTAAACAAGATTTCACTCTGCGAAAAATTCAAGTCGTCAGGACTGAGTGAGAGGAAGTTCTGCTCTAATAATGATGTCTCAAGATCAACTATGCAGAAAGCTATTAGAGAATTTGAATCAAACTGAAAATCTCTACGCCTCTGTCACGCCTAGACCATTCCTGGCATTGACAATGAAACTGAGCCCGATGCTCCAAAACCACTCACTCATGTGGAGCTTATGAAATGTATGATGCCATTAATTGATCATATGACTGTTACAAATAATAGTGCCATCTTAAGCAAACTTTTAAGCATACAAAATGACATTGCCGCGTTACGACCGGTTAAACAGACCAAGATTAGTGACTTTTGGAGGAAATCATAACTTTTCTGTGAAATCATTGGGGATGTCAGACTTTTTATTGATGTTTTTACCTCGCATAATATAGTAACTGTATATTTTTGATGAATTGTAAGTGAAATAGAATACTGAACAACTCCCTTCGATCATTATCATAACAGCTAATAGTCGGTCATACAAACAATGGTTTCGCAACTCCTAAAATTGTACTAAAGTCAAGAATTTTTAACTTCTGCTAGAAGTGCCACCTTGGATTATATGAGCCTTGGCCTCCGGTCCCATGGTGGATTACATTAACCAGATTGCACTGTAGTATCATTGAGTTCCCACGTGGAGTTTTCTGTAGTGGTCCAACTAAATCTAGACTTACCACCTGCCATGGTCTGCCTGCAAATAGTCTTTGTTGAGACTGAACTTTAGTATCTCTACTATGTTTTGCAGATTGACAGATCTCACAGGAGTTTATAGCACGGCGGATATATCCAACCATCCCTGGCCAGAACCAGGTAAGTTTAATCCTTTGGTAAGT
>ENA-ORXR01005457-ORXR01005457.1-marine-metagenome-genome-assembly--contig:-NODE-5457-length-10095-cov-3.279996_pt1 | contig 10095 bp, 7 predicted proteins | sample MGYA00237866_ERZ511479 | MGnify/ENA metagenome assembly ERZ511479
CCCACAAGCGCTTGGTTTCTCGCCGTACAGCACCTGATTTGTCTTCTTCGTCATTTAGGAACCAGCCGCGCCCCTTAAAAGCCTTGCTATATAGAGCAGATTGATAGTCGCTCACTGTCTGGCCTGTGGCCTTGTGATATTGCCCCAATAACCATACCCATTCAGCGGCATGGCCCGGTTCAGCGGTTTGACCTTTCGGCCCAGTTTCCAAGGTCCAGCTGGCGTCAAAAAACTCGCTGATTAGCCCCTGATCAAAAATTCGTTTTTCAAAAATCTTAAAAACTGCCCTTGCACAAGCGAGATGTTTGGGATCCTGTGTCACGCCGTGGAGGAAAAGACTGGCCTCCAACAAATGCATATGCGGATTTTGACGCCGTGCAGCCTTATCATCAATTCGATCAGTCTCTCGCCATCCGCCTGAAGGGTGGGCAAGAGAGGTATCGATCCACTCCAATAAACCCTCCGCATCCTTCAAATATCTATTGTCGCGGGTCAGGGCATAGAGGCTACTGGCGGCGAGAATGTAAAAGGCGTGATCATACAGATCGCGCATCGGATTCGTGATCTGTCCATCCGATCCCACGCGGTGTACGAACCCGACTGTTGTCATTTTTTCGTAAGTTGAGATTGCGATAGCGCGCCCGTCGAACCAGCCCATCACGTCTGCTTTGGCATAGACGTAGACCTGCCGCGCCAGAACACGCCAACGCCGCTCTGCCAAGCGGTCTGGCTCTCCATTTAGATGAAGATGTTCGACCCAGGAACCGTCCGGATTTTGCGCGCGAGCGGCCCAAAGGGGGAGCGCACGTTGCTCACACCAACGACGTAACCGCAACGCACTATGTTGAAGAGCGTCCACTAACTTTGTTTAGCGGATTTTTGGATGAGATCACGAACACCTTCGCCAATGTCCGGATGGGCCCGAGCAAAAGCCAGAGTAGCTTCAAAATAACCGAGCTTTGATCCACAATCAAAATCCTGACCCTCATAAACAAAGGCATGAAATTCTTGGGTTTCCATCAAACGCGCCATAGCGTCTGTGAGTTGGATTTCACCGCCAGCACCCGCCGCTTGGCTTTTCAACAGACCCATGAGCTCGGGTTGTAAAATATAACGGCCCGTAATTTTCAGGTTAGACGGCGCGTCTTTAACGGCGGGCTTTTCAACCATGCCGTCCATAGCAATGAGAGATTTATTTTCTAAGTTTTTGGGGTCCTTGGGCTTGATGACGCCATAGCTTGAAACGCGTTCATCCGGAACAGGGTCGACCGCAATAATATTGCCCCCAACCTTGTGATAAGCCTCCATCATTTGAGCCAGGCACGAGCGAACATCGGTTCGGATAAGAACATCAGGCAATAATACGGCGAAAGGATCGTTTCCTATAATATCCCGAGCGCACCAGACGGCATGTCCCAGCCCTTTAGCCTCTTGTTGCCGGATAAAACTCATAGTGCCTTCACGTGGTTGTTTGGCTTTCAAATCATCGTAAATGTCCATTTTGCCTTTTCGTTGGAGGGCATCTTCCAGCTCATAGGCGCTGTCAAAATAGTCTTCGATCGCAATTTTTCCACGGGCCGTGATAAAAACGAAATGCTCAATTCCCGCCTCAATCGCTTCATCAACGACATATTGCAGGGCCGGTCGATCTACGACCGTCAGCATTTCTTTCGGTACGGTTTTCGTGGCGGGAAGTACACGTGTCCCAAATCCGGCAACCGGAAGGACAGCTTTTTTCACGGGCTTCATATTCAGTTTTCCGATCTCTAAGTCAGGTGGGTTTCACAATTTATCGTATTCACCTTAAATTTTTTGGTCAAATGCACCAACCCCAGAATAGGCAGCTAAGCGGCGCTCAATTTCTCGGAACATGCCGATCATGTTTTCTTCTGAGGCCGGGCTTTCAACCACAACGACGAGATTAGGGGTATTGGAGCTGGCCCGCATCAGCCCCCATGTTCCGTCTTCGAGGGTCAAGCGCACACCATTGACTGTGTTCACATCAATTATTGACTGCCCAAGGATTTTCATCCTCTTTGCCGCGTCTGTTTGGACTTCGGCGATAATGCGTTCGATCACGCCGTATTTTTCTTCATCTGCGCAATAGGGGCTCATGGTCGGACTACCCCAGGTTTTCGGCAAAGCTCTGCGAAGATCTGCCATGGTTTTGCCCGGATTTCGGTCGAGCATTTGTAAAATCGCAATGGCTGAAACAAGGCCGTCATCATAGCCTCGTCCAATCGGTGCATTGAAAAAGTAATGGCCCGATTTCTCAAACCCAACCAAGGCCTTCAGGTCATGGACTCGGCGTTTGATGTAAGAATGGCCGGTTTTGTAGTAATCTGTTTTCGCACCGTTTGCTTGCAACACAGGGTCTGTGTGGTAGATTCCGGTGGATTTCACATCGACAACAAATTGAGCGTTCTGATATTGCGCAGATAAATCTCGGGCCAGCATGACACCGACCTTGTCCGCAAAAATTTCCTCGCCCTCGTTATCAACGACGCCGCACCGATCTCCATCACCATCAAAGCCTAAGGCGGCTTCCGCCTTATTTTCTAAACACGCATCGCGCATAGCGTGAAGCATTTCCAAGCTTTCCGGATTGGGATTGTAATTCGGGAAACTCCAATCGAGATCGCATTCAACAGGAACCACATCTACGCCAATGCGGTTTAAGACCTCTTCGGCGAAGGCGCCGGCCGTGCCGTTGCCGCAGGCTGCGACAATCCGGATGGGACGGGAGAGTTTTACATCTTTTGTGAGGTCATCGATATAGGCGTCACGGACGCCGTCTACATAACGGTAGCTTCCGCCCGAACGAGGTTTTGTCTCGCCGTTCAGAACAATTTCTTTGAGACGCGCCATTTCATCCGGTCCAAAGGTAAGGGGCGCCTCAATGCCCATTTTGACGCCTGTCCACCCATTTGAGTTATGGCTGGCTGTCACCATCGCAACGCCCGCGCATTTCAAATGAAACTGAGCGAAATAAGCCATAGGCGAGAGGGCGAGGCCAATATCATGAACGTTTATTCCAGCATTCATGAGACCCGTCATCAGCGCCATCTTAATACCAAGGGAGTAATGACGAAAATCATGGCCAACGGCGATATTTGGGTCTATTTCCCGTTCATACATCAACGTCCCTAAGCCTTCGCCAAGTGCTTGCACGCCGTACAGATTCAACTCGGACGGTTTTTCATCCGTTGGCAGACCAAACCACCACCGGGCGTCATACTCCCGAAACCCGGTGGGCTTGACCAACGGATGTGTTTCAAATTCCAATGTATTAGCGGCAATGTCCGGCCGCGGAAGACGCGTCATATTTTGAGTCCTTCAATTTGTGTTTGGCCTAACCTAAACTTCCTAATAATTTGGGAACCTAAACCCAAGTAATCACATGTTGCGCTGTTAGAGGAATGCTTGACCTCAAATAGTCCGAGGGGATCGAAACAGCTCCGTCAAAAACACACAAATAATGGATATAGCGACGCCCTTGAGAGGCGTATAAAAGAGAGTGGTTTACTGGGACTGACCCTGCCTGACTTGCGAAGAGCTTAAGGGCTAAGGATAAAACTTGTCAAAAAACCATTTATAGTTCTTCCGCAAGCCCTCTTCGATCCGAGGCGGAATGATATGCGGCTTTGGCGCAGAAATGGAGGGTCGGGTTTCATGACGATATTTAAACCGGTAATAACTGTCGCTCTCATGCGGGCGCGTCGTGAGCTGATTAGGGTTGAACTTGAAAGACTTCAGATTCAACCATTCACATAACTGCGTGACGGCCTCTTTGGGGTTTTGCGTCAAATATTCAAACGGCACATATTGGATGCGGTCGTGAATGGCCGGATCGCGGATGTCCTGAATATCTTGGATAAACTGCAGGGGGCCGCCGACCACACCGCCGTTGCCAAAGAGCTTATCCGCCCGGGCCATAGCGCCATGCGCATCTGTTCCATCAGCAAAGTTGAGGAAACGCGTTTTGGCATGCTGGGCTTCGATAGACCCATAGATTTGGGTGAGATCCCGCACGCACACCAAAATTCGCCAATCTTCTTGCAGGTCGTTGAGCATTTCAGCCATGCGGAGCCAGCCCCGATTTTTATCGACGACATGAACTTTATCCGTCTCGGTAAACCAGCCGTTGATGACGCTTTTCAGAACATTTTCAATGCGCGTGTAAGCCAGATCAAAATCTACATCGAGCTGCGCAAGAGAAAAATCGCTCGAACTCAGATTGGAACGCACGCTTTCCAGAACACCCACTAGAGGTGAGCTATGTCCCGTTGCATAAACATCCGGATGCTGCGCCAAAAGCTGGCAAAGTAGAGTCGATCCCGAGCGCGGTAGTCCGGAAACACAAATAAGCTGCATGATAAGCCCCTTCATACATATAGGGCGAGAAAGTCACGCATTTGTCAAGCGAAACGGAAAAGAGAGCAACGATAACGCTCCAACGCGCGCAATCCGAATGCTCTGACACTAAACAAGCTTCGCGGCTGTGTGCAATCGATCTGTTTTTAGCGAATATGAGTGAAAGAATCTCGGAACTCGGCCGCATTCCCCCTAGCGGTTATGGAGGCCACTGCCCTCCTCTTCTAATCGTTGAAAATTCGTCAGAAGAAGCCCATTACGTACCCATGGGCTTCCAAGCATTGCCGTTCCACTCTTAGCCGCGCCGGTGGTTCTAGTCCCGGACCGGGTCCAAGCACCACAGCGCCTGTCGACGGGCTGAACGGATCAGCCGTAAGTGCAGGCGGTCGCAACGGGTCAGCTACAGTCACGACCAACATTGTTGACACTGCAGGTGCAGCCGCGGCTGGCGTCACCGTCGGAGGCGAATGGAGTACTGGGGACACCGCATCCTACATAACATCGGCAGCAGGTAGCTGTTCTGTGACCCGGGACCGTCTTAAACTCAACAAGAGCACATCGGTGTCCTATACTGTCCTGACCCTGGACAGCGACGGCGCGGTAGGCGCTCCCTTAACGGTCTCGGTCACGAGCACATAAACGCGTTTACAATCCATTGAAACCTAACCGCCTCGGAGTGATTTTCTCCAGAGCGGATTTTTATTGGCCGGAACATCCGTGATCGACATAATATCTGTATGCACAATGCATCTTCACGACGTGTTCGAAAAGCTAAACTCTGCACTAGCAGGTTGACCGCCGAATGGTCACTGGTCAATAAACTGCCAGGAAGTTGAGAGTCGAAAATGAACGATGTCAGTGCGGAGACCAGCCCGAATTCCACCTTGGATGATCTCAACAAGAAGTATGACTTACTTTTCCCGGAGAAAATCTTAGCGCATGCCTTAGACACTCCCGATTTTGAACGCCCTGTCGTGGTCTCGTCGTTCGGTGCAGAATCCGCGGTGCTTTTACATATGGTGGCGCAAATCAAACCCGACATCCCAGTTCTTTTCTTAGATACCGGAAAATTATTCGGAGAAACCCTAAGATATAGAGACAAATTGCAACACCATTTAGGTCTTGAAGATATCAGGATCGTGGCCCCTCGCCGGTCACAAATATTGGAAATTGATCCGGACGGTACATTAAACAAAAGCAACCCTGATTTATGTTGTAAAATTAGAAAGGTTGATGTTTTGGAACGCGCGCTTGCCGGGCATGACTCCTGGATTAGTGGGCGAAAACGGTTCCAGACAAAAAATCGAAAATGGATGCCGATTATTGAAAGAGACAATGGCCGGATGAAGCTTAATCCAATGGCCAATTACTCATCTGCGGCCATCCGAGATTATATCTTAGAGCATAACCTACCGGATCACGCCCTGTACAAGCGTGGCTACAAATCGATAGGGTGCCTGCCCTGCACGTCGAAATCCACAGGCGACTCCCGATCTGGTCGCTGGGAAGGTTCTACCAAAACCGAATGCGGTATACACCGACCTTGATGTTCACAAGGGTTGCAGTCAATTAGGGTTCATATTACGCCCGCTTGAGGCCAATGAAATGTGAATTCATGCAACGAAAAATTGCCCTCTTATAGACCTTGCTGGAGTTTATTTATGAAAATTATGGTAGTGGGCGGCGATGGATTTTGTGGGTGGCCCACATCCCTGCACCTTTCAGCTTTAGGGCACGATGTTTTTATTCTCGACAATCTGTCTCGCCGCAAAATTGACGTTGAGCTTGGGGTTGAATCTCTCACACCTATCAAACCCATTTCAACCCGCCTCGCGGCCTGGAAAGAAGTTTCTGACCGTGAAATCCGTTTTGAGAACGTTGACGTCGCGCAGGACTATTCCGCGCTTCTTTCGCTCATCCAGACATTTGAGCCTGACACAATCATTCATTTTGGAGAGCAGCGCGCCGCGCCCTACTCCATGAAATCCTCCTGGCACAAACGTTACACAGTCGAAAATAACCTCGGGGCAACAAATAACATCTTGGCCGCGATTGTAGAGGCAGACCTTGATACGCATCTTGTTCACTTGGGAACGATGGGTGTTTACGGTTATGGAACTTCCGGGATGAAAATACCGGAAGGCTATCTGCCCATATCTATTAAGACTGATGACGGCACTGAAGTGCAGCAGCAAATTCTGTACCCCGCCAATCCGGGATCGATCTATCATATGACAAAAACGCAAGATCAGCTGATGTTTGCATTCTATAATAAAAACGATGGCCTACGAATTACGGATCTGCATCAGGGCATCGTTTGGGGAACACAAACAAAAGAAACTGCACTGGATGAACGCCTTATAAACCGCTTTGATTATGATGGTGATTACGGGACGGTTTTGAATCGTTTCTTGATGCAAGCCGCCGTCAATTATCCACTCACGGTTCATGGCACGGGCGGACAAACTCGGGCCTTTATCCATATTCAAGACACCGTCAATTGTTTAGAACTTGCCGTCGATAACCCCCCCGAATCCGGTGACCGCGTACGTATTTTGAATCAGATGACCGAGACGCACCGCGTGCGTGATCTGGCGCAAATGATATCGGATAAGACAGGTGCGGAAATCAGCCTTGTATCGAACCCCCGTAAAGAAGATGACGAGAATGAACTTCATGTGGAGAACCGTCAATTCCTGGGTCTCGGCCTCAAACCGATCACACTCGACGAAGGTCTTCTGCAAGAAATCAAAGATATTGCGAGCAAATATGCTCACCGCTGTAACATTGATAAAATTCCGTGTGTATCCTACTGGAACAAAGACCAAAGAAAACCTGGCTAGCAACACGCAACTTTTCGGGCGACTAGGTCTACCGAAACAGGCAAAACGAAACGCGACACTCCTATGGCTGACTCCATAAAAGACGGAGGGCTGATGAAGCCCACTCGAGACTTTGCGCATTTTTTCTATTGGTTAAAAACCGAGATGAAATTTTACCCTGACATTTGCATTGATGTCGGCGCGGCGAGCGGCACCCCGTCAATGTCCCGTGGTTTCCCAAAGTCAAAACATATAGCCTTCGAGCCTCTGCCAAACTTTATTCCCGGACTCGAAAAAGAACTGGCGGACTTAGACCATGAAATTCATCAAATAGGCCTGATGGAGAAGCCCGGTGTGATGAAGATCACACAACCAAAAAACCTATTTGCGGCATCTTTGATGGCAAATAGTTCGAGTTCCTCGGCAACGCTGGAGGTGGAAGTATCCACATTGGATCTCGTTTTAAAAAATGCGTTAGACGGTAAAAAAGTTCTTTTAAAGACGGATTGTCAAGGTGGTGATTTGGCGGTCATTAAAGGCGGTAAGAATGCGATCCAAAACTGTGACGTTATTATTATGGAGACATCACTATATAGATTTTGGGGCAGTCATCATCCCGATCTCTATGACATTGTGACCTACATGAAGAGCCAGGGTTTTGTTGTTGTCGATATTCTTGATGGTTTGTTCAAACCCAATAACCTTGCTCTAGGTCAGGTCGACTTGGCTTTCGTGAAAGAGGATGGACCTTTGCGGCCCAATCATAAATGGTAGAATTTCTCTCAAAAGACCTATAGTGAACTCCGAAATTATTTGAGTAGCTGGATGCTTTTCTCTCGATATTTTTAATGCTCAACATTAATGTGATATCCGTTAACAAGAGAAGATGAAGTCACAGATTTTGAGGTCTAAGCAAAAGCATGAAACATACTGCCGGAAACCAAAAAGACTTAGTTGAGGCGCTAAAAGCCCTACAGGAAACGCAGTCCGATCGTAATAACCTGATCGAGCTTTCGCGGCACTACATTTCCGAACTTGAACAAAAAAATCAGGCTCTCGCAAATTACGCAATTAGCACGCAAAACGAAGCTGACCGCAAAACTCAGCTAGTAGAAAGACTACGGAAAGGCATTCGTAGATTATCAAACGAACATGACGATTTGCTGGCGAAAAACCGAGAGTATGAATTTGTTCTCCAACCTCGTTTCCGTAGCCTTTTGGAAATGCGGCCAATTAAACATATTCTCAAAGCCCGAAAAAAAGTCAAAGCCTTGGGCGGCTCAGCGGAAGTTCTTTATGGTACCGCCTCAGAAGAAATTTTGAAAGCTGAAGGTATTGAGAGCCCTGCGCAACAAGATTTCAGACGTTCTGCATCAGCAGATATAAATCGCCTAATTCCTGGCTATTCTTCCATTGGCGCTGTCCCTGGTGAAGTCGCAGAGACGCCCCCTGCTCCTGCGGACTCGTTCGGGCCCAATCAGATCACGCATGGCCGGAAAGCGCCGATGGGCATTGCGGTATACGCCTTCGACCGAAAAGATCTGGTTCATAACGTGCTGGAGAGTCTGGCTCAACAAGGCGTTTTAAACTGCGTGCATGTTTGGATTGACGGCGACCAAGGTAACCCCGAAAAACGGAAAATATTAGACCAGACCGAAGACATCGTGCGGCAATATCCGGTGAAAAGAGTGCATCGCAATCGGGGGAATTTTGGATTCCGCAAGATGATGCTTACAAGTCAAAGATACATGTTGGAGCGATACGATAAAATCATTTTCTTGGAAGATGATTGTTTCCCAACACATAATGCAATCGCAGAATTTTCCCGAGAATTGGATCTTATTAGCCAGGACCCATCTATTTTTTCGGTCTACGGACACCCTTTCCTCATGCCGGGCGAGGACACACCCTTTGACCGGTTTCAGGGATGGGGATGGGCTACAACAAGCGAAAAGCTTGAACCCTTTTGGCTACGCCTGATGGATCTCTACCTGCTGACGGAAACGGATTATCTGACCTATATCCAAAAAAATCTGACCAGAGAGCTTCGTAAAAAAATAGACATCACGCCGGGGCGGCAACCCTCGGACACTCTCACAGAGTTCTTTGCCTGGGATGAAACTCTCTGCATGTTAACAGCGATGCACGGCGTTAAACACAAGTGCTCGGATCAGCGCATCATATTTAACTGCGGGGCCGGCGATTCTTCCGCACATTTTTATAATATTGATCACTATAAAAAACCCCCATTTAACATGGTCTCACCAGAGACTGTTTGGGATTATTTTTAGGCTTACCGAAGTAAAAGCCTTAATTAACACATTTTTGGGCCGGCTGAATATCGCCAAGAATTTCTCTAACCGCCTCTTCTTCAAAAAGCCTTTTGACAAATTCATAGGTGGAGGCGTTTTCCATATGGATACCGTCTCTCCATACCAAATCGTCCGGAAGGACCTCCACCCAATTGTAGTTGCTGTGGGGAAAGAGAGCTTCCCGAACCTCGGTCGCTTGCTTCACATATGCGGTCTGTTCAATATCAGGGTGGATAGGGAATTTTACGAGATAGACAAGCGTACCACTCTCGATCAATTCGTCGATATTCTTTTTCATTGCGGATGTGCGAGCGTGCATAAGGGTTTGTTTAGGAGGCGAGCTCCAACCTTCTATGGTCTTATTTCTCGCCTTGACCCACTGTGCTCTCTCTTGGGGCCTCTGACACTTAGAGGGTGACCCCTTCCGGGTTTTTGAGGATCCCTTTGTGAGTTTCTCTCTCACGTAATTTACAGGCCTATTTTCAGCTCTTAGAGCCGGAAGTCTGAATGACAGTTTCGCTTCCAAACCATCCAGTTTTGACAAAAACGCAGAATCAGCCCCGCGGTGAAGGATATTCATTTCGATG